>Ga0256832_1000907_pt1 | contig 19758 bp, 24 predicted proteins | sample 134614metaG_FD_190534 | JGI IMG/M metagenome (GOLD analysis project Ga0256832, IMG submission 190534) | Hydrothermal vent microbial communities from Lau Basin, Pacific Ocean - 134-614 | ecosystem: Environmental > Aquatic > Marine > Hydrothermal vents | place: Pacific Ocean: Lau Basin | collected...
AATCCTATCAGAAAATGCAGTTGCTTCTGGAACAAGAAGAATAGAAGCAGTGGCAGGAAGAAAAGCAGTTGAGAAAGGACTTCAAGAACATTTTCTTTTAAAAGATGTTATGAGAAATTTGACTGCAAAAGAGGATAACGTTTTAGAAAGAATAGAAAACCTGAAACAAAAGCTGAAAGAAGCAGAAAAAGAGTTGGAAAAAATAAAGAAAAAATCTGTTGTTGATAAGATAACGGAGCTTTTAAAAGTAGAACAGAAAGATGATTATAAAGTAGCTTACGGTAAAATTGAAGGATTACAACCTAATGAGCTGAGAGATCTTGCAGATGTGGCAAGGGCAAAATTAGGTAAATCTGTGGTGATGATTTCCACTGTTGATAAAGAAAAAGGAAAGGTTAATTTTATTGTGGCAGTTTCAAAAGAACTGACAGATAAGGTCAAAGCAGGTGAGATTGTAAAACAGGTTTCACAGGTTTTAGGAGGAAAAGGCGGTGGTCGTCCAGATATGGCTCAAGGCGGAGGAACAGAAATAAATAGATTGAATGAAGCATTTAACAAGTTTAAGGAAATAGCTTAATGGAAAAATACAGTCTCTTTTTTAAAAAGGCAGAAGAAGATATAGACACACTTAGTGATTATATAGGTTTACAAAAGGGTATAGATTTACAATTTTTTCATCTGCAAGAAGCAGTAAAAAATCTATTAAAATCTTTACTTTCTTTTTATCATATTGATATAGATGTTGAAGATCATATCGATCTTTTGATTGAACTGATAGAAGAGAAAACGACTATAAAACTTCCAGAAAAAGATACTCTGTATGATCTGTCTTTCATCCCATTTGAAAATGGATGTGCATCAAGCATAATTTATGAAAAATTTCCTGTGGATTTTGTTAAAACAGTTCAGATATTAAAAGAATTTGTTGAAGAAGAAATAGGTAAAGAAAACCTAATTAGTTCGTAAAGTGAGATCTCCAGAATATATAACTTTTTCTCCGTCTTCGGTCATTATTCTAAGCCCAGCAGACTGATCAAGCCCTATCAGTATTCCTGTAAGTTCAGAATTGTTATCCTTTACCTTTACAGTTTTTCCTTTCCAAAGCAGTATTTCATTTACTTTAGAAATAATATCCATATGCCCTTCTAAACATTGTAGATATATGTCTTCCACATATTTCAAAATATCTGCTAATGTTTTAGCTCTGTTAAATGTTTTACCTTCTTCTATTTTTAATGATGTTGCAGGAACTTCAAGCCCTTCAAAGTCCTCAGGGTCATTATTCACATTTATCCCAATTCCTACAATAACTCTTGTTAACTGATCTCCTTCTATCTCACTTTCAAGTAAAATCCCTGCAAACTTTTTGTTATTCATATACAGATCATTCGGAAATTTTATATAAATATCGTTTTTAACATATTTATCCAGTGCAAGCTTTACAGCATAAGGAAATGTTAGACTAAACTTTAATATTTGTGAAACATCTATTTGAGGATGTAGAACTATAGAAAAATAAAGACCTTTTTGAGGAGCAGATACCCATTTTCTTCCTTTTCTTCCTTTCCCAGCTATTTGATTCTCAGCTAAAACAACGGTTCCGTGTTTGAGCTCAGGATGGTTCTTTGCATAGTTGTTTGTGGAGTCTATTTCCTGAAAGTAAATGTATTCTTTACCTATAAATCTTGTTTTTAATATTTTTTTCAAGTTATTAGGTAATAGACTTTCATCTGGCTTTAAAAGTTTATAACCTGATTTGGATGATTCTATTTCATATCCATATTTTTTTAGTTTATTTATTCTTTTCCATACTGCTGTTCTGGATATTCCTAATTCCTTAGCTAAAAATTCGCCAGATGTTTTTTCTTGAGAAATATAATCTAAAAGTTTCTCATCTATCTTATTTATTTTCATAATATCGCCCTTCCACATATCTTTATAAATAAATTTAGAGATTTTTCGGTAATAGACCAGTTTATGTGAAAAATTTAAAAGGAACATTTATTGGAAGAGGTATTTTTAATTGGTTTATTTCTGGTTTTTACTTTCTATTTTCTTCTCAATAATTTCTAAAAGATTTATACTTGGAAGAAGTCTATCGGTTGGTTTTAAATATGAGCATTTTTGGAAAATTAAGCCTCTTAAAAATCCATAAGTAATAGATAATCCATTATAAAGCAAGAGCTGAGCCCTTTTTTCTTCTGATAAACCTTCATCAAATTCAAAAACTGCTAAAACTTCAGTATCAACTTTCAACCTTACTTTTCTGTTTCTGTCATTTATTTTCAGAAATACTACTAAGCCGTCATACTCTTCATCATCAATGCTAACTTTTACAGGCTCAAAATCTATATCAATGTTAAACTTTTTTTCACCTTTTATGTTTTCTTCTAAAGAAAATTTTTCAATTTGTATATCTTTAAGCTGCAAGGGAGAAAGTTTCGCTTTCATTTTCCTTTCCTTCTTTCTTAACAAGTTTAAAGAGTTCTCTATTTGGTTCTGTTTTGTATTTTATTTTTTCTCTATCAACTATTCTTATACCTGCGTCAACTTCTAAAGCTGACAATATTTTAGCTACTGTTTTTAGAGAAATATTTTCTCCGCTAAAAATTTTGGTGATATATGCAGGAGATACTCCCATTTTTTCTGCAAGCTGTTTTTTGTTAAGTCCTTTTTCAAGCATAAGCTGTTTAAGATAATATGACAGGTCAAGTCTTAGACCATAGTATATCGATTCTTCATCATATTTATTTTCTTCTAACCAATCTTTCAAATTCATCTTTGACCTCCTGTGCTATTTTGCAAGCTTTTTCAATGTCTGCTCGTTTTTGCTTTGACATATTTTTCTGAACTCTCCAAAAATGGAGAATTAAAATGTTATTTTCCTTTTTATAGCAACCTAATCTATAAGGTTTGATTTTTAATTCAAATAAATTTTCACAACTTTTAATACTTTCCCAATGCTCTGGTTTATTGGGAATTCTTTCAGCTAATCTTCCAATACTGGTTTTAATGCGTTTAACTGCTTTATTATCTCTCACTTTATCAATATCTTTTTTCACGCTTTCAAGTATATACAGATTAAAATTCTTTTCGTTAGTAATTAGTAAAATTTTAGCCATTATTTAACCTATAAGTTAAATTTATTGTAAATTAATTTTTGTGCAATAGCAAATTTAATTTATTAATGATCTTCTAATATTTATTTATATTTTTTATATTACACTTTGACATTTGTTTTTCTTCATAACAAATCATTAAATAATAATTAGTCTTAGTTATTTCACAAATAAATTGGAAAAATTTATCAAAATTCAAAAGTTTCCCCTAAGCATTTTTTATAATTTTATCAAAAATTTAGGTTTTTATATTTTTAGTATCCTAATAATCTTTGAAGTGTTAATAGTCTTCTTTCTGCGTCCTGTTCCCAGCCTCGTTTACCGTCTGTTAACTGTAGGGCAGTTCTATAATTTTGAATAGCTTTTTTATATTCTCTTATAGCTTCATAATCGAGTCCTAAGAAATAATATGTGTCAGGAAAAGATGGAATTAATTTTTTGGCATTTTCTAAAATTTTGATACTTTTTATGAAATTTTTTATTTTTAGATAGTCATAACCTAAAATCAGTTGCGGCATAAAATAGAGATCATCTATTTGGACTGCTTTTTCTGCATCTTTTATGCTTTTTCTATACTCCTTTAAGTCTGCATATATGATTGCTCGCACCGTTAACGATGCGTTGTTTATCGGGAATATCTGAATGGATTGATTTAAATATCTTAAAGCATTTTTCAAATCCTTCTGATCATATGCCTTCACTGCTTTTTTCAAAAATTCGTATGATGGTTTTGTTTTTAAAATTTTATTTTTTATTCTGTGAAACTCAGGACTGTCTTTAATCAAAGGTTTGTTCAAATCATATTTAGATAAAATCTTTTTAACATTTTTTATTCTTGTATCTGGAAGAGGATGCGTAAGTAACCATTCAGGAGCATTCGGTTTTCCTAATTTTTTAAAAATATAAAATGTTTCAAGGAGTCCCCGCGGATCATATCCTGCTTTATATGAAAATCTTACACCTAAAATATCTGCCTCTGTTTCCTGCTCTCTGCTGTAATGGAGCGTCAAAAGCTGGGCTCCTATTTTACTAATATCCATTAAAAGAGTTCCATAATCTTTTCCTGCAAGGGCGATATTCAGTATATTCAGAAGAATTGCTATTCCGTACTGTTTTTCTAAAAATCTTGCGTGGTGTCGTGCATTTATATGACCTAATTCGTGTCCTAAAACACCTGCAAGCTCACTTTCATTGTTTAGAACTAAAAGCAAACCTCTATTTACAAAAACAGGCCCTCCAGGAAGTGCAAAAGCATTAACTTCTCCAGAGTTGACTATAAAAAATCTGTAAGGAAGCCTTCGAGGAACAACTTTTGCTATTCTAAATCCAACTTTTGATATATAATCTCTTACTTCTTTATCAGGATACTGCCCGTTGTTTTGATTGATGGCAAGGGGGACATACATTTCCCCTAACTGGATCTCTTTTTCAGGAGGTAGGAGCGTGTAAACTTTTTTCCCTGTAAGTGGGTCATATGTTTTAGTGCAGGATACGATTAAGAAAACAGAAAATAAAAATAAAACCTTAAATTTTATTTTGTTAAACATTTTACTCTACTTTTAGTATGCTTAAAAATGCTTCCTGTGGCAGTTCCACCTTACCGAACTGCTTCATACGCTTTTTACCTTCTTTTTGCTTTTCAAGTAATTTTTTCTTTCTGGTTATATCTCCACCGTAACATTTTGCTAAGACATCCCTTCTCATAGGGGCAACCCTTGCAGAAGCAATGATTTTTGAACCAACAGCCGCCTGAATTTTAACTTCAAATAGTTGTCTCGGTATGACTTCTTTCATCTTATCAACTATACTTCTTCCAACTCTATATGCTTTATCCTTATGGACAATAAATGATAAAGCGTCAACAGGTTCTCCGTTGATAAGAATGTCCATTTTAACAAGATCACCTTCTCTGTATCCGATTACTTCATAATCAAATGAAGCATATCCCCTTGTAACTGTTTTTAGCTTGTCGTGGAAATCAAAAAGAACTTCTGCCATAGGAATTTCATATCTGAGTAAAACGGTTCTTTTGTCTATATATTCAAATCCTTTTTGGATTCCTCTTTTTTCCTGAACGAGCTGCATTACGGCTCCAACATATTCGTTAGGTGTGATGATACTTGCTTCTATATATGGTTCTAAGATTTTATCAATCAGTCCAACATCTGGAAGTTGAGATGGATTTCTTATTTCTAACTCTTCACCTTTTTTCGTGATTACTTTGTATATAACGTTAGGAGCTGTTGTTATAAGCTCGATATTGTATTCTCTTTCTAACCTTTCCTGGACGATTTCCATATGAAGAAGTCCCAAGAATCCTGCTCTAACACCTAAACCAAGGGCTGGAGATGTTTCTACTTCATAGGTAAGTGCCGCATCATTTATAGAGTATTTTTCAAGAGCGTCCCTTAAATCTTCAAATGTTGTTGATCCTGTTGGATATAACCCTGCATAAACCATAGGTTTTGCCGGTCTGAATCCTGGAACTGGCTCATCTGTTGGGTTTTTAGCATCAGTAATCGTATCCCCAATTCTTATATCTCTAACATCTTTTATGGCAGCTGCTATGTATCCTACATCTCCTGCTTTCAATGTTTCCAAAGAAGTCATTTTAGGAAGCTGAGCACCAACTTCCGTAACATCAAACTCTTTTCCTGTTGACATTAGTCTTATTCTTGTTCCTTTTTTAACTTCCCCATCAAAAACACGGATAAACGCAACTGCACCTCTATACGGGTCGTAGTAAGAATCAAAGATTAAAGCTTTTAACGGTTTATTCTCATCGCCTTCAGGTGGGGGAATTTTATTTACGATAGCTTCAAGAACATCTTCTATTCCTATTCCAGCTTTTCCTGAGGCAAGAATTGCTTCATCTGGATCCAGTCCCAATACATCTGCTATCTGTTCTTTTATTCTATCAACATCTGCCGACGGCAGGTCAACTTTATTTATTACAGGTATAATCTCAAGATCAAGGTTTAAAGCCTGCCAAAAAGTGGCTATGGTTTGAGCTTCTATACCCTGTGTTGCATCAATTAAAAGTAAAGCACCCTCACAGGCAGTTAATGAACGGGACACCTCATATCCAAAATCTACGTGTCCAGGTGTATCAATAAGATGAAGTGTGTATTCTTCTCCGTCTTTTGCTTTGTACTTTAGTCTAACAGCTTGAAGTTTTATGGTGATACCTCTTTCCCTTTCTATATCAAGTGTATCTAAAAGCTGTTCTTTCATTTCTCTTTTTTCTGTTGCACCTGTAAACTCCATCAGCCTATCGGCAAGTGTTGATTTGCCGTGGTCAACATGAGCTATTATTGAAAAGTTCCTGATATGTTTCAGTCTCTCACTCATTTATGCCCCTTGAGATTGTAATTTTTTGTATTTTTCTAAAGCTTCATCTAAAAATTTTCTAAAACTTTTTTCCGTAACTGCTCCATAAATAATAACTAATTTTTTACCTTTTGGAGTTATTATGTATGTTGTAGGTGTTCCTGGAACCTGAAAGAATAAAAAGTTTCTGTTGTGATTGGCATATTTCGGAAATACAGGATCTGATAAATCATTTTTAGTAGCATCTAGGGCTAAACCAATCAGAACAAATTTATCTTTATATTTAGGCTCCTGAATTATTTTCTTTAACGTTGGCATTTCTCTCATACAGGAGGAACATGAATAAGCAAAAAAGTTAACCACTATCAGTTTATCTTTAGGAAGAGGAATAGGATTTCCCTGCTTATCAAATAAAATTCCTTTTTTATTCTTAAGTTGTGCTTCACCTGTTTCTTTGTTTTTACAGCCTATAGTTGTAAGTAATAAACCTGCAAAAACACCTAAAGAAAAAAACAGTAAAAATCTATAAATCAGTCTCTTCACTAAACCTTCTCCTGAACTCTTAATATTTTCCCAAAGAATTTTAAACCTTCGAGAACCTCTTTATCTACTCTGGTTTTTCTTTCTTCTTTTCCATCCGTTAAAACGACTTTTCCATCTTTATCTTCACCTAAATATTTAAAAAGACCCCATCTGTTGTCTTCATGAAATAAGACAATATCGTTTTCTTTAGGTTCTAAAGGTGGGATTTTCCCTATCAAAACCCATAGATTTCTGATTTTTACCCAGAATGTATTTTCTTTGAAATTTTCAACTTCTTCTATCAACACAATAGGCGTTTCCACATCTTTTAAATAAGAAACACCTACTTTATCCTCTAAGATTTCATAACCTTTTATATAAACTGTTTGAGGATTAATCAGTTCTTTTTGCATTGTTATTTCCTTGGAGCTTTTCTTGTTGGAATAACGGCATTCCTTGTCTGCTCTTTTAATATATTAATAGACTGGGCAGTCATAAAAAATGCATGCTCTAAATTTATTAAAGCAGCTGCCAGATCTTTATCTTCTGTGTTGAATCTCATTTCTCTAACTTCCCTGTGGAGTTCATCCACATTTGTTCCAAGCTCAAATGCCAGTGTAAAGATTCTACCTATTAAATCGTCTAAATGTGCCTTTTCTTCTTTTGTCATCTATGTAAATCCTCCTGATTTTAAATTGTTAAGAAAATAATAATATCAATAATTTGAACAAAATAAAAGGGAGCAAAGTCATACTTTTTTACAATTTATTTTGTTTTAAAACTATTTCCAATGTTTATATAAAAAGATATCGTCGTTTTTGATCTTATATTTTTTGAAAAGACTGTAATCTTCTTTTTTACAGGATATTAAATATTCCCATTCTTTATTAACCTTTGGAGTTTTTACAACAAAATCATTTTTTGCTTCTATGTAAAAAGCCACTGCTTTATGAGGAATACATGATTTATCAAAAGCTATATTTTTAGAAAAATTTGTATCTTCCAGTATAGCTATAGCCACTTTTTCCCTTGATTTGTGTTTAGATAAGTTGTGAAGCAAGATATTGTAGGCTACTTTTAAAACAAGCATTCCAGCCAACGAAACAAAGAAAAGATTCAGAACTTTTTTTGAAGAATATTTATAAAGTATAAACCCGAGAACAACAGCCAAGAAAGGAAATAAAGGCATGATATGTCTTCCGTGGATTGTGTACATCCCATTTCCACCAGCCATTATTATGTACGGAACATAGTTCAGGGCTATGATCAGCAATAAAAGTTTTATCTCACCGTTCAGACCGATTTTATTTCTTTTAAAAATTAAAAGAGCCAACACAAACAAACTTGCAATCAGAGTTTGTTTTATATTTAACAATGGATATTGGACAATATGGTTAAAAAACAATGAAAAGTTAAAATTGTTGGTTGTTCGATTTGATACTTCTCCAAAAAGTGTTTCTATAAAATCATTATGATCAGGAATAGATATTAACCATAAAAATGGGATGAGAATAGCTAAAAAATAAGATAGTAAAAAAGACGGTTTAATTAGGCTAAAAATAGATCTTGAGTATGTTGCCAGAACTAAAAAAGTTAATCCGAAAAATGCATAAGCATTAAAGCCTTTAAAAAGGAAAATCAATCCAGCTAAAAAACCACTTAAAACAATAAAAAATGATCTATTTTCTTTAAAACCTATATATTGAAAAAACATCATCAAAAATACAAAAAAAGTAAAAGCTGAATCCATTTCTCCTATCCAGCCGTAATAAAAAAGAACGTCTAAAAAGGTTACGTAAACAACGGAAGATAAGATGGCTATAAATTTTTCATTAAAAATTCTCAAAGAAAAGTAATAAATCAATAATCCTGTAAAACCTGTAAAAAGAATTGAAATTATTCTACTGGTTGCTTCACTCCATCCAACAAAAAATGAAGAAAATATAATCGTCCAGTTATATAAAGGTGGTTTATGAAAGTACGGTTCGCCAAAAAGAGTGGGAATAAAAAAATTGTGTTCTTTCAACATCTCAAAGCTGACTAATAGCCTGAGAGGTTCTTCACCTTTTAACTCTGGAGAAAAAAGATTTGTGAAAAGTAAAATAAAAGAAAGAATAAGAATGATTTTAGAGTATTTAATATATTTACCCATCCCCATTTTTAATAAAGCCCCTAAAAGGGGCTTAAAGATTTAAACTAATCTATTTCTTTGTGCTTCTGTTATTGATGTTGCAAGTGGAACACTTCTTGGAAATTCTGTTCCTCTACTTGTTGTTCTTATTTCTAATTTATCAGTCATGAAATAGCTTTTTATAATCTCTAATGCTCTATCCATGTCAAATTCTTTACAAGAGAAAATATCTATTGAAAAGTATCCTTTTTCTGGGAATGTGTGGATACTGATATGGCTTTCTGCAATAATAACGAATCCAGATATTCCCCAATCTTCTGGCACATCACCACCGTCATATCTAAAAACATAAGGAGGCATGATCTTTGTCATTCCAATTTCATTAGGTAGATCTTCTAAAAATCTTGTGATTGCTTCTACACTTGAAAGAACTTCGTAGTTCCCTTCGTATCCGTCAACCATTAAATGTGGCCCGAATCCTATCAATTTTTCTTTTCCTCCTCAATTTTGATAAAATTAGAATATATTAAAATAAAATATTTTAAACAAAATGTAAATATATATGTATGCAAACATTATGCAAGATGATTAATAAAAAATTTATGATAAAAACATTATTTATCAGCATGTTATTAATAAGTTTATCTTTATTTTCCTGCACAAAAACAGAACAAAAACCAGATCTGATTATAAATATAGAAGTTTCGAAAAATGGTTATAAACCTTCTGAAATCACAGTAAAAAGAGGACAGGTAGTATTATTCAGAATAACTGCAATTGATGAAGGAATAGGAGACGATTATTCCCAATCAGTTTATGGACACTGTTTTTATATAGTGCCTCCTTATGATGTGATGGTTCAAAACATTAAAAAAGGAGAGACTAAAGAAGTTAAAGTTAAGATGGTGTATCCAGGAGATTTCATTTTCACCTGTCCTTACTGTTCAGGAATATTTCCAACTAAAGGTGTAATCCACGTCAAATAGTTGTCCCAAAAGGAACTACTAACTTTGTTCCCATTCGGAACAATATTCTAAAAATTAGAATATTCTATTAACATAATAAATCATATTTTTCAGATACTTATTGTCCTGCAAATATATTGGCACATTTATTTCATCTTAAGGTTTCAAAATTTTCAGGAGGTTTCAGGTATGTTGAGAAAACTTTTCTTATTTTCTTTGATCTCATTATTTACTTTCATATCCTTCAGCTATTCTCAGGAAGATATGGATTTTGGAGAGTCTGATAAGTACGTGATTATCTTAGATTATCCTCAGGTAAAAAGACAGATGGTGGCAATGAAAGTTATCGGAAATATCCTTCGCTACTACAATTACGACACTTCAAAGGTGGATATAGCAGTAGTTGTCTTTACACCACCTGCATTCGGATTTTTGGTTAAAAATTATGTTCCACCTGTTTTTGAGTTTATTGATGTTCCTAAAGTTAGACAAAAAGCACAGAGCTTATCCACATACGGTGTTCATTTCTATGCATGCAGAAACACAATGAAAAAGGTTGGTGTTACAGAAAAAGATCTGGTTGACTGGGCAGAACCAGTTCCAGCAGGTGTTGTAAAAGTACAGGAATTACAAAAAGAAGGATATAAACCAATAGTAATTTGGTAAAAATAAAATGGAGGAATCATAAAATGAAAAAAATAGCCTTATCATTAACAGCATTTGCAACAGCATTTTCATTTTCATATGGAGGTTCATTGCTTGAAAATCCTGATTATCCATGGTTTGGAAATCCAAAAGAGACAAATATGACAAGGAAAATAGCAAACAAAATGAGACTCGGAATCTGGATACAAACAAGATATGCTCATTTAGAACAGCCAGATAAGGTAAAAATTTTTAATGGTAGAGATATAAAAACAAACGGAACTATCAATAACTTTTATATCAGAAGATTAAGATTTCTATTTGCAGGAAAATTTTTAGACCACTGGCGTTTCACAATACATACAGGTTTAGCTCCTGTTGGGAAATATAAGACAGATGATAAAAAGTTACGTATTTTTGATGCTTTCGTTGCATATGACAAATACAAATATGCCACTTTCTTAATAGGTAGAGAAAAAATATTTTTCGGAAGACCGTTCAGTGAACGATTACCTTACTGGCAGAATATAGTTTTTCCACTGGCAGAAAAATCTATGTTTTTAGGTCTTGCAGGAGTTTTAAAAGAGTTATATCCAGATGTTGCATTTAAGCTTATGGCAAATGCACCTCTTCAATTTGCATACAGAATAGATCAGGCTCCTGGTGCAAGGGCTCCAGGTGTGGTTATGCAGGGGTTTTTAGCTAACGGACATTTTGATTATAAATTAGGAATTTATAATGCATGGAGAGATGGAGTAAGATCTGTAACAAATAAAGATGGTAGTGGCTATCCAGGCTTCTTAAAACTTGCAAGAGTTCAATACAATATCTGGCCAGAAGCAAATCCAAAATTATTAGGTTATAAAGGCAACCATTTTGGAAAAGGAAAGCATTTTACCATCGGTGGAAGCTATTACACTCAAAACGATATAGTTCAGGAACGATCATTTAATGACAAAGCCACTCCAACTTATGGAAATCGATACGATGCAAAATATGATGCAGAAGGTTATACGATTGATATGTCTGGACATAAAGGTGGAATCTCATGGCGTGCAGAGTATATGAATGTAAAAAACAAAAATATCGAGATAATGAATTCTATTTCTCCTATAACAGGAACTATACCACCTCCTTTCCAGGACGGAATGAGAAAAGATCTTGAATTAAAGTCGTGGTGGATACAGGGAGCATACCTATTCAATAAGAATATTGGTGTAGGAAGACCTGAAATTGCGATCATGTATGAAAATTTTGATCCAGATGCTCAGGGAAATTACAGAGCAAAATTTGACAATACAGGAAAGCTCGTAAAAGGTGGTAGTGATGTATGGAAATTGACACATGTTACTTTGAATTACTATTTCTGCGGTGAGTTTTGTAAATTCAGCATTGAATATATAAATGTGAAAGAAAAATATCAGGATCACAAAAATGATCAAATTTTAGCTCAATTAGTATTTGCATTTTTCCCTTAATCCTAAGGGCAAGCACCGTCGCTACTCATACTATTCTCTCCAGTTGAACCTCCCATATTGGGAGGTTTTTTTTAATTTACTTAAAAAGTTGAGAATGTGTCCCAATTCTCAATAATTGTATTTCTTTTAAATTATCATCTCTTCTATAAATAACCAATAAATCTCCTTATATATGAAATTCCCGTGTATCTTTCCATTCTCCGAGTAGAGCGTGATCTTTTGCTTCAGGGGGCATATGATTGTCATTAACCAAACAGGAGACGAAATAAAACAATTTTTCTGTGTTTGACTGGTTTAGTTTGGCTTTTTTAAGGTCTTTTAAAAACTGTTTATGGATTTTGATTTGATACAAACTTTTTAATCCTTAATTATCTTTTTAAATTCATCTAAATTTTCCACTTCTAAGAGATTTTTTCCCTTTCTTGCTTCTTTGATAACCTTCTGAGTTTCTTCATTTGGTATTTTAACTTCAAAAGGAATACCTTTTGTTTCTTTTACCATTGCTATGAATATGTTAAAGGCCTGACTCACATTAAGCCCTAATCTTTCTAAGATTTTTTTTGCTTCCTTATAATTTTCTTCATCAACTCTTAAAGTTGTATGTATTTTAGCACTCATATTATCACCTTCTAAAATATTTTTACTTTAAAATATATGCTTATGCTATTTGACATACAAAATCAATTTGTGTTAAATCCGAACTTTGCTAAATCTTGTTTTATTTTCTCTTAAAGCTCTTGTGTATTGATATTGAAAAATCTTCTTTTGTATTCTTTATAAATTTTGTATTTTGAACAGACATACCATCACATATGATTTCTTGTATTAAAAAATTTTATTTAAATTATGGTGAGTTTTAATAAAAGATTTTTTGATATTTAAAATGCGAGCGGAGGGAGTTGAACCCTCACGGCCTTGCGGCCACAGGATCCTAAGTCCTGCGCGTCTGCCAATTCCGCCACGCTCGCAAAGAGCAAATATTATATATCATTATTGGCAAAAATTATATGCCAAATTTATTGATTGTCTATATTACTTTTTAGTTAATAAGATTTTAACTAATGTTGAAGAAAATCTTGGCTCTATTTTTATAACAATTAATTGACCATCATTTCTTGAATAACTTAATATAGCTTCTTCCCCAACTAATTTACCTTCTTTTTGCCATCCTAATTTATAAAGATACTCATCAAAGAATTTAATTAGTTCGTGGAGGTCTCCTTTTCCAACATAAACAAGGTAAGCTCTCACAAGATTAGGTGCTTCATAAACAAGCGATTCTTTTTCTTCATAAGAAAAGTTTGCAGGAATAACAAAGGTGTATTCACCTTTTTTAACTGTTTTAGGCTCTAAAATCACAGGCCCTGAGTCCCTTCCAGTAATTTTGTTAACCTGAGAACAGCTCATAAACATTAATGACAAAATCGGAACAAGTGCAAGCATAAAAATTTTTCTCATGGTATTTCTCCCATTGTTTATTTTATTTACTAAAAAATTATACAGTAAATAAATTTTTGTTGTAAATCAAACTCAGTTACAACAGCCTTCATTTTCCATGTAATAAATAAAGTCTAAAATATCTTCCACATCAGGAAGAGAACCGATTTTTTTGTATTGAAGAGTTCCGTACCTATCAATGATAAAAATAAAATCCTCATCTTCTTTACATCCGAATTTTTCACAGAAATCTTTTGATATGATCTGAACAAAATCTATAAGTTTAGTATCTACTTTTTCAAAATCTTTCTCATATTGATCAAGATCTATATCCGAATTGTATATAACAACATGCTGTTTTTGTCTGACATCATAAAAGTTTTTTCCTTTAATTCCTTCTAAAAACTCAAAATATGGAACCTGCTCACCTACGTTTACCACTTTTCACCCTCGCTTATTCTTTAATGGACTAAATATTATATTACATAACGTAAGTTATTGAATATTCATGAAGTTGCAACTTTTAAAATGTTGATATTTCAGAATAAATCTCATAAAAATTTGAAAATATTCATTTTATTATATATATTATCTCTCAATTAAAACATTGTTTGATTTCTTAGGAGGTAGATAAGTGGGAAATACAGTATTAGAGCAAAATGAGATTGTGGAAAAAATATTAGATCTAAAAGAAAAAAAGAATGCTGTTCTCCTTGCTCACTATTATCAAAGAGGAGAGATTCAAGATATAGCCGATTATGTTGGTGATTCTTTAGAACTTGCAAAAAAAGCACAAGAAACAGATGCAGATATAATCGTTTTTGCCGGCGTAAAATTTATGGCTGAAACTGCAAAAATCTTAAATCCAGATAAAAAAGTTTTACATCCTAATCCTGAAAGTGGTTGTCCTATGGCAGATATGGCAACTATGGAAGGAGTTATAAATCTAAAAAAACAACATCCAGATGCTGCAGTGGTCTCATATGTAAATACAAATGCTGATGTAAAAACCGTGTCAGATGTTACGGTTACATCAAGAAATGCTGTTAAAGTAGTAAAAGCATTAAAAGAAGATAAAATAATATTCGTTCCAGACCAGTTTTTAGGAAGCTTTGTTGCAAAGCAGGTTCCAGAAAAAGAGTTTATTTTATGGAAAGGTTTTTGTCCTCCACATTTTAATCTCTCCCCTGAGCAACTTCTTCCATTAAAAGAGCAGTATCCAGATGCTAAAATTGCAGTTCATCCAGAATGTAATACAGAAACTGTAAAAATAGCAGATTTTGTTGGAAGTACTTCGCAAATCATAGAATATGCGACCACATGTGATTCTGAAAATGTAATAATAGGAACTGAAGTAGGTTTAAAACATATGTTAGAAAAGGTTAATCCGAATAAAAATTATATTTTCCCTGTAAATGCTGATTACTGTGGAACGGTTCATTGTTGTGATATGAAGAAAAATACACTTGATAAAATATTAGAAGTTTTAGATAAAGAAATTAATGAAATAACATTGCCTGAAGATGTTATTGAAAAAGCTGCAAGACCTTTAAAAAGAATGCTTGAGATAGTTTAATGAATGGGGCTGAAAGCCCCGTTTTTTTAATATTTTCTAACCGTAGGATCTATATAATCAGACCAAGCAAGTATTCCACCGTCAACGTTCTTAACATTTTCAAAACCTTGCTGATTTAACCACAATGTAGCCTGCATACTTCTGCTTCCGCTTCTACAGATCACATAAATGTCTTTATCTTTTGGGAGTTGATTTACAACTCTCGGTAACTGCATCATTGGAACAACCATAGCTTCTTTTTCTTTAATTCTTGAGAAATTATACTCATGAGGTTCTCTTACATCTAAGAGAATAAAATCCTCACCTTTGTCAATTTTTTCTTTTAATTCTTGAACGGAAATGTTTAATTTTTCCATTGTTTCTCTATCAAAGAACATACTATTCCTCCTTTCTTTGTTTAATGTATTTAATTAGTATAATATTAATTAAGTGATATTTTTACCATAATTTTTATCATATTTGAATATTATAATATTCGTAATTTTTTGGAGAAAGTTTAGTGAAAAAAATTATTATTTTGTCAGGACTGGTTCTTTTATTTATAGCTTCTTTGCTCTTTTTTAATTTATCTTTTTATGACAGCGAAAAACTTATAAACAGGAAAGTGGAAGATCATAAACAGGAACATCAAAACCTTCTACCTATCATTGACAAAGATAATATCTATAACATTTCAAAAATAAAGGATATACCTGTAAATTCTATTGTTGTTACCACGGTTCAGATTAAAGAAATTACGGATAAAGGAAATAGATATGAAGGTATTTTGAAAGATTCAATAGGTGAAATAAAATTCTCAATCGATAAACGAAAGATTCCAGAAGAATATCAAACACTTTTCAGAGATGCGGTGTTCTTGGATATGGAAATGAAACTTCTTGTCAAAAAGAAAGATGACCATGTTGAGATACTTGAGATATGGTGATAAATCATAAAATTTAATTATATTTTTAGATATATTTAAAAAATCAAAATCTGAAAAAGGAGTTGTAAATGTTTAATGTAAAACCAGTTGAGAAAATTCCTGTTCCAGATAGAGTAAAAAAAGCATTAAAAGAGATATTAGGTGAGCATAAAGTTTTAGATGATGAAATGGACAGAATGCTTTACTCATACGATGCAACAAGAATTCAAACACCACCTGATGTAGTGATTATTCCTGAAAAACCTGAAGAGATTCAGGAAGTTATGAAAATCTGTTATGAAGAAGAAATTCCAATAACGCCGAGAGGGGCAGGTTCAGGATATACAGGAGGAGCATTACCTGTTAAAGGTGGAGTGCTTGTGTCTTTTGAAAAGATGGATAATATTCTTGAAATCGATGAAGATAATGCAACTGCAAGAGTTCAACCTGGAGTTATAACTTATAGATTACAACAGGCAGTTGAAAAATTAGGACTTTTTTATCCGCCAGATCCTGCAAGTTACAAATTCTGTACATTAGGAGGTAATGTTGCCGAAAATGCAGGTGGGCCAAGATGTGTAAAATACGGAGTAACAAGAGATTTTGTCTTAACCCTTGATACGGTTATACATACAGGAGAGATTATACATACAGGAAGACCTACTTTGAAAGATGTGGCAGGATACGATCTCACAAGACTGCTTGTAGGAAGTGAAGGGACATTAGGAATTTTTACAGAAATAACATTGAAACTTATACCAAAGCCAAAAGCTAAAAAGACAGTTAAGGCAATATTTATGGATATTGCAGCAGTTGGTAAAACAGTTAAGGATATATTTAAAGCAGGGATTTCACCATCTGCTTTGGAATTTATGGACAATTTAGCAATTAATGCAGTTGAAGATTTTGGACATTTCGGACTACCGAGGGACGCAGAAGTTTTACTTCTTATTGAAGTTGATGGTCATCCTAAAGCTCTTGATGATGAGATTATTGAAATAGCAAGAATTTGTGAGATGAACGGAGCAAAAGTTGAGGTGGCAAAAACCGATGCTGACGCAGAAAAACTGTGGGAAGCAAGAAGAGCTTTATCTCCTGCTGTTGCTAAACTTGCCAGAACAAAAATAAATGAGGATATTGTTTTCCAGAGAAGTTATCTTCCTGAAGCATTACCAAAACTAAGAGAAATCGGTAAAAAATACAATCTAAAAATGGTTAATTTCGGTCATATCGGTGATGGAAATATACACGCAAACTTTATGATAAACGGACTTGATCCAGATGAAGTGGCAAGGGCAGAAAAAGCTGTGGAAGAAGTTTTTGAACTTGCTTTAAAATACGGTGGTTCGATTACAGGAGAACACGGAGTAGGAATAACTAAAGCAGAATTTATGAAAAAACAGTTCGGTTCTGCAGAAATGGACATAATGAGAAAAATAAAAAGAGTATTTGATCCAAAAGATCTTATAAATCCAGGTAAAATGGACATCGATTAACAAAAAGCCCTTTTAAAGGGCTTTTTTATTTTTCACCTTAATCTCCCCTAAATATTGATTAATTCTTATTTTCTGGTTATTATTTAATGAAAAACTGTTTTTAAAAGGTATTTATATTTTTGGAAAGAGAGTTAATTATAACAGCAACTTTAAATCTGATATTTCACCAGATCCGAGAGGATAATATACCTGTAGAACTCCGTGTAGAAAATTTAGAAAATACCAAACAAACAGGAACAATATACAAAGGAAAAGTCAAAAGAATAGTTCCTGCCATGAACGCAGCATTCGTGGACATCGGAATGGAAAAAGAGGCTTTTTTACCTTTAAAAGATCTCTGTTCAAGCAGTTCAGGAACTAACTGTGAAGATCTAAAGATAGGACAAAACCTCATTGTCCAGATAAAGCGTTCTCCCATAAGCACAAAAGGGGCAAAACTGACCTGTAGAGTTAGCCTTCCAGGAAAATATTTTGTCCTGCTGCCAACGACGATGAATCAGATCAGCCTTTCATCAAAGTATGAAGATCCAGAAGAAAGGGAAGAATTAAAAAAAAGAATATTAGAGCTTATACAACCTATAAACGAAAAAAATTATGGTTTTATCATAAGAACTTCAGCTAAATATGCCACAGATGAAGAAATAATAAACGACTTTTTTAGTCTTATTAACCTATGGAACTCTATTTTAAAAAAGGCTAAAAGGAAAAAAGCACCTTCAATTCTTTATGAAGAACCTTCAAAGGTTATATCAATACTTAGAGATTATGCAGGGCAATTTGACCGAATTATTACGGATAATGCTAGGATTTGTAAAGAGATCGAAGAATACTACAAAAGCCATTTCCCTGGGAAAGAAACAGAAATAACCCTTTATAAAAAAAGAAAAGTTTCCCTTTTTACTAAATACGAGTTTGGCTCAATTATAAATAAAATCTTGAGTGTGAATGTCTGGCTAAAAAGTGGAGCTTATCTTGTAATTGAAGAAACAGAAGCCCTTGTTGTGATAGATGTTAACAGTGGAAGTAATTGTAAAGAAAAAAATCTTGAAGATACTGCATTTAATATAAACAAAGAGGCAGCAATAGAAATAGCACGGCAGTTAAGACTTAGAGATTTAGGTGGTATAGTCGTAATAGATTTTATAGATATGAAAAAGGAAAAACAGAAAGAAGATTTAATAAAGATATTCAATCAGGAGCTGAAAAAAGATAAAAGACCTGTAAGAGTAAAAAATTTTACATCTTTAGGTCTATTAGAACTTACAAGGAAAAAAATAGAAGAAAGTTTAACAAAACAATTGAGTATAATATGTAATACGTGTAAAGGTAAAGGATACGTTAAAAATCCATCTGTTGTTCTTGCTTATATCGAGAAGGCTATTAGTGAAATGAGACCTTTTGGAAAACTTATAATAACAGTTAATCCGACTCTTGAGGAAGATCTCAGAGTTTTATTAAGAGAAATGAAATTAGATTACTTGATAGAAATAAAAACCAATCCAAATTTATCGATAGATAAATACGAAATAGAGAGAGTGTTATGAAAAAACTGATAACGGCAGTCTTAGTAGCAGGAATGTTTGTTTCCTGTAGTGAAAAGAAAGTTTATACAAAACAAACATACCAGGAAGGAATAAAAGCATACCAGTCTAAAAATTACGAAAAAGCACAGGAATTACTAAAAAATACCATATACGAATGGAAAAATATAAGTATTCAGGAGGCAATGGCAGCTAAGTTTGCCCTTGCAGATTCTTATTTCCACAGAAAAATGTATATAGATGCGATTGTTGAATTTGAAGAGTATATATCGATGTATCCGACATCGCCTAAAGTTCCTGAAGCAATTTATAAGCTTGCACTTTCATATTTAAAAATTGCACCAAGTGAAGAAAGAGATCTAACCTATGTCAGAACTGCAGAGCAGAAAGCAACGGAACTTATTAACGATTATCCAGATTCAAAATATGCAGAGTTGGCAAAACAGATTATAAAAGAAGCAAAAACAAAAGAAGCCAAGCATTTTATAAAAGTGGCTGATCTGTATGAACATTTAAGAAAATATTATTCAGCAGCAGTTTATTATAACTATGTTTATGATGAGTTTACAGATTATATAAAAAGAGATTACATTGAGTACAAACTTGCATATAAC
>Ga0256832_1000908_pt1 | contig 19752 bp, 18 predicted proteins | sample 134614metaG_FD_190534 | JGI IMG/M metagenome (GOLD analysis project Ga0256832, IMG submission 190534) | Hydrothermal vent microbial communities from Lau Basin, Pacific Ocean - 134-614 | ecosystem: Environmental > Aquatic > Marine > Hydrothermal vents | place: Pacific Ocean: Lau Basin | collected...
TTATGAGGAGATAGAAAACACCATTTGGGCATATGAGGGAATGAGTATGGATGCCTTGCGTTCGCTTGTTAGAGTTTTACGCAAAAAATTAGAAGGTGATTTTGTGGAAAACATTTCAGGTATAGGGTATAGATTGACAACTATACCCACAACTTAACGATAATTGTGGCAAAATGCCTCACCAAAAAATGCTAAGAAAATAAAAGGGCAATAGATGATTATGAATAATATAAAAACAATTATTGAGGGTCATAATGACTTTCAGTTGGTTAAGTTTAAAAAAAACAAAGAACGATTTAAACATTTAGTTGAAGAGGGACAAAACCCAAAAGCACTTTTTATAGGGTGTAGTGACTCTAGGGTTATGCCAGAACTCATCACCAGCTCAAAACCAGGTGACCTATTTATAGCTAGAAATATTGGAAACTTTGTAGCACCTTATAATCCAGATGTTGATTATCATGCTACAGCATCTGCCATAGAGTATGCTGTTTCTGTCTTAGAAGTTACCGATATTATTGTCTGTGGTCACTCTGAATGTGGTGCTATTTCAGCACTTTTCAAAAAAATAGAACCTACCGATGAAAATCTACACACCATTAAATGGCTAGAGCTAGGAGAGAGTGCGAAACGTGCAGCCCTACTCTCAATGAAAGGACAACCTCAAGAGGAAATTGTACGTTATACAGAAAAAATTTCCGTTGTTTTTCAGCTTGAAAATCTACTGACCTATCCAGCTGTAAAAAGACGAGTGGAAGAAGGTTCTCTCTTTTTACATGGATGGCACTATGACCTTAAACATGGAAAAATTGAGTATTATGATGAAGAGCAGTATGAATTTAAAGACTTAAGTGAAAAATAAAACTCTCAACATTAAAAAAGGACAAAATTATGCAAACATTAAAAGGATACATCAACAGCTTCATACCCCTAAATGATGAAGCTTGGATGGAGATGATGAAACTCTTTAAGCCCTATTCATATAAAAAAGGTGAGTTTATCTATGGCTCTTCAGATATTCCAGCAGAGATAAACTTTATTGTAAAAGGAGTTGTACGTTCCTTTAAGATGGAAGAAGATGGTAAAGATTTTACATGGGCATTTTACTACCTTAACGACGAGGTAATGGAGCATCGTATGATATCTGATGTTTGCGTAGTTGACTATGCCTCTTTTTTAAGAAATCAATCAGCTGAACTTGCCTTTGAAGTGATGGAAGATTGTACGCTTATGACCATTACAAAGGCTGACCTATTTAAACTCTATGAGAGTGATGACAAATGGCAAATGTTTGCTAGAAAAGTAGCAGAAGATGCTTACTGTGCCACACGAGACAGAACCTTAACACTACTGACCAAAAGTGCTAAAGAGCGTTTAGAGATACTAGAGAGCTATTTCCCAGATATATTTACAAGAGTATCTCAACAGCATATCGCTTCATATTTGGGGATTACTAGACAATCTTTAAATAGATTGAGAAGAGAAGCTGAATAAATATAAAATATGTAACATTTATTACATAAGTAATTATAATATACTGCTATAATTTGAACATAACTAACTAAAGGATACACGATGAAAAAATTAATTTTAGGTTCATTTTTACTACTCGGAATGATAGCATTTACAACAACCTATGCAACAGCAAGTTCAGACAACAACACAACAAAATGTGGTGAAGGTAAATGTGGGAGTAGTACCCCTATGAAATGTGGTGCAGGAAAATGTGGTGGAGGGAAATAATTTTTCTTCCATAAATCCAAAATAAATTTAATGTTTGGATACTTGTCGGGGTAAAAATACCTCGACCTACAAAAGGACTTATCATGTTAGTAAAAATTCATACCCTCTCAAAAAACATTTTACAAAACTTTCAATCTCTTTCCCTTCTTTTGGCACGGTTTGCAGTTGCATATGGTTTTTTAGAACCAGCCCTTCTAAAATGGAAAGATATCGGAGCTGTAGCTGAGTGGTTTGATTCTATGGGCATACCATTTCCAACACTTAACGCTTATATGGCTGCATCCTCTGAGATTTTAGGCGTAGTGTTATTGACCATAGGTCTCTTTACTAGACTTATATCTATACCACTTATGGTCATTATGGTAGTGGCGATTATGACCGTGCATTTAGTTCATGGTTTTTCAGCTGGAGATAATGGCTTTGAGATACCTCTTTATTATATGTTGTTTCTATTTATTTTTACATCACATGGAGCTGGTAAATTTTCACTAGATTATTTCCTTTTTGAGAAGAAAACACAATAGAGTTTTGATACTATTACATTTAAAACTACTATTTCAGGAAATATTACAATGCGTTTAAAAGATTTTTATTTAGAGTTGTCTGTTTTGCTTAACTACTTTCAGAGTTTTTCCCTACTATTTGCAAGGATTGTTCTTGCCTATGGATTTTATGAACCAGCCTTAACAAAGTGGAGAAATTTTGACACCACAGCAGAGTGGTTTAGCTCACTAGGGATTCCACTTGCACCAGTTATGACACTCTTGACAGCTTCTATTGAGATTTTAGGTGTTCTACTGTTATTTTTGGGTCTTTTCACTAGGCTTATTACGATTCCTCTTATGATTATAATGGTTATTGCTGTACTTACTGTACATATATCCAATGGTTTCTCTGTAGCCGATAATGGTTTTGAGGTACCTCTATATTACTTTCTATTTCTCTCTATTCTTACTTCCTATGGAGCAGGAGAGTTCTCGTTAGATAGAGTTATTTTTGGAAAAGAGAAATAAGCGATGGAAGCACTTTTAAATTTTAGTCAGAACCTTTTAGTTCATCAATGGAATCTTTTTTTCAAAGTAGTAGCGATTCTTATACTTTTTGTCTTAATTAATATATTTATTTATGATAGATTTATCCAAAGAACCAATCAGCTACTTATTAACTACCCACTTATTGGAAGAATGCGTTATTTCTTTCGTCTACTTCGTGACCCTATGCGTCAGTACTTTGGAGATGAAACCTACTATGACTCTTATGAAAAAGTAGACTGGGTCAATAAAGCCTCACATCAAAAGTCACTTATGTACTCATTTTCATTAACAAGACCCTATGGGCTAAGTAAGCCTTATGGTCAAAACCATAACTTTTTTCGTCATGCTAACTTTGTCCTTAATGACGATGAAGTAAACAGTAACCTAAGTGTAACTTTTGGAGAGCGACATCCTCAGCCTTTTGTGACCAAAAGTGTCATAGGTAGGTCAGCCATGAGTGATGGTGCCATCAGTCCTGAAGCTACACGAGCCTTTGCCCAAGGAGCGTACTATGGTAACTTCCCTATCAATACAGGAGAAGGCTCCTTAACCTCAAATTTTCTAAAAAGTCACCAGTGTAGTGATGACCCTGATGAGAACCGTTTTTTAACCATTAAAGAGGGAACTCTCTTTTCTAAAGGCATATTTAAAATTGTAAAACTTCTACTCAATGAATATATAGCTATTGATTTATACAAGAGTATGGTTATTCGCTCCAAAGAGAAAGAGACCTATAGCTTTGATGCAAATAAAATGCTACTTTACCGTATTGACTGGGAACAACCCTTAGAGTTTTTCCCTCAAAAACCACTAAATAATATTCCAGACATTGTTCTACAGATTGGTTCAGGACTCTATGGAGTCAAAGACAAAGATGGTAATTTTGATGGACTTCGCTACCAAAAGGTTATGAAGTTTTGTAAAATGACCGAGATAAAAATAGCCCAAGGAGCCAAACAGACTGGAGGTAAACTACTAGCAGAAAAAGTTACTGCATCAGTTGCCTACTATAGAGGTGTAGAAGAGGGAAAACCTCTCTATAGTCCCAACCGTTTCCCCTATGCTTCTACTATAGAAGAGCTATTTGACTTTGTAGGAGAGCTACAAAAACTCTCTGAAAAACCTGTAGGAGTCAAAATTGTTATCTCTACTAGAGAAAACTTTCAAGAGTACTCTCAAGAGATTAAAAAGAGAGTAAAAGAGGGAAAACCCTACCCTGACTTTTTAACCATAGATGGTGGAGATGGTGGCTCTGCCACAGCTCCAAGAGAGATGATGAGCAGGGTAGGAATCTCGATACAAGATTCACTTGATATTGTAGTAGATGAACTAAAAAGAGATGGAGTTAGAGACAAGGTAAAACTTATTGCCAGTGAAAAGGTTCTAACACCTGATGATGCAATCGAACTCTTTGCCTATGGTGCTGACTTTATTAATATTGCTAGGGGTTTTATGATAAGTGCAGGATGTATCCGTGCCAGACACTGCTCAGGAGCAGGAGGACATCAATGCCCTGTAGGGTTAGCAACCATGGATAAAGGGAAACGTTCTAAGTTTTTAGTAGCAAAAAAATCAAAAACCATTGCAAACTATCATGAAGCTTTAATCACAGGAATTCGCTCCCTTTTAGCCATTATGGGAAAAAGAGATATTAAAGAGTTAAGTAAAGAGGATTTAATATCATAATAAATAATAAATTCTAAGTTTTTTGGTTAATAATTACTAAATTATTGTATCATTACTAAAAAACTTCAGGAATTATAGATTTTTATGCAGACACTTTTTTATATAGGTATCATATTTGTTCTTGGAGCATTTATGAAATGGGTAAGTTCCAAACTTCGTCTAATTAATGTGGTCGGATACCTTATTTTAGGATTTATTATTGGTCCAGAGGTATTAGGGGTAATAAGCTATGAGTTTATTGAAGAGACCCATATTATTACAGACTTATCACTCTCCCTTATTGCTGTTTTAGTTGGAGCCAATCTTAAGTATCATGTGATTAAAAAAGTTTGGAAACAGATTGCTTGTGTCTCTCTCTTTGAAACATTTTTTACTTTTCTTTTTATTGGTGGCAGTTTTTATCTTCTTTTTGACCTCTTAGGTCTTGGTTTTGCAGAGGATCAACGCTTACCCATTGCCCTTCTTTTTGGAGGTTTAGCCTCAGCTACAGCACCTGCAACCATTTTAGCCATTATTCATGAACTAAAAGCTAAGGGGAAATTTAGCTCATTTCTACTCTCTGTTGTTGCTGTAGATAATGCTATCGCCTTGATTTTTTTTTCTTTTATAGTAACGGGAACCTCTTCACTTATGGGAAGTCAATCTTTTAATATAGACATCATCCTCTCTCTATTTTGGATTACTGTTCTTAGTCTTCTTGTGGGTGCAGCTGCTGCCATTATCTCTGAACTCATTGACAGAATTTTTGTTGAGCAACCCAGCATAAAAACTACCTCTACCTTAGGTATGATATTTATTCTCTATAGTGTGAGTGAACAGTGGGGATTAAACCCTCTTTTTTCAGCGTTAGTGATGGGGGTAGTAATGGCAAATTTATCCAATGAATTCTGTTTGGTTAAAGAGGAGTTTGATAAACATCTTAAAGATATTATTTTTCTACTCTTCTTCACCCTCTCTGCCATGCACCTAAATATCAACTTTCTTTTAACCATGCCTTTTGTTATTATTGTTTATGTACTATTCAGAATTTTAGGGAAAATAACAGGTGTATGGATAGGAGCAAAACTTTCAGGAGCAGAAAAATCTATACAAAACTATTTGGGTATTGCCCTTTTTCCTCAAGCAGGAATTGCCATTGGTTTAACACTCTCTTTACAAAATGAAGTAGGATTTGAACTCATGGCACCACTTATTTTAAATATTATTATTGCCACTACGATTATACATGAGTTAATAGGTCCACTCTTTACAACCTATGTATTGAAAAAGTCTGAAGAGAGTGAAGATTCAAAGATGGATAATTAATCCATCTTTTTTAAACCTAATCTACAGTTAGACGTTCTAAATCACCCAAATGTTTACAACTGGCACTCTGTCCTAAGTCACACGCCTTTTTAAATAACTCACGTGCTGCCTCATCATCTTCATTTTTTTCATGATAGAGCCCAAGCTTATAACACATCGTTCCATTATTATGTTTACATGCTTTACGTGCAACATCTAAATCTGCATTACTTTTGATACGTTCAACTCTTCTTCCAAATACAGCTCCTAATCTATCACAACTTGGAGCATCGTCTAAATTACATGCTGCGGTATAGTATCTTTCAGCTTTCATACTGTCTTTTCTAACACCTTTTCCCATCTCATACATGTAGCCTAAGTTATTACACCCTGAAGCTTCACCCATGTCACAAGCATCATAATAAAGAGAGAGTGCCTTTTGAATATCTCTTCGTACATGTTTTCCATGTTCATACATATACCCTAAATCATTACAGGCTTGTGGGACTCCTGCATTGCACGCTTTTTTAAAATAACTTGCAGCTTTATAGTAGTTTCGCTTAGCCCCTTCTCCATGGTAGTACATGGAACCTAAGTTGTAGCATCCTTCCATCTCTCCATGCTTACAAGCTTGTTGGTAGAGTCTTATGGCATGCCATTCATGTCTCTTTATTCCTAAGCCATGGTCATACATATAACCAAGATTATTACATCCAGCAGGACTTTCAAGTTTGCATGCTTGTTTGTAAAAAAGTACTGCTTTTTCATAGTCAACAGAACCAGATTTCCCATACTGGTAGACATCTCCTAACTCATTACAAGCATCTTTATCTTTGAGTTTACAAGCTTTCTTATAATATTGTACATAATCTGCATCAAATGCACTAAAATTCTGAATAGGCTTAATCTTATCCATATTTACAATTGCTATTAAAATTAAAATTAAAATAATAGCTGTAAGAACAATAGGTTTAGTTACCATTTCCTTCATACTGTTTCCTTTTTTTTAACAAAATTAATTACAAAGAATATCTCATTTTATACTATTCTGTCAAGGCAATAGATTATTATAATAGAATTATAAAAAAGTAAAATTAATTATATAAAAATATTTTATATTTTTTACAATATAGAAAAACAGAAGATATTAAACAAAAATTATATATAACACCTTATATTTTGGTATTGTTAGCATATTGAAAAATATATTTCTTTTTTAATTTATTCTACTTTATATACAAATAGAGTTTGTTATACTTAAGGTATGAAAAAGATAATATTCCTTAATTTAATTTTTATATCATCAATTTTACTACTTACTGCATGTTCTACAAAAAAGACAAAACCAAAAAACATAACAAATCAACCATCTGTTTATAATATCATGGGCATTACGGAACCTAAAAAAGAAATTGTACATTTTGTCATAAAAAGGGAGCCACATAGAGTAAAGAGAAACATGCCAATAGCTAAAGTTAAAATTTCACCTGATATTGAATTTATCTCCTACAAACAAAATATTGAACCTGAAGAGATTGAAGCTGAAGAGATTGAACCTAAAAATTTTGTATCAGAAAATGTTACAACTACGGATATAAACCATATTGAACTAACTGCAAAAAGTTTTTTGGGTACACCCTACGTTTGGGGTGCAACAGGACCTAATAAATTTGACTGTTCAGGTTTTACCCAGTGGGTTTTCCGTGATGCAGGAATTAATCTTCCAAGAGTCTCAAGGGAACAAGCAAAAGTTGGTAAATATGTACGCTATGAAGAGTTACAACGTGGAGATATGGTATTTTTTGATACCAAAAAACGTCGTACAGGAAAGGTTTGTCATGTTGGTATCTACTTAGGTAATGGAAATTTTATCCATGCCAGTTCTTCCAAGAAAAAAGTGGTTATTTTTAATTTCAATAAAAAGAGTTTTTATAAAAAACGTTTTCTATGGGGACGTAGGGTTTTAAATAGTAACATGCACTATGCTTCTAATTAAACGTAGAGACTTACCCTAATGTTTTATTAGACTTCTTGCATAACCCTATTGTAACAATAGATTAAAAATTATTTATTTTCAACCAAATTAAATAGTTTTTCTTATTTTTCCTCTTTTTTTTTGCTATACTCATACTCTTAATCAATATTTTTATACTAAAAGGTTCCTGTGTATTTAGTCAAAGTTCTCTCACTTCTTATTATTGCCATTTTTTTAGCTGTAGCCCTTGAAGCTATGACTGTAAACTCTGTAGAAAAAGTTTCTGCAGTTAACTCATCATTTAAAGAACTCAGTGGTAACCATAAAAATTATAGTAAAGATGTCACTCTTTCGGAGATTATTTATACTGAAAAAAGCACCAAAGGATTAATGAAGCTACTCGTTACCAATGAAGAGAAAACATTTAAGAAAATTAAACATAAAAAATTTATTAAAAAAGTCTACAAAAAAAATCGTTATGCACCGATATGGTTTACCTATAAAGGTATAAAAAGTAAAGAGGTAAATGACCTATTTACTGCCATAAAATCAGACATTACTTTAAGTTCAAAAGGAAATATTGTAAAAAAGTACAAACTCCTAAAAAAAACAATTGCAAACTTAAAAAAAGATGATGAACATAAAAAGTTAGAACTTGATATAAAACTTTCTGACCTTTACCGTTCCTATTTGGGGTACCATATTTATGGTGCCATTCCATGGGGAAGTTTTCAGAGAAAACTTCGTTATTTACGCCGAAATCATATTGCAGCTAACTGGGTAACCTATGACCCAAAATATGATATAGCAGAACTCATGTTTACCCATTCTCTACCTGAAATCATCTCAGCGACAACACCCAATAGTTTTGGTTATAAAAAAATGATGAAAGAGTTAAAGAGACTTAAAAAGGTACAAAAACAGGGTGGATGGAGAAAAATACATGCCTCTTCACAACTCCGTTATGGGAAAAGTGGAAAAGCAGTCAGAAGACTTATAAACCGTCTAAAAAGTGAGGGTGACTATACTTGTCGTGGCAATGATGGGCATTTCGGATCTTGTCTTAAAAAAGCGATTAAACGATTTCAAAAACGGCATGGTATTGGGCAAACAGGAACCATTACCAAATATACGCTCTCTAAACTTAATATCTCAGTCAACTGGAAAATAGAAAAAATACTTTTAAACTTAGACAGAATAAAACGTCTTCCTGACCAACCTGAAGACCGATACATTATGGTTAACATTCCTGACTTTAGACTCTATTATAAAGAGAATGGTAGAGAAAAACTAAGTATGCGTGTGGTTGTTGGGGATAAGAAACATCATACCCCAATCTTTTCAAATAAAATATCATTTATTGTTCTTAATCCATACTGGATAATTCCTGATAGCATTGTACAAAAAGAGATGATTCCCAAGATGTTAAAAAACCCTGACTATCTTGCACAGCGTGGGTATGAAGTACATAGAAGTTACAATCCAAATAGTGCTAAAATCAATACAAAAAATATCAATTGGGCAAGAGTATTACGAAACAAACAAACCAAAAGGTACAAATTTATGCAACCTCCTGGAGCTAAGAATGCCTTAGGTAAAATCAAATTTAAATTCCCAAATAGATTTTCGGTATACCTTCATGATACTCCAGCAAAAAAATACTTTAAAAAAGCACGACGTGCATTTTCTCATGGCTGTATACGTATCTCCAGACCAAATGCTCTCTTAGCAACCTTTGCTCCTCATGAGCGTTCTGTAAACTTTAACAGAACTCAACGTGTTTTAAGAGGGAACAAAAAGAGACAGATTAACTTATCTAAACATGTTCCTGTACATATTGTTTATCTCACAGCATGGATTAAAAACGATGGTTTACTTCACTATCGTCCTGACGTCTATAACTATGATACCAAACAACGCAGAATCATATATTAATAGTGAATTTTTAAGCTTTATATTAAAGAACTGATTAATTTTGACTATACTATAACTCTTAGCACAAGGGTATATATATGAGAACAATCAATAAAATTTTACTTATCATTTCATTACTATCAACTGTGACTTTTGCTACTCCTACAGAAGAGGTCAATGGTTCAGCCAAGAGCAATAACTCAAAACCTATTACTTTTGAAGAAGAGACGAAACTGTCATTAAAAAAAATTTTTTCAAAAAAAAATTCACAACTTATCAAAACAATCAGCCATAAAAAATTTCTTAAAAATTTTTATAAAAATAATAACTATCAAAGCCAATGGTTAAAGAAAGATGGTTTAAATAAAGAGCGATACAAACAGCTTATGTATCATATAGCAAATGATTTAACGCTTGATAACAATAGTCGAATAGTACAGCATAGCCAACAAATACAAGAGGAACTAGAGAACAATCTCACAAAAGATGATTTATATAAAATAGAGATATCTCTTAGCTCTCTCTATTATGATTTTTTAGAACATAGACTTTATGGTGAGATTGAGTGGAAAAACTTTTCAAGAAAACTTCGTAGTTTAAAGAAATATAAAATTAATGCTGAATGGTTAAAACAAAAAGCTCCTTACAAAATCTCAACCCTTTTAGCACAAGCCAACATTAATGAAACTATTGAAGAGATAACTCCAAAACGTTTTGGATACAAAGCCCTTACCAAATCACTAAAAAAACTCTACAAAATGAAGGTAGATGGTGGCTGGAAAAAAATGGGCTATTTTAAAAGACTTGAACTAGGAAGTAGTGGAGATATGGTTCTACAACTACGTGAACGACTCACCCTTTCTGGAGACTATAAAGAGTGTAACAATACAACAGATAAAACGCTAAAAAAGAGTGATAATAATCAATCAACTGAAGCAAAAATAGATAAAAAAGCAGTTTTTGGTGAATGTTTAAATATGGCTGTAAAGAAATTTCAAAAACGTCATGGTCTGGTTGCTGATGGAATCGTTGGTACAGGTACAAGAAAAGCACTCAATATAACTGTAGAGGAAAAAATTAAAACAGTATTGCTCAATATAGATAGAATAAAATGGTTACCAAGAAAAGCAAATAAACGTTATATTGTTGTCAATATTCCAGAGTTTATGCTCTACTATATAGAAGATGAAAAAATTAAACAAAGTTTAAGAGTTATTGTCGGAGATAAAAAACACCCTACTCCAATTTTTAATGAAAAAATATCCTATATCGTTCTTAATCCTTATTGGAAAGTACCAGAAGGGATTGTAAAAAGAGAAATTGTTCCACATATGATTAAGAACCCTAATTATCTTAGAAGACAAGGTATACAAGCACATACAACATGGAGTGAACGATCGCCTATTGTGAATGTCTCAAACCTATACTGGGAAGACTATCTTCCAGGTGGACAAAGATTTCCGTATCGCCTTATGCAACCACCAGGTCCACGAAATGCTCTAGGAAAAATCAAGTTTAAATTTCCAAACCGTTTTGCAGTCTATCTACATGATACACCAACAAGACACCTTTTTAAACGAACTGTTAGAGCATTTTCTCATGGTTGTGTACGGCTTTCAAAGCCTGAGAAGCTATTGGCTACTATTAGTACATTTAATAAAGATATCAACTTAACAAAAGCAACAAAAATACTTAAGGGAAAAAGAAAAGTACAATTAAATGTAACCAATAAACTTCCTATTAGTTTGGTTTATTTAACAGCTGGTGTTAATAGTAATAATGAATTAGAGTTTAGAAATGACATCTATAACTATGATAAATACATGAAACGTGTAGCACAGTAGGGTGCAGACCCTGTCTACACCCTGTTATAATATTTATAATTGATTAAAATATAAATTTGGTTTTGACGGTGTAGTCGGTGACTACACCCTACAGCACACCCTAACCTCTAAATAGATAAAATAACCTTCACAAAAAATAATATAGGTTATATCGCTTGGAAACATCTGCAAAAATACTCTCTACCAAGAAAAAGCTTCTCACCGAACTCTACTTTGAACTTCAAGAACATTTTGAAAACAAATATGGACAAGATGCTTTGGTTATTATGGAGATAGGTACTTTTTTTGAAGTCTATGAGGTAAACAACAATGAACTTAAAATTGGTAAAGCCAAGGAAGTAGCAGAGCTTCTTAACATACAACTTACACGTAAAAACAAAAATATTCTTGAAAACTCCATTCCCAACCCACTAATGGCTGGCTTTCCTGCTGTCTCTTTAGAGCGTTACCTCTCACGTCTTATAAGTAGTAAAAAATACACCATAGTTATTATAAAACAAAAAGGTGATGTCCCCAACATCAAACGCTATGTTGCCAACATTATCTCTCCAGGAACCAACTTTGAATACCATACAGACAGTACTGAAAACAACATTGTCTCACTCAATATTGATGAGAACCAAAGTGTATACTCAGTAGGTTACGCAGCCATAGATGTCACCACAGGAAAGACCATTGTCAACGAAATTCACTCTAGCCGTGATGACAAAACCTATGCACTTGATGAAGTCTTCAATCTTTTACAAACTTACAATACTGCTGAAGTGATTGTTACCTTAAGTAATTCAGAAATTGACAAGGAGTGGATTAAAAGTTACTTGGAACTTAACCAGTTTCATACCTCGTTTAATGAAAAATCTTGTAAAATAATCTACCAAAATGAACTCTTTTCTAAAGTCTATCAAATCAACTCTTTTCTCTCTGCCATTGAGTACCTAGATTTGGAGCATCACCCCTATACTACCGAAGCGTTGGCTATTTTAATAGAGTTTATTATAGAGCATGATGAAGCAATTATAGAGAAGATGAATCGTCCTATATTTTTAGGAGAGAGTCGTTACCTCTACTTAGGAAACAATGCTTTGGAGCAACTAGGCGTCATCTCAAGAGACAAAGCAGAAGTTACCCTACTCTCTCTTATAGATAAAACCTCTACAGCTTTTGGAAAGCGTCTTCTAAAAGAGCGTCTACTCTCACCTATTTTGGACAAAGAGATTTTAGAGTCACGTTACGACTTAAGCCAAAAGCTTATGGAGCATAGTGACTCTTATGATACCCATCTTAAAAACATTTATGATTTAGAGCGTATTACAAGGCGTATAAAATTAAAGAAACTCCACCCTGTAGAGCTGACGTATATTAGTACCTCACTTGAAGCGATTGAGAAACTTTTAAATGATGCCTCTTCTATAGGTATCGATTTTGATGAAAATCTTAGCAGTGAAGTCACTGAATTTTACAAACATCTCACCAACAGTTTTAACCTAGACATCTGTGCAAAATTTCGCATAGACCAGATAAACGACAACATCTTTAAAGATGGCATCTACCCTGCCATTGATACTATTTTAAAAAAACAAAAAGTTGAAATAGGAAAACTAGAACAGGTTGCAGAACATATTGAGAATTTTTTTGAGCAAGAGAAGCTTAATAAAAGTTCAAAAAACAACTATGTTGACATTGGATACCTAGAGAGTGAGGGCTATAGTATTAACCTTACTAGAAATAGATTTACTATGATAGAAAAAGAGTTAAAAGAGTCGTTTGTCACCATAGAGGGAGAGCATCATTTCTTTAAAGATTTCCACTACAAACACCTTAAAAATTCAGTCAAAATAAATTCAAAACTTTTTGAAGAGATTACTCAAATTTTTGAAACCAATCAAGTGAAACTTATCTCTTTAGTAAAACAGCGTTACCTACAGAGTTTAGATGAGATAGAGAAACGTTTTTCTCATCTCCTAGAAGATATTATCGTTTTTATTGCCAATATTGATGTGGCTATCTCCAATGTAAAATGCTCTAAAAGCATGAACTTAACGCGTCCAACCATTATTGATGATTGCTCTGGTTTTGAAGTTATAGGTCTACGTCACCCCATCATAGAAGCCAATGAACAAACAGGAGTCTATGTTCCCAACGATGTCTACCTTGGTGAGGGCATAGAAACCACACACAATCACATCACACTCAATGCCAGTGAAGGAAAAGCTGTAAATGGAGTACTTCTTTACGGTATTAACTCTTCAGGAAAGTCCTCACTTATGAAAAGTATTGGTCTTTGTGTCATCTTAGCTCAATCAGGCTTCTTTGTACCTGCTACAGAGTTAAAGCTTGGCATGTACGACAAACTCTTTACCCGTATTGTCTCCCAAGACAACCTCTATAAAGGTCTCTCTACCTTTGCTGTTGAGATGATGGAGCTAAAAAATATTTTTAACCGTGCATCAGAAAAAAGTCTTGTTTTAGGAGATGAAATCTCCCAAGGAACAGAGACAGAGTCTGGTCTAGCCATCGTAGCAGGTGCCATTTTAAAACTTTTACAATTAAAGTCAACCTTTATATTTGCCACGCACCTTCACCAACTCAAAAACATTGAAGAGCTTAAAAAAGTAGAATCTCTCATACTTCTACACTTAGGGGTAAAGTACGATGAAAAAGAAGACACACTCATCTATAACCGTCAACTACAACTGGGCATGGGTAGCTCACTTTATGGTTTGGAGTTTGCAAAGTCACTACATATGGATGAAGAGTTTCTCAAAAATGCCTATAACATAAGAGAGGAACTCATAGGGCAAAAGTCAGAACTCAAACTCTTAAAGTCACAAAAAAGAAGCAAATACAATAAAACCTTATATGTTACAAAATGTGCCTTATGTGAAGAAAACGTGGAAGATATACATCATATACAAGCCCAACAATTGGCAAATAGTGACGGAAGGATAGGAACTATGGACAAAAATCACAAATACAACCTTATTCCACTGTGTAAAAATCACCATCAAATGGTACATAATGGCAAGGTTAATATATCGGGGTTCGTTATGACTTCTAAAGGGTTAAAGTTACATTACGAAGAATACTAAAAACTCCAATGTTACTATTTACTACACAATTTCTCCCCATAAATCTTTTTATATCTACAATTTACCCAATTCCTCCACAATAAAAAAATACTATGCAGATAACATAATACAAAGGACTAAGATTATGAAAACAAATTCGATGATTATTTTATTTGCAGTGGGATTAATTGTTATAATAGGTTATATACTTATGAACAATCTTATTATTGCCTCAATACTTCTAGGAACAGCTATAGTTGTTTTTTATATTTCACAAAAAAACACTATTCACAGAAAAGAAAACCTAAATATTATTAGGGACAACAATAAACTATATTTCTACCTTAGTGATGATTTACTTTTTTCAACAGACTTATTGAGAAATAAATCAACAACTGAAACGATTAGAGAGTCTATAACAAAAGAGATGGCGACACTTAAAGATATGGCTCAACAAATCTGTTTTATTAACTTTAAAGATGAACGTTTATTAACTGAGTTAAACTATGCATTAAGATTTAGAGAGAGTAAACATAAATAATAAATCTTTATCTTCACAGAATTTATACTAAAGTAAATTCTGTGACAAAAACTCTATTCTTCCATCATTACTATTTTACTTCTCTTCTATCACTGACTATACCCTTAGAAGCCATTCATTCTTACTATAATTCTTTACTTTAGTTTAGCTCTTAAAAAATTACATTTAATAGACTTATTTTTAATAAATATGACATATTGAAATACTTTATATATATTAAGTTTTATTTTGATATAATTTTTCTATAAAAAGATAGAAAGGTGTACAAATGTTAAATAAAAATAGATACTTTGATATTATACGTGAAGATGTTTTTACTGAGGATGGAGACTTAGTATTAAATAACTATGTTCAAGAGTTTAATCCCTATGCTGTACCCAAAAATAAAAAAAAATATGCCAACTTTGGGGAAATTACACTTTTAGATTTTGGAATGAAAATGAAAAATAGTAGAAAAAAAGATAGAGAATTTCATATAAAATATTTACAGGCACAAAAAGCCATATCTCTAAAAGTTTTACATACTGTCCCTATACTCCAAACAAAAGTTTCAGATACGCTAGGAGGATATGATAGACTATCCCCTCTCTTAAGAAATCTAACTTATGGGGATACTGAACTCGCTGTTTGGGTAGTTGATGGTTTTACCTATGCCCTTGTTAATGCTGGACAAGGTGATAGCTCATGTAACCTGCTCTTTTTTTGTCGTATAGAAGAACCGAAAAAGTAGAGATAGTATTAAAGTAAAAGGGTATTGTCCAAAACAATACCCTAACTACCCCTACAGAGCCTCTTCATCCTCTTCACCCGTACGAATTCTCATCACTCGTTCTATATCAGATATAAAGATTTTTCCATCACCAATTTTCCCTGTTTGTGCAGCCTCTTTAATGGTATGTACTGCAATATCTGCATACTCTTGTGAACTTACAACTATCTCAATTTTAACTTTAGGAATAAACTCAATAACATACTCAGCCCCTCGATAAAGCTCAGAATGACCTTGCTGTCGTCCATAACCTTTTACTTCAGAAATGGTCATACCCTCGATTCCTGCTTCTATCAATGCATCCTTTACATCTTCTAGTTTAAATGGTTTTATGATTGCTTCTATCTTTTTCATCTTTCAATCCTTTTATTAAATTTGATAGCTTTTATTTTATCTAAATAGTAAGATTTTTTCTAACTATTCACTTCTTAACTTTATCGAAGTTTACTAACAGTATACTACAATCCAGGAGCTTTCCACATACTATCCACAAGCCCTCTGTCTACCAATTTTAACTGCACCTCATAAACCTCTTCCCATTTTTTAGAGATATTTTTATAAATCTCAAAATTTTCTATATTTGGAAAATACTCTTTCTCCCAAACTACTAACCTTTCAGCAGCATCAGAGATAGAATCATAAACCCCTGCTCCAACACCTGCAGCCATGGCAGCACCTAAGGCAGTGGCTTCTGTAACCTTTGGAATTTTTACCTTACATCCCGTTACATCAGCCAAAATTTGAGACCATAAAGCACCTTTACTTGCCCCACCTGCAAAGACAATCTCATCTATCTCTATGCCTGTAAACGCTTGAATCTTTTTTAGATTAATCGCAGAGACTATACAAGCATTTTCTTGAAGACTTCTAAACATTGAAGCTCTATTACAAATTTCAGGGTCAATTGAGAGGTTAATAAACGAAGGAGAGGCATGATACCACTTACCATACTTCATAGCATCAGAGAAAATAGGCATGATTCCATAAGAACCTACAGGAACTTTTGACGCTTTCTCTTCTAAAACAGTATAGGTATCTATGCCTCGCTCTTTGGCTTCTAGTTTTTCTATGTCACAAAATGCGTCACGGAACCAACGCATGACCAGACCAGAGAAAAACGTTATCCCCTCTGCTTGTGAGAGACCTGTTACAACATGAGGATTAACACGTATACTCATATCTTTTGGAGGCTGAACCTCTGACTTTATATTAACCACTTGTTGCCAAAAAGAGCCACCAAGAACAGCAACTTGCCCCTCTTTTGTCACACCAAGCCCTGCAGCACCCAACTGAACATCTCCTCCACCCATTACTACTTTTGTAGTAGATGAAAGTCCTGAATCTTGATTGATAACATTTCCCATTACAGTTCCCACTTCTAAAACAGGAGGGAAAATAGTATCTTTTAGCCCTACTTTGGTCGCCATAGAAGCAACCCAATCACGCTCTTTTAGTGAGAATATCCCTGTAGTTCCTCCATTGCTAGGGTCTGTGGCTATAACACCTGAAAGCTTTGCCAATATCCAATCACCTATCATAGAGACAGAAGCAACCTTTTCATAAATCTCAGGCTTATGGTTTTTTAGCCACATGATACGGGGTAACGCTCCCAAAGCAAAGGTTTGACCAGAGAGAGTATAAAACTCCTCTTCCATACCATCAAAATTCTCTTTTAAAAACTTTACCTCATCAACAGCACGAGCATCTACATTTGCCACTGCCCAAAGCTCTTTACCCTTGGCATCATAAAGTACAATCCCCTCACGCATAGAGGTAGCAGAGACAGCCACTATATCTTCTGCTCGTACAGCTGAAAGTTTAATAGACTCTTTTATACACTCAACGGTTAAAGCCCAATTTTTCTTGGTATCAAAGGTCATAGAGTTTAGCACACCCTCTTCTTCTAGGTGTGTCCACTCTTGTTGAGAAACAGCTATCTGGTTTCCCTCTGTATCAAAAATCACAGCACGAACCGAACCTGTTCCTGCGTCTATTGCCATTAGGTATTGCATTGGTTATCCTATTTTGTTTATTGAATTTATATTGGGCATCGGGTAGACACATCGGTCTACCCCTACATATTGCATAGGTTATTGAACCGTAGGGGCAGACCGATGTGTCTGCCCTTTATTTTTATTAATGTTATTTCTTCCGTAACTTCGCCTGTTCCAACTCCCAATACTCCATAGCAAAACTATCAGCCATTGAGATACTCTCATATCCACCAAGCTTATCTGCACGAAGCACTGCCATCATGGTGTGTTCAACTATATCATTTAACACATTACACTCTTTTTCATTTTTACCAAACACCACCACGCCAAAATCTTTAACTACAGCATAGTTAGGAGCAGGATTTAGCATAATCTCATCAGTAGCAAAAGCTTCAAAATATTCTTTGTACCCTTCCATATACTCTTCTAATGCTTCTTCTATGTTATTGTTCTCTATAATCAGAGGTTGATGTTTTGTACGAATAATATGTTCAGGAGTTAAAACCCCACGAGTTGCAAACTCTTCAAGATGAGGAGTAGATGCATAAGTCAAAGCCAATTGAGTTTGATTTAACTTCAAAACAATCTTATGTCCTTTTGCATTTTTAATAGCAGTTTTCAATCCTTGTATATCAAATCCTGTTGGTTCAATCATTCTAAACGCAACAGGAGCATTTTCATTCAAAAAGTCCTCAGCTTTTGTAACAGCTTCAATCATCTTATCATAAGAGTTTTTAGCATCATCATCAAAGGTAAAAATCCCATGATTGTGTAAAATAATCCCTTCACAAGCATCCCAATCAAAATCACGCGTCATCTTATAGATTTCATGAGCCAAAACAAACCCTGGCATAATATAAGGTACTATCAGGAAGTTAGGAAAAAGTTTAGCAATATGCTCTTGCCCATTTACAGAGTTTGAAATAGTCACCACAGCATCAGCATGAGTGTGGTCAACCACTTTAAATGGAATGAGTGCATGAAGTATCGCTTCAACTGAAGGGTTAGGAGCAGAGTTATCTATCATTGCCTCTTTTTGACCTGCTACCATATCGGTATCACTAAGCTCTTCAAGTTTTGCCATCTCTAAAAGGGTTGACATCCTCACAGGTGAAAAGCCCTCTGCCTTAATAGAGACCAAATCCCACCCAGAGCCTTTTACATAGAGTATCTCTTCACCATCAACCAGACTCTTTACAGAAGTGTTTCCCCCACCATGAAGTACCAGTTCGTCAGAGCGTCCAAGCAGATTAGAAGAGTAGACTCTTAACTCCAAATCTGTTTTATAGTTACTAGCCTCTTTATCGTTCCATAAATTTTCCATACTAGCCCAATACCTCTAACTCATCTGTATACTTATGTTCACAATATGGCTCGTAAGAAGATTTATAGACAGCATAATGTTCCGTTGATTTATGCCCATCTAAAGCCTCTTCACTCTCCCAAGACTCATACGCCATAAATTTTCGAGGATTATCTTTATATTGAAAAATTTCATAGAAAATCACCCCTTTTTCTGCCTTACTTGGTTTTACCATTGCAGTTAAAAGCTCTTTCATCTTCGCTATACTTGTCTCATCATCTTTTGCTATAAAAGTTACTCGTTTTGTTATTGTCATATTTTTCTCCATATTTTTTAATAATGGATTATAGCAAAGGAAGTCCATTTTCCAAAACCAAATTTAACAAAAAACAAGATAATTACCTGCGACAGCCCTTCACCTTTTCTTTTTTTAGGTTACTTTTCTTTCTTTGTGGTGAAACAAAGAAAAAAAGTGACAGAGAGAAACAAAAGAAATAAGATTTAATGAGAAGCTCGAACCCTCAAAAAAACAGGAAACTTCGGATTCCCATACCGAGTCAAACCATTATATTTAAAAGTAACATTACTGTCCATTGC
>Ga0256832_1000909_pt1 | contig 19748 bp, 16 predicted proteins | sample 134614metaG_FD_190534 | JGI IMG/M metagenome (GOLD analysis project Ga0256832, IMG submission 190534) | Hydrothermal vent microbial communities from Lau Basin, Pacific Ocean - 134-614 | ecosystem: Environmental > Aquatic > Marine > Hydrothermal vents | place: Pacific Ocean: Lau Basin | collected...
ATATTATATTTATTTGATTTGTCATTTTGAGCAAAGATATTAGCTACCGGTAGCAAAGAAAAAATTATTATGATATAAAGATTTATGCGTTTCATCTGTTTTTATTTATTAAAAGTTATTTTATTGTAATAACGATATTACTTCCCTGCACCGTTCTATCAAATTTCAATCCCAGTGATCTTAAAAATTTTCGTAATTTTCTGACATAAGAGGAAACCCTGTATGTTCTACCTGTTTTAGCATCTTTGACGGGAATCCTGATATCATCAAAAATCATTTTTGTCTTTGTTGTACCTTGAATATGATAATAATTCTTATAGGCATTTTCTTCAACCCAGTCTTCTATCAAATCCGAAAGCAAATCATTGCCGTCATTATATTCTTTATCAAAATCGATTTCCGAATCTTCTGCAATACCAATTGTGAGAACAAGAGATCTGCCATTTTCCAAAATATCATCAAATTTTGTCTGAATAGTATTTAAAAAATCATCTATTGTTTTTTCAACGGCTTTTTCCGTAAGTTTTTCAAAGTTTTTAGTGTAAAAACTGGGAGAATTTACTACTTTATTTGCTAATGATTGTCCGGAAAATGCATCATAAGCAGTAAGAACCAGAGAAACACTATTGCCTGAACCGGAATAATTACGCTTGCTTTGAACTTCAACATAAATATCGGCTCCCGAAAGTCTTATGACCTCATCTTTATCACTGGTTTCAGCATCTTCTTCCATAACATCAATATTGCTCAATTGTTTTAGTTTGGCTCTAAGGTCAATAGTATTAACTCCTCTTTTATCAAAGCCCTCTTTTACTTTTGTGACAGCAACTAAAATATTATTGTCATGTTCTAATTTTGACCTGATGCTTTCTCCTTTTGCTACAAAAGGAATAACCATAATAGTCGGCTGAATAGTCTTGTTTTCATTTACAGAATTCTGGGAATATGTTTTTGGTGTTAACAATAACAAAATAATCAATGTAGTGAATATATAATTTTTCATCTGTTAAAAGTTTTAATAAAATAACGGTATTTTAATATCCAAATTTTCTAATAATATTTTCTCTTTTGAGCATTTTTCTAAGTGCATCCAAATCTAATGTGATTTCCTGAGCAAGCATAACTCCGGACGAATTCTTTTTTTTATCTGCAGTTATGGATTCCAAAATGTATTTTCTGTATTCTCCGGAATTGAAAAATCGTTTAAAAAAAGCCCGGTGGCTATAAACAGCTTTTTCTTCATCCGGTATCATCGGAGTTTTTTGAGGAGAACCGGGAATTCCTTTAAAAAACAGGTTTTCCAATGCATTTTTCTCAGCATAAAAAATTCCGGTAGAAATATCAGCAGCGTAAGCATTTGATCTTAAAACAATTGTTCCCACCACAGGTTGTTCAACAAATACAACTTCTCCCGTTCTTTGATAGGGAATAAACTGTTTAGAAGTGTGACAAGCGAAGATCGTTGTGAACACGCTTATCATTAAAAATGTGTAAATTTTCATAATTATCAAATTTAAAGTCAAATAAACCAGCTAAAAATCCTTTCTTTTTCTTTTCTTTAGGTAAACAAACAATTCTTTCTCCTTTTTTGAAGGATTTTAAAATATCTTTTCCACCTTTTTTAACACTTGCTAATGCAAAAGTACGTGAATATAACTCTTTTATTTTGATTTCTCCCAATTTTATTGTTCTATCCAATTTTTCACCATTCACCGTATAACTCACTAATTTAAAAACGTCGTATTTTGAATTATCTTTTAACGGGAACATACTTTTTATATAAACCCGGTTTGCTTTAGTCTTAGAAGCTTTAGCAATATCGACGATAGTAGTATTTATTTTAAAAGCGGGAACAATTAAATTATAAAAATTTATTTTATCAGTAATTTGTACCGGTAGTTTTATTCCTACTTCACTCAAAACTTTTCCGGTTTTAGTTTCAATAAGTTTTGTTTTTGTTTTTTGGAACGGAATGCTTTCAAACAAGACTACATAATCAGCTCCTTTTAATTTGTCCCTTAATTTAAATGCCGAATTATCATCCAAAGCTTTGTCGGATTTTAATAATTCCTGGATTTCTTTAATGTTTTTCAGACTACCTCTGTCCAAAACTTCAAATATAGGAATATCATTCAGATAATAATTGACTTTGTAAAGTAAAAAACTTGATGGTTTTGTGGTAAACACCGGTAATATTGTATATTTTTTCGTTATAGTATCATCAACAAAATATCCTTCTTCAGAATATTTATTGATAATCATTTTTTGTTTATTGTTCCATGCTTTTAATACTTTTTTCTTACTAAAACGAACCTTTGCCAGATTTTGGTTACGAAGGTCATTATCAACGATAAACTGTGCTATCCTTTTATATTTTTTATATCCGTTTTCATCTGTAACTTCCGCACAAACATTATCAACTTTTTGATCTTGAAGAAATTTATTTCCTGATAATTTTACAACTTTAGCTTTAGTTTTTGATTTTTTTACCACATCTATAATCTGTTGAGGATAATAAAAAGGATAAGCGGTATTGTATAATATTTTACTATACGCATAGCTTACAAATTTCTTTTTAAATTCCACTTTGTTTCTGTTGATTTGCTTTTTGTATTTATCAAGATATTTCTGTTTTATTCTTTCCAATTCTTTTTTATAATTTTTGACTTTTTTTGCTTTATTTGCTTTGTCCAATGAAGCGATTTCATCATGAAGACCCAGATCCTGAAAATCATCGGAAATTCTATAGTCCACTATAAATCCATTAAGGTATTTTCCTGTTTTTATATCATACATTCTACCGGTAAAAGAAGCGGATTGAGATTGTTTTACCCCCGAATGATATACCGGTTCTTTTATGGTTTTATATTTTTGTTCTTCTTTTTTATCTGTACTTTTCTTCTTTTTGTCTTTCTTTTTTGAATCTTTTTTTGAATCCTTTTTTTTATTATCTTCCAAAGGAACTTTTTTTTCTATGTATGTTACATAATTATAAGTATCAGCAGAACTGCCCATTCCGGTACTGCCTATCTCCATTACATATTCAAATGATTCCGGATTTATTCTATTGATGTCTTTATCAATTAAAATGTATTTATAATAACCATTTGTTCTGTTGATATTATGAAGTTTTTCAAATAGCAGACTCTTTATATTATGATCTTCATCCGAACTATTACCGGCAATTATCAAAGCAATTTTGGTAATGGTATCACTTTGAGAGTATATTTTATTTGAAAAAAATGCCAATACAAAGAAAACTGATAAGAATATAATCAATCGTTTCATAAGATTATTTATTATTTTGATTTACAATATATTTGTGTTCCTTTATCATAAAATGACTTAATTTCTTTTTTCCCTTTGGTTATTTTTACTCTGGAAAAGTTTTCATTTTCCACTTCGACAATTTTGCCTTGTCCTATTGTTATTTGTCTTTTTAATGTATCTTTCCCTACTACTTTTATTCCATTGTAATAAAAAAAGAGTTTGTCATAGTCTTTAAATCCATTTTTTGAACCTCCTGCTACCAAAACTTCTTTTGCTTTTGCGTCTCCTTTTAAGATTTCTACAAGAGGTATCTGTGTGGGAGAAATTTTGTCGATCATCTGACTAATTGCATCCTGAATGGTTTCTTTATAGTTTATCTTACCCCAAAAATTAGCTTTCAAAGGAACCGTTTTTTTGCTCTTAACAATACTTTCTTTAACTGAATATATGGAAATTGCCAGATTTTTTTCATCGGGATTAAAAATACCGTAAATAAGATAATCAGCTCCTATGTGTTCTCCCTGTTCAACAACATATCCATCCATAAAATTTTCGGATTTTTGCAATTCCAATTCTTTTTTAACCAGATTTAATTTAGATCTTTCGATAATTTCAATGTTTTTGTATTGCAATAATCTTTCGACAATATAAGACTCGGAGCTTTCCATAATATTTTTATACTGGTTTTCAATATTTGCACTGAAAAATTTCTGCGTCTGATGAAGTGTTTTAAACTTTAAAATCCCTATATGAATTTTTGAATTTTGACCGAATAAAGTCGAAGTAGAAAGAAATAGAATTAAGATGAAGTGATTAATTTTCATTTTTTAAATATTTATTATAAAATTATGTGTTTTATTTATTTTATTTTATAGTAAAAGCATCATAAAAAACTTTAACATCAGTATAAGGTATTTTGCCGACAATGTAAATTTTAGCATTTTTATTAGGTTTCAAATTGCTTTTATCAGCATTTTCTCCCAATAGATTTTTTATTATCTCTTTTTCCCGTTCCAGATAAATTTTTTTGCTATTTTTAACGGCAATATGCTCCCTTTTACTTTTTATAACGTGAAGTTTGAAATAAAAATCAGCTCTTTCTTTTGATCTTTTCCATAAAAGAGCTGCAACTTCTTTATATTTTTTATCGAGTTCTTTTATACCGGACAATTCCACTTTTATTTTACCTTGCACATTATCAAAATATGTATTTTTATCAAAATCATTTTTTGTTATCTTTTTTGTTGCTGTTTCCAATTTGACGGTGATCTGATTGACATCAATGTCATGATATTCTCCATATTTGCTTTTATTGATATAACTATTTGCAGCACCTGCATTACAGAATAAAATAGCTTCTTCATCCAATGTATTATCCGATAAAGCTATATAATTTTTATTGGGATTAGTCAAGTCGGTTTTTTCGATATCAGGAACTTGTAAATAATAATCAATTCTTTTATTTAGCTTATTCTTTGCCTTATCAGCGCTATTGGACAACATTGAAGTTACAAAATCCAGCGGTACATCAAAACACTTGTCTCCATTCAACTCAAAGTCACTAAAACTTTCTTTTGTAATATAATAATAATCCAAATCATCTATCTTTTGAATCTCTTTTGATATTGCTTTATCAAAAAAACTATTGAAAAAACTTACTCTGAAATATACCGGATCATAGGTTTTGGAAATCAATTTATTTACTTTATTATAAAGTTGATTTTGCAATACATTGAATATCAAATACGGTCTCTTCAAGGCATCAATCAAATTTTCCTGAATTCTGTTTTCAGGACTAAATCGCACTAATTCCATTTTGTATATCTTTCCGGGATTTAGGAAATAATAGGGATTATAAAAATTTAGTGTATTGCCGGTATTATAACTTTTTGCTACATCTGTTAAACAGAATTTACCGTCCGGAGAAGTCCATTTTATTTTATAATTATTAAAATGTTCGTAAAAATCAGCAGAAAAATGATTTTTGATATAGATAAAACCTTGATTTGCATTCATAGTTCCAAATGTAGGATAATAGGCAAATTGACCATTGGATGGCAAAGAAACACCCAGCTCCATATCTTTATTTTCTAACTCCCGTATATCTGTACGACACTTTGATTTGACATTGAGCCACTTAAAATCAACTTTTTTCCTGTGAGGCATTTTTGCTAATACGGTAGCTGAAACAGCAAATTTCAAAAACTCTTTATCTTTATTGATTTTATAAGCATCATTGAAAATTTCTTCCAGAATATCGGTATTGTATGACCATTGTTTACGCTTTTTATTTATATATTTTAATGCATTTTTATTAGCAATCAATTTGATGTCGATTTGCTCAAGTTTTTTATATAATTCAGGCAAATTCGTTTTATGGATCTTTGGATCAAAATAAAGTTTGGGAAATAGTTTTTTGTAATATTTTGACATTCCTGATTTGATATAAATACTGTCTTTGCCTATCAGAACTTCCTTATCAAAATGATTTTTTTCTATAATGGAAATTATATTTTTCTTAAGTTCGACATTTTTTTGTTCAAATATATTTGTGCTATCTGATATTTCTGTTTTTAATTCCGCTAAAACAGAATCAAATAATTCTTGAGATGGATTTTGTGCTGACAAATAAAAAAGAAAAGAAAAGAAAAATATAATACCAATTGTTTTTTTCATAAGTTTGTGATTGAAAATAATGACAAAAATAAAATTTCTTTTCTGATATAATAGGTTAAAAATGAAAATATTTAAAATTTTACTGGCAATAAACTTTTTTATTTCATCTGTTTATTCTCAGGAGATAAAAACAATCATTCCTTTAACAAAAACAATACATTCTATTAAGATAGTTGAAAACGGTGATACTCCTTTTTTTATCTATAAAAAGCAAGGAATATTGTCTGTAATGAATTCAGAAGAATCTTTTCCCGGTAAGACCATAACGGGTATAGATTCATTGACGATAATAAATGAATATTTTGTCGCTCAAAAAGCGAAACTTTGGGGTATTTATGATATAACAACAAATGAGTTTGTAATTCCTCCTGTCTATGATAAAATTGTTCCGATAAGCAATACCGAATTGTTTTATGCAAATAAATATGGTGCTACTACTATTATAGATATTAACAATAATAAGATAATGCCATTTAAGCCGGATAATATTTTTAGAATAGGTAAAAAAATCGGTAAAATTAAAAATGACGTTTTTATCTATGATTATAAGGTTAAAAATAAATACTTTATAGCAACTATTCCTGAAAATTATGAATTTGATGACAATAAAAAACCTATTGATTTATTTGTTTTGAATAATGACGTTTTTATTTTGAAATTTAAAGACCCGAAATATTGGGAACTTCACAAAACAGGAATGGACAAAGTGCAGTTTGAATCAAAAGGTCGTCCTTATAAAGCATACAAAGATGGAGTTGTTTTTATGTTGATGAGAAGGCATAGGTTGCAAAGTTTAATCGGATATGACGGAAAAACTATTTTACCGTTTAAATATAGTATTATTAAAAAAGAAAAGGATAAAGGGGGAAATTATTTCGTTACGACAAAATCAAGAAAAAGGGGATTATTTAATATTGAAAAAGGTTTTTTGATAGATACGGTATGTTCTCAAATTACTACTGTGTCTAAAGAAAATGATATTTACTTAATAACCAAATTGGATAAAAAAAGTTATTTGTATTCTTTGAAAGATAATTCAATTATTTATTTCTGTAAAACAGCTAAACAGTTGGGTAATAATTTATTAGTTGGAGAACTTAAAAAATTGAATTTAATATCCATGGATGGACAAGTGATTTTCAAAAATAATTGGGAAAAGGTAAATCATTTGACTTCTGATTTATTTGTAGTAGTCAAAGGGGGAAAACAAGCATTATTAAATAATAATGGTGAGTTTGTTACTCTTTTTGAAAATGTCAAATACAAAAGCTATAAGAACTTTTTTATTCAAAAGCAGAAAAAAGACGGAACAAAAAAGTATTATGATAGAAATTTGAATGAAATCCTCAAGGATAAATTAAATTTTGATGTTATTAAAAATTTCAATAACTATCTTTTGGTAAAGAATAAGTTGGGTAAGTACGGATTAATCAATTCACAATTAAAAGCTATAATACCATTTAAGTATACGAATATTCAATACTTAAAAGATAATTATTTTGTTATAAAAACTAAGAATAAAACCGGACTGATAAGAGTCGAAGGTGAACTCTAATTAAAAAAATTTTATCTTATGAAAAATTTATTTTTTATTATAGGTTTAATATTTATATCTCAGAGTATTTTTTCAATGAGAATTTATTCCAAGACGAGTACTGTGTATTTAAATATTGATTGTAAATTATTAATTACTCATTTTTGGAGTGATAACGATACCCCTTCTAATCCTGCCGATGATATTTATATGGGCAGTGATGTTATCAAAGTTTGTATGGAAAATAGTATTAAAGACGAAGAACTTCTGTTAAATCCGTTTTTTTCATTTTTAAATGAAGATATGAAAAGAAAATATGGTTTTGATAAACCGGTATATTATTCCGATTTTATTTCAAACAAAAATAAATTGAAAAAGAAAGTTGAACCTTTGGAAAAAATTAAAATCGAAAATAATAATCTTCCGGTAAAAACGGTAAAATTGCAAAAAATCGAGTAGAACAAAAAAAATAGCCGCAATATGGCGAAAAAAATGGTTTTTTCAATCAAAATGATTCTATCTGAGTTACATTTATAACAGTTGATCGGTTTATTTATATTTAACAAAAATTAAGATTTTGATTTATTTATTGAATTTAAATATGAAATTATTTCACCAATTTCTGTGGGATTAAGTGTTTTTTTAAAAGGCATCATTCCTTTCTCGGGAATACCAAAAATTATTGATTTAGCTATGTCCAATGTATTTCCTCCATATGTCCAAACATTATCTGTTAGGTCCGGGCCAATTAATCCGGTACCATCAGTATTATGACAAAGAGCACAATTCTCTAAAAATAGAGCTTTCCCTAAGTTTACATTGTCTTTGTTATTTGCTACTTTAAGAACAATATCATTAGTTCCTAAAACAATATCAATCCATTTTTTTTCAAATAAACTATCAGCTTGTATCTTAGATTTGCTGGAAGGAATATTTTTTAAATATGCTATTAATGCAATGGCTTCAGACCTTTTTTTTAAATTAAACATTTGGTTTTGTAGTTGCATTTCATTAGCCAATGAGTCAGATTGATGAACTAATTTATTCCAAATTTGATTAAAGTCAATTTTTTCATTAAAATGTCTTTTTTTCGCAATATTTCTTATTATGCTTTTATCAAAATCTTTTTCAAAAAGATTTTCGTAAGAATGGTTTTTTATGTTAGGTAAAACTCCACTAGGATCAAGTAAGAACATTAGAATAAATTCACTTGGACGTTCTTTGCCATATCCATCAAGACTCATTATTTCGTTATTTGCTTTGTCAATCTCTTGAGTATGGCATTTAGAGCAAGCTTCTCTTTCATATATTTCTTCTCCGTAATAAATTAATGTATTTTAAATATAATATTGCTTCTCATAAGATTTATTATTTCTAAAAACCCTGCAATTAAGAAATATGGTTGATAGAGATATAATAGTTAACAGTTTAATAATTATACTTTTCATTGCATTTTATATTTTAATTTTTTTATCATCAAAATTTTACTTAATTTAGTGCTATCCAATATACTGAAAAGATTATTGCTTGTCTCATTTTTATTTTAACCTCTAATTAAAGAAAAATTATTCTACTGGTAAACAGCTATTTATGTTTTTGTCAGATTCCTTCATATCAATCATTCAAATTCCTCTAATTTATGTTAACCGTCGTACTAATGACTTCTCAAGTCCAGGTAGAATAGCATAGAACTCACTTATCTCCAAACAAATTTATAACTTTATTCTCCATCTTACAAAAAACTAAAGGAGAAACCGGGATTTGTTTTAAAACTTTTGATTTTTTATTTCATAAGTAGATTATTTTATTATTTTTTAATAATCCAATATACAAAAGCATCTTCTTATATTATTATGCGAATATGGTGTTTTGGCGTATTTTATTTTCGCTAAATAATTAACCTGAGTAGGTGCATTTATAATTAAATATTATTATTTCCGGTTCAACCACCATCCAAGCCAAACGCCAACTAAGCCCCATAATATCAAAGCATCTATTAATGCAGAGAAAACACCGGTTTTGAACCAGATGGCATTGATATAATTAACTGTTAAAAATCCGATGAAACCAACTGCCAAAGATGTCAGAAGTGATTTTGCAAATGTAAGATTTGAAAAATTGAGCAAGATCCAACATAATAGCAAGGCAGCTAAAAAATCCGTAACAAACCCTCGAAACATATTCATACCCATATCATCTGACATACTTTTGTGGTAATTGATCATAGCCCAGGGTTTACCTGTCACTTGCTGCATATATTCATGTTTTTCGGACTCTGAAGCAGAGGGAGGTAAATTGGGCAGGAAATACTGTCCATCTTCCAGATTTTCTTCGAGAACTTTCATGATCACATCTTGATTTGGAGTATGTTTAGTTGTGTCCTGATGCAAATTAATTACACTCCAGGCAAGAAATTGCCAGATAAAAATAATAATTGCTGCCACAATGGCTCCTATCCATAATTTTTTATTCATAACTACAATATTTTGATTTACAAAGGTGTAAATTAATATTTTCTATGAAATATTTTAAAAATTAAAGATAAATTTACTTTGTTTTGTCATTTTGAGACCTGATAATTCGGGTTGAAACATCAATAACAGCTTGTTTTTTTGTAACTACTCAGGTAGGGTGCTTTTGAGATGAAAGAATACGATTTTTTTGCCAGATGAAGCTTATTTTTTGAAGGCATAACTTGTCCCGCAAAAAGGCGGGAGTGGAGCTACGTCAAAAAAAATAGCTGAAATATGGCGAAAAAAGAAATTTTTTCAATCAAAATGATTCTACCTGAGTAGTTACGTTTTTTTAGTCAAAACAATTCCACTACTTATTAATATGCACATCCATTTGTGGGAAAGGGATAGAGATATTTTCCCTGTCAAATGCTTTTTTAACATTTTCCTGCATGTAAAAATATGTATCCCAATAATGTTCACTTTTTACAAAAGGTCTTGTTGCAAGATTAACCGAATTATCTCCAAGTTCTGCAACTACCACTCCTTGAGCAGGTTCATCCAAAATATATTCGCATTGTTTTCCCACCATGAGTATTATCTCTTTTGCCTTGTCTATATCATCATTGTAGCTGATACCAAAAGTTAATTCTACTCCTATGATACCTTGTCCGGAAATATTGGTGATAACATTATTTGTAACAACGCCATTTGGTACTATTACTCTTTTGTTATCCAATGTTGACAATACCGTATTGAATATTTGTATTTCCTCGACTACACCTGTCTTGCCACCACCGATTTCCACCAGGTCTCCGACTTTATATGGTTTGAAAGTAAGAAGCAAAATACCGCTGGCAAAATGTCCCAAACTACCTTGAAGTGCCATACCCACTGCAAAAGCCAATGCCCCAATAATCGCCACAAAAGAAGTGGTTTCAATTCCGAACATTGCCGCTGCGGACAATAAAACCATTACTTTGATTGCAACACTGATAAGCGAAGAAAGAAAAGGTACTACGGATTCATCCACTTCCCTTTTTATCATCATCTTTCTTGCAATACGGGTAATAACACCTGCAAGCCAGAAACCGATTATCAGAGTAAGAATAGCACCTAAAACTTTAAGCCCGTAATCCGTTAACAAAACCGAAATATTTTCTGAATTTATTAAATCTTTCATAGTATTCAATTTTTCGTTTTCATTTTTACAACCTCGATAATCCTGTCTGCAACTTTATCCTGAATACCCTGATCCAAATGGCTTGTAAAACCGACACATGAATTGTTTATTTCTCCTAATACATAAGTATCGTTTCCATTCTCATCCCAATCAAGCATAAAATCTGCCGTCCAGATAAGTGGAGCTTCATGACCTCCGAGTTTTTTCAATACTTCAGGTAATTTACCAAGAAACATATCTACCAGATCACTCCATTTTTCCGGCTTGTCATACGTATATTTCGCTCCGGAAAACAATGTGGCAGAAAAAGCATCAGCACCTTCTGCAGGTTTTTTGTGAACTACAAATATCGGAGTTGCTCCAACCATTAATATTCTTATTTCCCCCTCTTTTATTCTTGGCATAAATCTCATATCCACCAACATACCGTTTTCCCCAACAATATATTGCTCGGCAAAAGTCATAAAATCTTCTAATGTTCTGTGCTCAACATGATTGTCTACAGCTTCTGTCAATTTCAATTTTGTATCCAACGGTAAAGTATCACCGGGTTTATAAGATCTTTCATCTTCAATCTGTACCCTCCATATTCCCGAACCGGTTGAACCTCTATTTTGCTTCAAGACTCTTTCTCCATAAGAAATACTTCGTGGAAATATCTCCTTAAATTCTTCAATAGTATAATATGCATAGGTATCTTCAGGAACCAATCCGGTATCAGTGATTTTTGTCAACGCATCTTTCGCTCCAAGATCTCTCATTACATCGGGATGTTCAAACCCGATAACTCCTTCGTCCGAAAGACGTTTTAGAGTTTCAAAATATATTTTTTCTCCATTTGGCAAATTCCCCGGATTAATACGACTTACATAAGCAACGGCTTTATCTTTGACATAATCAAAAATCTGATCTTTCCATTCATCTCTGAATTTTAAAACTTCTGCTGTCCATCCCCTTTCTTTGAGAGAATTTACCATTGGCAAAGTGTCTTTTCTATGACCGTCAAGCCATTTGTCAGAACCTCCTTCTGCTTCAAAAAATACTACATGGTTTTTCATAAGTGTGTTTTTAGAGTGGTAAAATAAAATATACACAAAAATAATAAAAAAATGATAACTATTCATGCAGGTTGTTTTTAAAATTAAAAAATTATTACATTCTTCATCTGAATTGCCGGATAAAAGCTTGTTCTTTTCGCATGGCAATAGTACCTTGTCAAGTATTTCATGATAAAAGTGATAATAATCTGAGAATTCAGGAGTACGCTCCAAAAAAGTTAGCTTTTTTTGGAGTTTGAGTTCAAAAAAGTAAAATTATTTGTATATTTGCAATAAAAAATGATTAAAAGATATTTAAATATTGATTTACCTAAAGGGAAATCTGCATTTTTATGGGGAGCACGAAAAACAGGAAAATCCACATATTTGAAAACAAATTTTCCAAATAGCATATATTTTGATTTGTTGAAATCAGATTTGTTTTTTGAATTAAATATTCATCCTGAAAGATTGAGAGAACAATTGTTGAATAAAAAAAATCAGGCAATACAAAATCCGGTAATTATTGATGAAGTTCAAAAAGTTCCGGCTATATTGGATGAAATTCATTGGTTAATAGAAAATACGGGAATGCAATTTATACTTTGTGGGTCCAGTGCAAGAAAATTGATAAAAACCAATGCAAATTTACTTGGAGGTAGAGCTTGGAGATATTTGATGTTACCATTTATCTATCCGGAACTTGATAATCCGGATCTTTTAAGAATTTTAAATCACGGATTATTACCAAGTCATTATCTTGAAGACAATTATAAAAAATCACTGATTTCATATACCAGGGATTATATGCAAGAAGAAGTTTTCAATGAAGGATTAACGAGGAATTTGCCTGCTTTTTTCCGGTTTTTTGAAGCTATCGGTTATAGCAATGGAGAATTGATTAATTATTCAAAATTAGCATCGGATACGGGAGTTAGTTCAAAAACGATTAAAGAATATTTTCAAATTTTGATCGATACTTTAATAGGACATTACGTTTTACCATTTAATAAAAGAGCCGGAAGAGATATTTTAAGCAAAACTCCTAAATTTTATCTTTTTGATGTTGGTATTGCCGGTATTTTACTAAACAGGAAACTCGAGGAAGAAAAAGGAGAAATGTTTGGAAAAGCTTTTGAACATTATATATTTATGGAATTATTTGCATATCATTCATATAATGATGTTCTTTCTCCGATATATTTTTGGAGAACAAAATACGGGTATGAAGTGGATTTTGTTTTGGGTAACGGTTCCATAGCAATAGAAGTTAAAGGTTCTCAAAATATTAGAAATAATGAGTTAAAATCTTTAAAAGAATTTATTAATGATTACGATCCTAAAAAAGCCATCGTCGTTTGTAATGAAAAAAATCCACGAACGGTAAATAATATTGAAATTTTACCTTGGAAAATATTTCTTGAAAAACTATGGGGTGGAGAAATTATATAACGTATAAATTTTAAAAAAATGAAAAAAATTTACACAATTTGTCTGTTTTTTGTCTTTTCTTTTGCTTTAAATGCTCAGGATACTATTGTTGTCCAAACTCTGACGTATGACAGTACCGGTAGAAGTTATATGTTCGATTTTCCTGCCGATACCGGCCAGTCTTATGAAAAAATACTTATGCTGTATAGTATGAGATGCAAAAATGCCTTGGTATCTACCGGTACTGAAAGAAACAAAGGATGCGGTGAATGGGATTACAGTTGCAATACCTTTATCACGGATTCTACAAAGACCGATTCCATAAAATCAACACATCCTTCTCATATTATCCCCGGTTTTAGCGGTAATGAATTTGCTTATACCACCAAACCCGTTTATACTTATTATCAATTCAAGCAGGTTAAAACAATTAATACTAATGTGATCTTGGAAAATTCTTACAAAGTAGGAACCGGAGAAAAACCTTTGAATCATCCTTTTAATTTATCTTCAAAAACATCAAAATCGCAATATTTATTTACTTCGCAAGAATTGAAAAATGCCGGTTTGCAAACAGGTGAAATTTCAGCACTAAGTTTGAATATTCTCAATACTCCCCATAATGCTAATTTTTTAAGAATCAGAATCAAACAATTGAATGATAATAAATTAGATGAACGTAATCCTCAACTTGAAGGTTTTACAGAAGTATATTTTAGCAATACTCAACTAACTGCCGGAAGTAATACATTTTATTTCTACAAAAAGTTTGATTGGGATGGAGAATCCAATCTGTTAGTGGAATTCAGTTATACCAACTTTGAAGAAGGAGAAGATGTTATTGTTGAGGGTTCTGAATTAAATGAAAATATGACATTAATTCATAACGGTGACGATTATTTTCTTAATTTTTCCGGAGTTGGGAAATTGAAATTAAGAAATACAGATTTTTCTTCCATATCAGATGAATTGACAATATCCTTGTGGGCGTACGGAAATCCCGATAAAATGCCGGTAAATTCCACTATATTTGAGGGTGTGGATACTAAAAGCAAGAGGCAGGCAAATTGCCATTTACCTTGGGGCAATTCACGTATTTATTGGGATTGCGGAAATGAAGGCAGCTATGACAGAATTGACAAAGCTGCTTCCAATGATGAGATAGAAGGTAAATGGAACTATTGGACATTTACAAAAAATACCAATTCCGGTTCCATGAAAATATATCTTAATGGTCAATTATGGCATTCCGGAACAGGAAAGAAAAATAAAATCAATATTAAAAAATTCGGACTGGGTGCATCCAATAGTAATAATTTGTCTTATTATGGATTTACAGATGATCTGATGATTTGGGATAAAGAACTCGATGCAACAACAATAGCTAAATTTATGTATAAAGATCCTTCTCAGGATGACCCTGAGTATAATAATCTTATCAGTGATTACAATTTAAATGAAAAAGTAGGTGATGTATTTGAAGACCGGTCAAAACAGAAAGCACAGGGAATTCATTCGGGTTTGGTATCTCATAGATTTTTTAGGGGAAAAGATCTGTTCAAAGGATTTACTGCTTCCAAATTCAGACCTAATATCACATTTTATCAGGGAGAATATGAGCAAAATATAGAAGAATTCGTTGTGTTGGATTCTACAGTCAATGACCTAAACAAGATTTATTATTTTGTTGTTGAAGGTACCGATATTGTATTAAGTGATTCTTTGAATGCATATAAAGCCGGGTTTTCTTATGTTTATGATAGTGAATCGGGAGAAAAAATAGATTCCGTTTATTTTGAACCGGAGAACACGATCAATATTACAACCCTGAATTATTATAAAAAATATCCCGCAAAATTTGAGTTGATGTCATTTGTTACTCCTTATGGCATCGGTTTGGATTTGGGAGTAGAAGGCAAAACCTGGCAGTTTGACGTTACGGATTTCAAACCTGTTCTTACAGGAAGGAAAAGATTGAGTGTCGAATTTGGAAAATACCAGGAAGAACTGGATATCCGTTTTTTGTTTATAAAAGGAACTCCCCCAAGAAATGTTAATAATATACAGCAGATTTGGAGAGCAGGAACAAGCAGAAGATATCAGCAGATCATGGATAATACATATTTTGAACCAAGAAATGTTGTTTTAGATAATACTTCCTCAATGTTTAAAATACGTTCTGCGATCACAGGACACGGTCAGGAAGGTGAATTTATAGGCAGGACTCATTTTATCAATCTGAATGGAGGTGAAAAAGAATTTCGATGGAAAGTTTGGAAAGAATGTGCTGATAATCCGTTATATCCTCAGGGAGGAACCTGGATTTATGACAGGGCAGGATGGTGCCCGGGAGCTCCTACTACACTAAAAGAAATTGAAATAACGGATATAGTACATCCTGAAGATACTGTTATGATAGATTATGGTGTGCAAACAGCTTCGGGAGACAGCCGATATATTGTAAATTGTCAGTTGGTCAGTTACGGACCACCCAATTTTTCACATGATATTGCAATAGATGAGATACAAAGACCTTCAAAAAGAATAGAATTCGGCAGGTTCAATCCCATTTGTTTTGATCCCGTAATTGTTATTCAAAACAGGGGTTCGGATATTATTACAAAAGCCCTTATTACATATAAAGTAAAAGGAGGCAAAGCAGCTTATTTTGATTGGTCGGGGAATCTATCATTTTTGCAAAAAGATACCATCACTTTGCCTATTGAAAATACATCTTTTTGGATTGGAGACGGAAGTGATGTTTTTGTAGCACAAGTCGATTTTCTTGATAATACTCCTGATCAATATTTCAAAAATAATATAATGGAGTCGTCTTATGAACTACCTGACATATTGCAGTCCGATTTTATAGTAGTTTTGAGAACAAATAGTCGTCCCAATGAAAACAAACTATATATCAGGGATATTAATGGCGATATAGTTTACAAAAGAACTATTTTAGGACCAAATTCAACATACAAAAAGGAATTATCTTTGGAGCAGGGCTGTTATGAACTGGAAATAACGGATACGGGAGAAGATGGCTTATCATTTTGGGCAAACCCCAATCAGGGTAATGGGGATTTGTATTTTATGAAGAAAAATTTTATAAAAATAAAGAATTTCAATCCTGATTTTGGTAAGTTTTTCAGATATTCTTTTTTGGTAGGCAATATAGATAAAGTTGATGATCAGATATTATCGGGAGATGTATTTGATATTTATCCAAATCCTGTTTCAGGATATGCCAAATTGAAATTCAATATTGTTTCCATGAAAAATTCCCGGTTGATCATTACGGACATTGCAGGCAGGAAGATAATGCAATTGGATGAAAACAGCTTATCAGGGGGAGAGATAGATCTTGATTTCAGCAAATACAATAGTGGAATATACTTTTTGAAATTTATTAAAGACGGAAGAAATTATGTAAAGAAGTTGGTGGTGGAATAAGGAAAGTAAATCCTTTAAGATAATTTATGATATGAAAAAAATAATTGATATATCATTTAAGGAGCCTTATAAAATATTATGTTATTTCAATAATGGCGAAAAAAGATTACTTGATCTTAAACGAATATTGGATCCTCAGCAAAAATATGCAAAAAAAGTATTTAATGAAAGTATTTTTTACAGGGCAAAGGTTGGTGATTTTGGTGAAATTTACTGGGATAATCTGGCCGAAATTAAAGATTTGGATGGCAAATATATTCCTTGTGAATATGATATTAGTCCCGAATTGATTTATTCAAATTCAATTCCCGTTGAAGAAAATACCACGCAATAAATTTCACCGGCTAAATTCTTTACTGCTTATCATATTTCAAGACGTCTTCAGAGAGATATTCCAGTTTTATTCCGGCTTCTTTGAACATGGCTTCCGATTCTTTTGCTGCGTGATACTTTTGCTGACATACAACTCTTTCGATCCCCGTATTGATGATCAACATAGTGCAGGTTCGACATGGGGTCATACGAACATATAAAGTAGCTCCTTCCAGGGCAATACCTCTTCTCGCAGCCTGAGTAATTGCATTTTGTTCTGCATGGACAGTCCTTACACAATGTTGAGTGATGTTTCCGTCTTCGTGTATGACTTTTTTCATCAAATGACCGACATCATCGCAATGAGGAAGCCCTTTAGGGGAACCTACATAGCCGGTTACCAGTATTTGTTTATCTTTTACTATCACACATCCTGCTCTGCCTCTGTCGCAGGTAGCTCTTGTTGCCACAGCATCAACCAGTTTACTGAAATATTCATCCCACGAAGGTCTTATGTATTTTTTGCTCATAATATCTGATTAAAATACAAATTTAGTGAAATAATAAGCTTTTACCTGAATTGTACTCAATAAATATTGTGGATTAATATATTTATCCTGAGAATTTAATAATTTTTTTGTCGTAATATTAACTATTTGTAAAAATAAGCCTGTTTAATTTTTATGATTATCAGTATTTTTCGATATTTACATATAATTATTGCTATGCACTTCAATTTATGCAAGTAGATTTTTTGTTAGTTTAATTTAATTGTCATCTTTAAAACAAAACATAATGAAGTTTAAAAATCAAAATACACCTATAGATCTAAGACCAAAATGTAAAATTTATGATATTGAAATGGATAAAGAAACGGTAATCAAAACACTTCAGACAAATTTGATCAATGGCAATGATATTGCTGTCGGATTGTTTGATACCGAAGATGATCATTTCGAATTGAAAATTCCTCCTTCACAAAGACACTTCTGGTCTCCTAAAATGCATATATGGATTGATGAAGACAATGGCGGCACCTCATTGTCCTGTGTTATCGGTCCTAATTTTAAGATCTGGAATATTTTTATAGCTTTGTATGTCCTTGTAATTCTGTTTACTTTAGTGGGAGTTGTACTCGGCTTTATTCAAAGAGCAAATCATGAAGTTCCTTATTTCTTTTGGGCAGCTCCACTAGGGTTGTTTTTTATATTAATGATAAATCTTGCCGCAAGAATAGGACAATATTGGGGCAAAGCTCAGGTCAGTCAATTGAAAAGTTTTGTATCAATGACAATAGACAAAAAGATCTAATATAACTATTGTACTGCGCAAAAAATAAAACTAAACCTTATCCCATTCGTACCCGATAATATTCCTTTTTTCACGGCTAAACTCTATGCCGATAAGGTAATTGTTGTCAATGTCCTGATATTTTTCCCAGTATCTTTTCTCTTTGATTTGTTTCAGCGCATTGCCGGTAGCTTTTTCTGATATTTTAAATTCAAAAATAAACACCTTGTCTTCAAGTTTTACCGACAAATCCATCCTACCGAGATTGGTGATATCTTCAGGAATAATATCTAGACCTATACCGGCCAGGTAAGTATAAACAACGCTTGCATAATACCCTTCGGATTCATGTAGCTTGTTATTGGTAAAATTGTTGTAAGGAATGGAAGCGAACAGTAAATAAAGAGCATCTCTAAATCCATCCAAGTCAGCATTTCGCAGCATTTTCAGTAAACTTTTTTGATGTTTTAACTTTTCTGTCGATTGAGTTGTCAAATAGGTAATAAAGAGGTTATTTAACGATATACTTATTTCTTTATTTGGAATACCCAATTTGTACTCTATTCCGAAGATATCTTCAATCTTTTTGGTAATAGTCAAATAACCTGTTTGCCAAAGCAATGCCACTAATTCTATTCTTTCGACATCAAAAGTATTTAATATTTCTTCATTTGCGGTGAAATTTTCTAATTCGGGAATATAATAATTCCCTGTTTTTATCATATCTATTAAGAATGAAGGATTTCCTGTTTCCCACCAAAAATTTTTAAATTTATAATTTTTATCAATAAATAAAAGTATATCAAACGGATTATACACTTTATCGCCAAGATAATTATATCCATTGTACCATTTTTTTACTTTCTCCATATCAACTCCGCGCAAATGTTCTTCAAAAACAGTTAATAAATCATTATGTGTATAACCGCAGATAGTAGCATATTTTTCATCCAAAGTAATATCGTTAAGATTATTCAATCCGCTAAACAGATTCATTTTTGAGAATTTACTAACTCCTGTGATAAAAACAAACTGGATATAAGCATCATTGTCTTTTATCATACCGTAAAAATCTTTCATAGCATCACGCATTTCACGGGCAACTTTTT
>Ga0256832_1000910_pt1 | contig 19733 bp, 14 predicted proteins | sample 134614metaG_FD_190534 | JGI IMG/M metagenome (GOLD analysis project Ga0256832, IMG submission 190534) | Hydrothermal vent microbial communities from Lau Basin, Pacific Ocean - 134-614 | ecosystem: Environmental > Aquatic > Marine > Hydrothermal vents | place: Pacific Ocean: Lau Basin | collected...
CGGATCGACTCGGCCAGATACTGGTAGCTCTCGGCGTCGTTGGCGATGAGCTTGCCGAGCAGGGGCAGGACCTTGAAGGAATAGAGATCGTAGACCGGGTTGAGGGGCTTGATCACGGGCTTCGAGAATTCCAGCACCAGCAGCGGCGCGCCGGGCTTGAGCACCCGGTACATGGAACGGAGGGCGGCATCCTTGTCGGTGACGTTGCGCAGGCCGAAGGCGATGGTCACCGCGTCGAAGTGGTTGTCGGGAAATGGCAGGCGCTCGGCGTTGGCCTGCACGTAGCGGATGTTGCCCACCAGGCCCTCGTCGGCCAGCCGTTCGCGGCCCACCCGCAGCATGGATTCGTTGATGTCGGCCAGGGTCACCGAGCCTTCCGGACCGACGATGCGCGCGAAGCGGGCGGCCAGATCGCCGGTGCCGCCAGCCAGATCCAGCACATTGTCACCGGCCTTCACCCCGCTCATCTCCACCGTGTAGCGCTTCCACAGGCGGTGGATGCCCATGGACATGAGATCGTTCATCACGTCGTACTTGTCGGCCACCGAGTGGAACACGCCCGCCACCTTGCGGACCTTCTCCTCGTAGGGCACTTCCTGGAAGCCGAAATGGGTGGTCTTGCGGGTCATGGCGCGGGTCCTGCGGGATGGGGTGGGTTTCCTATTGTAGGCCTGCCCGGGGCGGGCGGGAAGGGCGTTTGTGCGGCATGAAGGTGGGGGCTATCATGGGGTATCTGGTCGGCAGGAGGCGATGGTGCGGCTCGACAGCGTGAGAGAAGTCCTGCGTGCCCTGCGCGATGCCGGGGTACGCTACCTGGTGGCCGGTGGTCTTGCCGTGAATGCCCACGGTTACCTGCGTTTCACCAAGGATGTGGATTTCGTGCTGCAGTTGGATCCGGACAACATCAGGCTGGCATTCTCGGCGCTGGCGGAACTGGGATATCGCCCTGCCGTGCCGATGACAGCCGAGCAGTTTGCCGATCCGCAGCAACGGCAACAGTGGATCCGGGAGAAGGGTATGGAAGTGCTGCAGCTCTGGTCGGATGCCCATCCGGAGACGCCTGTCGATCTGTTCGTGACCGAACCGTTCGATTTCGAGGCGGAATATCGTCGCAGCTTGGCAAAGCCACTGGATCCGGATCTGCCCGTGCATTTCGTTTCCCTCGAAACCCTGATTCGCATGAAGGCGGCGGCCGACCGGGAGCAGGATCGCACCGATATCGCGCAGCTTCGTCGCCTGCACGGAGAGCACGATGTCTGAACGTGACCTTCCGGATATCGACTGGTCGCTGGCTACCTGGGAGGGCGCCAATCTTGAGAAGCTGCGTCGCTGGCGCGAGTTGTCGTTGGAGGAGATCCTGCGGGCGCAGGAAGAGATGTGGGATCTGGCGGTGGCGCTGGGGCACGATCCCGGTTGCCGGGAGGCGGCTTCGGACGTTGGCGATGGGGATACGTCTTGCGGCGAGCGCAGGCGGGAGACGGATTCACGCCGTTGACAGGTTGAATGGGCATGACGGTGCGCTGCTGCGCGAGCGCACCCTACGAAGGCGGGATCGTTCCGAAACCCATGGATGAGGATTTGCTGCAGGCGCGGCGCCTTCGTCGCGGCAGAACGGTGGCTGGTAGCCGCGGACGGGTAGCGGGTAAAAACGGGACAGGCGTATTCACCCGTTACCCGCTACCGCATCATTGTCAGGCGTCGCGGTTCTGCAGGTGCTTGGGTTCGGGCCGTTCGTGGCCGGCGGCCTTGAGGCGGTCGAGGTAGTCCTGCCAGTACTGTTCCTGGTTTTTGCCCAGATCGTAGAGGGTCTGCCAGGAATAGATGCCGGTGTCATGGTTGTCGTCGAAGAAGAGCTGGATGGCGTAGTTGCCGACCTGTTCGATCTTGTCGATGTTCACGTCCTGCTTGCCGATCTGCAGCACTTCCTGGCCGGGGCCGTGGCCCTGCACTTCGGCGGAGGGGGAATAGACGCGCAGGTATTCGGTGGGCAGGTTGAAGGTCTCGCCGGTGTCGAAGCTGATCTCGAGAATGTGCGAGGCCTTGTGGAGCTTGATTTCGGTGGGTTTGGGGGTGCTGGTCATGCTGGTGTCTCCATTGTTCGGGGCTGGCTGTAGGAGCGGCGCGAGCCGCGATTCCGAATCGATTGTCGCGGCTTGCGCCGCTCCTACAGTGGGTTGGTTTCGGTTTGCTGGCTACAGGATATAACGGCTGAGATCCTCGTCCTGGGCCAGGCCGGCGAGGTTTTCGTCCACGTAGGCGGCGTCGATGGTGACGGTGGTGCCGGCGCGGTCGGCGGCGCTGAAGGAGACGTCTTCGAGCAGCCGCTCGAGGATGGTGTGCAGACGGCGGGCGCCGATGTTCTCGGTGCGTTCGTTCACCTGCCAGGCGATCTCGGCGATGCGCCGGATGCCGTCCGCGGTGAATTCCAGGTTCACGTCCTCGGTCTCGAGCAGGGCGGTGTACTGCTTGATCAGCGAGGCGTCGGGCTCGGTGAGGATGCGCACGAATTCCTCGGTGCCGAGGGCGTCGAGCTCCACGCGGATCGGGAAGCGGCCCTGCAGTTCCGGAATCAGATCCGACGGCTTGGCCAGGTGGAAGGCGCCGGAGGCGATGAACAGGATGTGATCGGTCTTGATCATGCCGTACTTGGTGGTGACGGTGGAGCCTTCCACCAGCGGCAGCAGATCCCGCTGCACGCCCTCGCGGGAGACGTCGGCGCCGACGGCTTCGCCGCGCTTGACGATCTTGTCCATCTCGTCGAGGAACACGATGCCGTTCTGCTCCACGGCCTCGCGGGCCTTTTCCTTGATCTCCTCGTCGTTGACCAGGCGCGCGGCCTCCTCGTCCACCAGCAGCTTGCGGGCCTGGTGGATGGGCAGCTTGCGGGTGCGGGTGCGCCCGCCGCCAATGTTCTGGAACAGGCTCTGCAGCTGGGAGGTCATGTCCTCCATGCCGGGCGGGGCCATGATCTCCACGCCCAGCGAGGGCGTGCTCACCTCGATTTCGATCTCCTTGTCGTCCAGCTTGCCCTCGCGCAGCATCTTGCGGAATTTCTGGCGGGTGGCCGATTCCTTCTCCGCGTCGCGGGGTTCTTCCTCGGCGCCGAAGCCGAAGCCGGTGCGCGGCGGCGGCAGCAGGGCGTCGAGGATGCGTTCCTCGGCGGCGTCCTCGGCGCGGTGACGTACCCGGGCCATGGCCTGTTCGCGGGTCTGCTTGATGGCCACTTCCATGAGATCGCGGATGATGGATTCCACGTCGCGGCCCACGTAGCCCACTTCGGTGAACTTGGTGGCCTCCACCTTGATGAAGGGCGCGTTGGCCAGGCGCGCCAGGCGCCTTGCGATCTCGGTCTTGCCCACGCCGGTGGGGCCGATCATGAGGATGTTCTTGGGCGTGATCTCGGTGCGCAGGGGCTCGGCCACGCAACTGCGGCGCCAGCGGTTGCGCAGGGCGATGGCCACGGCCCGCTTGGCCTCGGCCTGGCCGACGATGTGCTTGTCCAGTTCCTGGACGATTTCGCGCGGGGTCATCTGGGACATGGGATTCCGGTCAGCCTTCCAGTTCTTCGATTACGAGCTGGTGATTGGTGTAGATGCAGACGTCGGCGGCAATGTTCAGGGCCTTCTCGGTCACGCTGCGGGCGTCGAGTTCGGTGTTCTCCAGCAGGGCCCGGGCGGCGGCGCCGGCATAGGGGCCGCCGGAGCCGATGGCGATGAAACCGTGTTCCGGCTCGATCACGTCGCCGTTGCCGGAGATGATCAGCGAGGCTTCCCGATCGGCCACCGCCAGCAGCGCTTCGAGCCGGCGCAGGGTGCGATCGGTGCGCCAGTCCTTGGCCAGCTCCACGGCAGCGCGCACCAGGTGGCCCGAATGCTTCTCCAGCTTGCCCTCGAAGTATTCGAACAGGGTGAAGGCGTCGGCCGTGCCGCCGGCGAAGCCGGCCAGCACCTTGCCGTGGTGCAGACGCCGCACCTTGCGGGCGTTGCCCTTCATGATGGTGTCGCCAAGGGTGACCTGGCCGTCGGCGCCGATGACCACGTGACCGCCACGGCGCACGCACAGCACGGTGGTGCCGTCGAATTGCTTCACGGGAGCTCTCCTGTTGCCGGAGCGCGATTGTACCAGAACGCCGGCGGCGGCAAGCCACGGCGTGCGGGGGTTCCCGGGTGTTTCGCGGGGTTATCAGTGGGTATGGCGGGAAGCCAGCGAGGGGGCCTCCGGCCGGTTGGTGTTGATGCGCGGCGGCGAGAGGAAGAAGCCCTGGGCGTAGTCCACGCCGCAGGCCTGCAGCAGGCGCAGCACGGCGCGGGATTCGACGAACTCGGCCACGGTACGCTTGCCCGAGGCGTGGGCGATTTGCACGATGGAGCGCACGATGGCGATGTCGGTGGGATCCGACTCGATGTCGCGCACGAACTGGCCGTCGATCTTGATCACGTCCACCGGCAGGTGCTTGAGCTGGGACAGGGAACTGTAGCCGGTGCCGAAATCGTCGATGGCAAAGTTCACCCCCAGCTCCTCGCGCAGATCGGTGATGCAGTCGCGGGCGGCCTCGAGGTGGCGGATCACGCAGCTTTCGGTGATCTCCAGCCACAGGCTGTCGGCGGGAGCCTGCAGGCGGCGCAGCCGTTCGGCCAGATAGTCGAGGGTGTCGGGGCGGCTCATGCCCTGGCCCGAGAGGTTGACCGAGAGTTGCAGCGGCCGTTCGGCGGCCCAGGCGGACTCGAGGCGGTCGATGGCGGCGTCGATGACCCAGCGGTCGATGTCGGCCAGCAGGTTGAAGCGTTCGGCGGTGGGCATGAAGGCGCCGGGGGAGATGAGCCGGCCGTGCCCGTCGCGCAGGCGCAGCAGGCATTCGTAGAGGGTGCCGTCTCCATCGCCGTGGCCCGTCAGCCAGGCCTGGAATTCGGCGGCGTCCTCCGGTGCATCGTCCAGGGGCAGATCGGCCAGCGCCACCATGGGCTGGAAGACCAGCTCGAAGGTATCGTGGCGCAGCGCGTGGTGCAGACGGCGCGACCAGCCCAGTTCCCGGTCCATGTATTGCCGGCTGTCCTCGTTGTCGAGCACGTGGGTCATGTTGCGGCCCTTGCCCTTGGCGATGTGGCAGGCCAGATCGGCGGCCGAGAGCACGTCGCCTGCGGCGCGGCTGCTGGCGTCGATGACCGCCACGCCGATGCTGCCGTGGATGTTGTAGCTGCGGCCCTGGAAGCGGAACAGGAATTCCTCGAGCAGCTTCCGGTATTCGTCGGCGGCGGCGAAGATGTGCTCGCGATCGATGTCGGGCAGCAGCAGGGCGAATTCGTCGCCACCGATGCGGGCCAGCAGGTCGGTCTGGCGCACCCGCGCGCGCAGGGCGTCGGCCAGTTCCACCAGCAGGCGATCACCGGCGCCGTGGCCGATGGTGTCGTTGATGTACTTGAAGCGATCCAGATCGAGATACAGCAGCGCCGAGGTGCGCCCGCGCTGGCGCTGGCGGGCGATCTCCGCTTCCAGCGCGCCCTCCAGATAGTGGCGGTTGAACAGCTTGGTGAGCGTGTCGTGGGTGGCCTGCCACTTGAGCTCGTTCTCCAGCAGCTTGCGTTCGGAGATGTCGCGAAAGGCGATCACCGCACCCTCCTTGCGCCCGTCGATTTCCAGCGGCTGCACGGTCAGTTCCACCTCGATGCTGTTGCCGTCGGCGCGCAGGAAGGTGGTCTCGAAGGTATCGCCGAGGCTGTCCTCGTTCAGGCAGTGCTCGTCGCTGACCTGGAACAGATCGCCGGGCTTGATGCCGGCGAGGAGCTGGGCCTCGGGATAGCCGAGGATGCGGCTGACGGCCGGGTTGACGTAGGTGATGACGCCGTTGCCGTCCAGGCCGTACACGCCGTCGCCCACCGAGGCGAGGATGCCCTGCAGCTGCTGTTGCTTCCGGCGCATGCGCCGGTGCATGTGCACGTCGCGGGCCATGGAGGCGACGCGGGCCAGGAACAACTGATCGGCCTCGTTCTTGAACAGGCAGTCCACGGCGCCGGCATCGAGGCTCTCCTGGATGAGGCGATCCTCGTAGGCGGCCGTGAGGATGGCGCACAACGGGCGGTGGCCTTCCTCGAGCCGGAGCAGGGCGGCGCACAGGCCGGCGCCGTTCATGTTGGGCATGGCGTAGTCGAGGATGGCCATGTCGAAGGGCTCGCGGCTGGCCAGTTGCAGGGCCGTCTCGGGGCCGTCGGCCACGCGCACCCGGTAGCCTTCCCGTTCCAGCAGGCGCTGGAAGCGCAGGCGGGCCGAGCGGGAGTCGTCCACCAGCAGGATGGTGGGCCGGTAGGGCGGCTCTTCGTTCCGGGAAACCGGGGGCGGGGGTGCGAGCAGGCGGTTGATGACCTCGGGCAGCTGGCTGCGATCGGCCCAGTCGATGCACAGGGTGCGCAGGCGATGATGCGGCCAGGCGGTGGCGGTGAAGGGCGTGTCGTCGATCAGAATCAGCACCGGAAGATCGCGCCATTCGGGCTGATCGAGGCGCATCAGCAGCCGGCGGGCCGATTCGTCGCCGGTCCAGGTCAGGATCGCCACGGCACAGGTATCCCGGGCGGCCGGTCGCAACCACTTGACGGCCGTCTCGTTATCGTCCACCGCCAGCGGCTCGAGGTCGAGATCGCGGACCAGCCGCAGCAGTTCACGACGCCGATCGTTGTCGGGATCGATGATCAGTATCTGTTGCATGCAATGGGGGCGCTTCCATGCAACTCACCTGTGTTGGAATGAAGGCGTAATCAAATTCGGGATTAGTGTAGTCCCGCGACGGAACAAAGTCATGTCCCGGAAGGGCGAAAGGTTCACAAAATCACGGTTTGGAACGGGTCCGGAAGTGGCAGGCTCCCGCCATGAGGCCACCCCGACGTCAGGATCCGGTCCGAAAGCGATGCGGAATCCGGAACGGTGATCTAACCCACCAGGGAGGAGTTGCAGATGTCCAGGGAGGGGAGCGCATCGAGTGCCGGGGTAATGTAGTAGCCCTGCACGTAGTCCACGCCGCAGGCCTTGAGCCGGCGCAGGCTTTCGGCATCCTCGACGAATTCGGCGACGATCTTCTTGCCCAGGGAATGGGCGATGTTGACCATCGATTCGACGATGGCCAGATCCATGGGATCGTGGGCGATGTTGCGGATGAACTGGCCGTCGATCTTGATGATGTCCACCGGCAGGTGCTTGAGCTGGCCGAAGGAGCTGTAGCCGGAGCCGAAATCGTCGAGGGCGAAGAAACAGCCCAGATCCTTCATGGCCCGGATGAACTGCTGGGCGGCCTCCACCTTGTGAATGGCGCAGCTTTCGGTGATCTCCAGCAGGATGTCCGAGGGCAGCAGGCTGTGCTGTTCGATACCGGTCTGCAGGCTGCGCAGGATTTCGGGGCTGTCGATGCTCTGCCCGGAGAGGTTCAGGGCCAGCTTGACCATGTTGCCGGAGCGGTGGTTGCTGGCCAGGGTCTCGAGGGCGGCGTCGATGACCCAGGCATCGATGCGCTGCATGAGGTTGAAACGTTCGGCCGTGGGCATGAAGGCGCCGGGCATGATCAGCTTGTGGTCGGGTCCGCGCAGACGCACCAGCACCTCGTAGAACACGTCCTGGATGCCGCCGGTGAGCAACTCCTCCCAGAGCTGGCCGGGGGTGTCCGGCAGGTGCTCGAGATCGATCTCGGCCATGGCCACGATGGGCTGGTAGGCGAGCTGGAATTCGTCGTTCTCCAGCGCGGTGTTGAGGCGGATGGACCAGCCCAGGTCCAGATCCATGGCCAGCTTGTCCTCGGTGTGCTGATCGTAGAGATGGGTCTGGTTGCGGCCCTTGCCCTTGGCGATGTGACAGGCCAGATCGGCATTGGCCAGCACGGTGCCGGCAGAGCGGGTGTGGCGATCGATGAGCGCCACCCCGATGCTGCCGTTGACGGCGTACTGGCGGCCGTCGTGGGTGAAGGTGTAGTTCTCGAGCATGCGCCGGAAGGCTTCGGCCGATTCGAAGATGCGGGCCTGATCCACGTCGTGCAGCAGCACCGCGAACTCGTCGCCGCCGATGCGGGCCAGCAGATCCGACTGGCGCAGGCGCTGCTTGAGCTGCTGGCTGATCTCGATGAGCAGGCGGTCGCCGGCGGTGTGGCCGATGGTGTCGTTGATGTACTTGAAGCGATCCAGATCGATGTACAGCAGGGCGCTGGTTTCGTCGCTGCGGCGCAGTCGGCGCACTTCCTGATCCAGGGCATCCTCGAAGAACTTGCGGTTGAGCAGACGGGTGAGCTGGTCGTGGCTGGCCTGCCACTTGAGTTCCTCTTCCAGCAGCTTGCGATCGGAGATGTCGCGGAAGGCGGCCACGGCACCCTCGCGCCGGCCTTCGATCTCCAGCGGCAGGATGCTCAGTTCCACCGCCAGGGGCGTGCCGTCGCTGCGCACGAAACGGGTCTCGAAGTGATCGGCCGGCTCGCCGGTCTGCACGGCGCGCCGCAGCAGTTCGTCGGTTTTGATGGCCCCCGGACTGAAGCCGAGCCCGCGCTGGAAGACTTCCGACGGACAGCGTCCGACGACGTCCGCCTCCCGTTCGATGCCCAGAATGCGCAGGGTGGCGGGGTTGACGAAGGTGATGCGCATTTCGCAATCGACGCCGTACACCCCATCGCCCACCGAGGCGAGGATCCCGGCCAGACGCTCACGTTCCTGGCGCTGCTGCCGGCCCAGACGCACCAGCCGGCTGATCACGCCCAGGCGGGCCAGGATCAGCGCATCCGATTCGTTCTTCATCAGGCATTCCACCGCCCCGGCCTCCAGGGCGTCGGCCATCACCGTGTCGAGATAGGCGGAGGTAAGGGTCACGCAGTGCAGGTTGGCGGCCTCGGGCAGGGCGCGGATGCGGCGCACCAGCTCGTCGCCGTTCATGCCCGGCATGAAATAGTCGATGAGCACGATGTCGAACCGGCCCGCCTGCACCGCGGCCAGCGCTTCCTCGCCGCCGGCGGCCGTTTCCACCTCGAAACCGGCGCCGGTGAGCAGCTTGCGGAACTTGGCGCGGGAGGTGGGCGAGTCGTCCACCAGCAGAACGCGCACCGGTTCGGCCTCGTCCTGTTCGGCCAGCACCGGCGGCGGCGCGGGCGCTGCCAGCAGCTTGCGCAGGGCCTGCCCGGTCTCGCGCCAGTCCTTCCACAGCAGGAAGGCCGTGCGATTGCGGCCGGTGACCCAGGCCAGTTTCTCCGCATCGGCATTGCTGGCCATCACCAGCACCGGCAGGCCGGCCAGTTCCGGGGAGGTGAGCAGCTCGAGCAGGCCCTCGGGAGCGGATCCGAGATCGGCCGGCCAGCTCAGGATCACGCCGTCGTACTGCAGTTCGTCGGCCACCGACTGCAGCAGGCGCCGGGCATCCTCCAGTTTCTCGATGGCCACCACCACGAAACCGTCGTTGGAGAGCATGCGGGTGAGGGCGTTGCGGTGGCGCGAGAAGCTTTCGATGTAGAGGATTTTCTGCATGGGCACCGGCCGCAACGGACGTCTGCGGCAGTGTCCGGCTGCCGCGGCGCGCTCCGAAATTCTCGATGGGTTGAAGGATCCTGCAGTGGGTTATCGGCACTGGCCGTGAGGGGTTTAGACCTTTTTCGGCCTGCCGCTTGCCAAAACCGAGCGTTCGACTAGGCTTTTTTTGTGCCACCCGCGTTTGTCCAGCCCGGCGAAGGATCGTGCCCCATGTCATGAACAGTCCAGGGAATGACACCTTGCCGGCCCGTGCGCGCCTCTGGCGCCTGTATCGCTACATCACTGCCGGTATCGTGCTGCTGGGGCTCTCGGGGGTGGGGTTGCAATGGCTGCACGAGATCGATCGCGGGCGCACCGAACTGGCCTATGCCAATGATCTCGTCGCCAATTCCCAGCGGGTGGTGCTGAGCAAGTACGAGTCGATGCTGGCCCTGCTGGGCGAGCGGCTGCTGGAACTGGATGGCCTGCGCGGCAGCCGGCGGGCTCGCGAATGGGTGGATACACTGCTGCGGCGCAATCCCGAGCTGGCCGGTTTCGGCCTGGCCGATCCCCAGGGACGGCTGGTGCTCACCAGTTTCAACATCGATACCGAAAGGCTGCCGAATCTGCGCACGGATCCGCACACGGCCGACACCTTCCGTCGAACCCTGCAATCGGATCGCATGATCATCGGCCGCACCTACTTCATGCCGGCGCTGGGCGAGTGGGTGATTCCCCTCCGTTATGCGTTGCGTGACGAGACGGGCCGCGTGCGTGCGGTCATGACCACCGGCCTGCGGCTCGATGCCTCCGGCAGCATCTGGTCACAGCGCATCGTTCCCGATCACATCCGTTTTGGCGTGGTGCGCCGGGATATGTTTCGCCAGTATGCCTCCTACGTCGGGCCGCAGGAACGGGAGCAGTACTACGGCCGGAAGGTGTCTCCCGAACTGGTCGATTACTATCGGCGCGCCTATCGGGAACAGACCGGGCAGGTGCCGGACCTCGAATCGGCCGGTATCGAACTGCGGCGGTTTTCGCTCTTCGCTCCGGATCTGTACGGGCGCTGGCAACTGGCCGTGGTCGGCTATGAACCCGTCTATGGCAATTTCATCATCACCGCCATGGCCCTGCCGGTGCTGGTGCAGCGCTTTCTGCCCATGGCGGGGCTCACGCTGCTGCTGATCTTCGTGCTCGTAGGGATTCTGTACCTCGTGTTTCGCGGGCAGATCCGCGAGCAGGAAAAGAACGAACAGCGCCTGGCCCATCTGGCCGGACACGATCAACTGACCGGCCTGCCCAACCGGCACTTTCTGCAGTCGGGTTTCCTGGACTGGCGCCGGGTCGAAGACGCGCCCTTCTGCCTGCTGTTCATCGATCTCGACAACTTCAAGGCCATCAACGATCTGCATGGGCATACCGTGGGCGACGCCATCCTGCGGGTGGTGGCCGAACGGCTGACCCGGGTGTTCGACGATGATCTGCTCGTCCGTCAGGGCGGGGACGAGTTCATCGTGCTCGTGCGCGGGATCTATGACCGGGAAACCCGCTATCGCTGCCAGCGCCTTTTGGCCGAGCTGCAGCGGCCCATCGTGCACGACGAACTCCAGTTCGCGATTCGCGCCAGCATTGGCGTGAGCCAGTCACCGCAGGATGGTCGCGATCTCGACGGGTTGTTGCGCAAGGCCGACATGGCCATGTACGAAGCCAAGCGGCTGCATTGCGGCGTCTATGTGTATGCCGATCCCCTCGAACGGCGACACGAGCGCATCGGGCGCATCGAGCGGGCCCTGGCCGAAGCCCGTGAGCGGGGCGAGTTGCGCCTGGTCTATCAGCCCCAGGTGGATGCCGTCCGTGGTGAGGTGGTCGGCGCCGAGGTGCTGTTGCGCTGGGACAGCGAGACGTTGGGGAGCGTGCCGCCGGACGAATTCATCCCGGTGGCGGAGAGCATGGGGCTGATGCCGGAGCTGGGCGGCTTTGTCATCGAGCAGGCCCTGGCGGAGAGTGCGGCCTTTCTCGATCACAACCACCATGGCGGGCCATTCCGCCTGGCGCTCAATGCCTCGGTGAGCCAGTTGTTCGATGCCGGTTTCGTTTTGAAACTGCTCGACGCCCACCGGCGCTGGCGGGCCGGGGATCGGGAGCTGGTGGTGGAAATCACCGAGAGCCTGTTCATCGAGGACATCGATCAGGCCCGGGATCTGCTCACGGGCCTGCGCGAGGATGGCCTGGTCATATCGCTGGACGATTTCGGCACCGGCTACTCTTCCCTGAGCCTGCTCAGCAAGCTGCCCATCGGTGAACTCAAGATCGACAGGAGTTTCGTCCAGGACATCCTCGTCGATGAACGGGATCATCAACTGATTCGCTCGATCATCGGGCTTGGCGCCAGCCTGGGGATCCCGGTCCTGGCCGAGGGCGTGGAGAGCGCCGAGCAGGCGCGGATCCTCGAGGCCGCGGGCTGCGCGCGCTTTCAGGGCTATTTCATCGCCCGCCCCATGGCGGCGGCGGAACTGGCCGATTTCCTCGCGCGCTGGGCGACCCTGCGGCCGGCGCCCTTTCGGGGCGCCTCCTGAAACGCCGGCGTCAGCCGGCGCTGACGGGCCGGCGGTTCTGCCGGGCCATCTGATCGATGAGATCGTCGAGGGCGACGCTGCGCAGGCGGCTCTCGAACACCGCCCGGTAGGTGTGCAGCAGACTCACGCCGCCGATGGACACGTCGTAGACCCGCCACTGGCCGTGGACGCGGTGCAGCGCGTAGTCCACCGGCACGTCGGCGCGATGGGGGATGCGGAATACCGATCGCAGGCGGCGATAGTCTTCACTGGTGTCGGTGCGCACCGGCCGGAACACGATGCGATAGCGGGGCAGGTCATGGCGCTGCAGGTGATTGGCCAGCAGCAGCGAATAGTTGCGCAGCAGCAGGCGGCGAAATTCTTCCCGAAAGCGGGTGCGCTGGCTTGCGTCGGCGCTGCGCCAGTGCCGGCCCAGGGCGAGCCGGGCGGCGGTGTCCATGTCCACCAGCGGGGCCAGGTATTCGTCCGCCAGGCTGACCACGTAGCCGGGGTGCTGTCGCAGGACGGGCCGGAAGGTGTCGAGTGCCGAGCGCATGTTGCGGTCCGCCTGGGCCAGGGTTCGCTCCGGTGCGGTCTCGGTGGCCAGCAGGGGCAGGGCCACGGCGAGCAGGACCACGGCCAGCACCACGTGCCAGAACGACAGGCGCGCGTGATAGCTGTGCTTGAGCATGGGGAAAGACCTCGTGATGCGTGGGGGTATGTCCAGAATAGCGGATTTTCCGCCGCCGGCATGAGGAATCGGGCCGGTGGATGCGCCGATCTGTGAGGCAGTTGGCAATCCGGGGCGGGTTTCAGATGGCGCCGCCGGCCAGCCGCGCCCGCCGGCGCAGCGCGGCGGATGCGCCGGCGGCGGTGACGATGCACCAGACGGCGAACAGGGCACCGGGCAGGGCCGTCTCCGGCGTGTCGCGGAAGTGTTCCAGTGCCAGCACCACGCCGAGGCCGGCGTTCTGCATGCCGATCTCGATGGCCAGGGCCAGGCGATGGCGGAAATCGAAGCGGTAGAGGCGGGCCAGCCACCAGCCGGCGGCGTAGCCCAGGGCATTGAGGATCACCACCAGGGCGAAGACGTCGAGACCGACGCCGGCAATGCGCGCCCGGTTGGCGGCCACGGCATAGCTGCAGATGATGACGATGGCCAGGGCCGCCAGCGCCGGCGCGATTTCGCCCGCCAGCGACCGGAGGTGGCCGAGGCGCCGGTGCAGGAGCATGCCGGCCCCCAGGGGCAGGACCACGATCAGCAGGATGGTCTGCATCATGTTCCAGAAGGGGATCGGCAGCAGCCGCCCACCCAGTACTTCGACGATGGTCGGGGTCATCAGGGGGGAGAGGAAGGTGGCCACGGTGGTCATGGCGATGGAGAAGGCCACCGCGCCACCGGCCAGGTAGACGATCACGTTGCTGGCCATGGCGCCGGGCGCGGCGCCGACGATGATGAACCCCAGCGCCACCGGCGCCGGCAGGCCACCGAAGCGGGCCACGAGAAAGGCCAGCCCCGGCATCACCAGATACTGGGTGAGCACCCCCAGCCCGATGCGGCCGGGATGACGCAGGGTGTCCTGCAGCTCGGCCGGCTCCAGCACCACGCCGAGCGCGAACATGGTGATGGCGAACAGCCATTTGAACACGTGCCCGAAGGGCAGGAAGAGTTCGGGCAGGAAATAGGCTGCCACGGCGCCGCCGAGGGTCAGCGGGGCAAGGCCCGAGGCAACGAGGCGCAGCAGACGGACAAGGGCGTTCACGTTTGCCGGCCTCCCGGACACATGGGGATCGACGGTCGGGTATTCATTCGAGGCGCAGGGTGAACCAGATGGTGGCGCCCTCGCCCGGCCGGGATTCGGCGTGGATCTCGCCGTTGTGCAGCTCAACGATGCGCTGGGCGTGGGCCAGGCCCATGCCGGTGCCTTCGAACTCGTCGCCGTGCAGGCGCTCGAAGGTGCCGAACAGCTTGCCGGCATAGCGGCTCTCGAAACCCACGCCGTTGTCGCGCACGAAATAGACGAGGCGATCGCCGTCCTGCCGGGCGCCGAACGTGATGCGGGCCGGGTCGCGCGGTTCGGTGAACTTGACGGCGTTGTCGAGCAGGGCGTAGAGCAGCTCGTGCAGCATGCGCCGGTCGCCGTACACGAACAGGGCCGGCTGCGTGTGCCATTCGATGTGCCGGCGCGGATATTCGGACTGCAGCGATGCCAGGATGTGGCCGGCCAGTTCGCTCAGGTTGACCTGGGTCGGCTCCATGCGGTTCTGGCGGTAATGGTAGAGCCGCCGGGCATCGTCGATCATCTCGCCCATGCGCTGCGAGGCGGCGCGGATGCGGCGCAGATAGTCGTGGCCGGTCTCGTCCAGGCGGTCGCCGTAGTCCTCGCCGAGCAGGGCGCTGAAGCCGTCGATGGCCCGCAGCGGCGTACGGATGTCGTGGGACAGGGAATAGGTCAGGGCCTGAAAGTCGCGGGTGGTGAACTCGAGCTGGTGGGCGGCGGCGTTGAGCTGCTCGCGGGTCTGGTGCCATTCGCGCAGATCCTGCAGAAAACCGATGAACTTGCGCTGGCCCTCGATACGGGTCTCGCTCAGCAGCAGGCGCACGGGGATCAGGGTGCCGTCCCGATGCACGCCCCACAGATCCCGGGGATGCCCCATGATGCCGGCGCCCTGGCCTTCCCGATAGCGGCGCAGATAGTCGTCGTGCCGGCTGTGATGGGGTTCGGGCATCAGGATGCGCACGTTCCGGCCGATGGCTTCACTCGCCTGCCAGCCGAACAGGCTCTCGGCAGCGGGATTGAAGCGCTCGATGCGGCCGGATTCATCGATCACGACGATGGCTTCCTGGGCCGATTCCACCACGGCCCGGTAGGCCCGTTCCACCTGCTGGCGCTGGCGGAACAGATCGCGCAGGGTGTTGGCCAGATACAGCAGGGCAGCGGCATAGGCCAGCAGGCGCAGCAGATGCCACCACCACCACGGCCCGTCCCACAGCTGCGACAGCTCGAAGGTCAGCCCGGCGGCGCCGAACAGGATGCCAATGATGGCAAACATGGCCGCCTCGCCCTGGCCGCGTCGATGGAAGTCGATCAGAAAGTACAGGGCGCCGAGCAGGAAGCCGATGCCGCCCACCGCGTTGAGCAGCCGCGCCGCCGGGGTGAAGCGGCCGTCCGCGAGCATCGGCAGGGGCCAGTCCGGCAGGAACAGGGTCGGCAGTCCGAGCCCGAGGGCCACGCCGATCACGGCCAGCAGAAAACGGTGGACGCGCCGGGGTGTCCAGTGAACGGACAGCCATTGCCCGGCGAACAGCACGCCGCCCATGGCGGTGGCGGCCGAATGCAGCCAGACGAAGCCGTTGCCGGCCGGCATCAGGGCGTGCAGGGCATCGAGAATGCCCATGCCCAGCAGGGCGGCGGCCACGCAGGCGTCGTGGATGTGTCGGCCGGCGTGTTGCCAGGACAGGATCAGCAGGGCAGCGAGGCCGATGGCGACCATGGCGCCGACCACTTCCGCCACCGCGTGAACGGGCAGGTTGATCCACAGCCACTGTTCCGGGAACAGCAGCGGCAGGCTCATCGCCCCCAGAGGCAGGGCGACGTAGAGCAGGATGAGCAGGTTGCGATGGGCGGGCGGAACGATGTTGGTGGTGGTACGGACGGACAACATGGGCGATTCGGACTACCCGCAATGAAGGTGGTGTTCAGGATAACCGATCCGGATCCGTTCGGACGGTGTTGAGGGTGAAGCGGAAACGGGCACCCCGGTCGGGTTCGCCCTCGCCGCTGATTCGGCCCCGATGACGATGCACGACGCGTTGCACGGTGGCCAGGCCAATGCCGGTCCCCGGGAATTCGCGGCCGTGCAGGCGCTGGAAGGCGCCGAACAGCTTGTCGGCGTAGGCCATGTCGAAGCCCACGCCGTTGTCGCGCACGACGAATACCGTCTCGCCGTCGTGCGTCTCCGTCTCGAAGATCACTTCCGGCTGTTCCACGGGGGTGGTGTACTTCCAGGCATTGTCCAGCAGGTTCTCGAGCAGGATGCGCAACAGCTTGGGATCGCCCTGCACGGTTTCGTGTACCCGGTTGACGAAGTGAACCGCATGCCCCGGATAGCGCTGGCGCATGTGTTCGGCCACTTCATCGGCCAGGGCGCCCAGATCCACGGATTCGACCTGCAACGGGGCCTGGCTGGTGCGCGACAGGGCCAGCAGATCGTCGATGAGCTGGGTCATGCGCTGGACATTGGCGCTGATCCGATCGAGGTATTCCCGCCCGGCGGCATCCAGTTGTTTGCCACAGTCCTCGCGCAGGGCATCGCTGAACCCGCTGATGGCGCGCAAGGGGGCACGCAGATCGTGGGAAACCGAATAGCTGAAGGATTCCAGTTCGGCGTTCACCGCCTCCAGTTCGCCGGTGCGCTGGGCCACCAGTTCCTCGAGGTGATCCCGGTGCCGGCTCAGTTCGGCCTCCAGACGCTTGTAGTCGGTGATGTCCAGCACCGTGCCGATGGAGCGCAGTGGTGTGCCGTCGGCGGCATAGTCGGTCCTGCCCCGCTCGTGAACGTGCTTGATGCGTCCGTCGGGCATCAGCAGCCGGTGCTGGATCTCGTACTCGGTGCGGTTGGCGACCGAGTCGAGATAGGCCTGGTTGACCGCTTCCCTATCCTCCGGATGCACCGTTTCCAGAAAGGACTCGTAGGAAGCCGCAAAATGCTGCGGGTCGATCTCGAAGATGCGGAAGATCTCGTCGGACCAGTACAGATGATTGGTGCGCAGATCCAGTTCCCAGCTTCCCAGGCGGGCCACGCGCTGGGCCTCGACCAGGCGGCGCTGGGCCTCCTCCAGGGCCGAGACGTCTTCGTGCATGATGATGATCTCCCGCACCCGGCCGTCCTCGTCCTTGACCGGGTAGATGTGGCTGCGGATTTCGACCACCCTGCCCGGCCCCTCGACCTGGGGCGTTCGATCCGTGTCATACCGGATCACCGGTGTGGTGACCGCCTCGCCGGCGACGGCGCGCCGGAAGCAGGGCGTGATCCCCAGCGCCTCGAGTTGCCTGTCCTGCAACAGGTTGTAGTGCGCGAGATCGGCCATGCGCACGCCCCACAGGCGCTCGGCCGTTTGGTTCATGTGCAGGGGGGTGCCGTCGGGCGCAAAGATCTGGATGGCGAAGGGGGACTGATCGAGGATCGCCCGCAGGCGCTTTTCCGCCTGCGCGATGCGCCCGCGCTGCTGTCGCTGGTACAGAAAGAACAGCAGGATCAGCCACAGCCCCAGCAGGGCCAGACCGAGCCACAGCTGGAACTCGGCCTGGCTTCCGGCCTGAATGTCGGCATGGATAGGTGCCTCGGCGCGGGCCAGGGCCTCCAGCAAATCGATGAAGCGCAGGGTCTCGGCGGGATCGTCGGGATTCGCGGGGTTGTCCAGCCAGGCTTCGAGCCGGGCGGCGAAGTCACCGACGATGACCGACAGTTCGGCGTTGTAGCGGCTCGCCCGGCGAAAGGCCTGCAGGTTGCGCCGAACTGCCTGGTGCAGGGACGCCGTATCGGTGATACCGGCGATCCGCGCGCCCTGCAGACGCAGCAGGGGTGCACGCTGGGCGTCGAGCAGCCGGATGGCCTCCTGGGCACGCAGTCCATGCTGGATGCGCGCGGGAATGGCCTGCAGGTAGAGAAACAGGCCGTAGAGCAGAAGACCGGCCAGGGCCAGGGCCAGAAAACGCACGGCCGCCGGGTTCGGGCCGGTGGTTCCGGTCGGCGGAACGGTCATGCGGTATCCCGGACTGGGTCAGCCGGCGTGCGCGCCCGAGGCGGGCTCGCCCGATTCCTGTGCGGTAGCCGCCTCGAGGCGGGCATTCTTTTCGGCCAGGCGGGCGATCAGCGCATCCAGTCCCCCGTTGCGGATCTGGCTGGCGAAGCTGTTGCGATAGGTGGCAATCAGGCTCACGCCGTCAACGGAAAGATCGTACACGCGCCAGCCCTTTTTCGAATGGTGCATCAGATAGTTCACGGGGACGGGTTTGCCGCCGCCGGGCGGGTGCAGATCCATGTGCACCGTGATCTGGCCGGAGCCGGTATCCCCGCGCATGGGGGCAAAGACGAACATGGCCGGATCCAGGGTGTTGTCCTGCAGGTACTTGGCCAGGGCGGTGGAATAGAAGCGCAACAGCAGGGTCCGGAACTCGCGCATGAAGGCCAGTTTCTGCTCGCGGCTGGCGCGGCGCCAGTGCCTGCCGAGCACCTGGCGCGAGGCGGCCACGAAATCCACGTGGGGCAACAGGATCCGCTCGGCCAGCTCCTGGACGATGGCCGGGTTCCGGGCGATGGCGTCGCGCCGGGCGTTGAGCTGTTGCACCATCTCGCGCATGGCCTCTTTCAGGATGGCGTCGGGCGCCGGTTCGGCCGCCTGCGCGGCGGTCGCCGCGCTCCAGATCAGCAGGGCCAGGATGGACAGGGCATGGCGGATGGACGGCAACATCGAAGTCTCCCGGGGTGAATTACGTCAATTAAAGACCTACCGTTTCACAAAGGCAAGCGCACGGCATCGAAAAATCCGGGCGACACGTTGCCAAGGGATGGCCGGTACGGGTATTTTGTCCCTCCATTCCTGTCCGATCCGACTGCCCTCAGGAGTACCCGCGTGTCCAGTCTCGAAACCGGCCGGGGCCGTTTCCCCGGAATCCGCAAGCGCCGCATGCGCCGCGACGATTTCTCACGCCGCCTGATGCGCGAATCGCGCCTGTCCGTGGACGACCTCATCCAGCCGGTGTTCGTGCTCGAGGGCGAGGGCCAGCGCGAGGCGGTGGCCTCCATGCCGGGCGTCGAGCGGCTGAGCATCGACCTGCTGCTCGAGGCGGCGGCCGAGCTGGTGGTGCTGGGCGTGCCGGCCATCGCCCTGTTCCCGGTCACGCCGCCAGAGAAGAAGACCGAGGACGCCCGCGAGGCCTGGAACCCGGAAGGCCTGGCCCAGCGGGCGGTGCGTGCCCTGAAGGCCGAATATCCCCAGCTCGGGGTGATCACCGACGTGGCCCTGGATCCCTTCACCACCCACGGCCAGGACGGCCTGATCGACGACAGCGGCTACGTGCTCAACGACGAGACGGTGGAGGTGCTGGTGCGCCAGGCCCTGTCCCATGCCGACGCCGGCGCCGACGTGGTGGCCCCCTCCGACATGATGGACGGGCGCATCGGCGCCATCCGGGCCGCGCTGGAAGAGGCCGGTCACATCCATACCCGCATCCTCGCCTACTCGGCCAAGTATGCGTCCAGCTTCTACGGCCCGTTCCGCGACGCGGTGGGCTCGGCCGCCAATCTCGGCGCCGGCAACAAGTACACCTATCAGATGGATCCCGCCAATTCCGACGAGGCCCTGTGGGAAGTGGCCCTGGATCTCGAGGAAGGCGCCGACATGGTCATGGTCAAGCCCGGCCTGCCCTATCTCGACATCGTGCGCCGGGTGAAGGATCAGTTCGGCGTGCCCACTTACGCCTACCAGGTCAGCGGCGAATACGCCATGCTCATGGCCGCGGCCCGGAACGGCTGGCTCGACGAAAAGGCCGTGATCCTCGAATCCCTGCTCGCCTTCAAGCGCGCCGGCGCCGACGGCATCCTCACCTACTTCGCCACCCGCGTGGCGCGCTGGCTGGATGCGGGGGAAGGGTAGCGTGGCGGGAAAGACGTTGGCAGCCAGGATTCGAAAAGCCACCCTGCCCCTCGTCCCTCG
>Ga0256832_1000911_pt1 | contig 19719 bp, 13 predicted proteins | sample 134614metaG_FD_190534 | JGI IMG/M metagenome (GOLD analysis project Ga0256832, IMG submission 190534) | Hydrothermal vent microbial communities from Lau Basin, Pacific Ocean - 134-614 | ecosystem: Environmental > Aquatic > Marine > Hydrothermal vents | place: Pacific Ocean: Lau Basin | collected...
GGTTCGAACCGGTCTCCGCCACTATTGTGATGCCGGATAAAAGCGTTATTAATAGCGTCCAATATATATCACAAGGGTTTACAGATCCTGATGGAGGAGAAAAATTAGATGAAATCGTGGTAGGGATGGACAATCTTGAGAAAGGTAAGTATTATCTCGCGGAGTTGGATTATGTCCAGTTTTACCAGAATGGGACAAAGCTGGACTCGGCTGTCAGCTCCGAGTATTTACAGCCGGAGGGTCCTCTCTACCATAGGACTACTAACGGAGGTTTACTCTTCAGAGGGGAAGATATCCTCGGGCTGAGCAATAAAGAAATACGACTGGCCAAGGGCCAAGGGCCAATCGATGTGGTCCATCCCAATAACTATTATCAACTGCATTTGTACAATATCACCAAGGATCAATATGCTTTTATCCTATCGGTAGAGCAGTATGATAATATTGGTGAGAATCCGTTTGTCGAGCCCGTAGTGGTGTACAGTAATATAGAGAATGGATTTGGAATATTCTCTTTGGAATATCATCAAACAATCAAAATCAAGCCTTGAGGTGACCCCAATACATTTGTGGCAAGCAGAAAACAAAAAGTATTGGTGCTCCACCGGAGTAGGAGTCCATCTTGGGAGGAGGAAAAAGTAGACCCACTAGGATTTGAACCTAGACTGACGGAATCAAAATCCGGAGTGCTACCATTACACTATGGGTCTATCAAACGAGAAAACTACATTGTAGCTCTTTAGGGACGGCAAAGATAATATCTTTTTATATTTCAAATTATTTTTTTCGAAAAAATGATAAAAATAAAGTGCGGTATGATTTGACCGCACTTTATTTCTTACGAGGAGCACTATTGCTCCTCATTGAGCTTTCTCAGATAATTCAAAGCGCTGCCTGATCTAAACCATTCGATCTGTTGGTCATTGTAGGTATGGTTAACGGATATGGTATCTACGCTCTTGTCCGCGTGGATAATCTCAACCGTCAGCGGCTTACCCGGAGCAAAATCCTTCAGGTCAACAAAATTAAATGTATCGTCTTCCCGGATCAAGTCATAGTCACTTTCGTTGCTAAATGTCAATCCAAGCATACCTTGCTTTTTGAGATTGGTCTCATGGATTCGAGCGAAGGATTTTACGATGACGGCGATAACATTGAGATGTCTCGGTTCCATCGCAGCGTGTTCGCGGGAGGATCCCTCTCCATAGTTATGATCACCGACAACGACACTTAGTCGTTTGGCTTCTTTATACGCTCGGGCGACTTTGGATACCTCGTCGTATTCTCCGGTGAGCAAATTCTTGGTTTTCCCGGATTGACCGGTGAAGGCATTGACCGCACCCATCAATAAGTTGTTAGAGATATTGTCTAAGTGTCCTCGATATTTCAACCAAGGGCCGGCCATAGAAATATGATCCGTAGTACATTTGCCTTGAGCTTTTATGAGCAGCAAGGCATCGGAGATGTTGCCCCCATCCCATGGGATAAAGGGATCCAGAAGTTGGAGTCTTTCGGAGTAGGGATTGACGATAATCTCAATCGCGCTTCCATCCTGTGCAGGAGCTACATATCCCGGATCCTCGACGGCAAACCCCTTAGCCGGCAATTCTTCCCCTTTGGGAGGATCAAGTCTTATATCGTTACCGTTTTTGTCTTTTACGGTATCGGTTAGCGGATTAAAGTCGAGATTGCCGGAGATGGCCATTGCCATAACGAGCTCCGGAGAGGCGACAAAAGCATGGGTGTTAGGATTGCCATCTGCGCGCTTTACAAAGTTTCTATTGAAAGAATGAACGATGGTGTTCTTCCGCTGGGTCTTAAGATCATCCCTTTTCCACTGGCCGATACAAGGTCCGCAAGCATTGGTAAATATCCTTGCTCCCAGTGTCTCAAATGTCTCCAACAGGCCATCTCTTTCGGCGGTATAACGCACTTGTTCGGAGCCCGGGTTTATCCCGAGTTTGCCGTGAAGCGGGATATCTTTTGAGATAGCTTGTCTCGCGATGGAGGCAGCACGGGACAAATCTTCATAGGAGGAGTTGGTACATGAACCAATCAACCCCCACTCTACTTCTCTAGGCCAATCCTTGGATTGGAGCACCTCTTTCATCTCAGATACTTTGGTATTGAGATCCGGGGTAAAGGGCCCATTGAGCTGTGGCTCCAAAGTGTCGAGATTGATTTCTATCAATTGGTCGTAATAAGCGGAAGGATTTGCATAGACTTCCGGATCTGAACGAAGATACTCCTTGATAGTATTGGCCACATTGGCGACCTCTTCTCTTCCTGTGGCGCGGAGATAGCGCTCCATCGCACGGTCATAGGCAAAATTGGAGGTAGTAGCGCCAACCTCGGCACCCATATTACAAATGGTTCCCTTGCCAGTAGCGGAAAGCGACTCGGCTCCTTCTCCGAAATATTCGATGATAGCTCCGGTCCCCCCTTTGACCGTTAGAATACCGGCTACGGTCAAAATAATATCTTTTGGAGCAGCCCAGCCCTGCAGTTTTCCTGTCAATTTAACACCGATAAGTTTGGGAAATTTGAGTTCCCATGGCATATCCGCCATCGCATCTACCGCGTCCATTCCTCCAACCCCAATGGCCACCATTCCCAATCCACCTGCATTGACGGTATGCGAATCCGTTCCGATCATCATCCCTCCGGGGAAGGCGTAATTTTCTAAGACCACCTGATGAATAATACCGGCTCCCGGCTTCCAAAAATCAATACCGTATTTCTTGGCAGCAGACTCCAAAAACAAGAACACTTCGTTATTTCTATTGAGGGCCTCTTGCAAATCTTTGCTTGCGCCCAAATGTGCTTGAATGAGATGGTCCAGGTGCACCGATGATGGGACAGCCACCTTCTTTCGGCCCACATTCATAAACTGCAACATAGCCATTTGGGCGGTAGCATCTTGCATTGCCACTCGATCCACCTTAAACTCTACATAATCCTTACCTCGGGTGTATACTTTAGAGGCCTTGCCTTCCCAAAGATGAGAATACAGGATTTTTTCGCTTAATGTCATGGGTCTGCCTAAGACTTTGCGCGCGTGGTCCACCAACTCGGGTGTCCTTTTGTACACATTCTGAATCATCTCTAAATCAAACATATATTTTTATTTTGTTATTGAAATAATGTCAAATGGCCGGATATTGGCAAGGGCATACCGGCCAACTATCGCCCGAGTCGCAGTTAGACTTTTCGAAAGGAAAGATTCTTCTCAACCCGCCGATGATAGTTTAACAAAGGAGGCGTTAGGTAGTTCTAAGATTGAGCTGAAATTTACGCGTTTCGATTACATTTCATTTGCCATAAACAACCGCAGTTTGCCGTCATTAATGGCCACGAGAATACCTGTCTTCCCGCTCTTACCCAATCGTATCTCCCGGATATCTCTCACGTTGTAAGGGACAAAAAACCCGCTTTCGCTTCCTTCTAAATCATCAAAATTGCCATCCCCTTTGTTGATTAACAACGAGCCGACATTGGCATCGGCACGGGTCGTCTCCGGCTCCGATTCAAACATGTTGCCGGCCATCAATATATCGGGTTTGCCATCGTGGTTAAAATCTTTAATGATTATTCCATTGATGACAGAGAATTGAGGCATGGTCGGTAAGCGTTTGTGGTTGTATTCGGCACTTTGTTTTTCAAAAAGGGTATGTGAAAACAAGGTAGCCTCGTAATGCATCGCTTTCTTGATCTTTTTTCCTAAGATGTCACTTACATCTGCTGCTGCAAAGTCCCGGTAAGTGGGATACTTGTCCTTTATGTAATTCAATTCTTCTGAAGAACATTGGCGTCCTCGTACCGGCACCAATTTTCCCTTGTAATTCTTGGCGAGGTAGGGGTCATAGGTGCCATCGCCGTCAAAATCATCGGCATAGATATGAAATGGCACCTTTTCGGATGCATGAAATTTATAATTCTCCCCGAGATTTCCACCGATCAAATCATCATCTCCATCTCCATCTAAATCTCCCGTAGCGAGCCGAAACCACCATCCGGCCGTTTTCTCCAGTCCGGGATAACGGGTTCGAACAAAATGGCCCTCTTTCTGGAGTAAAATCGTAATCGGCATCCACTCCCCACAGGTTATCAAGTCTATTTTTCCATCCTTATTCACATCTTGCCAAAGGGCATCGGTAACCATTCCCAACTTAACGAGAGCCGTCTCCCCTGCATCCATCAGTTTTCCCCCTTCATTTTTTAAAAGAAGACTATTGGTCGGCGCGGGATAAAACCGGGGCAATATCCTCCCTCCGACAAATACATCCATGTCCCCGTCTCCATCATAATCAAATGGACGTACGACCGAACCCGAAATGCCAATCTTGGGTAAGGGAGCTTTCTCGGTAAAATGCCCCTTGCCGTCATTGAGGTATAGTCGATCCTGATAGTGGGGGTCATTGGCCGGGTATTCGCTACTACCGCTAGCTACATACAGGTCCATATCTCCATCCTTGTCCACGTCAAAAAAAGCAGCACCGGTATCTTCGTAGTCTTTATCCTTTTGCAACAGTGGTTGGTTGGAGATATGAAAGACTCCCTTGGCATCCTGAGTGTAAATAGCCCCGACTGTCAAAAAAGAACCACCAATATAAAAGTCTTCCAATCCGTCTCCATTGATATCTCCGACTGCCATTGCCGGTCCATGTTCTGTTTCACCATGCGGCAGCAGCACTTGATACTTAAAATCCTCGAAATTGTTGTCTTGGTGTCTGTAGGGGGGAATTATACGGTCATCGGTGACTTCTGAAAAATACAATGGAGCCACAGGTTCATTAGGCTGGGGCTCTATCTTAGCATTGGAGTAGGCGATTACTAATGTTTGATTGGGTTTTACGCCGGATTGGCGGGAGACTTTACCATCCGGCCAGCGCACCACCACTTGGTCAATAGCACCGGAAGTTCCCAACCCAAAATGAAGAATAGGTTCTACAGAAGATAGATATCCACGCGACGTCTGAAAGTCTTCAAACAGCGTTCGAGTAGATGTCTTGACTTCCACTTTCGCTCCTAACCCAAACCGGTTCTTCTCCGGACCCTTAAGTCTAATTTTTAGATAGTTGCCGTTAGCAATTTGATTGTCATACAACAAGGGTCGACCATCCAGGTTGTTGATGATCAGGTCCAAGTCTCCATCTCCATCAAAATCTGCGGTAGCCGCGCCATTTGAGAAGGTTTTATCGGTAAGCCCCCATACTTTTGCGTTATTTTCAAACCTGAGCTCCCCTTTGTTGTGGTACAGATAATTCTCAAGCGGATTGGAGCCAAATATCTTGAGTACCTCATTAATATCCGGGCGTTTTCCTCCGTTCTTGACCGAAGTGTTAATCTCTCTCATCCGTTCTACTATTTGAGCAGTAGCATCATTGTCAAAAACATCCCGTTTATAGCCATTGGCAATAAAGATATCGCGAAGGCCATCATTGTCAAAATCGGATGCTAGCACTGCCCAACTCCAATCCGTGTGCTTAATCCCTGCATAATTGGAAATCTCGGAGAAAAAGCCATTTTTTCGATTTAGCTGGAGGGTGTTGTGCATATATTGATACTGAAAATGCCCTTTTTTGTACATATAGTTAAATGTACCGGGATTGGTCATTGGGGCCATCGTGACTTTCGCCCGCCAATAATCTTCGGGGAGCATTTCGGTCGTAAGAATATCTTCGTAACCGTCGTTATTCAAATCCTGGATGTCCGATCCCATCGAAAAATAACTGGTATGATTGGTAATATCCCGTATGGACTCCTTGAAAGTGCCGTCTCCTTGATTGAGATAACAATAGTCGTGCTCTATAAAATCGTTGCAGATGTACAAATCTTGAAAGCCGTCATTATTGATATCCGATACTGAGACGGAGAGACCAAAACCGTAATTGTGGGTAATTCCGGCAGCCTCTGAGACATTACTAAAGGTCAAATTTCCGTTGTTCTTATAGAGTTGATCGCTTTCATAAGGATGCTTTTTATCTCGACCTGACAATACGTCATCCGTGTTGATATTAAAGTGGTCCGGGCGATTGGTCACATACAAATCCAAGTCGTTGTCATTGTCCATATCAAAGAACACGGCATCAATCGAATACCCCTTATCATCCACTCCGAAATAGCGGGCTTCCTCCTTAAAGGTCAAATCCCCTTGATTGATAAAAAGCAAATTGGCCCGTTCGCTTGGGGTGTCTTTCCACCCTCCTCTAGTCACGTAGATGTCTAATAATCCATCATTATTGATATCGACCATAAATGCTCCGTTGTGCCAACCTCCTCCTCCGTCTACTTTGGCTTTGGTTGTTATATCTTCAAATCGAAAATCTCCTTTGTTCAGAAAAAGCTTGTTGGAAGTCGTGTTGGATACCAGATATATATCCGGCAACCCATCGTTATTGATATCTCCCACAGCCACTCCGCTTCCATTGTACATGTAGTTAAAATTTCGGATGTACCGGTCCCAAGTCTCTTTGTTGGGGTTTGAAAATTTGATATTTGATTCCTTTTCCGGAATCTTCACAAATTTCCCTAAAGAAGAGGATTTACTTTGGTTGGTCAGATGTTGATTTTTACCCGGCGAGTCATTGCATTGAAACATTAGGATACCTAGCAAGCAGATAAAGATGAAGCCCTTCATGATAATTGTGGTTGTAGTTTCTTGTTTTAATCCTAGGTATAGGTTTATACCCACAGTCGTAAAGGTACAAAAATAAAATATTTGGTAAAATCAAAAAGGAATAATGACGATATGGTACAGTGGAAAAGCTCTAAAACTTGGGGTAGAAAAGAGCGGGCTATCTCGAAGGGTTATCCATCTTCAGCATAATGGCCATCATGACAGAAAAAACCAAGATGGCCGACCCGCCCTTACTGATAAAAGGCAAGGGTATACCGATAATGGGAACCAAGCCCATCGTCATCCCGATATTGACGAAGAAGTGAAAAAACAATAAGCCCCCTAAACCGTATGCGTAATATAAAATGAACGGATGTTCGGATCGCTCTCCCATCTGAAAAATGCGAAGCACCAGCATTAAAAATATCAAAACAATCGCTACTGACCCTATAAAACCCTGCTCTTCTCCCACGGTACTAAATATGAAGTCCGTCGTTTGTTCCGGAACGAAGCTCAATCCGGTCATATGCCCTTTTCTAAAGCCCTTCCCCTGTAAGCCTCCGGAACCTATCGCGGTCTCCGACTGAAGAACATTGTACAGAGAGCCATGGGGGTCCGTTTTGTCCGGGTGGAGCCAGACGTTGATTCTATCCTGTTGATGGGGCTTGAGGAGATTGTCAAAGGCAAAGTCAGACAAAAAGCTTATACCCACAACCAGAAATACAATGCTTGGAAGTATGATCAGATTGCGGTAGTACCTTTGAAGTAAGTTCAATACTAAGGAATATACGAGCAAAAGTCCTCCTCCTAACCATCCGGCCGGGGCCATGCCAACATTGGGCGATAACAAAAATGCAAGCAGAGTTATGGTAAATGGTATGAACCAATTCCACCATTTCATACGCAATACAAACAATGACCACAAACTCACCAACAGACTGAAAATAAAAAAAACAACAGAAAGCGGCAATAGCAGTCCCATGATAAATCCCGTCGAAAGGACTAAGAAAATTACATAGTAAATGTCAGGGAGTCCGGCCCTGTACAATACGATAACAAAGGACAAGAACACCAATGCAGAACCCATGTCCGGCTGAAGCCCTACGAGAAGAACGGGCAAAGCGAGAATTCCCACGGAAATTAGCTGAAACCCGCTCCGCCTCAAGTTGGTTCTAAAATGACTTAAGAATGCGGCGAGGGCCAGTGTTGTCGTCAGTTTTGCAAATTCACTCGGCTGTATCGTCATCCCAAAAAGCCGAATCCACGACCTTGCCCCTTTGACTTCTACCCCAAAGAGGAGCACCGCTAAAAGTAAAAAAATAGAAATACCATAGAAGATGTATGCCATCCGGTACCAGTATTTCCAATTGATCATCACTGTGGCGATAAATGCCAATAGCGCTATGCCCAGCCAAATCGTCTGACGACCTATCGTACTGCTCCATGTAAATCCACTGGACTCCAACTCTCTAGCAGAAGCGGAATAAAGCATCAGCCACCCGATGACAATCAAACTCAGGTACAGGGTCAGGCTAATCCAATCTAAAGAACGCTTTTGATTATACATGATGGAACAGTTTCCAAAGGCGAAATTACGATAAAACTTATAGTGTGTGTATGCGCCCTTTGTCAAGGGGGATAGTAATAGTATTCATATGAGTTTTCCGGACGTTAGAATAAAGAAGAACAAGGCATCTTATCCTTTACGATATATGCTCCTGAGAATTTGCGTTTAATTTCTTCCAAAGCGTGCAATGCTTCTAAACGTGTCACAAACGCACCGGCCTTGACATAATAATACGGCTCTTTATAGGTCCAAAAAGCCTTGTAATATGGCATCTTTTTTTGAAAAGACCATTTGGTAGATTCCATCCTCCTACGGTTGGTTGTCGCCAATACCTGAATTCGATATCCTTCGCACTTTTCTCTTTGGGAGTGCGCTTCTTTGTATACCGCCATCGCCTTTTCGATATCGGAATCTGCCTGAATTTGTTGAGCAATGCCCCACGAAGCCAGACCAAAACTTAAGGATAAGAATATCAAAAAAGTCTTCATACAATTACTTTTTGTTATTTTTCAATGGTCCTATACTTGATTGTCTGCTGACACATAAAGGACTTTTGGAGAATTCGTTAGCTATGAAGATACGATTTTTACCCCGGAGGAAGTGCCCAGTCGATCTGCCCCTGCCTCAATCATCACCAGAGCATCCTCCTTGGTGCGAATACCCCCGGATGCCTTGATCTTCACCTTACCTTCACCAAAACGGCGCATCAATTTGACAGAGTTCAAATCCGCCCTTTGGCCATCAAATCCCGTAGAAGTCTTTATATAATCCGCTCCAGCATCCACACTTATCTTACACAGTTGCTGAATCTCTTTTGCCGTCAATCTACTCGTTTCGAAGATGAGCTTGGCAACAGTATCTTTGAGCTGTGCTGTCCGCACGGTGGCTTCGATATCATTTTCGACATAACGCCAATCACCATCTTTGACTGCCGAAACGTTGACAACAATATCTACATGGTCTGCCGAATCAATAATGGCACGTTTTATCTCCTCGACCTTAGCGACTGTATGGGAATACCCCATAGGAAAGCCAATAACCGTACATACCTCCACCTCCGAGCCTTGGAGTAATTTTCCTGCCAACCGGCAGAAATACGGTGGAATACACACTGCGGCAAAATGGTACTCAAGTGCCTCTTGACACACCCGTTTGATATCTGCACTCGTAGTGTCTTGCTTCAAGATGGTGTGTTCAATATATTTATTCAGTTCCTTCATTGGGTTTTATCGATTTGTTCGATGGGAATTTGCGATATGCAAAGTTAACGCAATTCGAGCGGGCAATTGTACAATTAGGAGGGATAAAAAAATTATTGGACTGCCCGGAGTCCGTTCTCATTCATGATTTCGATCGTCCTTCCGGCGGTAGATATTAACATTTCCGATTTGAATTCACCCAAAATTCGAATGACGGATTCACTTGCCGCCCCGACAATTTGGGCCAAATTATCCCTTGATATTCTCACGGAGTTGCTTCCTGTTTTCTCCATGAGTTGGATTAATGCTTGTGCTACGCGCATTCTTGTGGAGTCGTAGGCTAAACTCAATAGCTTCGCCTTATAATTCTGAACATCATGGGCCAGCTGCTTCATAAACATAAAGCTCACATCCCGGTGGCTGTTGATAATATTAAAAAAATCATCACTTTTGATTTGAAGCAATTCCGTAGGTACCAGTGCATAGGCCGAATCGAGATAGGGTACGTTATTCAACAGGGCTTTGTATCCGAAGAAATCCCCTTCTCGGGCGATTCCGGTAACAAACTCTTTACCATCTTCATTGGAAGTAAATATTTTGACAGAGCCCTTTTGGACATAATAGACGTAACGAGGAAAAGCATCTTCCACAAATATGGTCGCGCCTTTTTTGTATTTATGTGGTCTTCCGGTCACTTCGGGGGCAAGCACTATTCCACGCGCTTTTTCTTCGCTATATAAAAAGTGTAAAGGAGAGGTGTTTGCCTCTTTCCCCTGCGAATTATGACTGGACAGACGTTCCCTAAAACGCAAGCGTCCTTGGATGGCATTGAGTAAGTCCATTTCTTCGAATGGCTTGGTGAGATAATCGTCTGCTCCGATATCCATACCGGCGCGAATGTCCTCCTTGGTTGATTTTGCAGAAAGAATGATAAAGGGAATATCGGTGGTTAACGGGTCTGTTGACAGTATCTTCAGCACCCCAAAACCATCGATTCCGGGCATCATCAGATCGCACACTATCAAATCGGGATGCTCCTCTCTCGCTCGATTAATTCCATCCTTTCCATCTTGTGCGGTAATGACATGATAATTCGCCAATTCGAGAATCTCAACGATATTGTCGCGCATGTCAGGATTGTCCTCAATGACCAAAATTTTCTTCATATTATACCTATTGTTGCTGCAGCCTCAAAGTTAATACAAAAACAGCAACAGGCAGGTATTGTCGCCTTAGTTGTAAAAGCATTCTGCTCGAATAGTTACCAAAAAGAACGCTATAACCAACCCGCCTCAAGAAATCTTGCCTTTTCTTGTTTGAGAAGAGGTGATTTGTATTCATGGAGAAGGAATCGTAACCTTAAATACGGTAAATTCCCCAGGAATACTGTCCACAATTATCTCTCCGTGTAACTTATCCAACATACCCTTAACGATACTCAATCCGAGACCGGTTCCCCGGATATTAAGGACGTTGGAAGCCCGGAAAAAGCGATCAAAAATCACTGCTTGTTCTTCTTCCGGTATTCCTCTACCCTCATCTTTGACCTGAATCAACAGTGTATTCTGTGAGCATTGGGTCACGATATGAACGGGTGAGGGCTCCGGAGCATATTTCAAGGCATTGTCCACTAGATTCTTTATCGTTACTCCGAGTATTTTTTTGTCCGTCTCAAATACCCTCTGTCCGAAGTGCTTATACACGATGCGATTCTGCTCTTCCTGGCTCCCAAAAAAGTCACTCAAAAGCTCTTTGATGACCTCCGGAAAATGGACCTCCTCCAGAACCGTTTGCTGGGCAGCTTCGTCCATTTTTTGAAGAGAGAGCACGTCTTCCAACAATGCCGTGAGATATTTTACCGATCGCTTAATTCTTTCCGTGTGTTTCTGTCGATTGGGATGCTGCTCCGTCCTTTCGTACTTTTCAATCAATGTGGCGGAAGTAAAAATAGAAGATAATGGTGTGCGGATTTCATGGGATACCATTGACACAAACCTGGATTTGAGCTCGTTGAGCTCCTTTTCGCGTTGTAAGGCTTGCTCGGTATGGACAATGTCCGTGATGTCATTGACAAAACTCAATACCTTTATCTCCCCATCTTCATTGTGAAAGTGGCTGAGGCTCACATCGACATATACGCGGGAGTCATCCTTACAACTTCCCACCAAAGGTCGAATAATATCCTTTGCAAAATCATCGGGTTTTTGATAATAATCGATGCGATGTTGGACGTGCTTTCGTCTGAGCTCTCTAGGAATCAATATCTCAATTGGCTTTCCGAGCAACTCTTCTTGATTTTGGTATTTGAATATTTCCAAAATTCTCGGATTGACCAATTCGATAATTCCCCTGTTGTCCGTGAGCAACAAACCCTCCCGGGCATTTTCAAAAATCAGTTTATATATATGCAGGTCCGTTACCATATCCGTCATCCATTGTGGACCACAAAGATAGTATTTTCAGTGGTTTGCATTGGGATATGAAATCGCACCATTTTGATCTGACCCGTATCCATCAGGGGCAAACCGAACAAACCGGGGAGATAATTCCTTATTGGAGTAATACATTCACACACAATAAGCAAGTATGAACAGATATTTCTCATATAACTCCCGTCGATGGTCGGTTCTATCTATCCTAATGTTTGTAGCACTGCACGCATTTAGTCAGCTGGAAATCAAGTTTACACCGGCAAGTCTGTTGTACTTGCGTACCAATCTACAGGTTGAACTACCGGTTGATTCGAAGTACTCTATTGAAATGGTGGTCCGAAAGGATTTTCTATTGACGGGTTCCTTTGGCGCTAATATTTTCTTTTCGGAATCATTTAGATCGAGGTTTAACATAGATGGGAAAGACCTGCTGGGGGATCAACTCAACATCACGGGAATCGCCAACAACATAGGCCTTTCATTGTCCGGAAAGTATTTTTTTCGTCCTAGAGCTCTCAAATTAGACCGGTTTTACGCCTTTGGATATCTCAAATATCGCAATTACTGGTTGAGAGACAACCATTTGGGTATAAAATTCAGATACCGAAGGGTTAGTCCCGGCATTGGATTGGGATTCAAATGGATTGCCGGGCGGCACTTTGTCTTCGATACCGGTACGGGGATCGGATACTCTATTTATCACGGTTTTTCAGACAATATCCCCTTCACACCGGGCATCAATTTTAGTGCATTTCCCCTCGCTAATATCGACCTCTACTCCCGGTGTTCGATCGGGTACCGATTCTGAAAACCATACTTTCAGAACGTATATATAGTTGGCCTCTTCCTCTATTTATACTTATATACTCGTTCTTTTTTATATATACTTCGTTGAAGAACCTCTTAAATAGCCTTAGCTATTCGCGAGAACCTTCGCCTTGTCTAAACAAAAAATAACTTCGCCTATAATATATATTTATTTCTTACACGACACACTTGGGCATCAGTGAGTTGAGAAAAATAAAAAGATCGCCAAAAGATACATTTCTAATCTTGAAGAGCTTTCTTACTTACACTATTTACCTATGTGATAACGGAGGCCTACTCCCAGTTGATATAAGGAAGCAAATTCGGCATCCTCTACTGATTTGATAAAAGGGAAGGTAGGCCCGAGCCCACCAAACAATTCAAAATTGTTGGCATAGTATCCGAGGCCGATGGTTCCACCGAAGAAGGGATTGCCCTTCATGCTACCACCATCAAAGACTTGCAAATAAGATGCTTTTGGGTTGATAAAGGTGTACATACCATTGCCGTAATGCCATGACATATATATGGGCAAGTGAATCATTACATTTGGGTCGCCCTTGTTGGTGAAGGCCGGGAGCCATGTACTCAGACCCAACCCGGAGCTCATAGAAAATTTTGATTGGCGATCTCCGACTAGCATATGCTTCACATCGGCTTGGACAAAACCTATCATATTCGCCATAAAGCGCACATCAGTCTTATCTGATAGCCCGTAATCTCCCCTTAACTCTACAGACGGAAAAGCGATATATCCAGAACTATTGGCCAGTTCACTCGAAGGGTCATATAAGACATATCCCAAAGCTGTAAGCCCTATGGCTGCATTGTGATGTCCTACCGTTCTCGCTGATTCAAATTGAGCAAAGGGGAAGCAGCCGGTCAAGACAGCACTCATCGCGGCAATGATTAGTAAAGATTGTAGAAATTTCATCTGTTTGCTTTTTATTGTCTTTTATGGTCAGATGGACCTTGGATGATTAAAACAATCATTACCTCCTGGGTCTAATAATTGTCTTAATCATGTCGGTTTCATACGTATATTATTATTTGTGGCAAATGTCACCATTTCATACCGAAAAAACTCAATTGAAAGATAAAACACGCAATTTGCAGAATAGTTTACTCTTACAAAAATAGGAGATGACCTTATTCGCGTAATAAGTATTTGATGCTCACGCCCATTCGAAACGGGCTAACTAACGGGGCCAATACCGGATTTACATTGGGGGCATAGATTACACCGCCAAACGAAAAGTCCAGATTCTTATACTCTATCCCATACCCAAAAGCACTTCCCCAATAGATCGTATTCAGCAAATCAGGCTTTTTGTACACACCCAAAAAAGCCACTTCGGGATTAAAAAACCAATAACTTTTTGTGTTGGGGTGATAGGACATATAAACCGGAAGATGGATGATACCATGCAGGTTGTGTTCTAAATCACCGGTACTGCCAAATTGATTAACGATATTAAAAGATACTCCGGGGCCAACGGACAGAGCAAACTTGGAAGTGGCGTCTCCTACAAATTGATGCTTGACCTCTAATTGTAAGAAAGAGGATAAACTTAGAGAGGCGCGGACCTCGGTTTTATCGGTCAACCCATATCCCATCCCTAAACTACCGAAGGGGACATTTTCATAGAGAATATCCGAATTGGGAAGGTTCTCTTCGCTAATATCAGCAACGGCGAAGAGATCCAGCTCTCCTTTCATTTGGGTAATGCCTTTACCTATCGTCCGTCCGGACTCCAAATGGCCAAATGGGATACAGCTACTAAACAGATAGGTCACTAACAACAGGGTAATTGCTTTCTTCATCATAGTGTTTGTTTTTTTGTTAATAAGATAGAATGTCTTTTATGGCTGATATTACCTTTTCGGCATTGGGGAGCATTGTTTGTTCAAGTGTCTGATTCAGGGGAATAGCGGGAAGATTCTCTGCGCCTATAACCTGTATAGGCGCATCCAGATATTCAAACACGGATTGTTGCAATCGCCCGGCGAGACTTTGAGCAAAACTGCTATCTACGGGTTCTTCCGTAAGGATTAGACATCTGCCATGTTTTTTTACGGAAGATTCAAGAAGGGACCTATCCAACGGATATAAAGTCCTCAAGTCAACGATTTCAATTCGCCCCTCAAACGACTTGGCTGCACGGAGCGCCCAGTACACGCCCATCCCATAGGTGATAATACTCAGGGTAGTCTCTTCTTGGTTTTCGTCTGCATGGAGGACCACTCTTCCCTTGCCGAAGGGAATGCGATAATCCTCTGAAGGAAGCACACTTTTTGCCCCATCCGTTCCCGAGATTTTGGACCAATACAGGCCTTTGTGTTCGAGGATTACCACCGGATTAGGATCTTCCCAAGCGGATTTCAACAACCCGAATAGATCTGCACCCGTACTGGGGTAAGCGATTTTTATTCCTCTGATATTGGTGAGGACGGATTCCAGACTGGTAGAATGGTACGGCCCACCGCTTCCGTATGCCCCGATCGGGACCCGCAGGACCATACTCACCGGCCATTTGCCATTGGAGAGATAATACGAACGACTCACTTCTGTAAACAATTGGTTGAGTCCGGGCCAGATATAATCGGCAAACTGGACCTCTACGATGGGTTTTAACCCTACGGCGGACATCCCGACGGTACTCCCAACGATAAACGCCTCTTGGATCGGCGTATTAAAGACTCTGTGATCTCCATATTTCTTTGCCAGAAGTGCCGCCTCGCGAAACACCCCTCCCAACCTCCGGCCTACATCTTGGCCGTACAACAAAGCTTCGGGGTGATCGCGCAATATTTGATTAATGGCGTGAAGGGCGCTGTCCACCATAACTTGAACTTCGCTTCCTTCAGGCGTCCTTGTTCCGGTCTCTTCCGTTACCGGAGAGGGAGCAAAAACATGGTCAAAAAGATCCTCCGGATGAGGGTCTTCAGCTGCAACAGCCATTTGGAAGTCGTTTTCGATCTGTTTGCGCGCACCGGATACTATGGCATCGACTTCTTTTTTGGAGACCCCCATTTCATAAAGGGTGGCCTTTATCTTAGGGTAGGGGTCATTGCGTTTCGCTTTTTCCAAATCATCGCGATACCACTCCATACGCACCCCCGAAGTGTGATGATTGAGCAATGGGACAGAAGCGTGGATTAAAAAGGGGCGCCTTTCGGCACGTATGGTGTGAATAACTGCTTCTAACCGGCTATAACTCTCTCCAAAGTCCGAACCGTCTAAGCGAACAACCTCTACACCTTTAAAGCCCCGGGCATACTCCGCAGCATTCCCTATGCGCACTTCATCTTTATATGCCGATATGTCCCACTCATTGTCTTGAACCAGGTACAATATGGGTAATGATTTGAGTGCCGCCATATGTAAGGCTTCTGCCACTTCCCCTTCTGTCATACTCCCGTCGCCCAAAGAGCATACTGTAACGGGAGGGACCGCGCCTTGCTCCAATCCAGCTTGTTCTTTGTACCACATCCCCAGGGCGACTCCGGTCGCGGGGATGGCTTGCATCCCTGTGGCGGAGGATTGGTGCGGGATTTTGGGTTTATCTTCGTCCTTCAGACTCGGATGACAATAATACGTCCTCCCTCCGGAAAAAGGGTCCTCCCGCTTTGCGAGTAACTGAAGCATCAAATCATACGGTCTCACCCCCAAGGCCACCAACAGGGCATCATCCCGGTAATAGGGAAATACATAATCCTGAGGTTGTAATTGGAGACCCAGTGCAATTTGGATGGCCTCATGTCCGCTCGATGTCGCATGAACATACTTGCGAGTGATGCTTGTCTGCTCCTCGTAAATGTCTGCCATAGACCGCACCAATGCCATTTTCTCAAAGGCTTCCTTCACAATAGCAACATCAATACCGGTCTTGGTCACAAGCATCTATTTTCTCATTTTAAACTTTTGAATCGCAGATCGCGTAAAGTCGGATAATACCAATTGTCCACTCACCTCTGCCCTTTCTTCTAACAATTTATCCCAATGCTCTGTTCCTTGCCAAAGAATCTTTTTAAGCGCAGATAAGGCTTCGGGATTATAGCTTTTTATTTTTGTAATGAAATGGTCGATATATCGGTCGAGTTGTTCCGTCGTCTCAAACACTTCTTGAAAGAGACCGTGGTCTTTGGCCCAAGCAGCGGTTTGCCATTCTTCCGGATTGAGTGTTAACTGGCTAAAAGGGGCGAGACCCACTTTTCTTTCTACCGCGGGACCGACTACAAAGGGACCTATTCCAATGGCGAGCTCGCTCAATTTGACAGAAGCATATTTGGTAGCCATGCAATAGTCCACGGCGGAAGCCAATCCCACACCACCGCCTACCGCCTTGCCTTGTACCCTGCCGACGACGATCTTGCCACAGCTGCGACAGGCATTGATGACATTGGCAAAACCCATAAAAAAGCGCTTCCCTTCCGCTTCCGTCTCGATGGACACCAACTCGTCAAAACTCGCTCCGGCACAAAAGGTTCGCTCTCCTCCACTCTTCAGTAATATCACCCGCACATCTTCTCTTCTGCCTATATGTACTATAGCCTCCGCCAATTCCGCCAGCAGATACCCCGGCAGGGAGTTGTGCGCCGGATGATAAAATACTATAGTAGCGACTCCGTCTTCTACAATTGTTGTTACCTTTCCTTCTTTTTTCATGCTTGAAATGGTTGACTATGCTCCGGTCATTCATACCGGGCAAAGTGATTAAATATTGAGTACACTTCGAAAAATGTTTTGAAATGAGCACCCTCTTTCGTTTCTGAAGCTCGAAAATACGAAAAAATCTTTATCATGGCTCGTATCTCAATCCTTCATTTATTGAATAGCAGCAATACAGTTGCGAATACTGTGTGTATTACAAAATGCACTATTACGCCTTATACGTCTTGGTGCCACAGGTTTTAAGTAGTATAGCCTGTGCCGCCATAGCGGTACAGGAAGAGAGTGTACACCCTCTTAATCTCGAATCCCGTTTGAACAACCTCATCCCCTAACCTACCGCTAAAGCGGCACAGGCTCTTCTCCTTTGAAATATATCAAGTAATATAGTAAATACATAGCCAAAGGAGAAGGGGGATACACTCTCTATCTAGCTGAATATTACCCTAATGATATTTCTTACAGTTAGAAAAACATAAGCCCCCTCTCCTTCATCATAAATATTTATACGATGTACAGTTTGAATATGAAGGAGTAGAGCCTGTGCCGCTGTGGCGGTAGGGATGGGGGTGAGGTTGTAAAAAAGTGCATTTTGTACTACACACGCGAATACTCCACTCTCTTATCAACCTTTGATAAATTTGTACCTTTACCGCTCCATAAACGGTAGCTGCTCAGTGGCAGCTACGCATCAGGAACGATTTGCCTATGACTGAAATGAAAAGTAAACTTCCCGTTATTGTTATCGGTGCCGGTCTAAGTGGCACATTATTGGCCATACGAATGGCGCAAAGAGGCTATGAGGTCGTCCTCTTCGAGAAGCGCCCCGATATGCGCAAAGTGGATATCAGCGCCGGACGCTCTATCAATCTCGCCCTGTCCAACCGTGGCTTGAAGGCATTGCGGCTGATCGGCCTCGAAAGGGAGATGCTCGATTTGACCATCCCCATGTATGGCAGGATGATCCACGACACGGAGGGCAACACCTCCCTTCAATCTTACAGCGGAAGAGCCAACCATTTCATACGGTCTATCTCCCGCGGAGAACTCAATATCCGCCTTTTGAATAAGGCCGAATCCTTGGACAATGTATCGATATACTTCAATAGCCCGTGTACACATGTGGACCTCCGGGCAGGAGTGGTGCATTACCGGGACGCCCAAGGCCGGGAGCAGGAGATGACAGGGCAAGTTATCTTTGGTGCTGACGGGGCCGGGTCGGCTCTGCGCAATAGCATGTCCCGGCATAGCGCGACACTCCGCTTCAGTTTTTCTCAAAAATTTCTCCAACACGGTTACAAAGAATTGACCTTCCCGGCATTGGAAGGAGGTCAGCACTGTATCGACAAAAATGCACTGCATATATGGCCCAAAGGAGGATACATGCTTATCGCGCTTCCCAATCTGGACGGTTCCTTTACCGTCACCTTGTTCTTGCCGTTTGAAGGAGAAAACAGCTTTGACCAACTCCAAACAGGTGCGCAGGTAAAGCGTTTTTTCGAAGAGCAATTTCCCGATGCCGTCCCCCTTATGCCCCGGCTGGAGGAAGAATTTTTCGAACACCCTACCGGTGCACTCGCCACCGTCAAATGTTATCCCTGGCAGGTGGGCGGCAAGACGCTGTTGATGGGAGATGCGGCACATGCGGTCGTGCCTTTCTATGGGCAAGGGATGAACGCCTCCTTCGAGGATGTCACCATTCTGGATCAGTTAATGGGGGATGCTTTTGACGGCAATTGGGAACAGCTCTTTAAGCGTTATCAGGAGCTCCGAAAACCGGATGCCGATGCCATCGGGGATATGGCCGAGGAGAACTACTACGAAATGCGCGACAAGGTAAAAGACGATACCTTCGTGATTAAACGCCAACTCGAGCTCTCCCTCGAGCAAGCTTTCGAAGACTACCATTCTAAATATGCACTCGTCACCTTCAAAGACGACGTGCCCTATCATGTAGCCATGCAAAAAGGGCATTGCCAGGACGAATACCTCATGCATTTTTGTAAGAACCTCATCGAAGAGTACATAGACAAAATCGATCTATCTATACTTCACCGCCAGCTGAAGAAGTATTGTGGTTAGGGCTCCAGGAATGATATTCCTGCAATATTAAGTACAGCTACTTTTCTCCTGAATGTAGTACTCAAACCGTGGGCTATGCCCTTAACATAGCCCACGGTTTTAACCATTTATCAACCCTCACTCTCATGAGTAAACGGATGAGTCAGGGAAATAGAGCAAGTTCATACTGCAATTATAGCATCCAAAGCAGAAAAAAAAAAGCCCAAAACGCAGAGCGTTTTGGGCTTTTTAGATGTACCGACGGGGGGAATCGAACCCCCACTCTGTTGCCAGAACTGGATTTTGAATCCAGCGCGTCTACCAATTCCGCCACGTCGGCGGCACATTTCCTCTATCAGGGA
>Ga0256832_1000912_pt1 | contig 19718 bp, 15 predicted proteins | sample 134614metaG_FD_190534 | JGI IMG/M metagenome (GOLD analysis project Ga0256832, IMG submission 190534) | Hydrothermal vent microbial communities from Lau Basin, Pacific Ocean - 134-614 | ecosystem: Environmental > Aquatic > Marine > Hydrothermal vents | place: Pacific Ocean: Lau Basin | collected...
GAAAATTTGTAAGTCAATGAAGGCTGAATGTAAAAAACTTTCATTGATATTTCGTTGACAATATCAGAGCCAGCCCAATGGTGCCAAACAGTGGAACTTCCAAAAGGCGTATAAACTGCCAAACCAAGGCTGACATTTTTGTCAACTTGATAAGCGGCATACAAATAAAAAGGGGTACCGATGGGATTATCGGTTTGGTATGCCCAATTGTAACGTTCGTTTTGAAATTTCACGTGAGACATAATCCCGCTCACCCCAAAAGAAAAACTAAATTTGTGGTCTAAAAAAGCGATTCCCGCCGGATTAAAGAAAGCGGTCTCCGCATTGTTAAACACTGAAAGACCGGCATGTGCCATGCCTAGCATTCGTTGCCCCTGCAAGGCAACACGATAACCTCCGGCATACATACTGCCAAAGCTCAGAAATACTAATACCATTAATATTTTTTTCATAGTAGTAAGTTTAAATTAAATTTTTATAAAATTACATTAAATATATATCATGTGCAAATTTTTTTTTTAACGATAACAAGGAAATAGAATTATAATAATAGAGGTTGCCTCAATAATACATTATATTATTATGGTATAATCCATCATGTTAAAAATGCTAGTGTTTTTTCAAAAAAAGCGGCCGGTTGTTCGGCATGAACCCAGTGTCCACTTTGTGGAATGGTAATAATTTTAGAATTTGGAAAATGCGCCTTGATTAAGGCAAAATCTTCGGGCAAAATATAAGAGGACTGTGCGCCTTTGATAAATAATGCCGGAACCGGACTTTCTTGTAATGCCGGCAATGCTTCACCCAATTCTCCCAATGATGCCTCTAACACCGGCATGTTGGCTTTCCATTTAAAATGTCCCCTTGCATCACGTCCCAAATTTTTTAATATAAAACGAACAATTGCTTTTGAATCAATAAATTGCAAAACAAATTTCTCCACTTCTCGCCGCGAATGAAAACGTAACAAGTCAATCTTATTTATGGTATCGAATATGAAATGATGATGTGGCGGATAGGCTTTTGGAGCAATATCTACAACGATGAGCTTATTTAAAAGTTCCGGATATTGCAATGCAAAAAACATAGCAGTTTTGCCCCCCATGGAATGTCCCAACAAATCAAATTTTTCAATCCGGTGCATTTGAAGATATCGATATAAATCATCCACAAGGACTTCATAAGACATTTCATCATCATGAAAACTTTTGCCGTGATTCCGCTGGTCTATCAAATGCACTTCAAATCCCGCTCCGACATATTGCCGCGCAAGTGTAATCCAATTATCTCCCATTCCTAATAAACCGTGTAAAATCAGTAACGGTTTACCCTGACCGATAATTTTAGAATGCAGTATTTTCATTTACCGATTATAATATTTCAAGCTTTTCCGGACAATTTCCGTTGATACATCCCGATAACATTTTCCATTCCGTAAATCAAGGATTCGACAACCAACGCATGTCCTATGGAAACTTCATCGAGATAAGGCACTTGCTGTTTAAAATAAGCAATATTCTGCAAATTCAAATCGTGACCGGCATTAATACCCAACCCTAATTGATGGGCTAACTTGGCTGCCGATGCAAATTTTTCTACTTCCTTTTTGTTTCCTTTGGCAAATTCGGACGCATAAGATTCGGTATAGAGTTCAATCCGGTCGGTTCCGGTAGCTACGGCGCCTTCAACCATTTTCAAATCCGGATCGACAAAAATGGATGTTCTAATATTGTTTTGTTTGAACTCTTTAATGACCTCTTTTAAAAAATCACGATATTTTACGGTATCCCAGCCATGGTCGGAAGTTAACTGGTTAGGATCGTCCGGCACTAAGGTAACTTGTTCGGGCTTTACGGACAACACCAAATCGACAAATTTGGGTATAGGATTACCTTCAATATTGAATTCAGTCGTAACAACCGGACGTAACGCATAAGCATCGGTATAGCGGATATGACGTTCATCGGGGCGCGGATGTATGGTAATCCCGTCAGCGCCATAGTCTTGTGCGAGTTGGGCAAATTCAACAACATTGGGATAATTACCGCCACGGGCATTCCGCAAAGTGGCTATTTTATTGATATTGACACTTAATTTGGTTTTCATGTATTGGTGATATGGTTATTTGGTTAATTGGTAATACTGATTGATGAATTGAGGAATTATGCTGCTTCATCGTTTGTTTAATTCTTTGATAATTACTAACTATTTCTAACTTTATTCCTGCTTGCAATTTGAGGAATTGAGGAATTTATTCGCTTCATAGAAAACTTGGTTTTTTACATGATGGTGTATTATTTTTTACCTAATACTAATTTTAACCTTTTCGTTTACTACCCAAAACACACGGACGAGCGTCCTTACTTTAACATTATAAACATTCAACTTTATAAACTTTTAACTAAATTTTACAACAAACTTTTTATTTTATCAACAAAAATTTTAGGTGGTCGAATAGGTTTTCCATCCTTGCCGGCAAATACCAAAACCACTTCGCCTTCTGTGGCTTTTTGACCAACTTCATTAAAAATTTCATAACCAAAAGCCAAGCGTACACCTTTTAAATATTTGACCCTGGTTTTTAGAGTAACGAATTCATCAAAAGTCAAAGGCAGAAAATATTTGGTTTGCAAAGTATAAACCGGCAAAATATAACCGTCCTTTTCCATTTGTTTATACGAAATACCAATTTGATGCATCAAAGCAATACGCCCCATTTCGTAATATTGGGCATAAATACTATGGTGTATGTATCCCATTTGGTCAGTTTCGGCATAACGGGTTTTAAACTTTAATTCATGAACTTTTTCAGGCATTTTTTTCTTTACATTATCTTTAATAATCTCCGACAAATGTATGATAATTTTTTTTAAAAAACGGCTTTTTTTTGCGACTTAAATAATAAGAAAAAAAATGTTAAAAAACAAGCAAAAAAAATTTTTTTAATCGAAAATTTTATCCCAATTTTGCAGTTACAAAACAGAAAGAATTTTATTTTTTTTGAACCATTAACCCTTTAACTAACTATGAATCAAGCGCTTAACATTTGGAATAAATGTTTATCCTTTATTAAGGACAATATTGATGAAACCGCTTTTGAGACTTGGTTCAAACCATTGGTTCCTATTGATTTTAAAGACAATATTTTAAAAATTCAAGTGCCCAGCAAATTTTATTATGAGTGGATTGAGGAACATTATTTGCAGCTACTAAAAATTGCTTTAACCAAATATATCGGTTCGGATGCCAAATTAATCTACAGCATCAAAATGAGTGCCGATGCCGACCCCAAAAAAAACCATTTAATGGATTTGCCGAGTTCCAACCGGCCACCGGTTGAAACACGCAATCGTAAAACGACTAAAAATTTTGCGCCGGAGATTAAAAACCCCTTTGCTTTTCCGGGAATTAAAAAAATTCATATCGATTCGCAACTGAATCCAAATTATACTTTTGATAATTTTGTAGAAGGCAATTCTAATAGATTGGCACGTAATGCCGCCATGGCAGTCGCAAAAAAACCCGGAGCTACTTCATTTAATCCTTTATTGATTTACGGCGATGTCGGACTGGGTAAAACGCATATTGCCAATGCCGTAGGTGTGGAAGTTAAAAGCCGTTTTCCCGATAAAACGGTGCTTTACGTCTCTACCGAAAAATTTATTCAGCAATATTCAACTGCTGCACAACGCAACAATCGCAATGATTTTATTCATTTTTATCAAATGATAGACGTCTTGATAGTGGATGATATTCAATTTTTATCGGGAAAACCCGGCACCCAAGATGTATTCTTCCATATATTCAACCATTTACATCAAAACAAAAAGCAAATCATCCTGACTGCCGATAAAACGCCGGTTGATATGCAAGATATTGAACAACGACTCTTGTCACGCTTCAAATGGGGACTTTCGGCAGAATTGCAAAAACCCGATTATGAAATGCGTAAGCAAATCATACTCAACAAATTATATCAAGATGGCGTAAAATTGCCCGATGATGTCATTGAATATATCGCTCAAAGTATCAAAACCAATATTCGCGAACTGGAAGGTATTATTATTTCATTAATTGCACACGCATCGTTTGACCATAAAGAAATCAATCTCGATTTGGCGAAACAAATTGTTCAGAATTATGTCAAGCAATCAAAAAAAGTATATTCTATTGATATGATTCAAGAAGTTGTTGCCAAATATTTTAATGTCGATATCGAAGCTATTCAATCCAAATCCCGCAAGCGCGATATCGTTCAAGCCCGTCAGTTTGCCATGTATTTTGCCAAAAAAATTACCAATAAACCTTATGCCGAAATTGGAAAATCTATCGGTAACCGCAATCATGCTACTGTCCTACACGCTTGTAAAACCATTGACGGCTTAAAAAAAATAGATAAAGAATTTAACCGGTTTTACAAAGATTTGGAAATTAAATTTTCATTATAAGCCTTTATTTTTCTTAATTTTGCACTTTCAAATTTTTGATTTATGTCGAAAAAAAAACGCATATTAATGGTTTGTTTGGGTAATATATGCCGTTCGCCCTTGGCAGAAGCTTTATTACGTCAGAAAGTTGATCCTCAAAAGGTTAAAGTAGATTCTGCCGGACTCGACAGTTATCATGTAGGTGAAGCGCCCTGCCAAACCTCACAAGAAATAGCTCGTGAACACGGATTAGACATTTCCGGATTACGAGCAAGAGCATTTGAAGCGAGCGATTTTGATCGTTTTGATAAAATATATATCATGGATGATTATAATTGGCAATTGATTCAATCTAGAGCAAAAAATGAAAATGATTTGCAAAAAGTTGATTACATCTTGAATGAAATTTTCCCGGGTGAAAATATGTCTGTTCCTGATTCTTATGGAAAAGGTAAAAATGCCGCAAAATTGGTCTATAACATGCTCGACAAAGCCACAACAGCTATTGCAAAAAAATTACAATCTTGAAAAACGGCACCCTGTTTTTAATTCCTGCACCTTTGGGCGACGCAGCTTTTGACGAAATCATGCCCGAAATTGTCAAAAAAACCATAGCAAATTTGACTTATTTCATAGTAGAAAATGAAAAAACCGCCCGCCGGTTTATCAAACGAATTTGCCCGGACAAAAAACAATCGGAAATCGTTGTTTATCAACTTAATAAACATCAACAATCGGCATATTTGCAAGACTATATTCAACCTCTATTTCAAGGAACGGATGTAGGTTTATTATCAGAAGCCGGATTACCTGCCATAGCCGACCCCGGTGGATTTGTGGTTGCATTAGCTCATAAAAAAAACATTCCCGTCAAGCCTTTAACCGGTCCCTCATCTTTAATGTTGGCACTGATGAGCTCTGGCTTAAATGGACAAAAATTTTCATTTGAAGGCTATTTGCCCAAAGAAACCTCGGAACTCAAACGTAAAATCAAATTTTTAGAGCAATTGTCTGCCAAACATCACTGCACAAAAATTTGCATAGAAACGCCATACAGGAATCAAAAATTGCTACAAAGCTTCTTAAAATATTTACACCCCGATACTTTGTTGTGTATCGCTTCTGATTTAACACTTCCTACCGAATTTATTAAAACCATGCCGGTCAATAAATGGCAAAAACACTTACCTGATTTACACAAACGCCCTACCGTGTTCTTGTTTCAAGCCCGTTGAAAAAATTTGGAATGGTTTTTGAATAATTTTTCAAAAATTATAATACAATGAAACCGACATTGATGTTAAAATTAAAATATAAACAAATGAAATTCAAATTATTTATGCCGGCGATTCTTTTCGCATTTTTATTAGAGACTTCCTGCTCATCAACTAAAATAAAATATGATAAATCAGTTGATTTCAGTCAATATAAAACTTTTGCCTTCTTTAAAAAAGGCTTAGACCATTTAAAAATACCTGCCAAAAAGAAGCGTTTTGTTGTTCGAACTATCTCGGAAGCTTTGTTGCAAAAGGGTTTTACAAAGTCCGGTCGTCCTGATTTCATCGTTAATATTTATACCGATTTACACGACAGGATTGATGTTTATCCACACTACTATTCTCCTTTTTACAGCCGAGCTTATATTGAAAAATCAAAGGAAGGAACCTTATTTATAGATATCGTCGATTTAAAACAAAAAAAAGTGATTTGGTCGGGAAGCCGCTATATCAATTTAAGGGGCAACGACTATAAACAATTTAAAAGAGCCATTTACAAACTTTTAGAAAAATTTCCGCCAAAAAAATAATTTGTAAAAAGACCTCATTAAATTTTTGTTAAAGGGTGAAATATTTTAATTTCATCCTTTATTATTCTATAACTTTGCGTCATATCAAAAGACTTAATTATGCATAAAACAGCTCTCGTAACCGGTGCAACTTCCGGTATTGGTCAAGCTACGGCCAAATTATTAGTAAAAAATGGTTTTAAAGTTATCGTAACAGGACGTCGTAAAGACCGCTTAGACCAGATTTATAACGAATTAGGTGATAAGGCTTATCCCTTAAACTTTGACATTAGAGATAACATACAAGTTCAAAAAGCCATAAACAGCTTACCTCAAACTTGGCAAACTATTGATTTGCTCATCAATAATGCCGGATTAGCTGCCGGTTTTGAACCACTTCACGAAAACCGGATTGATGATTGGGAACAAATGATTGACACCAACATCAAAGGTTTGTTGTATATTACCAAAATCATTTCACAACAAATGATTAAACGGCAAACAGGACAAATTATTAATGTCAGTTCCATTGCCGGTAAAGAAGCATATGGTAAGGGTGCCGTGTATTGCGCGACCAAACATGCCGTTGAAGCCTTAACCAAAGCTATGCGTATAGATTTTAATCCCTTTAATATCAAAGTCGGTAGTGTATCGCCCGGTGCTGTTGAGACAGAGTTTTCCATCGTCCGTCTTAAAGACCCCAAAGCCAATAAAAAAGTATATGCAGGCTACCAACCGCTAACAGCCGCTGATATTGCCGATGCCGTAGTATATATGGCAACTCGTCCGGCGCATGTCAATATAGCCGACATATTAATCTTACCAACCGCCCAAGCCAATGCAACGGTTTTTAACAAAAAAACAGATTAGTTTTTTACAGAATTAGTCCGTAAATTTGAAACCTAAAATTCTTAAAAAAAACGCAACTATGAATACAAAAAATAAAGGTTTTGATACCAAATTAATCCATGCCGGCGATTTTGAAGATGCTTTCGGCTCGGCAGTAACGCCTATTTACCAAACCTCAACATTTGCATTTAAAGATGCCGATCAAGGCGCTGCCCGTTTTGCAGGCAAAGAAGCCGGTTATATTTATACACGTATCGGTAACCCCACAATTTCGGCACTGGAAGATAAACTCGCTGCTTTGGAAAATGGCTATAAAGCTATCGCTTTTGCATCGGGAATGGGAGCTGTAAGCGCCTTGTATGCTGCAACCCTCAAAGCCGGTGATCATATGATTGGTTCCGAAGCCATGTATGGGCCGTCCAGGGCTATAATGGAAAGTTTTTTTAAAGATTTTGGTGTCGAATCGACTTTTATTGATACGTCCAAAATTGCAGATGTTGAAGCGGCAATCAAACCGAACACCAAATTAATTTATGTCGAATCGCCTACCAATCCGACTATGGTGTTGACAGACATCAAAGCAGTATCGGAATTGGCGCACCGGCAACATATTCTTATGGCAGTAGATAACACTTTTTCGAGCCCTTACATTCAAAAACCCATAGATTTGGGAGCTGATATTGTATTGCATTCTCTAACCAAATTCATCAACGGACACGCCGACATTGTTGGTGGCGCTTTGATAGCCAATGATGAAGCGGTTTATGCCAAATTGCGAAAAGCCATGGCTTATTTTGGCGCCAATATGGACCCACATCAAGCTTATATGGTTATTAGAGGCGTTAAAACCCTCTCGCTTCGTGTTGAACGCGCTACCGAAAATGCCAAGAAAATAGCCGAATATCTGGAAAATCATCCCAAAATAGCTTGGGTCATGTATCCTGGTCTTAAATCTTACCCCCAATATGAATTGGCGCAAAAACAAATGCGCTTACCCGGTGCCATGATTAGTTTCGGTGTTAAAGGCGGTTTCAATGCCGGTAAAATATTGATGGATAATGTTAAATTGGCTTTATTGGCCGTATCCTTAGGCGGTGTAGAAACTTTGATTCAGCATCCGGCTTCTATGACACATGCCGCCATGAGTAAAGAAGCCCGTGAAGCAGCCGGTATAACTGATGAATTGGTGCGTTTTTCGGTTGGTATAGAAAATGTAGAAGACATTATCGCTGATTTAGACCAAGCTTTAGCCAAAATATAATGTATTAAAGACTTTAAAATGATGTAAAATCCTGCTTAGTGCAGGATTTTTTTTGCAAAAATTAGATCTAAGTCAAAGGTTTAGTCCCTACGACTATTTTATTCCAGTGTGATTGTAATGAGCCTCATAGAGACGACAATTTTTGTAATGATATTAATTGAAACAATCCTTTGAGCCCCGATGAACGTCGGGGACACATTTTATATAAATGTATGTTACCCATTATTTTCGGCATAGAGCCAAAAAATTCTTATCATAAAAAAAATTGATGTTACGATAAAGATTAACTATAAAAAAAATATTTATTTTCGCAGTTTATAATGTTATTTTTGTTACATAAAAGACAAAAAGATATGATTTCAGAAATAATACAAGTAATAGGTTTTAAATACATTGTGAGAGATGCTGAAACCGGTGAAGTTTACGAAAACACTTATGGTCATAAACCCATTGAATTCATAACCGGTCAAAATCAAATTTTACCGGCTTTGGAGAAAGAAATTTTAAATATTCCCGAAGGCGAAGAACGTAAAATCTATTTGGAACAACCCTATGGACCTTATGATGAAAATGCGATTAAAAATGTTCCTCGTTCACAATTGGGAAATATTCCATTGGAAAAAGGAATGGTTTTATTTGCCAAAGGACAGCATGGTGAAACCATTCAAGTCAAAGTTCTGGATTTTGACGATCAAACTGTCCAAATTGACCATAATCATCCTATGGCAGGCAAAAATTTAATTTTTAAAACAAAAGTTGTCAAAATTAGACCGGCTACACAAGAAGAAATTGCGCATGGTCATTTACACAATGACAATCACAGTTGCGGTTGCGGTTCAGGTTGCGGCTGTCATTAAAGATTGAACTCATAGCTAATTTTAGTTGTTTTTCCATACAAAAAAGCTTTACCGAAAATCCGGCAAAGCTTTTTTTATTGGTAAATCATAAAATTATTAATGTGCTACTTGTAATTTTTTAAGACTTTTTCCTATTTTCACCAAATAAATCCCTGATGATAAACCTGAAACAGAAAATGAAAGTCTTTGACTATCAGTTTTAAATGATTTTACAAACCGACCGTTAACATCGTAAAGTGCTACCTTATAAACAGGTAATTTACTTTGAATAGTGACGATATCGGAAGCCGGATTAGGATACATTTTATAATCAACTTGCTCGGTTTTATCAACGCCATTAGCAGTTGCCCATGTGGTTGTAAACAAACCCCGACCATGTGTGCCGGCAACCACTTTCAAATTATCCGGGTTGATGTCAAGCATATCAACACGAACATTAGGCAGTGTGTTATTTACCGGTTGCCAATTGACCGTTACGGCATCAATATCATCAGTTGTCCAAATACCGGTTTCAGTAGCCAACATCACTTGGAGCGGATTGACCGGATGATAGATCGCCCATCGTATCGGCATATCGGGCAAATTACTTTCGACATCTTGCCAAGTTATACCGCCATCAACAGATTGCCAAACGGAAGTTACCCCATAATTAGACAACGTAATTAAAATCCTTTGCCCGTTTTCGGCTGTTGCTATGCTCGAAATAAAAGCATCCGGAAATGTGCCGGCGCCCAATTCAACTGCCGTAGGTGTGCTATTTATGTCAGACACTTTATATAAGTGACCATTGGCAGTTCCTATTAAAAATTGATGACTATTCAACAATTTAATAGCAGAAAAATATTTGGTTGCTGCGGTTGGTAAAGTTATAAATTCGCCATTTTCACCATTTAAAATATCCGTCAATTTCAATACCTGATTTAAACGATTGTTGTGCAAATCGGAAGCTATTGCCCAAATCACATTATTTTGCGAATCATAGTCAAAAGTAGATGTAAACAAACCTGAGGCATAACTGTAAATCCAATTTTGCTGTCCAGACACAAAATTCAAAACTTGAAATTGGTTATCATAAGTCGAAGTGATGATGATAGGTTCATTTTCATCAAACTTACAAAAAGCACCATCACCGCCCTGAATCATATCCGATTCGATAATAGGGGCGCCAAAATACCCGACAGTTCCGTTGTCTTGTAATCCACCAGCTAAGATTTCCAATCCGGTTGTATTGATAGCAGCCGAATAAAATTGTAAAGTATTATATGATTTGTTTCTTTTTTGAAAAACAATATTATTGGATGAAGCATTAGCCGTATAAAATACGCCGCCATCTGTCGATATTGCCATTTCATCAGATGAAGCGGCGGATAAGAATAAAATCCTATGAATATCCCCGTGAACATAGTCATCTGCGCCACCGGCATACATAGCTGTCCAGTCGGATATTTGTTGCCAAGTATTGCCTCCGTTATCTGACACATAACTGTCCAAGCCACCAACAAATATGCGATTTTCATTATTCGGATCAACCGCAACCGACAAGGCATGCCAAGCCAAATAGGCCCAATTGCGTCCAGATGCCGTCTGGGGCATATTTTTAGTTTGCCAAGTTTGACCGCCATCAGAAGAAACAGCAATAATCTTACCAATGGTTTGCAAAAAACCTTCTATGGTTTGTGTCAATGATTTGGCAGCAAATACAGCATAAATTTTATTAGGATTTGAAACTGCAGAAGCCAATTTGACTCTACCCGGGATATTATAATCAATATCTTGAACAATTTGTTGACTAAATTGATTAATATCTGTCCAAGTTCCCGGATTTCCCGTATCGGAATAAAGAATATGTCCACCTCCGGCATCGTCAAAATTACGTTTGGTCCCGATCAAAATTCTGCCCGAACCGGTGATTTCAATGTCCGAAACAGCATAAACTTTATTAGTACCGGTAACATTAGGTAAAACTTGTTCCCAAGTTTGTCCGCCATCAGTAGAGCGATATAAACCTTCGGTGGGTTGTGCCGTAAAATCAGCACCTCTATATTTTCCGGAAACGACACCGGCATATAAGACGCTTTGTCCATTATCATTTTTTATAACTAAATCACTGATATAAGGAAAATCTGCCGTTGATATCAAGCGCTGAAATGATTGTCCGCCGTCAGTTGATTTCCAAATACCGTATCCCCTACCCGACGATTCCCGATACATATCAACGATAGCCGTTTCATATTCACCGGTACCGACATACATTATTTGCGAATTATTAGGATCAAAAACAATAGAACTGATAGAAAGCGTTTCCCATACATCGCCAACAGGTGTCCAAGCAGTATTTGTATCACTGATATTTTGATTAACCCATAAACCTCCTGTTGCGCTTCCTGCCCATAATTTGTGATGAGTCGGATCATTCGGATCAACACAAATAGTTTTGGTACGTCCGCCCATGTCTGCGGGTATTTCTGTCCAATTTACCGCTTGTCTTTCTAAAAGCATCCTCCCTAAAACTTTGGTTTGCTTAATAGCCTCCGGATATTTTTCATAAGGAATATCACCCGTTGCAGGGTCTTTCATCATTTCAAAATCTCTCAATGCCGCCCGGACAGGCATATCAAAATGATGTGTTTTTTTTGCAGCTAATTTTTTGTCAGAATTATTTCCGGAAGGCATTACTAAAAAAAATCCCCCGTATAAACTCAAACTCAGAACTATAAATACAAGTAAAATGCGTTTCATAAATTATTTTTTGTAAAGATAAGGATAGTTTAATAATGATTAATGTTTTTAATAGCTTTTTAACAATAAAAAAACTTCTAATAAGTTTCAAAATATGATTTAAGTCAATTTTAGAACTATTTTAAATAGTATATTTGTTCTAAACAAAAAAAATATACCAACTATGACTTTTTTAAAAACTTCCGTAGCAAAAAAGGTGGCTATGGCAATATCAGGACTCTTTCTGGTTTTGTTCATTTTACTCCATCTTGCTATCAATCTGACCTTAATTTATCCGGGCAAAGAAGCTTTTGATGCTGCTGTTGAATTTATGGCTACCAATCCATTCATTCAAATCATGCAGCCCATTCTGGCTTTAGGTTTTATTTTCCATATAGGTATGGGTATTTACCTTGAATGGAACAATCGCAGCAAACGTCCGGTTAAATATGTTAACAATAATCCGGGAGCTGCCTCATCATTGGCATCGCGTAATATGATTTGGACCGGTTTATTTGTTTTTTTATTTTTAATTATTCACTTGTTGAATTATTTTGTGCCGTTTAAAACACAAGATGTCCCTGACCATTACGCATTGGTAACCGGTTTGTTTAAAAGTCCGGTTTATACATTATTATATGTAATGGCATTTATTGCCTTAGGAATGCACTTAAGTCACGGGTTTCAGTCAGCATTTCAATCTTTGGGAACCCCGAGACAAAAATGTCATAAATTTTTGGTTTGCTGTGGTAATGTTTTTGCCTTTTTGGTAGCATTCGGTTTTTCAGCAATTGCTATTTACTTCTATTTCAATTAAAAATAATCAATTATGTCAACAATAAATATTAAAGAAGGAACACCTTTAAAAGCCAAAATTCCACAAGGAGATTTGGCAAAAAAATGGACGACATACAAGGACAAAATCCGCTTGGTAAGTCCTGCCAATAAAAGAAAACTGGATATCATTGTTATTGGAACCGGTTTAGCCGGAGCTTCAGCAGCTGCTTCATTAGCGGAGTTGGGTTATAATGTCAAAGCTTTTGCCTTTCAAGACTCTCCTCGTCGTGCGCACTCCATTGCGGCACAAGGTGGTATCAACGCTTCTAAAAATTACCAAAATGACGGTGATAGTGACTGGCGTTTGTTTTACGACACGATTAAAGGCGGCGATTATCGCGGTAGAGAAGCTAATACTTACCGCTTAGCAGAAGTATCGGGTAATATCATTGACCAAGCCGTGATGCAAGGCGTGCCTTTTGCCCGTGAATACGGCGGATTACTTGATAACCGTTCTTTTGGCGGAGTATTGGTATCCAGAACATTTTATGCAAAAGGACAAACCGGTCAACAATTGTTGTTGGGTGCCTATTCTGCCCTAAATAGACAAATTGCCCGCGGTAAAGTAGAAATGTACAATCGTCATGAAATGATTGATTTGGTTGTCATTGACGGACATGCCCGCGGTATCATTGCCCGAAACTTGATTACCGGTGAACTGGAAAGACATTCGGCACATGCCGTTGTCATTGCCTCTGGTGGTTACAGTAATGCTTACTTCTTATCAACCAACGCCATGGGATCAAATGCCACAGCCGCTTGGCGGGCACATCGCAAAGGCGCATATTTTGCCAATCCGGCATTTGTGCAAATTCACCCGACTTGTATTCCGCGTAGTAGCGAACACCAATCTAAATTGACTTTGATGTCTGAATCTTTACGAAACGACGGTCGTATTTGGGTCCCTAAAAAACTGGAAGACGCAAAAGCCCTTAGAGAAGGCAAACTCAAACCAACCGACATACCGGAAGAAGATAGAGATTATTATTTAGAACGCCGTTATCCGGCTTTTGGAAATTTGGTACCGCGTGATGTCGCTTCCCGCGCAGCCAAAGAACGTTGTGATGCCGGATATGGTGTCAATAAAACCGGAGAAGCCGTCTTTCTAGATTTTGCTACTGCCATTGAACGATATGGTAAAGAGCAAGCCCACTTGAAAGGCATTAAAAATCCATCAAAAGACATCATCAGAGAATTAGGCGAAAAAGTTATAGAAGAAAAATACGGTAACCTCTTCCAAATGTATGAAAAAATTACCGATGACAATCCGTATAAAACTCCGATGATGATTTACCCGGCTAACCATTACGCCATGGGCGGCCTTTGGGTCGATTATGATTTGCAATCCAATTTGCCCGGCTTGTTTGTCATTGGTGAAGCCAACTTCTCTGACCACGGTGCTAACCGTTTAGGAGCTTCCGCATTGATGCAAGGTTTGGCTGACGGCTACTTTATCTTGCCTTACACCATAGGCGATTATTTAGCCGATTATATCAGAGAAGGCAAAGTGCCTACCAATACACCCGAATTTGATGAAGCCGAAGAAAAAGTTGCCGAAGAAATCAATTTCTTTATCAATAATGACGGCAAACATTCGGTTGATTATTTCCATAAAAAATTAGGAAAAATCATGTGGGATAAAGTAGGACTTTCCAGAAACGCACAAGGTCTGCAAGAAGCTATTAAAGAAATACAAGAATTACGTAAAGAATTCTGGAAAGACGTCCGTGTGCCGGGTAAAGCTAACGATTATAACCCTGAACTGGAAAAAGCCGGTTATGTGGCAGATTTCTTAGAACTGGGTGAACTTTTGGCGCTCGATGCTTTGAATAGAAACGAATCTTGCGGCGGACATTTCCGCGAAGAATATCAAACTCCGGATGGCGAAGCCCTGAGAGATGATGAACATTATGCTTACGTAGCCGCTTGGGAATATCCTGCCAAGCCTTATGAAAGATATACCAAACATGTAAATATGAGCGATGCTATCTTGCACAAAGAACCGCTTATATTCGAATTTGTCAAACCAACAACCAGAAGCTATAAATAATATTATGAAACTAAATCTTAAAATTTGGAGACAAGCAGGACCAAATGCCAAAGGGCGAATGGTCAATTATAAAATAGATGGCGTTGAATCTGATATGTCCTTCTTGGAAATGTTGGATTTACTAAACGAGAACTTAATTGCCAAAGGTGAAGAACCCGTGGCTTTTGATCACGATTGCCGTGAAGGAATTTGCGGAATGTGTTCCTTGTATATCAATGGCGAAGCCCACGGTCCCGACCGCTTGACGACCACTTGTCAATTACATATGCGTAAGTTTAAAGATGGTGATACTATTACCATTGAACCATGGCGCGCTAAGGCTTTTCCGGTTATCAAAGACCTTATTGTAGACCGAAGCGCTTTAGACCGGATACAACAAGCCGGCGGTTATATTTCGGTTAATACGTCTGGGCGAACCGTAGATGCTAACACAATTCCCATACCGAAGAAAAATGCCGATATGGCGTTTGATGCTGCTACTTGCATTGGTTGTGGCGCCTGTGTAGCAACCTGTAAAAATGCATCGGCTATGCTGTTTGTTTCGGCAAAAGTAGCCCAATTTGCCTTGTTGCCTCAAGGACGGGTTGAGGCTGCCAAACGCGTGCAAGATATGGTTGCCGCCATGGATGCCGAAGGATTTGGAAGTTGCACCAATACCGGCGCTTGCGAAGTGGAATGTCCGAAAGGTATATCACTGACTAATATTGCTATTTTAAACAAAGAGTTTTTATTGGCACAAGCTGAATAATCATTTATCAATAACTATAAAAAATCCAAAGCAAACAAAAATGCTTTGGATTTTTTTTGCAAATAATTAACACATCTCAATGCTTATTAATTTTTAAAACAGCTATCAATTTATTTTCGGAATACACTTGCACAAAATATATTCCACTACTAATTCCATTTATTCTAACCGGAATTTTAGCAGCCGTTTTTAGTTTCTCTTTAATATACACTGCCTGCCCTATCGCATTAGTTATTTGAACACTTACATTTGTATAGCTCTTTGATAAATCTATTGTAAATTTATCAGTTGCCGGATTAGGGTAAACCCTGATCTTGTTTTTGTCGGATATATCTTTTATGCCCAGAGAAGAGATGGTATAACAAGTAGATGTTTGGGTGCAACCGTTTTGCGTAACCATAACTGCATACGACCCATTGGTTGTTGCTGTAAAGCTTGCTGATGTCTCACCGGCAATAGGCGCAAAATTATTATTACAATCTACCCACTGAAAAGTCGCATTTGTAGCGTTTGCAATTAGGGTAGGATCGTTGTTAGTAACGGAAGTATTCACTTGAATCACCGTTATGGTAATTTGGTCAGTATTGGTGCAACCATTTGCATTAGTGCCGGTAACCGTATAAGTAGTGGTGGCTGTTGGTGCAAAGGCGACACCATCAGTGACCCCGTTGTCCCAAATATAATTTGTAGCAGTACCTGAACCTGATAAAGTAACTTGTTCTCCTTGACAGATAGTCGTGGATGTAGCATTAGCGGTAACCATAGGCGGATCACATATTTTTGAAATAAACCAATCTTCTGCCCCATTGGAAATATTAGTAGATTGACTATTTGAACCCGGTGCTAAATCAATAGTACCTTGAAATGTTCCTGCGGTATAAATACCTGAATTATTTATAGCAATAGAAACACCGGTATCGGAATCATTAATATTATTTCCACCAAAAGTTTCCGCCCACTGAAAAGCACTGTTTGAAGCAAATTTTTCTATAAAAATATCCCTGTTACCATTAGACGTATGTTGTTCAAATCCGGCAATATCCGGATCGAAATCAACCGTATCAAAAAAATATCCGGTGAGAAAAATATTGTCATTATAATCATGAGTTACACTATTACCAACATCTTCACTACTTCCACCAAAAGTTCTAGCCCATACAAAATCACCGGTAGCATCTAATTTTTCAACAAAAATATCCAAAGAACCATTTGAAATATGATTATCAACAAAATTTCCCGGATTAAAATCAACCGTTCCAGCAAAAGAACCGGTTAAAATAATATTGCCATTGTTGTCAATATCAATGGATTTCCCTATATCATTCCCGTTCCCGCCAAATGTTTTTGCCCAAATAAAATTACCATTAAAATCAAGTTTTTGAACAAAAACGTCTTTTAAACCATTTGATGAATGATTATCGACAGTAACGTCAGTATCAAAATCAACCGTTCCTAAAAAATATCCCGTTGTATATATATTACCTGATGCATCAATAACAAGCGACAGTCCGGCATCGTAATCAGTACCACCAAAAGTTCTGGTCCAAAGATAATCGCCATTGGCATCCATTTTAAGAACAAAAACATCGGAGTTAATGGTGCCTGTTGCTTGATGAAAATCAACTGCTATAGCCGGATTAAAATCAACATTTCCGTAAAAATATCCGGTTACTTGCACATATCCGGAAGGACTAATGGCAATATCCGTACCGGCATCATTTCCGGTACCACCAATACTTTTAGCCCAAAGAAAATTACCGGCATTGGTTAAACACATAATAAAAATATCCGATTCTCCCTCTGACGTATGATTATTTACGCCCGGACCGGTATCAAAATCAACAGTTCCCCGAAAATAACCCGTTATGTAAACATTACTACCGCCTTGATCCAGCGCGATACCTAAACCTTCATCGTAATTATTCCCACCAAAAGTTTTTACCCATAAGAGATTCCCGTCAGAGTCAAGCTTTTGAACAAATCCATCATAATGCCCGTTGGAGGTATGAATATCAGTTCCTTGTCCGGGATCAAAATCGACTGTCCCTTGAAAATATCCGGTAAGATATACATTTCCATTATCATCAACAACCATGTCATTAACTTGGTCCATGTCAATAGAACCAAAAGATTTTGCCCATAATAAATTCTGAGCATCTAAATTTTGATTTGCCAGAATTAGAAGAAAGAAAGTGCATAAGAACAAATAACATATTTTTTTCATAACTATATCATTTATAGGTTAATAACTAAACAAAATTAATTAATCAAACATACCAATTTAAATTTAATGAAACTTTTGTTACTTAAATCTGTCATTTTTTTTATATATTCAGAAAAATACTCAATTTAATTAAACAAATACATTATTTTAATGAATTTAATGCAATTTTAAAAATGTATTAGATATAGTTATAAAACTTAAAGATTTCATTAAATCTCATTAATACAAACAATTGAAGTAAACGATTAACCCTTTAAACCTAAAATGGTATGTTAGATTTAAAATTATATTAACTTCTATATTATCTTCATGTGATATAACAATCCTAATAATTAGTTAAAATTAAAAAAATCTTTAAAAAAAATTGTAATTTTGGATCATCAGAAATCTATAAAAATATAAGCATGAAAAGAATAAGTTTAATTATACTGCTATTAACCGGGTGGAGCATTTTTTCCCAAAAAGGCGAAGGCGGAATGTGGATGCCCAACACCATTAAGCAAGTAGAAAGCGATATGCAAAACATGGGCATGAAAATTACTGCAACAGATATTTGGAATGAAGAAAAACCTGCTATCAAAGATGCTGTTGTGCAGCTTGGTAACGGCTGTACGGCTGAGGTCATGTCCGACAAAGGTTTAATTTTTACCAATCACCACTGCGGTTATGATGCCATTCAAACATTATCAACCATAGAACACAATTATTTAGAAGATGGTTTTTGGGCAAATTCTTTTGAAGAAGAACTCCCCGCAGAAGGCTTAACCGTTACCTTTATCGATGATATTATTGATGTGACAGATGAAGTATTATATGGTGTAACTGACAATATGACCGCCAAACAGCGCCAATCTTTGGTTGACAAAAATATTGCCGCAATCAATAAAAAAACACCACAAGACCGGTTTCATAATATTAAAATCAAACCGTTTTTTAAAGGCAATAAATATTATATGATTAAACGGACAACCTTCTACGATATTCGATTGGTTGGCACACCTCCCGCCAGTTTAGGTAAATTTGGGGGCGATACTGACAACTGGATGTGGCCCCGTCACACCATTGACTTTTCCATTTTTAGAATATATGCCGGCAAAGACAATCAACCGGCCATGTACTCGCCTGATAATCAACCTTACAAACCGAAAAAATTCTTAAAAATATCGTTGGAAGATTTGAAACCTGACGATTTTACCATGGTTATCGGGTTCCCCGGAAGAACAACCGAATATTTGACCTCTTATGCCGTTCAACAAAAACAAGATTTACGTGATCCTGCAAGAGTTGCCGTCAGAGAAATATCCTTAGGTATTATGGACAAACGAATGGCAAAAGATAAAGCCTTAAAACTCAAATTGGCTTCCAAACATGCCTCTTTGGCAAATTATTGGAAATTCTGGATAGGTGAAAGTCAAGGTTTAAAAAAGTTTAAAGCCGTAGAAGCCAAACAAAAATTTGAACAAGAATTTTCGAGACGTATCAACCAAAATCCCGAATTGAAAGCCAAATACGGCAATATTTTGCCCCGTTTAAAAGAACTTTATGAACAGCTCAAACCTTATGCCGTGGTCCAAGATTATTCCAGTGAAATATTCGGTCGCAATATCGACTTGCCAACCATAGCTTTGATTGCCGGTATGTTGGAACAACAAAGTAAAGAACGCGGTGAGATGTTTTACAAAATGGCAAAAGATAAATATAAAGAATACCTCTATAACAACATTATTAAAGATTATGACAAAGAGACCGATAAAGAAATTTTTGCCGCCCTTCTCGATTTCTATCTGAAAAAAGTTGACCCTAAATTTGTCAGTCCTGAACTCAAAAACGCTTTACAAGGCAAAACGCCGCAACAATTGGCTGATGAACTTTACAGCCAATCACTACTAAGTAGCAAAGAAGGTCTTGACAAACTTTTTGCAGCCAAAGACAGCAAAGAATTTGCCCAACTTATCGACAAT
>Ga0256832_1000913_pt1 | contig 19716 bp, 13 predicted proteins | sample 134614metaG_FD_190534 | JGI IMG/M metagenome (GOLD analysis project Ga0256832, IMG submission 190534) | Hydrothermal vent microbial communities from Lau Basin, Pacific Ocean - 134-614 | ecosystem: Environmental > Aquatic > Marine > Hydrothermal vents | place: Pacific Ocean: Lau Basin | collected...
TAGCCCGTGCCGTCCCAGGCCAGGCCGATGACCGGGCCTGACACGTTATTTTCGGCCAGGCAGGCCGCGATGTGCGCGTGATGATGCTGCACGGGGACGCGGGGCAGGTCGGTCAGGTCGGGCAGTTGGGTCAGGATGGCGTCCGCGATCTGAGCGAAGTCGGGGTGCAGGTCGTGGGCGATCCGTTCAGGTCGCACCCGGAACAGGGCGAGGAAGCGGCGGATGCTCTCCACCTGGAAGTCCCACACCCGCGCGTCCGCCATTTCCCCGATGTGCTGGCTGAGGAAGGCCTGGTCTCGGGCCAGCAGGCAGAATGTGTTTTTCATGAAGCTGCCCAGGGCCAGCACAGGCGCGGGGACCTCATGGCCCAGGGGGATGGGTTCGGGCGCGTGGCCGCGGGAGCGACGGATGAACAGGGGCGCGTCGCCCGGAATCAGGAGGACGCTGTCGTCGTTGCGGTTGTGGATGGGGCGATTGTGGAAGAGGAAGGCGTCGGCCAGAGGACCCAGGTTGGCCCGGGCGTCGTCATTGGTGCGGGCGATGGGCTCATCCCGGCGGTTGCCGCTGGTCATCACCAGAGGGCGGCCCAGGTCCCGCAGCAGCAGGTGGTGCAGGGGCGTGTAAGGCAGCATGACGCCTACCGCGTCCAGGCCCGGGGCGATGGCAGGGCTGAGGTCCGCGTCGGGGCGAAGAAAGAGCAGGACGATGGGCGCGGCGGGTGAGGTCAAGGCCTGGGCCTCGGCCGGGGAGACGCGGCAATAGCGGCGCACAGTCGCCAAATCGGGCATCATCACGGCCAGGGGTTTGTGTGGACGCTGTTTGCGCTGCCGAAGACGCATCACCGCGTCGTGGTTCGTGGCGTCGCAGGCGAGATGGAAGCCGCCCAGGCCCTTGATGGCCAGGATGTGACCTTCCAGCAGCAGGTCTTCGGCCCGGCACAGCGCGTCCTCCCGCTCCGCGATCCGCTCTCCCGCCATCTCCAACCAGATGTGCGGCCCGCAGTCGGGGCAGGCGTTGGGTTGGGCGTGGAAGCGACGGTCGAGAGGGTTTTCGTATTCGGCCCGGCAGGCGTCGCACATGACGAAGGGGGCCATGGTGGTGGCGGTCCGGTCGTAGGGCAGGGCCTGGATGATGCTGAAGCGGGGGCCGCAGTTGGTGCAGTTGATGAAGGGATAGCGATAGCGGCGGTCCGTGGGATCAAACAGCTCGCGCAGGCAGTCGGGGCAGGTGGCCACGTCGGGTGAGACCAGGGTGAAGCCTGTTTCGTCGCGGCTTGCCAGAATGACAAAGCCCGCGGCGGGGTCGTGACCGTTGGCGGGCAGGGGATGGCGGCGGATGGCAGTGATGCGGGCCAGGGGCGGGGCCTGGGCCTGAAGCGCGCGGGCGAACGCGTCCCGGGCGTCGTCGGGCCCCCACACTTCGATGTCCACGCCCTGGCTGCTGTTGCGCACCCAACCGCTGAGCGCGTGGGCCCGGGCCAGGCGATAGACAAAGGGCCGGAAGCCCACGCCCTGAACGATGCCGTCGATGTGGATGTGTTCGCCGTACATGGGGCGCTATCGGGAAATGGCGTCGTTTGAGGAAGGATCGCAGGAACAACGTGGGGCGAGGCGTTGACCGACGTCAAACGTCAAAACGTAAAACGTCAGGTCGTGACGTTTGACGCATGACGTTTTACGAAATAGGCGTCTCGATCCACCGTGGCCGTCGCTGCGCTCATCATCACCAGTTATCAACAGCTAGAACCACGACGTGCGGTGGTCGAGGAAGTCGTCCACCTGGCCCGCAAGCCACCGTATCCACGCGTCCAGCCCCTGGCCCGTTTTGGCGGAGAGGGGGAAGAAAGCCAGGTCGGGGTTCAGGGCCTCGACCCCGCGGCGAAAGTAGTCGATGTCGAAATCGAAGTGGGGCAGGATGTCGGTTTTGTTGAGGATGACGGCCTGAACGCCGCGGTACATGGTGGGATATTTGTAGGGCTTGTCGTCGCCTTCGGGCACGCTGGCGATGAGGATGTTCAGGTGCGCGCCCAAGGGGAAGCTGGCCGGACAGATGAGGTTGCCCACGTTCTCGATGATAAGCAGGTCGGTGCGTTCCAGGTCCACCTGCGCCAGCGCGTTCTGGACCATGACCGCGTCGAGATGGCAGGCGCCGCCGGTGTTGATCTGCACCGCGTGGACGCCGGCCGCGGCCATGCGGTCCGCGTCGATGGTGGTGGCGATGTCGCCATCGATGCCCGCGATGCGGTAGCGGTCTTTCAGAGCCTCGATGGTGCGGAGGATGACGCTGGTCTTGCCCGCGCCGGGCGAGGCCATGAAGTTGACGGCCACGGTATGGGTGTGGTCCAATAGCTCCCGGTTGGCCCGGGCCAGATGGTCGTTGGCTTTGAGGATGTTTTCGACGACGGGGACGGTTTTGGTGGGTGACATGGGGAACCTCGTTATCAGAATAATATTTTTCAGGATGGCGTGGTTTGGCGGCTCCTCAGTGACGTAATGCGTGATGCGTGATCAATGGCTTCCTTACGCATTACGCATTACGCATCACGCATCACAGATTTTTCTGAAAGCGCGATTCTGCTTTCGCCATCGCCTGCAGCGAAGGCGTCGTCTCCTCTTTGATATCAATGCTTTCCAACCGGAATTCATCGCCCTGGAGGAGCTGGAGATGGAAACCGCCGCAGCCGGGGCAGAGAAGGCGGCTTTCGTCCAGGGCGAAGTCGGCGCCGCAGTCGCGGCAGCGGAAGCGGGCGGGAATGCGGCGGAAGTTGAGGCGGGCGCCCTGGGCCACGGTGTCGCGGGCGAGGATGTCCCAATAGAACTGGACGCAGTCGTCCACGATGCTGGAGAGCTGGCCGATGACCAGGTTGAGCGCGACCACGCGGCGGGCGTGATGCCGGGCCGCATGCTCCAGGGTGATCTCCAGCAGGCTTTGGACGACGGGAAGTTCGTGCATGGGATGGTTCGGGAGTAGAGGCGTCGTCCCGGACGCCAATAACGCCCGGAGCGCGTCAGGCTCCTGATGCTTTAGGGTGATCTCACTTCGATCTTACTTCCTGCCATGCTGTTTTGATATGACGGGGATCACAACCTTATTCCTAAAGTGGAAGTTCATAGTGCAGATGCGCGGCCCGGCCCCAGTTGTCAAAATTTACGCGACTCGCCCGTAACTTTTCCATCGCTTCCCCGTCTTGTCATGCGAAAGGAAATTCACTTCACGCGCTCTCCGATCCTTCCTCGTTGGTTTGAATCTATGGCCCAATCGATACCTGTTCACAACAATCTTCCCCTGCGGGAACTGAAAAAGCAGGAAAAGCGAGAACGGTTGCTTAATGCATCGCTCAGGCTGTTCCGAGAAAAGGGTTACGAACAAACAAAGGTCTCAGAGATCACCCGGGCCGCGGGTGTGGCCAAGGGCACGTTCTTCAACTACTTCCCTACCAAGGAACGGGTGCTCCTGGCTCTGGGCGAGCAAATGTTGGGCCGATTAGGCCGGATCGAATCCAACGACATTTTCCAGCAGAAGACCACGCGCGGCAAGGTGAAAGCCATGTTCCACGCCCTGGCAGCGGGCCTGAATGCAGACCGGGAGCTGGTCAAGGAGATGGTCTATCGGGGTCTGCGCCTGCCTGATCTGGTGGACAACAGCCGGGCGCAGCTCGATTTTCGGGCCATGTTGGTGCTGCTTATCGAGCAAGGCAAACGCAAGGGGGAAATCCGGAAGGATGCAGACGCCTCCTTCGTAGCGGACGCGCTCTACACCCTCTACTTCCAGCAGATCGTCCTCTGGTGCAGCAAAAACTTCCAGAGTTCGCTGCCCGACCAGTTGGATCGGGTCGTCGATCTCATCTTCGACGGCATTTCCCTTTAGCCTCCCACTCGTTTCCCTTGCCACGCAATCTGAAACCCGAGGCGCTCTTACTGCGTAACATGCATGTGAGAGCGCTTTTCGTATGTATAGGCAGGAATTCGCCGTTTGTAGCGAAATGGGGTATGATGCCACTCCCGACCTGAACGCGAAACCGATCGAAACCTTCGACATGCCAGGCGCATTCCCCAATGCGGTCGCACCGCCATCCGGACGCATGCGTCTGCTATCTCCATCCCCCAAAAAGGAACCCAGGATAATGAAACACGCCCGATTCTTAGCTTTTCTGACCGCCCTGTTGCTGGCCTTTACCCTCGTCGCCTGTGGCGGCGGCCAACAGGAAGCCACGACCGCCCCCAGCGAAAATAAAACCGCGGAGACATCCTCCTCCAGCCAGGAATCCGCGACGACCGCGCCTCCCACGCCCACCCCGGAACCTCCGACCGCAACGCCGACGCCGGAGCCCACCGACACTCCCACGCCCGAACCCACGCCCACACCGGAACCCATCGAGGAGTTGTCGAGTACATTCAAGAAAATCGAAGACGTTGTGGATTCCTATCGCAGCAAGGGCCTGATCGAATACACCGTCAGCGGCCTTCCTGATGAAGCTCAATCGGAGTTGAACTTCACCATGGAATTCTCCTCCGAATGGACGAAGGCGGACAATCCCGCGGGTTACGATATGGCCATGTCTATGGCCATGACAGGCATGAATGTCGAGGGCGCGGATTCCGAAGAAGCGCAGGCTGCGTTGCAGGATATCCAGATGGTCATGGTAGGCGACACCGCCTACGTGAAATTCGGCGACCAATGGGTCTCCATGCCCCGCGATGAAGTGGACAATCCCGACAATTTGGGCATCAATGCTGAGGACTTCGTCAGCGGCATGGAGGATGTCAAACGCGTGGGCGAAGAGAAGATCAACGGCATCGATGCGGTGCACTACAGCTTCAGCAACATCAAAAATTATGACTCCTTGATCAACAACATGCTAAAGGAACAACTGAAGGGCAAGGATGTCACCGTCACCCCGACGCAAACCCAGGTCCAGGGTGATATCTGGGTGGCCAAAGATGGCGGCTATCCCGTGAAAACGGAAATGAAGCTCCACATGGAACTCACATACTCTGCCGAAGGGGAGACCGCCCCGCAGCCTCTCGTTTTCGACTTCAACATCGATAGCGAAGTCTTCGACGTCAACAGTGACATCACCATCGAGCCGCCCGAGGGCGCGCCTCAACCGGGCCAGGTGGATGTGCCCGGCTTCGAGCCCGGAACCTTCCCCATCCCGGAAGAGACCAAGATCGAGGGCTCTTTCGCCGGCATGATCACCATGACCAGCAAGCTGAGCCCGGATGAAGTCAACGCCTTTTACGACGACGCCCTGCCCGCGTTGGGCTGGAGCAAACAAGGCGATCTCATGCCCACCTGGACGAAGGGCGAGAACAGCTTCAACCTCATCATCTCCCCCAACGACGACGGCACGAGCACCATCCTCATCATGACCAACGCCAATCAGTAAACGTCGCCCGAACGCTTCATCACACGAAAACAAGCCCCTGGCATGTGCGCCGGGGGCTTTCTTTTTGCAGCGGGTGCAGCCTGGCAATCGGAGAATCCGATAAAGTCAGCCGCTGAATGACTGACAAAAATCCGCTACGCGTTCTCCGCCCGCCAAAACCGCCGACTGGAAGTCGGAGCTGAGGGCCTTTGGCCGCACGTCGGCCTACGCCGACGTTCTTCTCGGCGGAAAGGCACCGTCCCCGCAGGGGGACGGGCGGCGGAACGCCCAAAGCCCTGAATTCATTCGGCCAGAGTGTCGGCAAAATGAAATTTGTCAGTCAACCAGGGCCAGCCGCTCGGTTTACTGCGCAGCCGGCATACTGGCTTCCTGATTTGCTTCCATCTCCACGAACGCCGAGTTGCCCTCGCGCAGGGCCTCATAGACCCTGGCGTAGTAGACAAGATACACCGTCTGAGCCAGACTCTTCCACAGCCAGGTCAGCGCGCCCATGCCAATGACGCCGATGACCATCAAGCCCCAGTTCCACGCCGCGGGCCCGGAAGGCGTCGCCCCTTCCTCGAACCCACGGAGCACTCCGAACCAGGGCCCCATCAGCATGAAGGAGAAAGGCGTGGCGAGGATGCGAAATAAAATCGCTATCGCGATCAGCACGACCCAAATCAGCAGCAGAAACACGACCATCGGGCCGATATTCTCTTTGGCCAATCGCCAGCCTTCGCGAATGGCTTCTCCCAGAGGCATGTCGTCGATGACCGAAGCCTGGTACATGAGCGGCGCGAAGACGCCTCGGAACAGGGCGATGATCAACGCCAGACAGGTCAACAGCCCCATCATCGCGAAAATGCCGCTCACCAGACCGAAAACCGCGCCGTCATCGTCCGCAGGCCACCCAGATCTCATTGCCTCGAACATGCCTCCCGCCAGAATCAACGCCAGGAACATGACAAACAGGCCCGCCATGATCCAGGGCAGAGACCAGAGGAGGTCGAGGGCGAAGTAAGCCGCGGCCTTGTGCACGCCTCGCCCCAGCCCCCGGCTGATATCCGTCTTCTCGCCCCGAATGGCGCGGGCGGCCTCGGCCACCACGCCCGCCCGAGCGATCAGATTGATGACGTAACCCACCAGGCCGAACAGCCCCATGAACCCCATCATGGCCAGATACCCCAGGGAAAATCGGGTGAGCCAGTCAATGATGTCATTTTCGGTCATGCCCGCGTCCATCATCATCAGGTTGGACATCCAGTTCACCTGCCAGCCCATGGCGACCCCAGCGTAGATCATGGTGGCGAAGGAGAAAACCAGGACGCCCACCGCGCTGATCACCCATAGCTTCTTCTCCCGCCAGATGATGCGAAGCGTGTCGGTGAGAATATCGCCGTAGTTCATCGGTAACCTCCTGGTTCAAAAATGGTGTTGTTCGTTTGCAAAAAACTCGAAGCCCGCGTTGGGCGAGGTGACAACGGGCGTGATGCGTGAAAACGTGAAACGTGAGAGCGTTACGCATCACGCATTACGTTTCACGGCTCGCCAGCCTGGCCGCGAGGCGTTTTCTTCGGTATCGGCGCCCCTTTGCACGAGCTAACTGTTTCGGGAAAAGCGCTGGCGTCGTTGGCGCGCATAAAACAAAACCGGAGGCCCGAAGGCCCCCGGTCAGGTGCGTTTACTTCTCTTCCTTCTCCCGCTTGGCCTCATCGATGATGGCCTGGGAGAGGTGTTGCGGCACGGGCTCGTAACGCAGGAATTCGATGTTGTAGATGCCCCTGCCCTGCGTGATGGAGCGCAGGTCGTTGGCGTAGCGCAAGAGCTCGGCGTAGGGCACCTCGGCGGTGATGATGCTCTTGCCGCGGACGGTGTCCATGCCCAACACCCGGGCCCGGCGGGTGTTCAGATCGCCCAGGATATCGCCCATGTACTCCTCGGGCACGATGACCTCCACCTTGTAGATAGGCTCCAGGAAGATGGGGCCCGCCTCGTGGAACGCCTTCTTGAAGGCCTCGCGGCCCGCGATCTGGAAGGCGATATCCTTGGAGTCCACGGGATGCTCCTTGCCGTCATACACCGCCACCTTGACCTTGACCACAGGGTACCCGGCCAGCACGCCCTCCTTCATCACCTGGCGGATGCCCTTCTCGATGGAGGGCATGAAGGTGGAGGAGATGGCGCCGCCGAAGACCTCCCATTCATAGACCAGGTCCTGCTCATCTGTGCCCGGTTCGACCCGCATGTGCACCTCGGCGAACTGGCCGGCGCCGCCGGTCTGCTTCTTATGGCGATACGCGGCCTTGGCCGTCTTGGACACGGTCTCGCGGTAGGGGACTTTGGGCGTCTCAGTGGCGACGTTGACGCCGAATTTGCTCTTGAGACGATTCACGGCAATGGTGATGTGCACATCGCCCATGCCCTGCAGGATGAGCTGACGGATGGAGGTGTCGTTGTACCACTTGAGGGTGGGGTCCTCCTCCACCAGACGGTTGAGCGCATTGCTGATCTTGGCGCTGTCAGCCTGGGTGAGGGGACGGATAGCGACGGCGTAGAGAGGGTTGGGGAACTTGGGCGGAGGCAGCACGATGTTCGTACCCTTCTCCACCAGGGTGTCGCCCGTGACCGTGACGTTCAGCTTGGCCGCAGCCGCGATATCGCCCGCAGGCACCTCTTTCACAGGCAACTGCTCCTTGCCGCGCAGGGTGAAGATATGGCCCATGCGCTCTTCCGCCCGCTTGTTGATATTGTACATGCGGGAATCGGACTTGAGCGTGCCATTGAACACCCGGAATAGCGTGATGCGCCCCACATAGGGGTCGGCAATGGTCTTGAAGACCAGGGCGGCAGTGACGCCGTTGGGATCGCCGGGCAGTTCGCCCTCCTCGCCGTCGATGATGGCGGGATAGGGGGCCGCGTCCACGGGCGAGGGCACCAGGGAGATGATCAGGTCCATGGCTGAGCGAATGCCGATCTCCTTGACCGCAGAGCCAGCGAATACGGGCGTGACAGAGCCCTCGCGGATGGCGTTCTTCAGGCCCGTGAAGACCTCTTCCGGGGTCAGCTCCTCGCCCTCCAGATACTTCATCAGCAACTCGTCATCGCTCTCGGCCGCGGCTTCTACCAGCTCCAGCTTGGCCTCCTCCAGCGCCTCTTCCAGCTCGGCGGGCGCGTCGCCCGGCTTGCCTTCCGGCCCCATGTAAGCCTCGCCTTCGATGACGGACACGACGCCGCTGAAGTTATCCTCCGCGCCAATGGGCAGCAGCACGGGCACAAAATGGCCTTCGAAGGTGTTGTTCAGCGCATCCACCACCCGCTGAAAATCCGCGTTGTCCCGGTCCATCTTGTTGACGAAGATGAAGCGGGGCTTGTTCTCCTGCTCCAGATGCTGCCAGGCCAGCTCCGTGCCCACTTCGATGCCCGCCACCGCGTCCACCACAACCATGCCGGCCTCGGACACGCGCAGCGCGCTGATCACATCGCCGATGAAGTCGGGATAACCGGGCGTGTCCAACACATTCAGCTTGTGGTCGGCCCATTCCACCGGAATCAGACTGGCGTTGATGGACTGAGAACGCTTGATCTCTTCATCGTCCCAGTCGGACAGGGTCGTGCCATCCTCGATGCGCCCCATGCGATTTGTGACGCCCGTGGCGTGGGCCATAGCCTCGGCCAGGATGGTCTTGCCCGAGCCGCTATGCCCCATCAATGCGATATTGCGAATCTTGTCGCTGGAATAAACCTTCATCAGTCCTCCGTTTTTGAAGTAATCAGTTATCAGTGAACAGTAATCAGTTTGCAGTGTTCAGTATATCCACAGACAATCGCAGATTTTTATCATCCGCTTATCTGCGTGCATCCGCAGCCATCTGCGCCATCTGCGTTCTGATCTTGTTTTTTGTCCAAAAAGAACCGCCAGCAAGCCCAATTTTTGAGCCGGGCGGTCAACCAAAACATTGTAAGCCATCCCCGCATGAGTGTCAAAAAAGAAGAGTTCCTGAAGAGGCCCTGTTTCGCCCTCTCGCCTACTCGTCAACCTCATACGTCTTGAACTGCCCCAATGGCTTCGCCATCATCTCGGCCAGAGCCCGATCGAACCCCGCCCGGATAGCCTCCTCGTCCAAGGTCAACAACTGGCGGTCGCGCATGAGCCAGCGCCCGGCCACCATCACATCCCGCACGTCCGCGGGCTCCGTATTCCACACCAATGAGGCGGGCACGCTGTGGATGGGCTGATAATGGGTCTGAGAGGCGTCGATGACCATGAGATCGGCCTGGAAGCCGGGGGCCAGCACGCCGCTTTGGGCGAAGCCCAACGCCCGGGCGCCGTTGCGCGCGGCCATGCGCAGAGGCGTCAGCCCGCCCAATGCCTCGGGATCGTTGCGGGCCTGCCGCTGCATGACCACAGCCAGCCGTATCTCCCGCCACAGGTTCAGGGCGACGCTGCTGCCCGCGCCGTCCGTGCCCAGGGCCACGTTCACGCCCGCCTCCAGCATCTCAGGCACGGGCGTGACGCCCATGGCGTAGCGCATGTGGGTGCTGGGACAATGGGCCACGTTCACATGGGAATTGGCGAGGATGGCGATGTCGATGGGGTTCGAGTGGATGGCGTGGGCCACGATGGTGTGGGTCTCGAACAACCCCCGATCGTGCAGGAGCTCAATGGGCGTCATGTCGTACGCCGCCAGGGACGCCTCCACCTGGCCCCCGGTCTCCGCGGCGTGAATGTGGATGCCGATGCCCTCCCGCACGGCCACGGCCGCGGTGCGGGCCAGAAATTCGTCGCTGCACAGGTAGGGGGAATGGGGCCCGAACATGGCCCGCAGCCGCCCGTCCGCGGCGCCGTCCCAGCGCTTGACAAACTCCACCGTCTCGGGCACAGTGATGCCCACCTCGCCCCCGTCATGCCCAAACACCGCCCAGGCCAGATTCGCTCTCATACCGCTTTCCACCACGGCCTGGGCCACTTCATCCATGTAGAAATAGTGATCCGCAAAGCCGATGACGCCCCCGCGCAGCATCTCCACCATGGCTAGGCGCACGCCCCAGCGCACCATCTCCCGGGTCAGCGCGGATTCCAGCTTCCAGATGCCCTCGTTGAACCAGCGGTCCAGGGGCATATCCTCGGCGTAGCCGCGGGCGAAGACCATGGCCGCGTGGGTGTGGGCGTTGTAGAGGCCCGGCGCCACGATCTTGCCCGAGAGATCGATGACCTTATCCGCGGCGAAATCCGCGGGCGCTTCGCCCAGGGCGACGATGCGGTCATCGGCGATGGCGAGGTCCGCGTCGGTGAGGATGGCGTCCTCATCGTTCAGGGTGACGATGGTGGCGTGTTTGAGCAGGATGTGGGTCATGAGACGCGTCGAAGGGGGCGAGTGAGGGATTGTTTCGCTCCATTATCCCCATTTCCGCCATCCTTGACAAGCCGCTTCCTGAGCGCAACCCGCCCATTGACAACGCCCCTGCTTTCATTGACAATGTTCCAGAAGGAAATTCCAAAAAGAACGCTGGCGTCGCTGATGAAAGACTCGCCAAGCCGCCGTTGGCCGAGACGACCAACGGCGTGAAACGTGATGCGTAAGGACTTAACGAATCACGCATTACGCATTACGAACCTGCTTACTGAGCCCGAAATGCCCTCTCGCTCCCTGACCTACGTTCTTCTGGCCGCGATGCTGTGGGGAACCATCGGCGTCGTGGCCAGGGGCTTCTACGCGGCCACCGACGCCAGTCCTCTGACCCTGAGCCTGTTTCGGCTGGGCGTGGCCGCGCCCCTGCTGGCCGCGCTCAGCTTCGCCCGAGATGGTCGCGGGTTCTGGCGCATCGGGCGGGGGGAGTGGGGTTGGTGGCTGGGCGCAGCCGTCAGCATGGCCGGGTATCAGTTGTTCATCTTCGCCGCGGTGCAGCGCACCAGCGTCACCGCGGCCCAGTTCCTGGCCATCTGCACCGCGCCCATCCTGGTGGCGATCCTCGCGCCCCTCATCCTGGGCGAACGCGTCTCCTCCCGGGCGCTGGCGGCAGGAGCCCTGGCGCTGGCCGGGGTGAGTCTGGTGGTGGGGTTGGGGAATCCGGGCGACCTGGTGCGGCGGGACTATCTGCTGGGGAATCTGCTGGCGCTGGCTGCGGCCGGGGCCTGGGCCGCCTACGCCATCATCGCCCGGCGGCTGGTGGCCCGCCACAGCGTCACCCGCATCACCTTCGTCACCTTCACTGGCGCGGCCCTGCTGATCCTGCCCTGGGCGTGGCCCCAAACCCGCTCCCTGACCCTCACGCCTGCGGGCTGGGCCATGGCCTTCCACCTGGGCGCAATCGCCACCGCCCTGGCCTACTTCCTCTACGTCAGCGGCCTCCAGCGAGTGACGGCCACGGTCTCCGTGTTCCTGGCCCTGGCCGAGCCCGTCACTGCGGCGCTGCTGGCCGCCTGGCTGTTCGATGAGCGGTTGAGTCTGGCGGGCTGGGCGGGCGTGGGTCTGTTAGCCCTTGGCCTGGTCTGGCTGGCTCGGGCCGGGGGATAAGGATGATTTCAGGTGTCTATACACGTATCCCCTTATAGCGAGGCAAAAACCACGAAGACGCGACGACACGAAGGTGCGAAGGGTAAAAGTGGCAGGTGGCAGGTAGCAAGTGGCAGGTGAGAAACGTCGCTGCGAGAAGAATTTGCCACTTGCGGTAACTGCTAAGGTAGTTGGCCCCAATCGCCCCTCTTTTGCCACGAAGACACGAAGGAAACGATGGCGCGAAGTCATTCAAAAAAGATTTTATCCGTGTTTCCTCGTATCCGTGTCGAGTGAACAGGGCTACGTTAGCAGTTACCACTTGCGACTTGCAAACCTGCAAACCTGCGTTGTCTTCGCTCCTTCGAGTCTTCGTAGCAAGACGTTTTATTGGATACCTGTATGGTTACGATTTCAGAGCATATTGGGAAGGAAGAAGAAGCCGATGCCTAGAATGAGATAGACCGCCAGCAGCATCGCGCCTTCCAGCCAGTTCGACTTGCCATCGACGGCCACCAGCGCGCCGATGATGGAGGCCGCGGTCAGGGCGATGAGCTCGAAGTTGTTGAATTCCAGGGGGAAGGGATGCCCGAGCAGGGGTGAAATCAGTACGATCAGCGGGGCTACGAACAGGGCGATCTGGAGGCTGGACCCCAATGCAATGTTCAGACTCAGCTCCATGTGATTCTTCATGGCCACTTCCACGGCCACGACATGCTCGGCCACATTGCCGATGATGGGGATGAGGATGATGCCCACGAAAAAGGCACTGAAACTCAACTGCTCCGTCACCGGCTCCACCGCACCTACCAGAAATTCACTGAGCACGGCGATGGCCCCCACGCTGACGGCGAGGACGCCCACAGACGCGGGCAGGCTCCAGTGCGGCCCGTCGTGCCCGGGCGGAGGCGCAGCCGGGCCCGCTTTCTCAGGCTCGGGCTGGCGACCGAAGAGCATGTATCCAATGGCGGCCACGTAAATTGCCAGCATGACCACGGACGTCGTCAGGCTCAGGCCTTCCACCTTCCCGAAGTCGGGCTCGATGGCCGCGTTGAACAAGGAAGGCACGGCAATGGCGATGGCGGCCAGGAAGAGCATGGTCGCGTCCAGGCCCGCCTGCTCCCGGTCGAAACGCTGCACCCCGAACTTGATTCCTCCGAACAGGATGGCGGCTCCCAGCACCAGCAGGATATTCCCCAGAATCGAGCCGATGATGGAGGCCGACACCAGGGTGAGCTGGCCCGCGCGCACGGCGATGATGATGATAATCAGCTCGGCCGCGTTGCCCAGGGTGGCGTTGAGCAGGCCGCCAATGCGCGGGCCCGTCTTCGCGGCCAGGGCCTCGGTGGCGTCACCCAACAGCCCGGCCAGGGGAATAATGGCCAGGGCCGAGGCGGCGAACACAATCAGAGGCGACCCATGCAGAAATTCCGCGGCCAGGGCTGCGGGCGCAAAGATCAACAAGGCGTACATCCATTTCTTCATCGGCGACTCCAGTTTGGGGAACGCATGAGATCACTCGACTGTACGACCACGCGACTGATCGACCGCGCGACCATTACTCCTCCGGTGCGACGACGACCTCGCCCTCCTCATTCTCTGTCAACGCGGGATAACCATAGAGTTCTGACAGGAGCCCGGTCATGAGCTGGGCGATGAAGCGCACCGCGGAAATGGTGCGAGCGTAGGGCATCCGCCACGGCCCGATGACGCCCACCACCCCGGCGCTGTGCTGGGGGCTGCCATAACGCGAGAGCACCAGGCTGACGTTGGGGAGCCGGGCGTAAGGCCCCTCGCCGCCGATGATCACCTGCACGCCGGGCAGGTAGCGGGCCTCGGTCAGGAAGGGTTCCAGCAGGATGGGATTCTCGAACACTTCGATGACCTGCTGCGCCGCGGCCTGATCGGAGAATTCGGGCGCGCTGAGCATGTAAATCAAACCCTCATGCACCACCTCATCCAGGCGCTCATCCTCATGGTAGAGGGTTTCGCCCACCAGTTGCAGCACGCGGCGGGCGAATGGCTCCAGATCGACCTCCAACCGCTGGATCTGCGTCCAATCCCGTTCCGCCAGCAGTTCGTTGAACTGGTTGCTGATCATCGTGAGTTCGGCCTGGGTGCGCGGCTCGTCCAGGGTGAGGATTTGCTGGCGCACTGCGCCCCCTTGCAGCACCAACACCATCAACACCGTATGCGGCTGCAGACTGATGAGCTCCAGATGCTTGAAACGGGCATGCTCCGCCCGAGGCGCGGTGGTGATGGCCGCGCTGCGCGCGGTGCGGGCCAAAACGCTGGCCGAAAGCTGCACCCACTGGTCCATCTCACCCTGCACCTGGAAGAATTGGTGCTGGATGGTGCGGCGCAGGGTCGAGGGCAGCCGCGTCTCGGGCAGGAGATGCTGGACGAAGTAACGATAGCCTTTGTGGGTGGGCACCCGCCCGGCCGAGGTGTGGGGATGGGTGAGATAGCCCATCTCCTCCAGGCGCTTCATCTCATTCCGCACGGTCGCGGGCGAAAACCCTGGACGATAGGTTTCGACCAGGCGTTTGGAGCCCACCGGCTCGGCCGTGGCCACGAACTCGCGCACGACCCATTCCAGGATGGCCTCCTGCCTGGGCGTGAGCTTGTCGGGCGATTTGGCTTCTCGCTTTCGGGCCATGATTTGAAATGCGGGTCGCTATGAAAATCGGATTAGGGAACGCAGATGACGCAGATCGAAACGGATGAACGCAGATAAAAGAAAGATCTGGATGTCCTGAAAAAACCTTAACCACGGAGACACAGAGAGCACGGAGAAGGAAAAAGATAAGGTTTGGAGAGGATTTTCTCCGTGCCCCCCCTTATTTTTCTCTGTGTCCTCCGTGTCTCCGTGGTGAAATGACCTTTTTGCGGTGGAGCCGATTCTCAGCGCAGGTTGTAGAAAGCGCTCAGGCCCGGGAAGAAAGCGCTGTCCTCCAGCTCCTCTTCGATGCGCAGGAGCTGGTTGTATTTCGCCACCCGGTCGGAGCGGGCGGGCGCGCCCGTCTTGATCTGGCCCGTGTTCAGGGCCACGGCCAGGTCGGCGATGGTCGTATCCTCGGTCTCGCCCGAGCGATGGGAAACGACCGCGGTCCAGCCCGCGCGCTGGGCCATGCGCACCGCGTCGATGGTTTCAGTGAGCGTGCCGATCTGATTCAGCTTGATGAGGATGCTGTTGGCCGCGTTCAGGTCGATGGCCTTCTTCAGGAACTTGACGTTGGTGACCAGCAAGTCGTCGCCCACAAGCTGAACCCGGTCGCCCAGGGCCTGATGCAGCATCACCCAGCCCTCCCAGTCGGTCTCGGACATGCCATCTTCCAGGGAGATGATGGGATATTCGTTGATCCAGCTCTCCCACAGTTTGACCATCTCTTCACTGGTCAGCGTGCGGCCTTCGGTTTTCAGATGATACTTGCCATCCTCGTAGATCTCGGACGTGGCGGGGTCCAGGGCGATGAAGACCTCCTCGCCCGCCTTGTAGCCCGCGCGGTCGATGGCCTTGAGGATCATATCCAGGGGTTCGCGGTTGCCGTGCTTGAACGCAGGCGAGAAGCCGCCCTCATCCCCCACGCGGGTGCTGTATCCGGCCTCCTTCAGCACAGCCTTCAGGTTGTGATAGATCTCCGAACCCCAGCGCAGAGCCTCGCGAAAGCTGGGCGCGCCCACGGGCATGACCATGTATTCCTGGAAATCGGTGACCCAGCCGCCGTGCGCGCCGCCGTTCATGATATTCATCATGGGAACGGGCAGCGTGTGGGCGTTGGCTCCGCCAATGTAGCGGTAAAGAGGCTGGAAGGTGGCCCGGGCCGAAGCCTTGGCCACGGCCAGACTCACGGCCAGGATGGCGTTCGCGCCCAGGTTCGCCTTGTTGGGCGTGCCATCCAGCTCAATCATGGCCTGGTCCACGCCCCGCTGGTCCAGCGCGTTCATGCCGATGAGTTCGTTGGCGATGGGCCCGTTCACATTGGCCACGGCCTTGAGCACGCCCTTGCCCAGATAGCGGTCGGAGTCGCCGTCGCGCAGCTCCAGGGCCTCGTTGACGCCGGTGGACGCGCCCGAAGGCACAGCCGCGCGGCCGATGGAGCCGTCATCCAGCAGCGCTTCCGCTTCCACGGTGGGGTTGCCGCGGGAATCGAGGATCTCCCGGGCGCGGATATCGAGAATTTCGACAACAGTCATGGTATGTTCTCCTTGATTTGCGTGATAAAGAGCGCCGTCGCCCGTTCGCAAGCGGGCGACCGCGCAAAAGAATTTTTCTGTAAATAGCAGACCTTCACCCCCAATCATACACGGTTTCCGGGCAAAATGGCGAATTCTACCGCAGCGGCCCGTTCTGGGATGCGCGATTTCCAACCATTTTGCCCGCCGAAGCCCTCTTCCTTGCATTTGCCAACCCTTTTCCCCCGCCTGTATAATCTCCCTACCGCTTTCCCTTTCTTCTTTCGTAACTGCTAAGGTAGTTGGCCCCAATCGTCCTCTTTTGCCACGAAGACACGACGGAAACGAAGACACGAAGTCATTCAAAAAAGATTTTATCCGTGTTTCCTCCTATCCGTGTCCTGTGAACAGGGCTACGTTAGCAGTTACCTTCTTTTGCTCTTTTGTGAGGAGGCAATCATGTGGAAAAAGAGTTTTGTTTTAGCAATTGTTCTTTTAATAGGATCGGCTATGGCCTTATTTGCTGCCACAACGCCGATTGACTTCACCGGTTTTGATGGGTCAGGATTTGCACCTAACCCTGCCGCGGGGCAGTTGGACTCTGACATCTGGCGGGTTACGGGACTCAGTGACGGGGATGGGACTTTTGGTGGCACATATACTACTGGTGATTTTGCCCGCGGTTCTTCTTCCGGCGGTGTTTCCACCGGCGGCGTTTATTCGTTTGACGTAGGTGGGGGGAATACGACGCTAGGCGTTCAGCCAGGTAGCTCCGATTTCACTCCTGGAGATTTCACGCTGAAGATCGAGAATACGACGGGCAGTACGGTGGCCGATGTTTATGTCTCTTACGTCATTTGGACCTTCAATGATCAAGATCGGGCGAATTCCTTGAATTTTTCCTGGTCACTTGACGATACAACGTATACGCAGGTTCCTTCATTGGATTACACAACCCCGGGGACAGCAGACACGACACCCACCTGGACGAGTGTTTCACGATCGACGACATTGACTGGCGTAAATCTTCCCGCTGGCGGCTTTCTGTACCTGAAATGGACTGGAGATGATGTATCCGGGAGTGGCGCTCGCGATGAATATGCCATTGATGACATTGAAGCCCGAATCGGAGGTCCCAACGCCGTCTCCCTCGCCGACATGAACGCCAGCAATGGCGTGAGCAACGCCGTTATCATCGCCCTGCTGGTCGGCTTCAGCGCCCTGCTCTTCCTGGGCTTCTGGTTGCGCCGCCGATCATCGGAACGATAACGACGCTATGTAGCTCAATCTACTTTTTCACTCCCCCTCACGCTTGCTTTTCCGGGAAGACCTATTGAAAATCAAAGGCGGACATGCCTGCTGGACGTCCGCCTCGTTGTTTTTCGACACGCCTAGCGAGAGACGCCCGTCCCGAAATCAGATTATCCGACGTTTTACTTTTGGCAGATCACCACTCCGCATGGCATCCAACATGGAACGGTCTGGCATGTCGAGCTTCCATCCGAATCTATATCACTTCCCGGAGAAACGTTATGAGCAAGGAAAAGAAAATCAGGAAAGCATACTCGCCTCCCCGAATTTATGAGGTGGGGGAGCTCAAGCAATTTGCAGGCTCCTATTTGGGGAATCACCCCGATCCGGGCAAAGGGCCCGCTATCGGATTACCGCCTTCTCTCCCTACGCAATAGCGCCCACAGACAGACGCCCAAGCTGCACTTCCTGACCGCCCGCCCATCGCGGGCTTTTTTCACGCTCCTCCCAATCCCATGGAAACACATCGAATCCCCCGCATCTTCCTGATCCTCCCCCTGGGCCTGCTGGCCCTGACCGTCGTCATCCTCACCTTCTCCCGCACCGCCACCCAGGCCGCGCCCCAGGCCTGCTCCGGCCTGTTCATGTCCGAATATATCGAGGGCAGCAGCTACAACAAGGCCATCGAAATCTACAATGGCACGGGCGCGGCCGTGGACCTCAGCGCCTACGCGCTGGAACTCTACGCCAACGGCAGCGCCACCGTCAGCCAGAGCATGACGCTTTCGGGCATGTTGGCCGATGGGGACGTGTACGTCATCGCCCACCCCAACGCGGACGCGGCCATCCTGGCCGTGGCCGACGCCACCAACAGCGCCGTCATCAACTTCAACGGCGATGACGCGGTGGTGCTGCGGCAAAATGGCGCGGCGGTGGACGCCATCGGCCAGGTGGGGGTGGACCCCGGCAGCGCCTGGAGCAACAACGGCGTCAGCACCAAGGACATGACCCTGCGCCGCAAACCGGGCGTGAGCCAGGGCGACAGCAACCCCAACGATCCCTTCGATCCCAGCCTGGAATGGGACGGTTACCCGCAGGACACCTTCGACGGTCTGGGCGCGCACACGGCGGATTGTGCGGGCGGCGGGCCCACGGCCACGCCGTCGCCCACGCCCACCCCCACGCCCCAACCATCGGCCTGCGACACCATCCCCAAAATCCAGGGATCGGGCTACTGGTCCACCTGTCTGGGGCATCGGGATAACATCGAGGGGTGCATCACCGGCGTTACGGCCAAGGGCTTCTACTTCCAGGACGTGACCGGCGACGGCGATCCCGCCACCTCGGACGGCATCTTCGCCTACTTCTGGTCCACCTGGGACAATCCGGACAACCTGCAACCGGGGCAGCTCGTGCGCGTCAGCGGCAATGTCACCGAATACTATGACACCACCGAGTTCGCCCACTCGGGCAGCGACCCCCTCTCGGTCACCGTCATCGGCTCCTGCACCCTGCCCACACCCGTCGCCATCGCGCCCAACACCGACCCCAACGCCGACCCCATGGCCCTGTACGAGCAATACGAGGGCATGAGGGTGCAGATGAGTTTCAGCGGCTGGGTCGTGGGCGCGACCAAACGCTTCCGCAGCCGCTATCCCGCGGGCGACCCCGAGATCGCGTTCGTGGACTTCGGCAGCAGCATCCCCGACTACGACCGCGTCTTCGAGAACGACTACCCCGGCTATCAGGGCATCAGCTATCTCTCGGGCGGCCTGGGCTACGACCTGCCCGACCTCGATTTCGGCGACGACGTGGCCGCCACTGACCTCACCGGCGTGCTCGGCTACCAGTTCGACAAATACACGCTGTTGGTGGACCACGCCCCCACGCTCTCCACGACCGACAATGCGGACGTGACCAGCAACGCGCCTGATCTCGACCCCGCCAAAATCCAGCACGATCTGTGCAACTTCAACGTGGAGAACCTGTTCGACAACATCGATGATGGCAATGGCGATTGGGGCGATTGGGCGCCCGGCTATCCCAACAGCGGCGACCCCGCCGGCGCGACCGAATATCAAAACAAGCTGGACGCCCTGGCCGACGTCATCGTGAACCGCATGAAAAGCTGCATGGTCATCGGAGTGGAGGAGGTGGAAGGGAAACAGCAGGTGTATGACGACCTGGCCGCGGCCGTCTCGGGCAAGGACGCGGCTCATAGCTGGCAGGGCGTCTATGTGGAATCGGGTGACGGGCGCGATATCAGCCAGGGTTTCCTCTATCGAGATGACGTGACCCTGCTCAGCCTCACGCCCGTGAGCGGCACGCCCTACGATGGCTGGGTCAGCGACGGCGTGCTGGATTTCGTGCGCACCCCGCCCGACGGCCTCTTCCGCTTCCACGGGGGCACAGCCGATGAAATCG
>Ga0256832_1000914_pt1 | contig 19715 bp, 17 predicted proteins | sample 134614metaG_FD_190534 | JGI IMG/M metagenome (GOLD analysis project Ga0256832, IMG submission 190534) | Hydrothermal vent microbial communities from Lau Basin, Pacific Ocean - 134-614 | ecosystem: Environmental > Aquatic > Marine > Hydrothermal vents | place: Pacific Ocean: Lau Basin | collected...
GCTTCTTCCAGCGCTTCCCTGTCCAGCAGATGCACTTTGCTGCCTTTTATCTCCAGAATATTTTTTGATTTCAAGCTCTTGATTATCCTTGAAAATGTCTCCGGCTTGACTGAAATACGCGAGGCGATGACATGCTTGGGAATATCCAGCTCGAAGTCGTCCCGGCAGTCCGGAGCACGGGCCAGGATGAAGGCCGCCACCCGGCAGGTGGCACTGTGCAGACTCAGATCATCGATTTCCCGGATCAGCGAACGCAGGCGGATACTCATATCTCCGAGCAAGGCCATGCACAGATCCACCGAACTTTTGAGCAACTCCTGAAAATGCCGGGCATCAATACTGATCAGATCGGTCTCCCCCAGTGCAATGGCGCCTACCGGATAACGAGGCTGCTCTAGGAACATCAGGGCTTCAGCAAAAGTGTGGCCTGCATCCACCAGTTCGATAACCTTCTCATTCCCGTCAGGCGCAAGACGAAACAGTTTCATGTGCCCGCTCACCACCAGATAAAAACGTCTGAATTCATCACCCTGCTGGAACAGCACATCACCATCAGCCAGGCTGATCTGCTTTGCACGAGTCAGCACATCCTCAAATTGCTTGTCAGTAAGCCGTTGTAATATCAGATTATTTTTTAGGTATTCTCGCAAGATGCTCTACCTGCCATTCATTGAGTGGTTAGCGGGTAATCAGGTTTATTTATATAAAAATACAGTCAAATAATGAGGGCTGATGCGGCTTTCACTGCCCCTCTGTACAAAACAACAAAAAAACCCATGAAATTGATGTTCATCATTATAACAATTGACCTGGGTCAAAGCGCTTTTTTTATGCTCTAGGCACATTAGCGGTACCTAAATTCTTAAGGGAGACCACTCTAATGGCACAGGCATTTACCAAAGCCATGGCGAGGAACATTTTCTACGTGGGAACATTGTTCTTCTTCTTGCTGTTCCTGGCCCTGACTTTTCAAACCCACTCGGCACTGCCGGATCGGGATAATCGGCAGGCAATCAATGATACCGTAGCCCTTGGCAAGAAAGTCTGGGAACAGAACGATTGCATCGGTTGCCACACACTGTTGGGCGAAGGCGCCTATTTTGCTCCCGAGCTGGGTAACGTATACAAACGCTTCGGCAGCACTGATGCCATCAAGGGCTTCATCGCCAGCCGTCCCAAAGATGGCATTCCCGGCCGCCGCAGCATGCCCCAGTTCAACCTCAGCGACGAGGAATTGACCGCTGTTGCCGAATTTCTGAAATATGTTTCCGGCATCAATACCAGCAACTGGCCGCCTAGCCCTCAAGGCTGATGCAACCCGGATCTGCAAGGAGAAAAAATCATGAAATATGAATCTCAAAAGGTTGCCAAGCTGTATTTTGTCGCGGCAATCGGACTCTTCGTGGGACAGATTCTGTTCGGCCTTGTCATGGGCCTGCAGTACATTGTCGGTGACTTCCTGTTCCCGGAAATCCCTTTCAACGTGGCCCGCATGGTTCACACTAACCTGCTCATCGTGTGGCTGCTGTTTGGCTTCATGGGCGCGGCCTATTACCTGGTGCCTGAAGAAGCCGAAACCGAGTTGTTCGCACCCTGGCTGGCCAAGCTCATGTTCTGGATCTTCCTGGCTGCCGGCGCTGCCACGATTCTTGGCTACCTGCTGGTGCCTTACGCCACCCTGGCCGAACTGACCATGAACGACCTGCTGCCCACCATGGGCCGCGAGTTCCTGGAGCAGCCCACCATCACCAAGCTGGGCATCGTGGTCGTGGCCCTGGCGTTCCTGTTCAACATCGGCATGACTATCCTCAAAGGCCGCAAGACCGTGGTCAACCTGGTGTTGCTCATGGGTCTGACCGGTCTGGCCGTGTTCTTCCTGTTCTCTTTCTACAACCCCGTGAACGTCGTAATGGATAAGTACTACTGGTGGTGGGTGGTACATCTGTGGGTTGAGGGTGTATGGGAACTGATTCTGGGCTCCATCCTGGCCTTCATCCTGATCAAGACGACAGGTGTTGACCGCGAGGTTATCGAGAAATGGCTGTACATCATCGTCGCCATGACCCTGATCACAGGCATTATCGGCACCGGTCACCATTACTACTGGATTGGTACTCCGGCATTCTGGCAGTGGTGGGGTTCCATCTTCTCCGCCATGGAGCCGATTCCCTTCTTCATGATGACCGTATATGCGTTCAACATGGTGAACAAGCGCCGCCGCAACCATCCCAATAAAGCTGCTGTCCTCTGGGCCCTGGGTACTGCGGTTATGGCTTTCCTCGGTGCTGGCGTGTGGGGCTTCCTGCACACTCTGGCTCCTGTGAACTATTACACTCACGGCACCCAGATCACCGCCGCCCACGGTCACATGGCCTTCTACGGCGCTTACGTGATGATCGTCCTGGCCATGATCTCTTATTCCATGCCCATGATGCGCGGCCGTGAAGCCTGTAACAGCGCCCGGGCTCAGAGCATGGAAATGTGGTCCTTCTGGCTGATGACCATCTCCATCATCTTCATCACCCTGTTCCTCACCGGCGCGGGCATCCTGCAGGTCTACCTGCAGCGCTTCAGCGACAACCCCATGCCATTCATGGTGGTGCAGGAGAAGATCACATTGTTCTACTGGCTGCGTGAAATCGCGGGCTTGGTATTCCTGCTGGGACTGGTGCTCTATATTGCCAGCTTCTTTGTCGGCAAGAACGAGCCTGAGGCCACTGTGGAACTGGCCAAGTAAGGTCTGTCGCAGGGAAGGTTTTCCGCCTTCCTTGCGATTTCACATATAACTGAATAAGGCGGATGTGTATCATCCGCCTTATTCAGTTCTGGACTTGCGAAAACCGGGAAACAATCATGGAAAAGAACAACTGGCCACCGGGTGATCTTGTCATCTGGTTCTTCATCCTGGCGGAGTTGCTGGTATTCGGCGTGTTCTTTGCCGCCTATGCCTTCACCCGCGCCAACAATGTGGAACTGTTTAATGAGTATCAGCTGCACCTGGATCGCAACGCTGCACTCATCAACACGGTGGCGCTCATCACATCCAGTTACTTCGTGGTGCGGGCGGTCGCCGCCATACGCGATGACAACAGCAAAGGTTGTTTCCACTGGCTGCTGGCCGCCCTGTTCATGGGCGTGGTATTCCTGGTAGTGAAAGGCATGGAATATCACCATCATTTCTCCCTGGGCATCAACCTGAGTACCAATACCTTCTACATGTTCTACCTGTCCCTGACCTTCTTCCATTTCCTGCATGTGATCCTGGGCATGATCATTCTTCTGGCGGTGGCCCTTAAGGCCAGGTCCGGCGGCTACAGCGCGGCAGAGCATACAGGCGTGGAAACCGGCGCGTCCTACTGGCACATGGTGGACCTGGTGTGGATGATTCTGTTCCCCCTGGTCTATGTGATGAGGTAACCCAAGATGGAAGACAAAAAATTCATTCGCCCCTGCACTCTCATTTACTTTCTGCTCCTGGGCTTGACCGTCACCACCTGGTTCATTGGCACCCAGGGACTGTCTGGCTTGCAGATCTCCCTGCTGGTGCTGGGTTTCGCCCTGATCAAAGGACAACTCATTGGTGACTACTTCATGGGACTGAAACAGGTCTCTGGCTTCTGGCGCTGGCCTGTTACACTTTGGCTCATTCTGGTAGGCAGCCTTGTTACCTACGCTTTCATGATCAGCATCTGAGTCACGGAGAACCCACTTGAGTCCGCAAGAAATACCCTTCTACCTTTCACAGGGAAATGAAACCGACCTGTTCCAGCAGGCCTGGAATAACCAACTGCCCGTGATGATCAAGGGTCCCACCGGATGCGGCAAGACCCGCTTCATCGAGCACATGGCAGCCAAGCTGGGACGTCCTTTGTACACTGTCTCCTGTCACGACGACCTTACGGCCGCCGACCTCGTGGGACGTCATCTCATTGGTGAGCAGGGCACCTTCTGGGTGGATGGCCCCCTGACCCGGGCCGTGCGCGAAGGGGCCATCTGCTACCTGGACGAGGTGGTGGAAGCACGCAAGGACACTACAGTGGTCATCCACCCTCTCACGGACGACCGGCGCATCCTGCCCATAGAGCGCACTGGAGAAACCCTCAAGGCGCCACCAGAGTTCATGCTGGTGGTTTCCTACAACCCCGGCTACCAAAACATTCTCAAGGGCATGAAACCTTCCACCCGCCAGCGCTTCGTGGGCATGACCTTTGATTTCCCTGCCCCGGAACTGGAAACAGAGATCATTCAGCGCGAAACCGGTGTAGAGGGAGAGACCGCCCAAACCCTGGTTAAGCTGGGTAATGCCCTGCGGGTGCTCAAGGACCATGACCTGGAGGAAGCCGCTTCCACCCGCCTGCTGATCTATGCAGCGCGCCTGATCAAGAGCGGGATGAATGCCAGCGATGCCTGCCTGGCAGCCATGGCGGAGCCCCTGACCGATGACCTGGAAACCCGGGACGCACTGATGGAAGTCATAAGAATAAGCCTGCCCTGAGGCAGCCGGTCTTTGCGATTAGAGTCATCTGGTCACGTCCTTGATGATGGAAAAAAAGCATAGCCGTAGGTTGGACTTCAGTCCGACATTACTCCGTAGGGGCCGCTGTTGTCGGGCTGAAGCCCGACCTACGTTCATGGCGCAGGGCCACATCACACAGAGTAAAGTAAAATCAATAGCTTAAGTCTTTAATTACAACAATCCACAAGGAGGAACCACCATGGAACATTCAAACGACGATCCTTACAAGGGACACGCTATTGCTGCAGAATCCCTGTACCTGCTCAACCTGCTGTTTCCCATCATCCCCCTGTTTTTTCTGACGCTGCTGTATTTCCGCAGCCGCGGCGTCCACAGCGAGTACCTGCGCTCTCATACCCTGCAGCCCTGGATCGCCGCCCTTATCAGCACCGCCTTGTTCCTGTTCATCAACCTGGTAGCCTGGCTCATGGGCGGCTATGCCAGCCTGGACAGCCTGGTGAGCATCCATTCCCTGGTGGCACTGGAAGTCTATACCCTGCTGGTGATCCTGCCTTTCCTGGTGCCCGGCCTGTTCGCCCTGACCAAGGCCATGTCGGGCCAGGCCTGGCGCTATCCTCTTATCGGCCGGTTTCTGTGACCCGGTGGGGTGCCGGAAAAGCGGGAAAGATAAAGAACAAACGCCGCCTGCTGCAGGGGCTGTTCTTTATCCTCTTCCTCCTGGCTCCTCCTCTGAACATCCTGCGTTTCGATCTGTATGCCAACAGCCTGGTGCTGCTGGGTAAGAATATCGACCTGGGCTTCACCGGTTTCCAATACGGATTCACCCCCTCCTCGGAGGTTATTCTCAATCTGGTCTTCAAGGCCTTTCTGCCTCTGGCCGCCGCAGGCTTGCTGCTCATCTATACGGCCTGGCGCTGGGGACGCCTGTATTGCGGCTGGCTTTGCCCTCATTTCTCCATGGTGGAAGGCTTGAACCGACTGATGTTGCGCGCTACCGGCAAACCCAGCCTGTGGGAGAAACAGCCACAGCCAGCGCTGCAGCCCGATGGGACAGTTCTGAAACCCAATCCCTGGTACTGGATTCCTCTGATTTTCATTTCCGCTGTCACCGCCTTTGCCTGGGCCGTGGCCACTATCACTTACGCAGTACCACCGGATGTAATCTACTACAACCTGCTGCATGGCCAGCTCAGCCGTCCCCAGTTCCTGTTCATCAGTGTTCTCACACTGGTGCTGTTCCTGGATTTTGTGTTTGCCCGCCATCTGTTCTGCCGTTTCGGCTGCTCCGTGGGCCTGATCCAGGGGCTGGCATGGATGGCGAATCCCCGGGCCATGACCATTGGCTTCAACCGCAACCGCGCCCGGGACTGTCAGGAATGCAACAATGCTTGCGACAACGTCTGCCCCATGCGCCTCAAACCCCGCACCCTCAAGCGCAAAATGTTCACCTGCACTCAGTGTGGCGAATGCATCGAGGCCTGCATCCAGGTGGAAGCGCCTAAGAACCGGGACAGCCTGTTAAAATGGGTAGACAAAGAATGCGCGGCGCACAAGACAACAGGAAGAGACCATGGCAAAGACTGTTTCTGATCTCCTGAAACTGGTGGAAATGGAAGAACAAGTAGGTATCTGGTGGCATGGATTCATCACCCGCCACAGTGAACAGTCCTACCCCGAAGCGGCTGTATCCCTGAATGACATACAACAGCTCCTGGGTATCTGGTTCCGTGCTCTGGGCGGCGATGGCGGCCTGGAAATCGCCACGGCGGATGCCACCAGTCACAATGCCCGGCGCAACCTGTTGCAGCGCATGGCCGACACGAACAAAAAGGCGCAACTGGCCTGGCGGGATGAAAATGCCCTGCGCCTGCCCCTGCAGATCAGCATCTTTCCCCAGGCGTCCATGAACCGCGACCTCTACCTGTGGCTTGCCGCCTTGGCGGCCATGGAGGATGGCATCAGCGAGGCGCCCTGGTTCCTGCACAATCAACACCTGTCGCGCCTGGCTCTGGAACGCTACCCGGGCCTCAGGGACAAATACCTGAATCTGGTGGAGGCCCATTTGCAGCAGCGACGCCTGGGACGCTGGCCGGAAGACGAGATCGCTCAGGAACAGGCCATACGCCGGGCCCTTATCGAACCCGGCAGCATGGACAGCCTGCCGGCCGCCCGGCGCATGCCCCTGCCTGTTCCCCTTTGGCTGCATCCCAATCCCCCACGCCCCACGCTCATGGCCGCGGCAGACCCGCCCGAGGATTCCGGAGCCAGTGGCGGCAAACCCAGAGAACTCGAAGAAGTGGCGCGCAAACAGACAGAAAAAGCCGAGACCCAGGACAGTGATCGCGGGCTGATTACCGTGCGCATGGAAAATCTTTTCTCCTGGGGAGAACATGTCAATGTGGACCGGGGCACAGAAGACGAGGACAACGACGAACGCGCTGATGAAGTCGCCCGGGATCTGGACAAGATCAGCGTCACGCGCAATGGCAAGGCCGCCAAGACCCGGATCAAGTTCGACCTGGACCTTCCCGCGGAAGCCGAGGACGACGAGATCATCAGCGACCACATCATGCTCCCGGAATGGGATTGGAAGAAACGCCAGCTCATTCCGGATCACTGCCGGGTAGTGGAACTGGTGTCGGCTGATGCCCCGGCCATTGCCCTGCCCGAACGGCTCAACCGCACCGCCGCCAAGTTGCGCAGCCAGTTCCAGGCCTTGGCGCCCGCGCGGGTCTGGCACCGGGCCCGTCCCGATGGTGAGGAAGTGGACCTGGGCGCCTACCTGCGATTCCGCACCGACCGGGCCAGCGGCTGTAACGTTGCAGCAGACAATCTCTACCGACAGATGAATGCCGGCGCCCGGGATTTGGCCTGCCTGCTGCTGGCCGACCTGTCCCTGTCCACGGATACCTGGGTGAACGATCAGTCCCGGGTGCTGGATGTCATCCAGGACAGCCTCTACCTGTTTGCCGAAAGCCTGGCTGCCACCGGAGATCAGTTCGGCATCTACGGGTTTTCCTCACGCAAGCGCGACCCTATCCGCATCCATACCATCAAGACCTTCGAGGAGCGCTACGATGGCCGCATCCGCGGCCGCATCAGTACCCTGGCGCCAGGCTACTATACCCGGCTGGGAGCGGGAATCCGCTATGCGGCAGAGCGTCTCAAGGTCCAGGGCGCGGGCCGGCGTCTGCTGCTGATTCTCACGGACGGCAAACCCAATGACCTGGACCAGTATGAAGGCCGCTATGGCATCGAGGACACCCGTCATGCCATCCAGACCGTGCGCAGCCTGGGCTTTCATCCCTTCTGCGTCACCATTGATGAGAAAGGAAATGACTATCTGCCCCATTTATTCGGATCCAGCGGCTACGTGGTGATCCGCGACCCTATGGAACTGCCGGGGCAACTACCTTTGCTCTATGCCCGGCTGACAGCCCAGGGACACTGAAAAACGACTCCGTTTGACCCGCATCAATCGCGACCGTCCCAGCGCTTTACTCCCGCCGCCAAAGTGCTAGGGTGGATATTAACGGCACTTTCATCACGAGGTACAGTGGCCATGAACATGAAAACCCTGGTATCCACAGCACTCCTTCTGGGAGTCGCTGTTCAAGGCAGCGTGTTTGCTGCTTCAAGCCAAGAAGAAGCCATCAAAAAGGGCTACGAACACTACAAGATCTTTTGTATCAACTGCCACGGCAAAAACGCGGACGGAAAAGGCCCGCTGGCCGCCACCATGAAGATCACCCCTGCCGACCTGACCCTCCTGAAGCAGTCTGATCCGAATACCTGTATTGCAGAACGGGTGCTCAAGGCGGTGTCCGGCATCCATGACAATATGCAGACCAAAGCCAATATGCCTACCTTCAGTGGCAACCTGGAAAGTATCACCATTTATGAACTGACCCAGTTTCTGAAGGCGATACAAAAATAGCATTAACTTTCATGCGGGACAGCCCCACACCCCAGATTATGGAAATTCCCTCTCCCCCCGCCGGGGGGAGAGGGTTAGGGTGAGGGGGGTAACGAAGTGTATTTCCACATTAAAGATGACGCTTGAGCCTCACAGGCCGGGCGTTGGCCGGGTCATCCGGCCAATGGTGCTTGGGATAGCGGCCGCGCATCTCTTTTTTCACTTGTTCCCAAGCGCCTGACCAGAAGGCGGCCAGATCCGCAGTCACCTGCAGCGGTCTGCCTGCCGGGGACAGCAGGTGCAGCACCAGGGGCTGGCGGTCGTGGAACACGGCTGGGTTCTCCTGCATGCCGAACATGAGCTGCAGGGGCGCGGCCAGCACCGGTGGCGAGCTTCGATAGTCGATGCCTGCAGTACTGCCATCAGCCAGCTTCCAGCGCCGGGGCAGCAGCTGGTCCAGCTTCTGCCCCTGTTCCCAACTCATAAGGCCCTGGAGCACGGCCTGCAAATCGATACGCCGCAATTCACGAAACGAACGCAGGCCGGCCACCCAGGGTTCCAGCCAATCCGCCAGATTCTCCAGCAACCAGGCATCGTCCACCCGGGGCCATGCACCCTGCTCATCCAGGGAACGGGCCAGTTCCATGCGCGCCTGGAGCTGGCGAGCCTCTTCAGACCAATTCAGGGCTTCCAGCCCCCGGTCAGACAGCGCGTTCAGCAAGCAGGCACTGACGGCTGCCTCATCATCCGCAGGTACTTCCACGGCATTGAGTTCCATCGCCCCCAGGGAGAGAATCCGCCGAACCCGCACCCGTTCTGCTGCAGCATCCCAGGCCAGCTCCTGGCGTTCCCGCAGATGCTGGGCATGCACGTCCCGCAGTTCTGCCTCGTCCAGAGCCAGAGCCAGCCAGATGCGCCCCTCCCGGCTGCCGGCATCCATCTCTGCCACGGCCAGATACTCCTCCACCACCAGGCCATCGTCAGGGGGCAGGATCCCTCCCTTGCCGGACACCATGAGGTAACGGCTATGCCGCCCAGGACGTCGCCGGGAAACACGCTCTGGATAGGCCAGGGACAACAGCGCGGCAGGAGACAGGTGCGTCTGCGGCACAGGCAGATCCCGGCATTGGCGTCGCAAGCGTTCACTGAGCTTGAGAATCCTGCGGCAGGCTCCTTGATCCCACTGGGAAGACAGTCTGCCGCCAGCCTGCAGATTTTCCAGGGCTTGCAGACGCAGGCCCAGATCCACCGGACGGCCCTCACCGGCCCGGAAACGCCAGGGATCGCGTTCTGACAGCAAGGCGGCAAGATTCGCCGCCTGCTGACTGCCCCCGCCACACACGAGCAGATGCCCCAGGCGTGGATGCAGACCCAGGCGCGCCAGGCGACGACCATGGGTGGTAATGGCGCCTGCCTCATCCAGGGCATCGAGAAGTTGCAGCAGTTCCACTGCCTGATCCCAAGCACCCTCAGGTGGCGCATCCAGCCAGGCCAGGTCGGAGGCCTGCCCCACACCCCACAGGGCCAGTTCCAGAACCAGTGGCGCCAGATCCGCCTGCAGGATCTCCGCAGGACGCTGGGCTGGCCGGCTGCGAAAATCCCCTTCCGTATAGGCGCGGTAACAGCTACCCGGTCCCAGGCGACCAGCCCGGCCGGCCCGCTGAATGGCCGAAGCCTGGGCCACTGGCAGCACTTTCAGGCGGCTCAGTCCACTGTCAGGATCAAACACGGGCTTGCGGCTCAGACCGCTGTCCACCACAGCCCTGATGCCCTCGATGGTCAGACTGGTTTCTGCAACATCCGTGGCCAGCACCACCCGGCGGGCATGACCGGGAGCCGGTCGCAGCACCCGGTTCTGCGCCGCGGCATCCATTTCACCATGCAGTTGCAGAATTTCCGCGCCCAGCCCAGCGGCTTCCAGACTGGCCTGCAGCCGGTTCATTTCCCCTTTACCCGGCAGAAAGACCAGGATATCTCCCTCCTGCTCCTGCAAGGCATTTTTCACCAGTCTGGTGGTAACCGGAAGCACCTCCTGTCCTGCTGGCCGGTCCAGGTGACGAACATCCACAGGGAACAGCCCGCCATCGGACACTATGGCCTTTCCACCAAGGAGTTGGGCTACGGCGGCTTCTTCCAATGTGGCGGACATGACCAGCAGACGCAGATCCTCACGCAGGGAAGCCCCCACATCCAGGCACAGGGCCAGGGCAAGATCGGCCTGCAAGGAACGCTCATGGAACTCATCGAAAATCACCAGACCCACACCGGAAAGTTCGGGATCCTCCTGCAAACGCCTCACCAGCAAACCTTCGGTCAACACTTCGATGCGGGTCTTGCTGCCGATGCGCTTTTCCATACGCACCTGGTATCCCACTGTCTGTCCGGTGTTCTCCTGCAGCAGATCCGACATGAAAGCAGCCGCCATGCGTGCCGCGGGCCGGCGCGGTTCGAGCATGATGATTTTCTTTCCCTCCAGCCAGGGCTCATCCAGCAGAGCCAGGGGGACCCGGGTGGTCTTGCCAGACCCCGGTGGTGAACTCAGCACGGCATGGCCTGAAACAAGTGCCTTGCGCAACTGCGGCAGGATCTTTTCCACGGGAAGCATCATGGCTGGGGATGATACCACCAGGAAACCTTTCTAAAGGTCTTTCCCCGCCGGGTTAGTCAGTATTTCCTTCACTACATCCACGACATGCTCTGGTGGAAAGCCGTAGGGTACGATGGCAAAGAGTTTTCCGTTTGGATCGATGACATACAGGTTGGCGGTATGATCCATAGCATAACCACCACCAGGATTCGGATGCTTGCTGTAGCTTACCTGATACTGTTTGGCGACTGTTTCTATCTCTGATGGAGAGCCAGTCAGCCCAATAAGCGACTCATCGAAATAACGTACATATTCTGCCAGAACCTTGGGGCTGTCACGCCCGGGATCCACACTGACAAATACCCCCTGCACCTTTGCCGCATCGGCTTTAAGCAACTTCAACACTCTGGATATTCCGGCAAGCTCGGTGGGACATACGTCGGGGCATGAGGTATATCCAAAGAACAGCAATACCACCTTGCCCCGCAGCTGTTGCAATTGAAAGGGCTTCCCATGCTGATCAGTCAGACTGAAATCGCCCCCTGTAGCGGCATGAGCAGGGACGAGAAACAGCAACAGCCCGAGAAGGCAGATAACGCCTTTTGTTTGCATTCAGCGTACCTCCACTTCTGTACCCCGTACCCAGTCAGGGTCACCTTTTTTCAAGTCACCGACCGGCGCAGCAAAAGCATCTGCCACCAACTGATCCACATTGTCACCTGTCAATGATTGCAAAAACGCCACAAGGTCCTGTTTTTCCTGCGCGCTAAGGTGCAGGGGTTTGATCAAAGGATCCAAGCCTTCATTGGGCACCCCGCCCTGATCATAAAAATCAACCACTTCCTGCAGGGTGCTGAGTGACCCATTGTGCATATAGGGCGCTGTCAACGCGATATTGCGCAGTCCGGGGGTTTTATACTTCCAGCGATCATGAGGATTCTGGGTGATCTCATAACGGCCAAGATCCTTGGGGGGTGCAGCGCCCACCTGGTCAATGACAGAGCGATCCACATCTATGCTCACTCCGGGAGCGACAAAGATGCGTTCCTTCTCCGGACGAATGCCCATGGATTCCCGGTAGCCGATGCCCGTATTATGCAGCCCGTTGTCCATGAACAGGGCGTATCGTTCATTGATCAGGTGACAGGCGACACAGTTTCCCTTGCCGGTAAAGATTCTGAAGCCGCGCTGCGCAGCCGCAGAGAGCGCCGCCGGATCGTTGCCGTAGTACCAGACATCGAAAGCAGATGCTCCCGAGACCAAAGTGCGCTCATAGCTGGCCAACGCCATGCCCAGCGTTTCCATGGATACGTGCCGCCCATTGAAAGCGGCTTCGAAGCGCCCATCATATTCAGCGATATGCCGTATCTTGTTCAACACATAGCCCACTGAAGGGTTGCCCATCTCACTGGCGGCCAACAAGGGCCCCCAGATCTGCTGCTCCAGAGTATCCTCCCGCCCATCATGGAACAGCAGTTTTGCATATGCGGCATTATAAATGGTAGGCGAGTTGCGCCGCACCGTACGCCCTTCAATACCCACGGCCATCGCCAGTTCATTGCTGCTGAAGCCCTGCTCGGGTATATGACACATGGCACAGGAAATGGTGTTGTTGAGTGACAGCCGGCGGTCAAAGAACAGCTTGCGTCCCAATTGTACTTTCTTTTCCTTTACAGGATTGTCCGCAGGGACCGGAACCTTTGGAAGTCCCAGGGGCGGCTTCACGACATAGGCCATCAGATCGGCTGCCTTGCCCCGGCGAGAATCCAGCGCCAAAGAGTGGGTCTGGTACGCCAGCTGTTCATAGCCATGTTTGTCATCCCCCGGACCGGAAAAGACAGCGGATTGCTTCTGACGGCCTTGCCCGGCAAGCGCCATCTCTGCCGCCCTATTCTGCTGCAGGAGCGTACGCACATCATTGAGCAACAGATCCTTGTGAAGAAAGGCAACGCTGTAGATATTGCGAATCTGCTTTTGCGGATCGATCAGGAACACCCGCAGTACATGAGAGTAGGCTCCGCTGTACTTGCCGTCATCAGTTAATTGACGCTGTACCTCCTGATGATAGTCCCGGAGAATCGGCCGTAGTTTTTCCTCAGATTCCGTGGTGACGAACTGCCATTCACCCGCCCTTCCCGCATAACGAAAATTGTTGGCGTAGAGCTTCATGACCTCGGGTGTATCCACTTCCGGATCAAAGCTCAGGCTGATCAGCTTCAGATGTCTGGCCAGCTCCGGATCATGCTTCATTTGCGCCTTGATACTGTAAAAGACATGTGACGTAAGAGGACAGCCATTGACATCGCTGCAGCTGCTATAAATAAACGCAAGCAATACATACTGCTTGCCAAACAAATCGTAGAGGCGTCTTACCCTGCCGGTTGTATCCAGCACCTTCCCATCGCCGGCCTTGCCCAAAGCAGGAAGTTGATAGCTGCCGACTTCGGAAAGTGCATATTCCAGTGGGCCATAACCGGGAGCAACAGGAGAATCCGCCGCTTCAGAGGGGAGCGTTACCGCGCTCAACAGGAACATAAGAAAAGTAACGGGCAGAAACGACATCACTCACCCTCGATGGAAGCCACGCACATAAGCCAATCAAAACACTCCGTCAGACTGCACTGACGGAGTGCAGAAATCCCTTGTTCAGGGAGTTGGCGAACTGGCCGCCAGTGTTGCTGTAGCCGCATTCTGCAACATTGGCTTGACAGCACTATACAAGGAATAGGCACCGAAACGCATCTGATGCGCACGCCCGAGTTTTTCTTTGTTGAAATCGATAGAGAACTGTTCTACCAGTTTTTCACCATCCCAGACATAGCTCTTGAAAAACTGCTCGTTGTCTTTGCCTTTCTTGTCCCAGTTGGCCAACAAAGATGACGTGTAATAGATACGTTTGCCATCCCAGCTTGATGAAGCCATGTTCACTTGGCGCCCGATCACCTTTTCATACGTCTGTTTTGGATGGTGGGGATCCGTCATGTCGAACAGACGGGTTTTGCCATCCATAAAAGTATTGACCCACAACCGGCTATCATCTGCACTGATAGAAATATCCACCGGCAAGGGAATCTTGGAAGGATCACCAATATCGGCAACCGCTTCGGCCTGCCACTCTCCTTTGTCATCCTCGTAGATGAGCCAGATCTTGGAAGTCAGTGCCGTGGTGGTCACGCACCAGTTGTGATCGGGCTGCCAGGCACAACGAATCTCCAGTGGAGCACCAGGCACATCGAATACCTTCTTGGGCTTCTTGGCATGCAGATCCCATAGCACCACTGTGTTGCCAAAGCGCTTCATGGCTTCCTTGTCCTGCAGCATTTTCCCAAAGTCCATCATGTAGTTCGACCACCCGGTAAATGAGGACGTCAGCATCACATTCTTACGTGGTAACACCCGCACATCATAGTTGTAACCATCGGCATACTTACCTGTCTTTTTTGCACCTTGAAGATTCTGGTCAGTGGGCATCCAATGTGTAGCCACATACTTGCCTTCATTCGTATACTCGACCAGGGCGCTGCGGCCACCATGATCCTTGTTGTTGGATAAGCCGGTGATCATTATTCTCCCTGGCAAGGCATAGGTGGTATGTGGCCCGACCACACCACCACTTTTGTCCACAAAATCTGTAATGACCTTGTGCAGACGCGGCTTTCCCGGGTTGCTGGCGACATCAAACAAGAAGAGTTTGCTGGTATCCAGACCACCCGCCCAAAGATATTTCCGGTCGTCGGTAAAACCGGAATGATGCGCTTCATTGCGTCCACCAACAGATATTGTGCTTACGATCTTGCCGTAGTTTTCAGAATTGGGATTGACATCGACAGTAACCAGCTTGTCTTGTCCGTCCCCCAGCCCTTCCACACCCAGCGTCCAGATATACACGAAGTCTTCCTGTCCAGTTATCTTGGCCATATAAGGGGACTGGCAGGTTTCATCGGCCTGCGCCATCAGCGGGGCGGCACACAGCAAGGTTGTAGCCATCGCCGAGCACAACATCCTCGGCAGTATTTTTTTCTCTTGCACTTTCATTGAATCCTCCTGAGGTTCGGGCTTGTTCGCGATAAATGCGAGTATCTGGCGCCCAATTTGTTTGGATACCCATATTGTTGTAGTTTTAGAAAAAAAGTAGAACGAATATTCATTCTTGTCAAGATTCTTACTATAATGCGGCCAGTCACGCAGACAGTCTGTACAGGCATATTCGCTCTTGTCGTCCCCGGCAAGCTGTGGGGACAATTTCAGATAAGATATTTATCTAACTGATTTAACTTACATTAACCCAGCAACCAATGCCAGATATAGGGGACAAAACACCATGGTCACACCTCAGTAGCGGAGGGACAACAAAGACATGCCCTACCTGAACAAAACCGCACCCACGCCGGAACCGGTGGACTGCCGTATCCTGACAGCTGCCCTGGATCTTTTCGTAAACCACGGCTTTCACAATGTGTCCGTACACGACGTGCAGAAGCAGGCCAATGTCAGTATTGGTTCCATCTACAATCATTTTGGCGGGAAGGAGGGAATTGCCCGGGCCCTCTACAAGCATCTGCTCAAAGAATTTGAGGAAATGATTGAAGCCATCATTGCCGAAAATCCCAGCAGCCGGGAATGCTGCAACAGGATCATTGCCAAGCTGTTTGAATACACTGAGACACGAGCAAATATCATTGCCTACATGCTTCATGCCAAGCACCGGGAATTCCTTCCCGATGAGCCGCCCCTGTGCAGTTCCACCCCTTTTACCGCCATGAGAAACGTGGTGCAGAAAGGCATAGATCGCGGGGAAATTCGTCAGGGTGATCCCTGGATAATGACTGCCAGCATCTTTGGGGGAGCCATTCGTATGATTCACTTGCGCCTGGATGGCATTATCGACACACCCTTGCCCGAGTATCACGAAGATCTGATAGAAGGTATCTGGCACGGCATGGAATCCGGCTAGTAGCATTCTCCCGCTTGCTGGGCAAGAAGTGGCACCCTGCTCATCTCCGCCAAGGAGGATATTGAAAAAGTTCCTCCATGGCTTCTTCAACCACCGGGTGGATAATCTTACCGTCACAAATTTGTACTCTGACGTCCCTGTGACCAACACCCGGCGCCATACAGGATATTCCCGCCTTGACCTGGGTCTATGCCCCACCCCCTTACTGTTGATAGAATTTGCGCCTTTGAACGTCTTGGAATCACGCATTTTGTTCCTTCGCCCAAAGGGTCAGCAATGGAGGTGCCGCCGAAATCCTTTCCGCTTTCTCAGCGGCATGGTATTGCTGTTGCTCCTGGTTCAGGGATGTGAACAGCCTCCCCTGGCCAAAAGACTGCAAGAAAGAGGGAAGTTGAAGGTAGCTACGGTAGCCGGTCCTCTGAGCTGCTACCTGGGTGAGAAAGGTCCTGCCGGCCTTGAATACGAGCTTGTCCGAAGGTTTGCCCATGAACTGGGACTGACACCCCGATTCAGGGTTTATCCCAATCGTAAGGCTGCCATGACAGCCGTACAGACAGGCGAAGAGGATATGGCTGCCGGTTTCATCATTCCCCGTAGTACGGATGAACACCACTACTATTTGTCCAACGCCCTGGTGCAGACCCTGCCCAGCTTTGCGCATTCCATGGGACAATCCCGTTTTGATCCTCGTACGATGCAGGCAACCCCGGTGGTGACGCCTCAAGACAGTTATGCCCAAGAACTGCTCACCCACGAACAGCTCACCGCCTACCCCCTGGAGGGCGCTGCCGAGGAATCCATTCTGGCATTGGTAAACCTGGGTATATTCGACTATTCCCTGACCAGTGTGGTTCAGCTCAAGGCCCATGCCAACCTGTTGCCCCGGCTGGTGCCTGGCAATACGCTGGAAAAACCCATAGGCGCCAGCTGGCTGTTTGCCCGGTTCTATGACAGCAGTCTGCGTGATCGCGCCAATCATTTCCTGAAACACCAGGAAGAGAATGGCTTTCTCCAGCACTTGCGCGACAAGTACATAGAAAAAGTTCCGGCTTATGATTACGTCACACGCAGGGATTTCTGGAAACACGTCCTGGATCGTCTTCCCAAATACAAGGATTTGTTCAAACAAGCCGGCAAGGAAACGGGGATAGACTGGCGCCTGTTGGCAGCCATTGGTTACCAGGAATCTCACTGGAATGAAAAGGCGAAGTCACCCACCGGGGTGCGCGGCATCATGATGCTCACCCAGGATACCGCCCGGCAACAGAAAATCAGCAACCGCATGGACCCCAAACAGAGCATTCTTGGCGGCGCCCGGCACCTGCTATGGATGGAAGCGCGGGTACCGGATCACATCCAGGGTGAAGACCTGTTGTGGTTCACCCTGGCCAGCTACAACATTGGCTATGGCCACGTTGAAGATGCCCGGGTGCTTACCCAGCGCCAGGGCGGGAACCCGGACAAATGGGAAGACGTACGACGGAGATTGCCCCTCCTAAGCCAGAGAAAATACTACAGTACGCTCAAACATGGCCATGCCCGGGGCGGTGAGCCCGTCGCCTACGTGGAGAACATTCGCTACTACTACCGGCTGCTGGTTTACTGGGACAACGCCGAAAGGGGGCTGGACTGCACCAGCGAAACGCCTCAGCGGCGCCTGGCTCTGAAAAACTGACGTAACAATTCCGCACTCTCTTCCGCAAGCAATCCCCCCTCAGCTTCCGTCACATGGTTGAAACGCTGATCTGAGGGCAGTAAATCGAAAACGCTGCCCGCCGCGCCACTGCGGGGATCTGGAGCGCCAAAGATCACCTTGCCCACCCGTGCATGAACAATGGCCCCGGCGCACATGGGACAGGGTTCCAGAGTGACATACAAGGTGGTGTCCGTGAGCCGGTAGTTTTGCAGGCGTTGTCCGGCATCACGCAGGGCCATGATCTCGGCATGGGCGCTTGGATCATGCTGGCCGATGGGCTGGTTCCAGCCCTCACCCACAACCTCATTCCCAAGTACGAGCACAGCCCCCACGGGAACTTCCCCCTGAGATTCTGCCATGCGGGCCAGATACAGAGCGCGTTGCATAAAATTGTTGTCCAGCTTCATGCCTCCGGCAGCTTCTCTTTGCCATACATTTGGCGTCCTGTCCCACAACCCCATGGAAGCTTTCCCATGGCCGGTCACCAACAAAATCATTGCTATTTCAAATGAGAAACATAACTGGCGACAGCTTTGATCTGTTCCATGTTCAGGCGCAAGCTTACTGCAGTCATCCAGGGATTCTCACGCCTTCCATTGCGTTCACGAAAACCCTTCAGTATTTTAACCACATAGTCCGCACGTTGCCCTGCAAGACGTGCATAACCTTTGTTGCCTTTACCATCTACACCATGGCACTTGATGCAGTGCTCGCTAAACACCGATTTTCCTTCAGGGATCAAGTTCTTGTCGCCATCATCAGAAAAAACCGGCGGCATGGTCGCATATTTAACGGCAATGTCCACGATATCATCATTTGAAAAACCTTTGGCCAATCCAGTCATCCAGCCATCGTAGCGCGTCCCGGCCCTAAACCGGATCAGCTGATCAACCAGATAGTCCATGTTCTGTGCCGCCAGATTGGGAACCCCAGGCTGTACCGACTTACCGTCCTCTCCATGACAGGTCTTACACAACACCGTTCTATGACGAATCCTTTCCTTGAGTGAAGCAGCTTTTTCAGGGCTACTCTGAAATTCCTTAATACGCTCCACCAGTTGCGCTTTGGTCTTGTCATCCAGGTGAACCCCAAAGTATTCAGAAACATCAGCCTGTACATTGCCCCATAGCAGGGCTACTCCTGCCACAGATGCTAGAAAACAATACATCTGAATCATGTGCCGTTTCTTCATAAAACTAAGGTATGCCCAATGTGGGTATTTGAGGAACAAAAAAACGGCGTATTTCATTGATTGCCTGTTACAAGCCATCAAAACAACCAAAGAGGATGCGCCACGGAGAGCAAGCATAACGTGATTGAGCTGCCTGGTCGAGAGGCTGGTTGAGCCATTGAGAACCGGCGCAAAACGCCCTATACGCCAAGCAGTGAAAACGGCTCTTCCCTGATAGTATCCGAAAAGTATGTCCAGCACAGAGTTGGACGAAAAAATACAGTGCTGGCATGGCCGGGTGCGCAGGGGCTGTCACCCCCTACGGCATCGAGATCGTGGAAAGTCTAAACTCAAGAATACCGAGTGTAGCGGGAAGGTTAAAGCTGTTTCTGGGATTTTTAGAACAGTGATGAAAAGTTTTTTGTGATCAGTCCTCTCAGCGAGGACTGGATTTATCCCAACGACTACGCCACGAGAAAGTTGGGATATGTACCGCGGACGGATTGGAAAAAGCCGTTAACGAAATCTTGCTGACCTCCGTAATCAGGGCTTCCCCTGGCCCAATCATAAAGTTCCTTTAATCCACGTACCATATACACGCCAACACCCGTTGAGCACAATACGCCATGTATTTCCCGGACAGTATGCGCCCGATGATTTTCTTTTCCTGTTCCAAGGACAACAACTATTAATTTCTACCGAAATACTTGGGTAATTCCGTTGACATAAGCTTGGCAAATTCCCAGCAAAATTTACTCAGCAAATCCAATGCTTCATCTGATTCTTCTTTAGTGTAGTGAAGAACCTCTCGGGAGATTGGGATTCTTATCACCTTCGGATTGGAGAATATTTCATAAATACCATCACCCACCTTTATACCGGTTGGTCCAATTGCTTCCAGGAACTCAATGTAT
>Ga0256832_1000915_pt1 | contig 19705 bp, 16 predicted proteins | sample 134614metaG_FD_190534 | JGI IMG/M metagenome (GOLD analysis project Ga0256832, IMG submission 190534) | Hydrothermal vent microbial communities from Lau Basin, Pacific Ocean - 134-614 | ecosystem: Environmental > Aquatic > Marine > Hydrothermal vents | place: Pacific Ocean: Lau Basin | collected...
CCACGGCGGTGGTGCCTCTGGAAGACATCTACGATGCGTTCAACTACGGAATTGCCAGCCCCCATGCGATTCGGGCCATGCTCCAGCAGAATCAGGCCAACCTGCATTTTGTCGTGTTGCTCGGAGAGGGCAGTTTCGATTTCCGCAACATCAAGGGCTATGGCGACAGCCTGGTGCCACCCTGGATGGCGCCGTCACCGCACGGTCTGTTCGTTGCGGATATTGCCTACGGGGATTTGAATGGCGATGGCGCGCCAGAGATCCTGGTGTCCCGTATCCCGGTATCCAGCGCCACGGAAGCGCAGGACTATGTGAGCAAGCTGGAAGCCCAGGAGAGCAGTTTGGATAGCAGGGTCTACTGGATGTCGGACAATGGGGATTTCGGGGGAGATTTCGAGGACGATATGTATGCCCTTTCGGCCCTGCTTCCCGCAGGAGTCTCCCAGGGGCAGGACAGCTTGCAGAGCACGGCAGTGGATGACGCCAGAGCTGCGCTATTTGCGGAGTTGCAGTCCTCCGGCCTGGGGCTGGTGGATTACATGGGTCATGGTAGCGTGTTGCGCCTTGCCGACGAAGGCTGGCTCAAGGATGGCGATGTGCCCGGTCTAGGTAATGCCGGGCATTATCCCGTGTTGTCCGCTCTGACCTGCGTGATCAACCGCTATGGCTTGCCGGGGTATGATTCCCTGGGTGAGCAGCTTGTGGTATCGCCCACCACGGGTATGTCCGCTGTGTTTGCGCCCTCCGGCCTGAGCCTGCATGATGGCGGTAAGTTGCTCAACAAGGCCTTCATCCGGGCCGTCTATGGCGCGGGGAAAGCTGTTTTGGGAGATGCCATCCAGTATGCTCTGAACGAGTATGCCGCTGCGGGTCAGCGTCCTTACATGCTGAGCATCTATAACCTGCTGGGAGATCCGGCTATTGAAATGACCGTGCCGGCCACAGATCCTTCCATGCTCGATCAGCCTCTGTACGAAGAACCACCCGTATATCCAGGACCACCGCCTTCCGGCGAGCCGCCGGTGCGTTGAATCAGAGTATATGAACAGCGAGAAGCCAGTTCCATGAAAAAGAAACAGGACACAACGGATTCCAACCAGCCGGAGACAACCGGGGAAGCTGCCAGAAAGCCCTACGTGACACCCCAGATCCTGATGCGTGAAACCCTGGAGTCGGTCGCCGTGGGCGGCTGCGCCAAGGCCGATCTGGGAACCTGCGGCTTTGGCGGCATTGGCGGCCCTGTGAATTCGTGATGGCGCAGTCCCTGAGCATTCCTGATCATATCCGCTGGCGCAAAGTCGCCGGGGAGGCGGTCATTGTCGATCAGAGCAATGCGGAACTCATCGTACTCAACACCACCGGTTGCCGTGTATGGGAACTGCTGGCCCAGGGGTTGTCCGTTGCGGACATCGCTTCATGTCTCCATCAGGAGTTTGAGGTAGAGCAGGATCAAGCTGTGGCGGATGTGGAGCAATGCCTGGTTTCCCTGCAGGAGCTGGGCGTCGTAACGATCACCGGTCAGACCTGAAGTGGAACTCAATGATCTGGTATCCCGCACCTGGGAGGAGAACATCCTGTTCAATGTCCTCCTGGAGCTGACCTACCAGTGTAACCTGGACTGCTTCTTCTGCTACAACGACAGATCCCTCCAGGGCAAGCCGCTTGGTTTGAAGCGCTACCAGGAACTGCTGCATGAACTGGTCGGCATGGGGGTGCTCAACCTTATACTCTCTGGCGGTGAGCCTCTGGCTCATCCGGATTTCTGGAACATAGGAGCCCTGGCCCGAGAGCTGGGGTTCGTTATTCGCATCAAATCCAACGGTCACGCCCTGAGGCCCGATGTCGCAAGACGTCTCAAGGACGAAGTGGCCCCCTTCATCATCGATATCAGTCTGCATGGCGCCAGCGCCGCAGTGCATGATAGGCAGACCCGGGTGCCCGGCAGTTTCAAGCGGCTCATGCAAAACCTGGAGGGATTGCGGGAACAAGGGTTGAGGGTAAAGTTGAACGCGACGCTGACGTCGTGGAACGAGCATCAATTGGATGCCATGCATGAACTGGCGGACAACCTGGGCCTGCTCCTGCAGGTGGATCCCCAGGTTACGCCGAGGGATGACGGCGACAGAACACCCCAGACGATACGCGCATCTGATGCAGGGCTTCAACGGCTGGAAGAATTGCTGCGTAAGCGTAACCCGCAAGCTGGCCCAAGCTGTGATGGAATGGAGTCATCCACAGGAGACGCTAAACACTGCGGAACAGGCTCTTCCAGCCTGGCCATAGATCCCTATGGGAACGTCTATCCCTGTGTGGCCCTCAGGCGATCCCTGGGCAACCTGCATGAGCAGAGCGTGTGCGATATCTGGCATGGCAATCCCGTGCTGGAGGAGTTGCGTGGCGCCATGCGGGAGGTGGCCAGGCAGGTGAGAGTGCTGGAGAAGAACGGAAACCCGGTGCGATTCTGTCCGGGGCAGGCTCATAACCTTAGCGGAAATCCGGCACAGATATATCCAGCGGCCACGCAAACCCTGTCTTTGTCCATCAAAGCAAATCAAAACAGCCGCCATCCCGGTTGAAAACCAGATGGCGGGTAGTGGTGTGTTGCAGTATGTTCGTCAGATTGTCTGCAAGACGTTCGAAACGGTAAGGGTCCTCGTTCACAAACGGAGAGCATGACAGCAGCAGGGTGAGGGCTTCCCCTGGGCCCAGTGGGCCAAGGGCATTCTCGTGCCCCTTGCTGAGCCTGAACAAGCCTCCCAGATCAAAGCTGCGGCGCTGCTCCGCTGACTGGGCGAAAGTGCCGGTGAAAGGCACCTTTTCCACCCTCACCTGGCCTGCCGCCGGCAACAGCACGTTGAGATCGTCACTCAGGATACCCAAATCCTGCTGGTGAGCCAGTTCCGACAGGGTGGATTTACCGGCACCGGAGTGACCGAGAAACAGTCGGGTTTTTCCCCTGAACAGGATGCCGGCGCTATGCAGCATCACGCCTCCCAGAGCCAGCAGCCGGTATGCTGTCAGCATTCTGAAGTAGTTTTCGAAGACCAGTCCGGGAAACCATTCATGGGCATCCAGAGATGTGCCCAGGTATCCTTCAGTGGGGCTGGCAGGGCTGATCCTGGCCAGCATCTTCAGGCCGGCGACCTGCACCCGGTTCGGGTGATACTGGTATTCCATGCGTTCGTAGGTCCACCCCCGGGTATCGATGGGGCGGAAGCACCCGTCGGGGAGGCGGCGCACATGGGTGGCCACGCGGCTCTCGGCATCGACCGGAAGAAGGTAGTGTCGATAGCGCTGGCCTGCCGCTTGCGCCTGAGAACGGCTCAGGCCGGAGAACCGGTAGGGGCCACCACAAAAATCCAATACCAGGGTCTCGCCGCCCCAGGGTGGGGCGTTGTCCAGGATACAGGTGTCCTGGTTGGTATGGAGATAAAAGCTGGTTGTTGTGCTCACAAAGGGAACAGGCGCCGCAGAATATGGACAGTGAAGCGCGACAGGGCGTTCAGGCGGATGCGCCAGGGAATCCGGATGGCGTCTGGATGGCATTCTCCCCCCGTAACCCTGCCCAGTACCCGGCTGAGGGGAAAAGCCGCGTCGGGATGTTCATGGTTGTCCGGCCGCGTGAGACAATGCAGCTTTCCGTTGCGGGGGAATATGCCGAGCAGTCGGTGGGTGGTCAAACGGCCACGCCGGTCGAGAAAGGTGAGAATGTCCCCGGGCAGGTAAATGGCGCGTGGCTGGACGTGCAGGGTGGCCCGGTCTTTTATGAGGGGTGACATGCAGTGTCCTGAAACCCGGATGGGAAGCCCGTCGTCCGCAGCCAGTGACTGGAGTGCCTGTAGAGTCTCTTGGTTCAAGAATGCCATGCCAGTAGGGAAACCGTCGAATACATCGAATGCTATCGTTTCTGCCTGGTGAAAACAAACCAGACCAGGATGTAAGGGGTCGGAGTCAAATTCCCCCCAGGTTGTCGCCGTTATGAAACATGCTCCCTCAGGTTTGCAGGTCGGACTTCAGTCCGGCTTTGGTTCGTGCCGGCAACGGTTGTCGGGCTGAAGCCCAACCTACGGTCATGGCACCTTCAGCGTAAGGGAAAATGGCACATGATCATATGCCCGTTTCCAGCATCCCATGCGGGTGGCTCCTGTTTGGCGCACAGATCCGTAGCCTGGGGGCAACGGGTGCGGAAAGTACAGCCGCTGGGGGGATTCAGAGGCGAGGGCAGGTCCCCGGACAAAGGGTTGAAGGTCTTGTTGCGCTCGATTTCCGGATCAGGGATGGGAATGGCCTCAATGAGGGCGCGGGTATAGGGGTGGCCGGGGTTGCGATACAGATCGTCCCGGGTGGCCGTCTCCACCACTTTGCCCAAGTACATGACCATGACCCGGTGGCTGATCTGTTTCACCACGCTCAAATCGTGGGCGATGAACAGCATGGCCAGCCCCATGTCCTCCTGCAGATCCATGAGCAAGTTAATGATCTGTGCCTGTATGGAGACATCCAGGGCGCTGACAGGCTCGTCGCAGATGAGCAGCTTGGGCCCCAGGATGAGGGCCCGGGCGATACCGATGCGCTGGCACTGGCCGCCGGAGAATTCGTGGGGATAGCGGTTGATGAGATTGGGCAGCAGACCCACGCGCTGCATCATCTGCCTGACCCGTTCCTTGCGTTGTGTTTTTGTCAGGCGGGGTTCAAAGACCTGTAGGGGCTCGGTGATGATCTCGCTCACAGTCATGCGCGGATCCAGGGAGGCCAGAGGGTCCTGAAATACGATCTGCATCTGCTGGCGGCAGGCACGAATCTGCCGGGCGCTCAGGCGGGAGATTTCCCGGTCTTCCAGGACAACCTGTCCACCAGTGACAGGCGCCAGCCCCAGAATGCCCCGGGCCAAGGTGGATTTTCCGCAGCCGGATTCGCCGACAATGCCCAGGGTTTCACCAGCTTGCAGGTTCAGGCTGATACCGTCTACTGCCTTGAGAAGGCGGTGGCCCGGGAACAGCAGGCCGTCGCCGGGTAGCCTGAAATGCACCTTGAGATCTTTCACGCGCAGCAGATCAGACACAGGATGCCTCCATCCTGGCGAAAGGCAGAGCCGGGCTGTCATTGCCAGCCAGGCTGTTCCAGTCCCTAGACATTTTTCGACTCCAGGTGACAGGCATTGAAATGGTCCGGGCTTACTTCCTGCAACGGAGGCTGCTCCCGGGTGCAGATGTCCATGCGTTTCTCACAGCGGTCGGCGAAAGCGCAGCCGACGGGCAGGTGTAACAGGTTGGGTGGATTGCCGGGAATGCTGTGCAGCTGGGTACTGCCTGCCAGATCCAGTCGTGGAACGGATTTGAGCAGTCCCGCGGTATAGGGGTGCCTGGGATTCTGGAAGAGTTCGAATACCGGCGCGTACTCGCAGATGCGTCCGCCGTACATGACCATGACGTTGTCACTGATGCCGGCAATGACGCCCAGATCGTGAGTGATCATGATGATGCTCATGCCGAATTCCTGCTGCAATTCGTTCATGAGGTGGATGATCTGGGCTTGCACGGTGACATCCAGCGCCGTGGTGGGCTCATCGGCGATGAGCAGATCCGGCTGGCAGAGCAGGGCCATGGCGATCATCACCCGCTGGCGCATGCCGCCGGAAAACTCGTGGGGGTAGCGTTTCAGGCGGTTGGCGGCGTCCGGGATGTGCACGGCGTCCAGCATCTCGATGCTGCGCTGGCGGGCTGTGCTACGGTCCAGTCCCTGGTGCAGCATGAGCACCTCGGTCATCTGCCGTTCCACGGTCAGGTAGGGATTCAGACAGGTCATGGGGTCCTGGAAGATCATGCCGATGCGGTCGCCGCGGATGCGGTTGATCTCCTTCGGCTTCATGCCCACCAGTTCCTGGCCCTGAAAGCGGATACTGCCTTCGGTGCGGCCGTTGCTGGCCAGCAGGTTGATGATGCTCAGCACCAGCTGGCTTTTGCCCGAGCCGGACTCGCCCACTACCCCCAGGGTTTCGCCTTTCTCCAGGCTGAAGGACAGGTCGTTGACGGCATAGACCTCCCCATCGTTGGTGTGGAAGACCGTGCGGAGGTTGTTCACTTCCAGCAAAGGCATCAGCGGTCCTTGGGGTCCAGGGCGTCGCGCAGGCCGTCGCCGATGAAGTTGAAGCAGAACAGGGTGGTGGCCAGGAAGCCCGCCGGGAACAGCAGAGCCCAGGGGGCGCTCTCCATGTCCTGGGCACCTTCGTTCACCAGGGCGCCCCAGCTGGTGGCCGGTTCCTGTACCCCCAGTCCCAGGAAGCTGAGGAAGGACTCCACCAGGATCACCTGGGGAATGGTCAGGGTCACGTATACCACCACGATGCCCAGGAGGTTGGGCACGATATGCCGCAGGATGATGCGTGGCGTGCTCACCCCGCAGGCCATGGCGGCCTCCACGTATTCCTTGCCCTTGAGGGTCAGGGTCTGGCCGCGCACGATGCGCGCCATGTCCAGCCAGTTGATGGCGCCGATGGCGATGAAGATCAAATAGATATTGCGCCCGAAAAATACCATCAGCAGGATCACGAAGAACATGAAAGGCATGGCATAAAGGATATCCACGATGCGCATCATGAGTCCGTCCACCCGGCCACCCACATAGCCCGCCGTGGCGCCCCAGGTGATGCCGATAAGCAGGCTCACCAGGGTAGCGATGATGCCCACCATGAGGGACATGCGCCCGCCGTACAGGGTGCGCACGAACAGATCCCGGCCCACGCTGTCAGTGCCGAAGATATGGCCGTTCTCCAGGCTGGGGGGCGTGGAGATCAGCTCCCAGTCGATGGCGTCGAATTCAAAGGGACTCAGCCAGGGGGCAGCAATCACCAGCACCGAGATGATCAGCAGCAGCACCATGGCGGTCAGGGCTGCTTTGTTGCGTAGCAGGCGCGCCCAGGCGTCCTGCCACAGGCTGCGGCCTTTGATTTCTGTGTTATTGGCGAGGGCGTTGTTCATGCTGCCGCGCCCTCGATGCCCTCACCCCAAACCCCTCTCCCGGAGGGAGAGGGGCTCATCACTCCCTTCTCCCTCCGGGAGAGGGGCCGGGGGTGAGGGGAAAAGCGCCTACCCATACCGCACCTTCGGATCAAGCAATGCATACACCAAATCCACGATGAAGTTGAACAGAATGATCAGCGCCCCGTAGAACACCACCACGCCCATCACCAGGGTGTAGTCGCGGTTGAGGGCGCCCTGAACGAAGTAGCGTCCCAGACCAGGAATGCCGAAAATCTGTTCGATGACCACCGAGCCCGTAATCACCGCCGCCGTGGCCGGTCCCAGGAAGGACACCACGGGCAGCAGGGCGGGCTTGAGGGCGTGGCGCAGGATCACCACCCGCTCTGGCAGACCCTTGGCCCGGGCAGTGCGTATGGGATTGCTGCGCAGCACCTCGATCATGCTGCCGCGCATGAGCCGGGAGATGTAGGCGATCTGGGGCAGGGCCAGGCCGATGATAGGCAGGATGGTGTTTTTGAAAGCGCCACCGTTCCAACCGCCGGCGGGCAGCCAGCCCAGATATACAGCAAAAACCAGGATCAGTATGGGGGCCAGCACGAAGTTGGGAATGGAGATGCCGGTCATGGCCAGGGTCATCACCGAATAGTCTGTGGCGCTGTTCTGGCGGAGGGCTGCCAGAGTGCCCAGGCCCACGCCGATAATCAATGCAATGGCGATGGCGCTCAGGCCCAGGCGCAGGGACACAGGAAAACCTGTGGCGATGAGCTCATTGACGCTGTAATCCTTATACTGGAAGGAAGGGCCGAAATCGCCATGGGCTAGATCCCAGAGATAGCGACCGTACTGCTGAACCAGGGATTCATCCAGGTGGTATTTCTTGTCCAGGTTGGCCTGGATCTCTGGAGGCAAGGTCTTCTCTGTATCGAAAGGGCCGCCGGGCGCTGCTCGCATCATGAAAAACGCCAGGGTCATGAGGATGAGCAGCGTTGGAACGGCGCCCAGCAGCCTTTTCAGGGAGTAACGGAGCATTTATTTCGTCAGGTTATTTCTTCAGGCCAATGAACTCGAAGAAAGGTTCCAAAGAACGTTCGCGTTGCAAAAAGGCGCGAATGGAGTCTTCAATTTCCCGACTGCTCCCCACGGCGTAGATTTCCTTACGCAGACGCATACCCGTGGGCTTGTCCATGAATCCATTAGGCGCCTTGCGGAATACCGAGGCCATATCGGCGGCGATGGCGTCCGCCCAGGCGTAGCCGTAATAGCCCGCGTCATAGCCACCGCCCAGGTGTCCAAAGGAGGCAATCAGGCCGCTTCCCTCGGGAACCGGCAGGTACACTTCACCAATGACCTTGTTGGTGACATCGACGACATTGTCGAATATCTTGGGATCAGTGGTCATGTGAATGGTCAGGTCCAGGAGTCCGTAAGCCAATTGGCCCCGGTAATAGGTGCCGACAGTGGCCAGGCGTACTTCCTCCAGCTTGTTCAGAACATCTGCGGGGATCTTGGTCTTGCCGTCACGGTAGTCGACGGCAAACCGGTCCAGTACCTTTTTATCGCGTACCCAGTTTTCCAGCATCTGGGAAGGAGCTTCAACGAAATCCCGGGGTACGGAGGTTCCGGAAAGTTCCATGTAATCCACCTGGGTCAGGATGGTATGCAGTGCATGCCCAAACTCGTGAAACAGGGTTTGGGTGTCATCGTAGGTCAGCAAGGAGGGTTTCCCATTGCCGGGAGGGGGGAAATTGCATACGAGTGCGGCTACGGGACGCTGGTATTTTCCATTGGGCAGGCGCGCCGGAGGCGTTACCCCAAACTGGGCAAAGTGATTGTATTTTCCTTCGCGGGGAAACATGTCCATATACAGCAATCCAAGGGGCGCACCGCTGTTGGCATCGCTGATAGCATAGAGGCGCAGGTCATCCACCCATTTGTAGGGGGCTTCCACGGGTTCGATACGGATGTTGAATATTTCTTCGAAGATGGAGAACATGCCGTTCAGGGTGTGCTCCAGTTCGAAATACACTTTGAGCTTGTCTTTATCTACTTGATAGCGGGTCTTGGTCAACTGGTTCTTGTAGTAACCAATGTCCCAGTAGTGAATCTTGGCATCGGGATTGCCGGTGTCCTTGGCCTTGAGTTGGGTAAAGGTGGCCAGTTCCTGTTTGAACTTTGGCTCCAGTCCGGTGTTGAGTTCCTGCAGGAAGTCCCAGGCTGTCTGGCCGTTCTTGGCCATCTTGGTTTCGATGCGGTAGTCCGCCCAGTTCTTGTATCCGAGCAGGGTGGCGATTTCGGCCCGGGTCTTGAGGATTTTAACGAACAGGGGGGTATTCTTTTTCAGTACCCGGCTGGTGCGGGCAATGGAGAGCCGCTTGCGGGTTTCTTCCCGCTTGGCATTGCGCATCACTTCCAGGATCTGCCAGGTGACGTTGGCGTTGATGCGGTACTTGCCGTCTTTACCCAGAACTTCCTTGTTGTTGAGGAAATCTTCGCTGACGCCTTCGAGTTCCTCGCGGGTGAATTCGACCATGGGCTTGGCATCGGAGATATTGCGTTTGAACTGCAGTTGCAGGTCATTGAGGCGGTTCTTGAGCAACTGCAGGCGGTCACGTTTTTCTTTGGGGAGATCCATGCCATTGCGGCGGTAGTCGCGCAGTACAGTCTTGAGGTACATGGCGTCTTCGCCGCTGACCTCGGGATGGGTGTCAGCGAAGTCTTTAACGGCTTTGTACAGGTCCCGGCGGAAGCTGGTGTCCACAAACCAGGTTTCCAGTCTTCGTGTGGCTGCCGCAGCAATCTCCCGCATTTCCTTCGAAGGGCTGGTTTCCTGGATCACGTCAATACGTTCAGCGGCTGCCGAAACAGGCAGGTAGGCTTTATCCAGGGCGGTGATGGTGTTGGTGAAGGTGCGTTGTTCGGGTTTCAGGGCAATGATGGCGTTCAGTCTTTGATCGGCAATGGACATGACGGTTTCCATGGTCGCCTGTAACTGGGCCGGGGTTTTTTCCCAAAGGGGCAGTTTGAAAACAACGTTGGCTTTCTGGGCTGCCGACTGGTAGTCGGAGAGTTGTTTCGGGGAAGCAGAAGTGGTGGTTGGCATGGACGCAAGGCCGAGTAGCCCCGCCACGAGGATGGCGCCTGCTCTGGAGATCTGAAGCATGATATTTTCCTTAGTGTTTGAGAATGTACAGGTCTTTACTGTAATTGTGATCCAGCACGTTGGGTACATAGTTGCCCACCCAGGGTTTGATGAGGTGGCTGGAGACATAGGAGTAGATAGGCATGACCGGGTGATCACGCAGCACCAGGGTTTCCGCTTTTTTCATGAGTTCGAAGCGCTTTTTAGGATCGCTTTCCATGCTTGCCTGGTGCAGCAGCTCGTCATATTCCGGGTTCACATAACCCGAATCGTTGAGGCCGTGTTTGCTGAGCAGGATTTCCATGAAGTTGTAGGGATCGTTGTAGTCGCCAATCCAGCCGGCACGAAATACCTGGGTGACCTGTTTCTGCTTGCGGTTCTCCAGAAACACTTTCCATTCCTCGTTGACCAGCCGGGTTTTCACGCCCAGGGCCTGCTTCCACATGGCAGCGATGGCAATGGCGATCTTCTTGTGGTTCTCGCTGGTGTTGTAGCGGATTTCCACCGTCAGGGGGTTGCTTCTTGAATAGCCCGCTTCCTTGTAAAGCTTGCGCGCTTCTTCCACGCGTCTCTTCTGGGGCCAGTCGGCGTAGTCCAGCCGGGCGGCTTCATAGCCGTTGATGCCAGGAGGCACCCAGGAATACAGGGGCTTCTCCCCCAGTCCGGTGATGTGCTTGGTGATGATTTCGCGGTCGATGGCCATGGACAGGGCGCGGCGCAGTTTGGGGTTGTCCTTGAAAGGTGGCCGGGTGAGGTTGAAACCAAAATAGTAGCTGCCCAGGTAGGGCGCCACCTGCAGTTCATCGGCCAGGTTTTTCTTGATCCACTTGATCTGCTGGCTGGGTACGTCCTCGGTGCGGTCGATTTCCCCGGCGCGGTAGCGTTTCAGCTCCGTGGACTGGTCTTCGATGGGATAGTAATACACCGTGTCGATAATGGTGTTGGCATTGTCCCAGTAGTTGGGGTTGCGTTCCAGCTTGATGTGGGACTGTATCACCCACTCCTTGAGTACATAGGCGCCGTTGGACACCAGCTTGCCGGGCCGGGAAAACTGGTCGCCGTATTTTTCCACGCTGGCTTTGTGCACCGGATAGGTGCTGGAGTGATTGAGCAGGCCCAGGAGATAAGGGGTGCTAGCCTTGAGGCGGATTTCCAGGGTGTAGTCATCCAGGGCTTTCACCCCAAGGTTTTCCACGGGCTGCTTGCCGGCGATTACGTCCTCGGCGTTGAGGATAGGGGCGAGAATCTGGGAGTACTTGGAGGCGGTGGCCGGATCCACGGAGCGGCGCAGGCCGTAGACAAAATCATGGGCGGTCACCGGGTCGCCATTGGACCACTTCGCATTCTTGCGGATGTGGAAGACATAGGTCTTGCCATCATCGCTGATCTCCCAGGATTCCGCCGTTCCGGGAATCACTGTGCCGTCCGGTGCCTCTATGGTCAGGCCTTCGTAGAGATCCCGGAGAATGTTGGAGGAGGGCACGCCCTCAGCCTTATGCGGATCCAGGGTCTGGACCTCCGCACCATTGCCCCGGTGCAGCACCTGTTCGCTGGCCAGGTTGTCGGGACGGGAAGATGCGAAAATGGGGTAAACAAGGACTGCAACGAGCAACATGATGAATGAGCTGCGCATAGGTTATCCTCGAAAAACGGGTAGTGGATTTTGGTGTTTTATTCTGTGAAGTGTGGCATTCCTGGTGGATGATGTCCATGTGGAATTATTAGGGTCACATGGTGCGCACTACGGTGAGTTTCTGTCCAGGATGCAGGCGGTCGCTGGCAAGTTGGTTCCATTTTTTCAGATCAGTGATCTTTACGCCGAACTGGCGGGCAATCGCGTACAGGGAATCACCTTTTCGCACTCGGTAGCGAAGTTTGCGTCTGGCATTGGGCGTGGCGTTCATCGCATTAAGGGTTGCACCGGTTGACAGGGGGATGAGCAGATGTGAACCCGCGCGTATGCGAGAACTCTTCAGGTGGTTGGCCTGCATCAAAGCCTTTACATTGACGCCATGTTTTCTGGCGATTCGCCCCAGGTTGTCGCCTGGCTGGATACGGTAGCGCGTCCAGCGCATGCGCTGATCCTCCGGCAGAGCCGCCAGTTTTTCTGCAAACCCAGGGGCCTTGTCTGCCGGGAGCAGCAGGTAGTGAGGCCCGTCCGGGTGAGTGGCCCAGCGGTTGTAACCTGCATTCAGTTGCAACAACTCTTCTGCGTTCATGCCGGCCAGCCTGGCTGCGACCTTCAGGTCGATCTGTTCACCGATCTCCACCTTGACGAAACGCGGGTCATTGTCGATGGGCGGCAGAATCAGCCCGTATTGCTGAGGCCGTTCGATGATACGCGCCAGAGCCAGGAGCCGAGGTACATACTGGCGGGTTTCTGCGGGCAGATCCAGAGACCAGAAATCCACGGGCTTGCCCTGCTCCAGGTTCTTGCGCACGGCCCTGGCAACGGTGCCGCCTCCCGCGTTGTAGGCGGCAATGGCCAGGAGCCAGTCGCCATCGAAGCGCCTGTGTAGTTTCTGCAGATAGTTCAGGGCAGCGTTGGTGGAAGCGACTGGATCGCGCCGGGCGTCATACCACCAGTCCTGCTTGAGTCCGAAATAGCGGCCCGTGGCCGGCATGAACTGCCACAGGCCTGCTGCGCCATGCCGGGAGTAAGCTGTGGGCCGGAAACCGCTTTCCACTCCGGGCAGCAGGGCAATCTCTGCAGGCATACCCCGCTGCTTCACTTCCTGAAGAATGTAATACAGGTAGGGTTCACCCTTGCGCAACTGGCGTGTCAGAGAATCTCCCCTGGCGAGAAAAAGCTGTACTTCCTGGTCGATAGCGGGATGCTGAATGTTGCGCAACTGGTAGTCGTGTGCCAGAAGCTTCCACAGGTCGGTTTCTTCCGGAATCTGGGGTTGCAGATCTGCAGCAGTAAGGGCCAGAGGATCGAAGTAGTCGTCTGACAGCGCAATGAGGGGATCCCCTGGCATAGTATCCATTGTTGTGGTCTCGTCCTTCGAGGGATTGCTCACGCATCCACCCAGCAAAGTGAGGGCAACCAGGAAAGACAGTGTTCTAAAAAGCATGAAGTCCACGACAGCAGCAGGATCGATCCCGTAACTATACGAAAAACAGGCTGCCGGTTCCACATTGTTGGTCCACGCTCTACAATGCTGGCATGAAACAGGCGGATGAGTATGCGCGTCAGATTGAAGCCCTGAACCAGTGGTTCGAGTCCAATATGGGGAGAATGGTGCTGGAACATGAGCGCGAGGTACTGCAGCGGGTCGTTGAGGGTCTGTTTGGCTATTACTTGCTGGAACTTGGCTGGTTATGTGATATGCCCTCCTATACCCAGGCGTCCCCCATCCGGAACTTTTACCGGCTGAGTCCCTGTCATGACGCTGAGAGCCAGTTGGTTGCCCAGCCAGAGGCAGCGCCCATCGCGGGAGACAGTGTCGATGCCGTGGTGTTGCCCCATACCCTGGATTTTGCCATGGATCCACGCCAGGTGTTGCGGGAAGTGGAACGCATGCTGATTCCCGAGGGCAGGGTGGTGATCGTGGGCTTCAACCCGTTCAGTCTCTGGGGACTGCGCCGCCGCCTGCCGGGGGGACGCCGGGGCTTGCCCTGGCAAGGTCATTTCATCTCGGGAAGACGTTTGCAGGATTGGCTGTCCCTGCTCGGGTTCGATACTGAGCAGAGGTACAGCCTGCTGTTCCGCCCTCCCTGGAAGAAGGCCTTTCTGCGCCAGCGCTTTCCCCGTTTGGACAAACTGTCACAGCGCTATCTTTCCCGGTTCTCCGGTGTCTATGTGCTGGTTGCGGTCAAACGGGTTTCCACCCTGACACCTGTGGGAATGCGTTGGAAACTGCGGCCAACCCCAAGAGGTGCTCCGGTTCAACCTATAGCGAATATGCACAAAGGAGCGGATGAATGAGCAAAGGAAAAGTGATGTTGTACACCGATGGCGCCTGCAAGGGGAATCCCGGTCCTGGTGGCTGGGGCGCACTCCTGCGCTACCGGGGCAAGGAAAAGGCGTTGTGTGGGGGAGAAAAGGATACCACCAACAACCGCATGGAACTACAGGCCGTCATCCAGGGCTTGAGCGCGCTGACGCGGCCCACGGCGGTGACGGTGGTCACTGATTCCCAGTACGTGAAGAACGGCATGAACCAGTGGATACACAACTGGAAACGCAATGGCTGGAAGACTGCAGCAAAGAAGCCGGTGAAGAATGCCGATCTGTGGCAGCAGCTCGATGCCCTGGTGCAACAGCATGATGTGAGTTGGGAGTGGGTGAAAGGCCACAGCGGCCATCCGGAAAACGAACGCGCTGATGAACTGGCCAACCGGGGTATAGAGGAATTGCAATGAATACTGTCAGGAGACAGATCGTACTGGATACAGAAACCACTGGTCTGGAACCATCCCAGGGGCATCGCATCATCGAGATCGGCTGCGTGGAACTCATCGACCGGCGTCTGACTGGCAATGATTTCCACCAGTATCTGCAGCCGGACCGGGAAATCGATGCTGGTGCGGTGGAAGTCCATGGTATCACCAATGAATTTCTTGCGGACAAGCCGCGCTTCGCCGATGTGGTACAGGATTTCATGGACTATGTGCAAGGCGCTGAACTGATTATTCACAATGCACCCTTTGATGTGGGTTTCATCAATGCCGAGCTGGAAAAAGCGGGCGGCTGGAATCGGTTGGAGAGCTATTGCAGCATCACTGATACCCTGGTCATGGCACGCAACAAGCATCCAGGGCAGCGCAATAGCCTGGACGCTCTTTGTGGCCGTTACGACATCGACAATTCCCAGCGTCAGAAACACGGCGCCCTGTTGGATGCGGAGATCCTGGCTGAAGTCTACCTGGCCATGACCGGAGGTCAGTCCACCCTGTTCCAGGAAGAACAGGGGGCGGATGAAAGCGGCGGCGAGATTCAGGAAATTCGCCGCCTGCCGCCGGACCGTCCAGCCCTGGTCGTGGTGCGGGCCTCGGCGGAGGAACAGACCGCCCACGAAGCCTTTCTTGAATGTCTGGGGGATGCCTGTCTATGGTCCTGACGCCTGCTGTCGGGTTTAAGCCCGACCTACGGCTATGGCGCGCAGCTTCTCCTTTCCCAAACATTCCTCGCGAGCGGGGAGAGAGCTAATTGATGTATTGCCCTGCTGGCAAGACGGGGTTATGCCACCTTGCGCTCTTCCTGGGAAACGGCCTTTTCGCCAGCGGAAGGCCGCAGGGGATCGGCGCCGATAGTGCCCACCAGGGATTCCAGGTAATCAGGGCTGCGTGTGCGGGCGAGCCTGTCCCTGGCGCTCTCCAGACGTTGGGCGATGTTAAGGCGTCGCGCTTCATCCTCATAGCCGGGTTGAGCGAGGAAACCTTCCAGGGCAGTAATATGCCTTTCCCACAAGGCCACATCGCGCTGCTGTTTGATGGCGAGGCGTTCGTGATACCAGTCTGACGCGAGCAGGGATTCCCGGGTGAACATGGCGCGGATATCCGGGTGGTGTGCGTCTTTACCTTCGTACTCGCCCGTGGCCATGATGTACAGCAGGGCGCGCAGAGGCGGGCAGGCCTCTTCAACGGAGCCGTCATCCAGATAGCGCTGCGCCACCTTGCGCTGTGCTTCCACGATGTTGTTCACGCCATCGGCGAATACATCCATGTCCTGGGTCTCGGGCTTGAGAATCTCCTCCGTGAATACCTGGTTGGGATTGTCGAAGATCTTGCCCAGGAAGCCATGTACGAAGCGGTCGGTAATGCGGTAACCAAGGCGGCTGGCCAGCACTTTCTCGCCCTTGTGTTCAAAGTCGTGCAGGGGTTCCAGATAGCCGTGTTCTATGAGGTTTCCGGGATCCCGCTGGCTGGAATGCAGGCGTGCCCAGATCTCAGGAATGAGCAGGCTGATGTCGTGATCCACGCGCAGGTCCGGACCAATGAAGCCAGCAGAGCTGGAATAGCCGGCATAACCTGTGAGAATGAAGGATACCAGGGCATTGTTCAGATCCGCCGTGGGGCGCAGGGCGTTGAATGGCCCTTTGGTCAGGGCGCCTTCGCTGCCGGCTCCCGTCGTGGACGGGGACTTGCCTGTAAGGGAGCAGATGAAGTCCATGAACAGCTCAGGCAGCTCCTGGTAATGAATGGGGTTGTACACCGCCAGAGGGCGAATGCCGGGTTCCGGCGGATTGTTGCGCCGCCCGGCCAGAACCGCATCCACGGGTTGGCACACAGGCTCGCCCAAGGGCAGCTTGCGGTGCAGGCGGGCGCCCATCTCTGCCACGTATTTGCGCACGGGGTTGATCAGATCCGGGCGGGTCTGCAGGTAGCGGGGATTCTTGGAAGGCTCGCCGTCCACCAGGCGGGGGTGGGCGGAGGAGACCACGTAACCCTTGCCTTTCTTGTAAGCGGATTCCAGCAGCTTGCGCATGGGGGGTGTGAAACTGCACAGGGTCATCACGTCCTCTACCACTGCTGCAAGGGTTTTACCTTTCAAGGGCTCGTAATTCGCCAGGAAGTTGCCCGGCTGGGACATGTCTTTTTCCGTCTGCTTGTCATAGCCGGGGATGACGGCATCGTCCGGGCGCTGGAACAGGCGGTATTCGCAATTTTTCACCAGCTTCACGCTGTGTGGGTGCTCATCGCCTGGGGCGCAATGACTGATGGCTTTGACGGGCACCACCACGGAAGCACTGATGTCGTCTTCCATCTGCACCTTCTCGGCGGCGATGAAATCCTGGCGCACTTTGAATACCCGCCACTTGTTGGCGCGGTCGAAGCCGACGCGCAGGTAGGAAGCGATGACTTTGCGGTCATGGAGCTTGAGTTCGTGTCCGGGGGCGCCGTCCACCACGTCCACGGTGAGATGCTGGCGCCACTGGTTGCCCCATTCCTGACGGTAGAAGCGTTTGATCATCAGCACCAGGGCGAGGATACGCGGCGGGATGGATTCCAGCCACTCATTGTATTCATCGGTGTAGCTGGATGAGGGAGTGAGGAGTTTGATCACTGAACCCAGGCTGCGTTCCTCGCTCAGAGGTTTCCGGGAGGGATCGCGATCTTCATCTTCATGGCCTGGTTTGAAACGGGTGCTGTAGTCCCTGTCGAAAATCTCCTGTACGCGATCCAGATCCGCCTGCAGTTCATCAACGAAGAGGGGTGAATAGATTACCGCGTCATTCAGGGACTTGGAGATCTCGGACTTGCCGCCTCCGGACACTGTGCTGGGTTTGTGGCAAAAAGTGCCCTCGGGATCCATGCCCACCAGCCGCCAGGAGGGGGCGCCGGGATGCTTTTTCATTTCGATCTTGTAGCCGTTGGGCTGAACATAGATCTTGCCCGGCTGCAGCCGGATCTTCTGTTTCTCACCATCCTTCCACCAGGTGATGGTCTGTTTGTTCAGATCCATGCGCAGATCCTGGGGCACGTAGATGACATCCGGAAACTTGCGGTCTATGGCGTACCCCTTGGCTTTCACTTTCATCAGGGGGCCGTAGTTCTTCACCATTTCCTCGAAACTGTAGTTGGGATCCCGGGTGCGGCTGTCCACACCGTATTCCTCACCGTGGTTGCGCCGCGGAAAAGCCAGGGCGCCTCCCGCGTGTTCCTCTTCGGCTAGGCCAAACAGGTTGGCGGAATAGCCGATCTGGGTCTTCACTTCCTTCTTGCAGTAACCGTAATAGTTGTCCGCGAGAATGGTGACGATGACGCCGCGCTCATCCCTGGCGGTGATCTTAAAGGCCTGACCGTCGTTGTACAGCTCGTTTTCGTCTTTCCAGCACATGCCTTCCTTGCGTTGCCGTTCAGTGGCCTTGTCCCAGTGGGGCAGGCCCAGTTCCTTCTTGGTGAAATTCACCAGATGGGGTGCCAGGATCACGCAGCCGGTATGGCCGGTCCAGTGCTCCACATCCAGGGCAGCGTCGAACTTGGGGAGGTAGGGATTGCCGCCGTTGCCAAAGATGCTTTCCACGAAATCCAGGTTGCTCACTAGGTTGCCGGGGGCGAAGAAGCGGATCTCCATGGTTTTTTCCGCGTCCACGCCGGGAATTTCAGGGCATACCACAGGGCGTAGGAGCAGGGATACGAACATACGCGCCTTTGCGTCCTCATCGGCGGTGAAAGGGATGGTGAGCAGAGAGTCCGGCGGTGTCATGGCGCGGCTGAGCATGGCGGCAAACACTTCCCGGGGTACGGCCTTCTTGTCCCCCGGGATGGGCAGGCCTCCTTCGGCAATATGGAAGGAGCCCTTGGTGGTGCGCCGGTCGCTGGCAGGATTGTGCAGCACCCCCTGTTTTACGCGGTAGCTGGATACGATATCGGATTTGAATTCGTCCTTGCCCATGGGGAGGGAAAGCTCCCGCGCCACGCCGTGACGATCCAGAACAAAAGTCGTGCTGGGCAGGCGGGGGATATCCATGTCCAGGTCGCCCAGGTAATCCTGCAAATAATCCTCAATGCGCTGATCCACCGGGCAACGGTAGTCTGTGAGCAGCCGGTTCTTTTCCCTATAGGTGCGCAGCAGGTCATCTGCTGTGGAGAGAAAGGCCGTGGCATATCCGTCGGCGCAGGTGGGCTGGCCGGAAGAGGCCAGCTTGAGATTGATGTACATATGGAGCTTTTTTCGTTCTTGTTTTGCGCTGGTGTCTGGTTTATCCAGACCGAGAGCCCTTTGGAGATCCATGATCTCGAATACCTCCGGGTAGCACCGCGGAACCCGAAGCCTGGGATTCGGGAAAACATCGGGAGCTGACCACTGTTCAATTGGACAATGAACCGGTAAGGTTGCCCGAAGTGGCGGCCCGGTTCAAGTCTGAAAGACTCTTAAAACCTTGTTGCAACTATGACTATGTATTTAATTATCAAGTAAAAACAACAGGTAACAGAAATAATATGAACTGCCGCATGAAAGTGCTGATCTGGGTCGGCTTATGGAGTTGAAGCGACGGATTCAAGCCAGCTATCTGGCTGTGATGCTGATCTGGAGCACCACACCCTTGTCCATTCAATGGAGCGCCACAAAGGTTGATTTCCTGTTTGGTGTGACTTCCAGGATGGTGATTGGCTTGGTGATTGCCCTGTTACTGATGCGTTTCATGGGGCTGTCATTGCACACCCACAGGAAAGCTTTGCTAACCTATATGGCGGCCGGACTGGGGATTTTTGGGGCCATGATTTGCGTGTATTGGGGGGCGCAGTATATTCCTTCCGGGTGGATCTCGGTGCTTTTCGGCCTCACCCCTATCATGACAGGCCTGATGGCGCGGCGCTATCTGGGAGAGCGTGCCCTCAGCGGCATACGCCTGGCGGGCGTCTTCCTGGGGATTGCCGGACTGGTAGTGGTTTTCTGGGGCAGCTTGCATTTTTCCTCGAACGCCTGGTGGGGTGTGGTAGCTCTGATGGTCTCCGTAACCCTGCATTCCATCAGCACGGTCTGGACTAAAGCGATTGGTTGGCAGGGGCATGGCGTGGAGATTACAGCAGGCGCCCTGGTTGTGGCGGTTCCCCTGTATCTGGCTACCTGGTGGCTGTCGGACGGACACTGGCCGGATGTGATTCCCCTCAAAGCAGCTCTTTCCATACTGTA
>Ga0256832_1000916_pt1 | contig 19693 bp, 12 predicted proteins | sample 134614metaG_FD_190534 | JGI IMG/M metagenome (GOLD analysis project Ga0256832, IMG submission 190534) | Hydrothermal vent microbial communities from Lau Basin, Pacific Ocean - 134-614 | ecosystem: Environmental > Aquatic > Marine > Hydrothermal vents | place: Pacific Ocean: Lau Basin | collected...
CCGCAGACGTCGATGACTCGAAAAAGCTCTCACCGCAACAGCGCCTCGAACGCTTCGAGAAGCTCATCACAAGCGGTGCCCTTGTGGGCATAGGCATGGCCGGCGTAGAAGAGATCGACCGCTGGAACATCCTTCGGGCCACCTTTCGGGCCATGCATCGGGCGGTCTCTCGACTGCCCTTACGCCCTGCGGCGCTGTGGGTCGATGGGCCCCATTTTCATCCATTTCCCGACATTCCCCATCGGTGCGTGATCCGCGGCGATGCACTGGAGCCTGCCATCAGTGCCGCCTCCATCGTGGCCAAGGTGTGGCGGGACCGCTGGATGGAACGCCTCCACGTCCAGTATCCGCATTATCAATGGCACCAAAACAAAGGATACCTCACGCCCGCCCACCTCGAAGCCATCCGGCGATACGGCCCTTCCCCCTACCACCGCCGCTCATTCCATATTCGGGCCCTCGCTCCTTCTCTCTTCCCGGAGGGGCGCTGAATGCAACACAGGCAGAGATTACGGCTGCCGCCGGCGAAGTGCTGCTTGCGCCGCCGCCAGCCGGGCTATCGGCACCCGATAGGGCGAGCATGAAACATAGTCAAGCCCCACATCCTCGAAAAAGTCGATAGATTCCGGATCGCCGCCGTGTTCGCCACAGATGCCGACGTGCAGCGCGGGACGTTGCCCCCTGCCTCGTTCGGTGGCCATACGGACCAGCTGCCCCACCCCATCGCGGTCGATGTGTTGAAACGGATCGTGCGGGAAGATGCCCTTCTCTTCATATTGCGGAAGAAACTTGCCGGCATCATCCCGGGAAAGACCGTAGGTCATCTGCGTCAGGTCGTTGGTGCCGAAGCTGAAAAACTCGGCATGGCGGGCGATGTCATCCGCACACAAGGCCGCCCGCGGAATTTCGATCATCGTCCCGAACAGATAGTCGAAATCCGTTCCGGTCCGCCGGCGGACCGCCTCGGCCACCTCGGCCACCTCCTGCTGGATCGCGGCCAGCTCGCCGGACGTGGCAATCAATGGAATCATAATCTCGGGACGGGGGGCCTTGCCGGTCCGCCGCTTCACCTCCACCACGGCCTCAAAGACCGCCCGGGCCTGCATCCGGTAAATCTCCGGATAGAGGATGCCCAACCGGCACCCGCGCAACCCCAGCATCGGATTGGCTTCGCTCAACTCCTGAAGGCGCCGGCGCAGTTTCGCAGGGTCCAGCCCGGCGGCTTTCGAGACTTCTTCGATTTCTTTGTCCGTATGCGGCAAAAATTCATGCAGCGGCGGGTCCAGAAAGCGGATGGTGATGGGCCGCTCTTCCATGATGAGAAACAGCTCCACAAAGTCGGCCCGCTGCATGGGCAGCAGTTTTTCAAGCGCTTGTCGGCGTTCTTCGGCGCTGTCGGCCACGATCATCTCGCGCATGGCCACGATGCGGTCTTCCTGAAAGAACATATGCTCGGTTCGGCAAAGACCGATCCCTTCGGCACCGAACCGGACGGCGGTGCGGGCATCAGCGGGCGTCTCGGCGTTGGTCCGCACGCGCATGCGGCGGAAGGCATCGGCCCACGCCATCAGCGTGCCAAACTCGCCGCTCAGCGATGCCTCCACGGTGGGCAACGCCCCCGGCATCACCTCGCCCGTGCCGCCGTCGATGGTGATCAGGTCGCCTTCTTCAAACACCCGTCCGTCCACTTCCATGCGGCGTTTTGCTTCCTGAATGCGCAGCGCACCCGCCCCGGTGATGCAGGGCTTGCCCATGCCGCGGGCCACCACCGCCGCATGGCTGGTCATCCCGCCCCGGGCGGTGAGGATGCCTTCCGCCGCATGCATCCCCCGAATGTCTTCCGGTGAGGTCTCATAACGCACCAGGATAACCTTCTCGCCCCGTCCGGCCCATTCCTCAGCATCTTTTGCCGTAAACACCACCTTCCCCGACGCCGCCCCCGGCGAGGCCGGCAGCCCCCGGGCAATCACCTCCCGATCGGCATCCGGCGCAATGGTCGGATGAAGCAACTGGTCCAATAAAGAAGGATCAATCCGCAACACGGCCTCCTCCCGAGAGATGAGCCCCTCTTCGGCCATGTCCACGGCAATCTTCACCGCAGCCGCAGCGGTGCGCTTGCCGGCCCGCGTTTGCAGGATATACAACTTTCCTTTCTCGATCGTAAACTCCACATCCTGCATGTCCCGATAGTGTTGCTCCAGGCGGGTCAGGATGTCGAACAGCTCTTGGGCCGCTGCGGGCATCACCTCTTCGAGTGAGGCCCCCGGCCGCCCCATTTTCTCGGCCATGGCCCGGGTCAACGGTTGCGGCGTGCGGATACCCGCCACCACGTCCTCGCCCTGCGCATTCACCAGATATTCGCCGTAAAAGGCTTTCTCACCGGTCGCCGGGTTGCGGCTGAAAGCCACGCCCGTGGCCGAATCGTCGCCCATGTTGCCAAACACCATCGCCTGCACGTTCACCGCCGTGCCCATATCATCCGAAAGGCCGTGCAGATGCCGATACGCCACGGCCCGATCGTTCATCCACGAGCCAAACACCGCCCCAACGGCGCCCCATAACTGCTCGAAGGTGTCTTGCGGAAAGTCGTGTCCGGTGGCCTCACGATACACTTCCTGATAGCGGCGGATGACTTCTTGAAGGGCCGCTGCCGAGAGGTCGGCGTCGGAAGCCGCCCCCGTTTCTGATTTGACGGCGTCCAGGATCTCCTCGAACGCCCGGCTGTCGATGCCTTCCACCACATTACCATACATCTGGATCAGGCGGCGATAGCTGTCATACGCAAAGCGGGCGTTGTCGGTCAATCGGGCCAGCCCTTCCACGGTCTCGTCGTTCAGCCCCAGGTTCAGAATCGTATCCATCATCCCGGGCATCGACACCGGCGCACCCGACCGCACCGACACCAGCAGCGGATTGTCTTTATCACCGAAGCCCTTTCCCTGTTGGGCCTCCAGCCATGCCACAGCCTGGTGCAGCTGAGCATCCAGGTTTTCCGGATAGGTACGGTGATGTGCATAATAGTAGGCACACACTTCTGTGGTGATGGTAAATCCCGGCGGCACCGGCAGCCCGATCGAGGCCATCTCGGCCAAGTTGGCGCCTTTGCCGCCCAACAGCGCACGAAGAGAAGCATTTCCTTCCGTCGTATCACCGCCGAATCGATAGATCCATTGCGGGGAAGCAGGAGATGAGGATGACATATCGCGTGTAATTTTGACCTGTATTAAACCAGCAAAGTAAGGAAAAAACGCCCGCGCCCCGCACACCGGGTGAAAACCCTATCCGCGGCCCGGCGGCGTCAGTGCGGCAGCTTGTCCCGAAGAAGCCCATAGACGAAGGTGCCGAACATCGCACTGGCCAAAAACACGGCCAGCACCGTATAGCCGGCCCCCAACAAAATAAACATCGGCCCCGGGCAGATGCCGGCCATGGCCCACCCCAAGCCGAAGATGATGCCCCCGAAAATGTAACGCTTATACGTGGGCGCCTTCGGCGGAACGTAAAGCTCCTCCCCTTTGATGTTTTTCAGATGAAACCGCTTGATGAGCTGCTCACCCACAATGCCGATCGCGATGGCGGTGAGGATGATGCCGAACATATGGAACGACTGAAAATGAAACATCTCATAGATCCGAAACCACGACACCGCCTCCGACTTATAGAGGGTCATCCCCATGACGAAACCGATGGCAATATATTTAAAGAAGCGCATGGGTCAATGTTTTAGAGCTGGAAGAGGAATGGAAAAATGAAATAGGTCATAATCAATCCGCCGATAAAAAAGCCCGTAACAGCCACCAGAGAAGGCACCTGAAGGCTTGAAATGCCGCTGATGGCATGCCCGGAGGTGCATCCGCCGGCATATCGCGCACCGAAGCCTATCAGAAAGCCACCGCCGACGATGATAATAAAGCCGCGGAGTGTAAGTAGCGATTCCCACGAGTAAAACTCCGGTACCAGCGGCACTTTTCCAACTTCGTAGTTAAAGCCTAATTCCCGCAAGCTGGCCACCGTGGCCGGCGACACGTGCGCAATATTCCCTTCCGGCCCGCCGAAATAATGGGCGGTCATATAGCCGCCGAACATCGCTCCCAGCGCCACCATCAGGTTCCAGCCGTCCCGCTGCCAGTCGTAATTAAAAAAGTCCGCAAAACGCCCGGCGCCTTCGGCTGCACACATCGCCCGAAGATTGGCCGATATCCCGAACTCTTTCCCAAAAAACATCAGCGTAAACATCACCAGCGCAATCATCCCGCCGCCTACCCACCACGGCCACGGCTGATGGCTGATAAAGGCCCGAAAACTTTCCCATAGTTCAAGCATGGCTGCATCCTGGTTTTGATGATTCAAAATTACGAGGAAGACCCATTCCCACAGGTCTTTTTAATGAATATAGAAGCCGTTTAAGGTTATACATCAACCCATCAAAAAAAGCCCTGCCGACCCGCAGGCCGACAGGGCTTTGCAAGCATCACGTTGAGATGAGACCTACCGCTTAATCAGACGTCCGTAAACGTGGGTGCCGTCGTAACGGGTGCCCCGCACCAGGTAAAGACCGGGCTCAAATCGGGAAACGTCCAGCATCGTCCGGCCGCTGACGCCCGACACCGAAAGCACCGTCCGCCCCGTCAGGTCGAGCACTTCCACCCGCCGATAGCGCCCGTCGATATAGGCCCGAGACGTCGCCGGATTCGGAAACACCGCCGCCGCGGACGCATGCACGTCCCGCCGCATACCTGTGGTGGTGAGAATCGTAATGTCATACATCCCCCGCGGCCACACCTGATAGCCGTCATAAAAGCCCGTGGTGGAATATTGCCCCAGCGCCCCCCGCACGTTGAACGTATCCATAATGGGCGGCATGTGGAATAGGTCCGTATTGTTGTCGATAAGGAGCTTCATCGTGTCGGTCCCGTTCGTCACCCGAACCGCGAAGTAATAGCTGCCGTTCCATTCCGACGTATCCACCAACCACACGTGTTCGAGCACCACCAACTGGCCTTCATACGCTTCCATCATGGTGCCTTGATTCCATGCCCAGCTCACCGTATCGGCGGGGTTCAGGGCATTTCCCGTGGAAGTGACCACGATGCTATCGACCATAATTTCAAAAAGCTGGCGATACACAGCCCCTGTTCCCCAGATCGTCACCGCATCACCGGTCTGCACGTGATAGCCGAACGAGTCATTGGAATTGAAAGCCCAGATCCCGCCCGTGCTGTCTTCCACCGTGAACTGCAGCCCCTTGTAGGCGCCCCGGAAGTTCTGCGTATGCACGATGCCGCTGATCTGAATCATCGAGTCCTTATATACATAGAAAGGATTGCCCATCGAATCGGTGCTCACCTGCCGGGCCTGCGCAATGGTCAGCGCCGCATAAGTGGGGCCGCCGCCACCACCGCCGCCACCGGTCGAGGAGCACGGCGTGAAGTCGGATGTGTCGCGCGGAAACAGCTGATAGCCCGCCCACGGATCGTTGTAGCTGTATTGCCCCAGCACGCCCACGATGTGATAGGTGTCGGTCGGCGTGGTCGTGAACAATGCGCTCACTTCATCCTCGATGCGCAACTGGAAAGTGTCAGTTCCGTTCGTAAAATAGGTGTTGAACTTGCCCGAAGTATTCCACGTGGCCGAGGCGGTTTTCCACACACAGCCGATTTGCAGCAGTTCCCCTTCATACATCTCACCGAAAGCACTCACCTGCATCGGCGTGTTCAGCGTATTGCCCGTGCTGCGCACCACAATGCTGTCGGGCACGATTTCTAGAAGCTGCCGATAGACGCTCACCGATCCCCAGATTTCCAAACTGTCGCCCATGGCCGGCGTATAACCCAGCGTCGAGCTCTTATAAATCCAGACGCCGTCGCCGCCCGTATTCTGAATCGTAAACAACAGCTTGTTCTGGTTGGCGTTAAAGTTGATCGAATGCACGATGCCCGCCACATGCACCATGCTGTCTTCGTAGTAGTAATTCCCGTTGCTGTCGATGGCTCGCAATGCAGTGATGCTCATCGTGGTGTATTGGGCCCAGAGCCCTGTGCTCATCAGCACCGCCGTCAAGGCTGTGATTATCCGTTTCATGAGAGGAGTGAATTTTCTGCAAAATTGCGTTTGACAACCTAAATGAGGCGGATGTGTAATAAAAAATAATCTTTGGGGCGAGCTCCCCTTCTGCCTGATTGAAGAACACCGATGAACGAACGCTGATTTAATAATAAAATCATATGTTACAATAAAATATGAAATCTTAAATCCGAGTTCAGTGTTCAATATTCCCATCAAGCATGCCGTGCCCCTACATTCCCCGCCGGCTGAGCGGAGCCGAAGCCACGCGGGGAAATGATATGAAATGGCGCAAGGGCGGGCCGATGTGTCTGTCCTTCTGTCAATGAAAGGCCAACGTCCCGCACCGATGGCAAATACCACGGAAAACAGCCCGAAGGGCGGGGGCACCCGCCGGCGCCCTGCCTCATTGCACGCCGGTGTGTCCAGTGCCTGGATCTTTTGTTTATGTTTATCTCTGTGGCACAGGGCGTTCGTGAAGAGGCGCAGCGTATCGCGGGGGCGAAACATATTTCGCCCCCGCGTGGTGCCCTGCCCGTGGTATCACTCCGGCAGGTCATTTTGTCGCGTCAGGCAGCGAACAAGGCCGCTCCCTGAGCGCAGCCGAAGGGGGCGGCCATTTATTGGGTAGGGGGAGCACCATCTTGTAAAACGTTAACGATTTGGCTAAAAAACGTGGGCTTTAGAAACTCAAAATTGTCAACCGAGTACAAAGATAATTGAGTGCAAAATGCCTGAATTACAACGTATCTGCCCATGTATTTTTAACCTTTGTAGCGGTTAGGCATTTTTATTCATTAGGTAAAGTGAACCAATTATTACTACGTCTTGCAAAAAGTGAATTACCCAAGCCCAGAAGAAACCTTGAGTCTCCAAAACAGATTTTGCCAAGACAAACCCTAAAATTCCAGCTAATGATATTCCTATTATTCCACTTGGCATTCCATTTATGTGAGCAAGTCCAAAAATTATTGCTGAGATTAAAAATATCATTGTTGGTGTTAAAAGTCCTTTCAAAGGTGAAACAAGTCCTACTCGATAAATCATTTCTTCGCCGAAAGAATTTGTTAATGAAAGTAATAGTATCCAGAAAATTCCACCTTGCAGAACTGTCCAGTCAACATCAGTCTTTTTAAGTTGGAAATACATAAATATTGCAGTAATTCCAGTTATTACCACGCAGAGAGAAAGTCCTGTTTTAAGCCAACTATCTCCCTGCTTAATACCAAAAAGTTTTAGTTCGTCTCCCGGAGCAGAAATTTGCCCGAATGAGAAATATGTCAGGAAGTTTTCTTTATTTATTAGGTATGTTGTCAGCAAAGAAAGTCCTGCAATTATCAAAAGAATAATCTGATAATTTACTTGTCCATTCACATAGGAATTATCCGAAACCGTCAGCCCCAATTTTTTTGAAACGTTTCCCGATAGCAATAATCCAGCAGTGTAAATTACCGTCAAAAATATTGGAAGTATTATTTTCATTTTTTGTCTTTTACTTGCCGCTAACGCTGGCGTATGCGTATTACGTTTATATCCCGTGTAGCCGGCAATAAAGTTCCGTTTATACGTCGATTTTGTGTAACCGGAACTTTGGCGGATGTTCGTGCGTGTCCAATGAAGTCATCTGCCATTTCCATTCTCCTCTACAAACGTAGAAAAAATATTTTTCTCGTATGGTTTGTGGGTGGCGGGCCATGAAGGCGGGCAACATCCAGTGGAGAGGCCCTCTGATGCGGTGGGCTCTTTCCGCTCCCTGAGCGCAGCCGAAAGGCACGGCCATTTATTGGGTAGGGGCGACCGGCCGGTCGTCCCTACATCATTGCTTCGGCTTCGCTCAGCCGGCGGGTGTGATAACATGACCGCGGCTGCCTCCTGATTGAAAGTATTTCTTTGTTGTTTTGGGTGCTTGAAAAGGGTTGCCTGCGCACGTTGCTATGAATGAGGTAGAAACTGCACGTCTTCTGGCCGATTTGCGGGATGCCGAAGGGGCTTCCTATCCGTTGCAGCGGCGGGTGGTGGAGTGGCTGGAAGACTGGCTGGAAGGCCACGGGCGCCCGGAGTGGAAAGGGGTGGACACGTGGCGGGTGTTGCTTCTGATCTTGCACGAGACCTTTCCAGATGGGGCCGTCCGCCGTGCTCTGCTGCATTACCTGCGGCAGTTGTGGGAGGGTGTGTTGCTGCCGCCGCACCTGCTGGCGGCGGTGGTGGAGGCCCTGCTGGGGCGTGCTGATGCCCTGCCGCCTTATGAAGGGCGTGGGCGGGATGAGCCGGCGGTTTTGCCGTTGGCGGCGGCGCTTACCCGGCGGCTGAAAGGCGCCGATGCCGGGGAGCGTCTGCCTTTCGTGGCGGGTTATGTGGTGGCGGTCGATAAGGCGAACGGCTCGCTGACCCTCTGGCGGGCCGACACCTTCGAACCCATCACCGTGGCGGTGCGGCCGCCGTGGGAATATATCCTTCGGATGATATGGCCCGGCGCCCGCCTGCACGTCTTTAACCTAACGGCGGACGGCGGGATGGACGCCGCAGCCCTGTGTGTGGTGGAGCCCGATTATGTGGTGGACATCACCACCATTGCCGCCTACTGCTTTGGATATGGGACGGAGGGGCTGGTCATTCCCGAGAAATATTGCCTCGATCGGCTGGGTCCGGCGGACGTTTCGCCGCCGATGGTGCGGGGCGGCTTGCTAGGCACCTATGTGGCTGCGCGCGTGCGGGATGAACACCTTTCGCACGAAGAAGCCTGGCAGCGGGCCCTCTTTGGGCGGATGCTGGATGTGGTGGGCGTGGCCGATGAGGGGGCGCTTTCCCGGTGGGAGGCCGAGGCGCCCGCCCATGCCGCCCACCTTCGCAAAGCCCTCGACACGCTGGGCCGGCCCGCCGACATCGACGCCGAGGTCTCTTACGTCATCCCCGCGCTGGGCGTGCGCGGGCGCCTCGACATCCTCCATAAAAAGACCGATCGGTGGACGGTGCTGGAGCTGAAGGCCCGCGAGCGGGTGCCCCGCACGCCGATGACCGCCCACCGGATGCAGGCGGCCTTTTATCAGTTGATGGTGACGCTGGCCGAGGAAGAAGCGCCCGAGGTGGCGGCTTTTGTGCTTTACACCGGCGACCCTGAGGCCACGCTGCATCCGGTGCCGTCGGAAGAAGCCGACTGGCTTCGGCAGGCCGTTTCCATCCGCAACCGCATCGTGGGATATGAATACTGGATAGCCTTTCAGGGCGTGTCGGTGTTTGGCATCATCCAACAGAAGCGGGCGGCCCTCGCCGGCCCGCAGGCGCCGCCCTGGCTGGCCCGTCAATATCAGGAAGTCATCGAGCGCATTCGCACACTCTCAGAGGATGAACGGCATTATATTCAGGAGTTGCACGGCTTTCTGGCGCGGGAGCAGTGGTATGCGATGGTGGGGTCGGTGCGGGGCGTGCGCGAAGAGCGCCAATGTTATGCAGGGTTGTGGCGTCCGCAGCACCTGCCTTCTTTCGATTGGGCGCGGGGGCTGGAGCGGGTGGATGAGCCGCATTCCCCGGCGGGAGAGGTGACGTTTCAATATCCGTCGCAGGCCTTTTTTGCGGCTCGGGTGGGCGATACGGTGGTGGCCGTTCCCGAGGAAAAGCCCTGGCACCGGCACCTCACGGCACACCGCCTGCTGGTGGGCACCGTGGTGGAACACGTCGCCCATCGGATCCGCGTGCAGTTTCGGGATGCGGCTTTCTGGCAGCGTCCTTTCCCGAAAAAACAGCGCTGGGCGCTGACGCTGGAAACCTACATTTCGGGCTACTGGCGGCTGCTGACGGCGATGGGCGCCTTCCTGAGCGCCCCATCCGAACAGCGCCGCCTGCTGATGGGCAAGGTCCTGCCTTTGCCGCAGCCGCCGCAGGCACCTGTGCGCGATCCTGAGCTGGCATTGACCGACCATCAGCGCCGCTTGCTGGCCGGGGTGGTGGCTGCCCGTGAGGTGTATCTGGTGCAGGGGCCGCCCGGCACGGGGAAGACACGCTTTCTGTTGCGGGCGGTGCTTTTCCATCACCTCGCCCACCAACGGCGCATCCTGCTGGTGGGCTTCACCAATCGGGCGGTGGATGAGATCTGCGGCGTATTGTCGGAGATGAAGAACGTGCCGTTCCTGCGGCTGGGACGCACCGACCACGCCGCCTATTTCCCGCACACGCTGGACGGATGGCAACGCCGCCTGCCCGCCGATGTTCGGGCGTGGAAAACGCGCCTTGCCGAACTTCGCTGCGTGGTGACCACCGTCCACACCTTTACGCGGATGCCATACTTTCATCGCATCTTTCCCTATGATGTGGTGTTGGCCGATGAGGCGTCTCAGATGCTGGAGCCGTATGCGCTGGGCGTGTTGAGCCGACGGCGGACACCTTTTGTGATGATAGGCGACGAAAAGCAACTGCCGGCGGTTACGCTGCAGGGGGAAGAAGAGGCGGCGGTGCGTTCCCGCCACCTTCGGCAGTTAGGTTTTATCAGTTGGGCCGAGTCGTTTTTCGGGCGGCTGATCCGTCAGTTGGAAGCGCTGGGTCGGGAAGACCTTCACGGGATGCTGGAAGAACAGGGGCGGATGCATCAGGACATTCAGCGGCTGGCGGGGACGCTGTTTTATGCGGGGAAGTTGCGGCCCGTGCCGCCGCCGGACGGGGAATGGCAAGCGCGTCCTTTGCAGGCGGTGCCTGATGCGGTCAATCCGCTGACGCGGCGGCGGGTGGTCTTTCTGAACGTGGAAACCACGGGCAACGGAAAAGAAAATCCCGCGGAGGTGGAGGCCGTGCTCAGGGCCGTGGGGTGGTGTGAGGGCGTGGGCGTGGCGCCCGAAGAGATGGGCGTCATTGCACCCTTTCGGGCTCAGGTGGCGGCCATTCATCGGGCGTTGCAGCGGCATTATGGAACGGCCGCCGAAAAAATCCTCGTGGATACGGTGGAACGCTTTCAGGGCGGGCAGCGGAAGGCCGTCATCATCTCTTTTACGGTGGGCACGCCCGCGCTGCTCGAACTGATCGGGGCACCAATGCCCAACAGGCCGGAAGTGGATCGGAAACTGAACGTGATGATGACCCGCGCTCGGGAGTATCTGGTGCTCATCGGCAATGCGTCGGTGTTGGCGCAGGGCGGGGCGTTTCGGGCGTTGTTGGCATTGCTGCGTGAAGGGGCGGGGGCGGAATTTCTTACTTTGCATCCCTAATCGGCTGATGATGACGACGGCGCTTCTGGGATATTCCCTGCTGGTGGTGGCGGCCATCGCCGTGCTGGTGAAGTCGGCGGATTATTTTGTGGATGCGGCGCGCGACCTGGGGCTGCATCTGCGGCTGCCGTCTTTCATTGTGGGGGTCACCTTAGTGGCAATGGGCACGTCGCTTCCTGAGCTGGTGTCGTCGCTGGCGGGGGTGGTGCGCGGCGAGCCGTCGATCGTGGTGGGAAACGTTATCGGGTCGAACATTGCCAACATCGCCCTCATCTGGGGCATTGCCGCCATTATGGCAGGGCGGATCAACCTGCGGATTTCGTTTCTGGTGGTGGACCTTCCTTTTTTCATCGGCTCGGCGTTGTTGTTGGTGCTGGCCCTGTGGGATCGGGTGTTTTCGGTACCTGAGGCGGCGCTTTTTATTGCAGCCATTTTAATCTATCTGGTATATACGGCCACCACGCGACGACGCAAAAAAGAGATGGAAGAGGCGCCGACGATGTCGGTAAAAAAAGGGATTTTCCTGCTGCTTCTTGGCGGTGTAGGCATCTACTTCGGGGCCGATTATTCGGTGTATGGCGTGATTGAGCTGTCGAAGTTGCTGGGTGTGGGCACCGAGACGCTGGCGATGACGGTGATGGCGTTGGGCACGTCGCTGCCCGAGCTGACGGTGACAGTGGTGGCGGCGCGTCGGGGGCATCCCGAGATTTCGCTGGGGAATGTGATCGGGTCGAACATCTTCAATACGTTTGTGGTGATGGGCATTCCGGGGCTGTGGGGCGCCATTACCATTTCTCCTGAGGCCCATGATTTTTCTTTGCCGATGATGGTAGGGTTGAGTTTTCTGTTCTTTTTTGTGATGCAGGGGCGTCGGGTGGTGCATTGGCAGGGGTGGTTTTTGTTGCTTTTTTACGTCTATTTCATCGGGAAGACGGTGGGGCTTTTTTAGGGGGGGAGGTTTGCGTGAGGGGCCCAGAGGGCGGGGCTTCGTAGGGGCGACCGGCTGGCCGCCCCTACGGAATATCGAACATCGAACTCTGATTTAAGGTTTCGTATTTTAATTTAACTTATCTTCTTTGTTCTTAAATCAGCATTCGTTAATCGATGTTCTTCAATCACGGAGAAGACACTTCGTCGGTAATGGGCCGATGGAAAGATTTTTGATGAAGCGACCCGACGGCATCTTATCTTTGAACGTATGGTCAAAAGCATGACAGGTTTTCTTTTGATGGCGGCGCAGGAAGAGCCGATGAAAGGTCGAGCCGCGGGCGAGGAAGCCGCGGAAGAGCAAACGGTCTCGTTGGAAGGTGAGCTGCTGCCCATTTTGCCACTGCGGAATACGGTGTTGTTTCCGGAACTGGTGATTCCGATTCGGGTGGGACGGTCGGCGTCGGTGCGTCTTATCGAGCATGTGGAGCGGGGGAAGCGCTTCATTGGAGTGGTGGCGCAGCGGGATGAGCAAGTCGATACGCCGGGGCCGGAGGATGTGTTTACGGTGGGCACGCGGGCGGAGGTGTTGCGCGTCCTGCCGATGGGGGATGACGGCTATACGGTGATTATTCGTGGAGGTGAACGCTATCGTATCGAGGAGTTTGTGCAACAGGAGCCGTTTATGGTGGCCCGCATCCGCCCGCTGGCAGCGCGTCCGTTCGACCCGAAAGACCCGCGGGTGAGGGCCCTCACCGACACGCTGAAAGAGTTGGCCCTGGAAGTAGTGAAGCTCTCACCCTCACTGCCTGACGAGGCGGCCGCCGCCATCCGAAAGGCGCAGAAGCCGCTGTTCTTGATGCACCTGGTGGCCAGCAACCTCGACATCAGCGTGGAGAAAAAACAGCAGCTGCTGGAAGAAGATGACCCTTACCAGCGGGCGGAAAAGGTTATCAAATATCTGCACGAACAGCTGAACCTGCTGAAACTCAAAGAGGAGATCCAGCGGAAAATGCAGCAGGAGGTCGAACAGCAGCAGCGCGAGTTTTTCCTGCAACAGCAGCTGAAGACCATCCAGAAGGAACTGGGACATGAGTCGCCGACTGAGATTATTGAGGATCTGGTGGCACGGGCGCTTGAGAAGAAATGGTCGGATGCTGTTCAGATACAATTTGAGAAGGAGGTCCGCAAGCTCCGCCACATGAACCCGGCGGCGGCCGAGTTTTCGGTGACGCTCAACTACGTTGAGCTGTTGCTCGACCTGCCGTGGGAGGAATATACCACCGACAACCTGGATATTAAGAAGGCCAAAAGGGTGCTGGATGCCGATCATTACGGGTTAGAGAAGGTCAAGGAGCGGATTCTTGAGTATCTGGCGGTATTGAAGTTGCGGGGCGATATGAAGAGCCCGATCCTGTGTTTGTATGGGCCGCCGGGGGTGGGAAAGACGTCGCTGGGCCGGTCGATAGCCCGGGCGCTTAATCGGAAATACGCCCGCATCTCGCTGGGCGGCCTGCATGATGAATCGGAAATCCGCGGCCACCGGCGCACCTATATCGGGGCGATGCCCGGCCGCATCATTCAGACCATCCGAAAAGCCGGCTCGTCCAATCCGGTGATTGTGCTGGACGAAATCGACAAAGTGGGACAGGACTTTCGGGGCGACCCCGCCGCCGCCCTTCTCGAAGTGCTTGATCCCGAGCAAAACTCCCACTTTTACGACAACTACCTCGAGCTGGAATATGACCTCTCGCGGGTGCTCTTCATTGCCACGGCCAACACCTTATCCACCATCCATCCCGCCCTTCGCGACCGGCTGGAAATCATTCCCATCAGCGGCTATATTCTGGAAGAAAAGACCGAAATCGCCCGCCGTTATCTGATTCCCAAGCAACGACGGATGCACGGCGTAAAGGGCCGACAGTTTATCCTGAAAAAGCCGCAAATCCGCTACGTGATCGAACATTATACCCGCGAGGCCGGCGTCCGGACGCTGGAAAAACAAATCGCGGGGCTGGTCAGACATCGGGCCCGCGAGATTGTAGAGGGCACCTCCTTTCATCCGGTGCTTTCCCGCAAGGACATCGGCCAGATCCTCGGACCGCCGCCGTTCGGCGAGCTCACTTACACACGCACCGAACGGCCGGGACTGGTCACCGGACTGGCGTGGACACCCACGGGCGGCGATGTGCTCTTTATCGAGGTGGCTTTGCTGCCCGGCAAAGGAAAACTCTTGCTGACCGGTAAGCTGGGCGAGGTGATGCGCGAATCGGCCCAGACGGCCCTTTCTTACCTGAAAGCGCATGCGGCTGAATACGGCATTGACGCTGCAACGCTCGACCGTCATGATATTCACATTCACGTGCCCGAAGGGGCGGTCCCCAAGGAAGGCCCGTCGGCGGGCGTGACCATCTTTACGGCGCTGGTCTCGGCGCTGACACGCCAACCCGCCCGCGCCGACGTGGCCATGACCGGAGAAATCACCCTGCACGGCAACATCCTGCCTGTGGGCGGCATTCGGGATAAGGTGCTGGCCGCCCGCCGAGCCGATATCTCCCACATCGTCCTGTCGAAGTTTAACCGCAAACACGTCGAAGACATCATGCCGCAATATCGGGAAGGATTGCAATTTCATTACATCACACATGCCAGTGAGGCCCTGCAGTATGCCCTGAGCGGGCAGACAGCTGCGGGTGCATAGCCGCGGCAGAGAAAGCGTTGCGATGACGGTTCCGCTTTTGGACAGGTAAAATGCCGATATGAAGGTCCTCACTCGCACGCAAATTCGGGAAGCCGACCGCTTCACGATCGAGCAGGAGGGCGTGCCTTCCATCAACTTGATGGAACGGGCCGCCCGGGCTTTTACAGACGCCTTTACGGCGCGGTATGATGCGGCGCATCCGGTGGCGGTGGTGGCCGGGCCCGGCAACAACGGCGGCGACGGCCTGGCCATTGCCCGCATGTTGGCGGAGGCGGGGTATTCGGTGCGGGTGTTTATGTTGGCTTCCGAACGGTATTCGCCGGATTTTCAGGTGAATCTGCAACGGCTGCAGGCCCTCCTGCCCGCCTATCAGATAGCCGCGTGGGCGCAGCCGTCGGATTGGGAAGGCACGACCGTGCGGCCCGGCGAAGTCTGGATTGACGCCCTGTTCGGCACGGGCCTGACACGCCCGCTGACAGAGCAACCGGCGGCGCTGGTGCAATGGCTCAACGGGCGGAACGTGCCCGTGGTGTCGGTGGACATTCCTTCCGGCCTCTATTGTGATGACCCCAATGCACCGGACGACCCCGTGGTGCGCAGCGGGCTGACCATTTCGTTTCAGTCGCCGAAGCGCGCCTTTTTCATGGAAGAAAACGCGGCATATGTGCCGCGGTTTGAGGTGGTGGATATCGGCCTTTCCCGGCGGTTTCTGGCGACGGTGGACACGCCCTTCTTTTACTTGACGGCCGCGGATACCCGTCGTCTGGTGCCGCCGCGGCCGCTTTTTGCGCATAAGGGGATGATGGGCCATCTGTTGGCTGTCGGTGGGAAAAAGGGCATGATGGGGGCGGCGGTGTTGATGGCGCAGGCGGCCCTGCGAAGCGGGGTGGGGAAGCTCACGCTGCGCGTGCCGGCGGTGGGATATTCGATCGTTCAACAGGCGGTGCCCGAAGCCCTCTGTGCGCCGGACCCGCATCCCGAGGTCAACACCGCACTGCCTGATGGGAAGCCTTCGGCGTATGCGGTGGGGCCGGGCATCGGCACGGATGCCGCCACCGGCGCAGTGGTCGAGGCCGTGTTGCGTTCGGAGGTTCCCGCCGTGCTGGATGCCGACGCCCTGAACCTGCTGGCCGCCCATCCGCAGTGGCGGCGGCTATTGTCCGAACGGCACGTCCTGACGCCCCATCCCGGCGAGTTCCGCCGGCTGGCCGGCGACTTTTCCCATTCGGTGGAAAAATGGGAAAAACTGCGCGAGTTTGCCCGCCGACACCACACGCACGTGGTGCTGAAAGGGCGCTACTCGGCCGTGGCCGATCCGCAGGGGCGGATCACATTCAACAGCACGGGCAACCCGGGCATGGCCACCGGCGGCGCCGGCGACGTCCTGACGGGCATCATCGGCGCACTGCTGGCCCGGAGGATGCCGCCCGATGAAGCGGCGTTGCTGGGCACCTATCTTCACGGGCTCGCCGGAGACCTCGCCGCCGAACGGCTGGGACAGGAAGCCCTCATCGCTTCCGATATCATCGCCGCACTGCCCGATGCGTGGCAATTGACCCAGCCGGCATCATTCAGAACCACACTTTCCGAACAATAACCCGCTGGTCCTGGACTATCCGGAACAGAAAGTAACCCCTGGGGTCACGCAGCACCAGCCTGTGGCAATGCGTGCACCGGCCCACTTCCCGCCCCGCCGCTGAATAGGCGTGTATGGCATCGACCCGCCCTGAAACCTGAATGCCGTCGGGAAGGATTTTTACCATCGGCATCGATGTTTCATCACCCAATCCTGAGGCCGTCAGGGTGATGGATTGCTGGGCCGACCACGGGATACTCGTGCAATGATTCATCGTCTCGAGGGTTACCAGATAGGTGCCCGCCGACGGATAGGTATAGGTCGGGTTGGGCGTGCCGACAGCGGAATCGCCGGTGCCGAATTTCCATTTCCAGCTGGTGGCGCCGGTGGTGGTGTCCTGAAAAGAGACGGTCAGGTTGTTGATGGAATAAGTAAAACCTGTATTCAGGGCGGTGGGCGGCGTGGAATAGTGGTAGGTGTGGCTGTCGATGCAGAAGGAATAGTCGAGGCTCGCCCGGTCGTAAACCATCAGGTGCAGGGTGCGGGGCCGGCCGGCTGGGGGAAAGCCGCCGATGTAGGTGCTGGAAGATACCCCGCTGCCTGCGGCCACCACGGTGGCAGCGGTGTCGGCGGCCAACCAGCTGTAATGCGGGTTGGCATAAGATATCACCAGAGCCTGATTCGGACATCCCGAGTCCAACGGCGGCGAAAAGGAGATGTCGGAGATGGACGGCGGTAGCGGCATCAGGGTGCTGTCGATCCATGTCATGGTTTCGATGTAAGGCACGGCTGTGGCCTGCGGAAAGGTGGAGTCAAACGACCATGCTCCATTGACGAAGACCGGCTGAATGGTGTCGATGATTGTCATCGTCAGCGGAATCCGATCCCGGCAATCATCGCCGAACTGCCCTTCCAGATTCATTTTGACGACTTGCAATTTGGCTCCCGCGTTCAGCACAGCATAAAGCCGCCCGTTCATCACGGCAAGGCGGCCTGCGGAGATGTTTTCCATTTGCGTCCATATGCCGCGGGCCCAGTGGATATGCCCTGATGGAATCCCGAATTTAATCAGGGCCGGTGGGGCCTGCCCTAATTGGGAGAAGGCCAGGATATAGCCTATGGAGTCGATGACCGACACCGATTGCACAGCGTAGATGTCGGTGGGCACGGAGGCTGATGATTCCAGCTGGATCAGTTTTGAGTAATATGTCTGGTCGAAGTTCTGCGATGTGGACACGATCCATATGCCTCCACTTGTCCCCGGAATGGCCAGGGTCTGGATAGCTGCATAGGTCGAGGCATACGTCACGGCTTGGGGATGAACGCCGATGAGCTGGTAGTTGGAGTTGTTTGCCTGCATTTTGATGGGAGCAGTGGTGAGGGTGCCGCCATTGCTGATGCGCGAGACCACAATCTGCGGGTTGACGCCTCCGAGATAGGCCCATGCAGTGTAGCCGCCGGCGACGTGCGGAAGAATCTCATAAATAGGGGCGGGCAGAGATTTGTTGGAAACCACCCAGTTAAGATTGCCGTTGGCTGGGTCCACATCGGCCACAAAAGCCCGATATTGCGGAGAACCGCCGTAGGTGCTGCGATAAAAGAACTGTCCGCCCGCCAGAAGCCGATAACCCGACGTGCCCGGCAGCGCACGCAAGGCGGTGATGACGCCGGTGCCGTCGTAACCGATATATTGCGTGTCGGGGATGGCATAAAGGCGCATATAGTCTATGTTCGGGAGCAAATGACTTTTGATGAGAAAACCCTCATAGCGGCGGTTGGTGGTGTGCACCTCACCGCCGATGAAGACGTGTCCCGCCGTATCCACCACACCGGCGGACATTCCCGTAACGGATGAATAGGGATGCTCTGGTATGCGAATGAAATAGCGTTGCTGCAACACCAACTCGGAATCAACCGCCAAAATGCCGGCCCCGGGAATGCCAAATGTCCCCGAGGTGTCAACGCTTTTCGTGAAAATATAGAGACGGCTTACTCCCTGGTCAGGAACCACATCAATGAGTTGAAAAGAAACCGTCGATGGATAGACGGTATCCACCGCCTCGAAGGTTTTGACGTTGCTGTTTTGGGCATTTCCCATCCGAACGGAACCAAACAAAAATATAAATGAAACAAAAGTAATGGATTTCATGGCGAAGCGTCTTTAACGGGACGAAGTTAATTCAAATATATTTTCTGCTTCTTGTTGAAAAAAAGAGGCGTTACTTTAAGGGGAGAAAGAGCGTTCGGGCGTTTTGCGTGGTGATGCGGGCCACCTCAGCAAGCGGGATATGCAGTTGAGCAGCCAGAAAATCGGCGATGACGCGGACGCGGGCGCTTTCGTTGCGTTGGCCGCGGTAGGGATGCGGCGACAGGTAGGGTGCATCGGTTTCGAGGACGACGCCCCCGAGCCCGATGCGGCGGATCACGTCGATGAGCCGACTGTTCTTAAAGGTGGCCACGCCGCCGATGCCGAGATAAAATCCGATGTCGAGTGCCTGCCGGGCTTCTTCGACGCCGCCGGTGAAGCAGTGAAAGACGCCGCGCAGCCCGCGGGCGGCGTAGGGACGAATGATGTCGAGGGTGGCGGCGAAGCTCTCACGGGTGTGTAAGACGATGGGCAACCCGTGGGCAAGGGCCCATTGCGCCTGAATGTCGAGAACTTCCCGCTGAAGGGCTTCGTTGTCACGGGTCCAATAAAAATCCAATCCCACCTCGCCGACGGCAACGATTTCCTCGCGGTGCGTGTGCAGGGCTTTTTCGATGGCATCAAGGGCTTTCGGATAGTCTTCGTTTACCGCCCCGGGGTGCAGCCCCACCATTGGATGGCACATATCGGAATATCGGCGGACCAGCGCAAACATCGGCGCCAGGGTCTCGGCGTCGATATTGGGCAGGAAGATTTTTTCGATGCCCGCATCCCGGGCCCGCTTGATGACCGCATCGATATCGTCTTTGAATGAGGGAAGAAAAAGATGGGCGTGCGTGTCGATGAACATCGTCTATTCGTTAAGGTAGTTGCAAAGAAAGGCGCTGGCAGATGGGGGCGCTATTTTGTTTTTCTTTGGGCGTGCCCCCTCGCCTGACGGCTCGGGGGCGGGCCTAAAAAGAAATCATCGGCGAGATGAGCGGGATAGTTTTCAGGTTGTAAATTTGCCGCCCTTCAAAGCGCGCTAAAAGGTTATGGAAGCGATTGTGCAAATCGGTGGGCGTCAATATCGAGTGAAGCCCAATCAA
>Ga0256832_1000917_pt1 | contig 19685 bp, 9 predicted proteins | sample 134614metaG_FD_190534 | JGI IMG/M metagenome (GOLD analysis project Ga0256832, IMG submission 190534) | Hydrothermal vent microbial communities from Lau Basin, Pacific Ocean - 134-614 | ecosystem: Environmental > Aquatic > Marine > Hydrothermal vents | place: Pacific Ocean: Lau Basin | collected...
CGGAGTGATATAGTGTTCATCTTGCAAAAAGCATAAGCGGGAAGGGGCAAAGCGAAAACCAGGCCAAGCAAGTAAGTGCGGGGCGGTGTAGCGGTCCCGCGCTTACTTGCCCGCAAAAGCGGAGTGATATAGTGTTCATCTTGCAAAAAGCATAAGCGGGAAGGGGCAAAGCGAAAACCAGGCCAAGCAAGTAAGTGCGGGGCGGCATAGCGGTCCCGCACTTACTTGCCCGCAAAAGCGGAGTGATATAGTGTTCATCTTGCAAAAAGCATAAGCGGGAAGGGGCAAAGCGAAAACCAGGCCAAGCAAGTAAGTGCGGGGCGGCATAGCGGTCCCGCGCTTACTTGCCCATAAAAGCGGAGTGATATAGTGTTCATCTTGCAAAAAGCATAAGCGGGAAGGGGCAAAGCGAAAACCAGGCCAAGCAAGTAAGTGCGGGGCGTAGCGGGGCAGCATAGCGGTTTGAAAGAATATTTTGCCGGCGGGCGCCGGCAAAAAGCTAATCGGTACTTCCAAAAACAGCGGGTACCTAAACAGTTACCCAAAAACTAATTTGGAAGAATGTGAGAGTAGCCGCTGTGGTCAGTGCGGTCGGTGAGCGCTGCCCTTGGCCACTGCGGTCGGTGTGAGCAGTGCGGTCGGTGAGCGCAGTCGAACCGAGCTTGTCGAACTGAGCCCGCCGAACCGAACCGTCGAAGTGGGGCAACGTCGAAGGGCAGAGTCGAAACGAGCAGCGCCCAAGCAAGCCTGCCCTCCGGTTTGCCAAACTACCAATAGCACTTCCAGTCAGGCCAAGTTCACAACCGGCAGCGCCGGGCACCGGGCTTGGCAAACCCTCCTACCGTTACCCGAACAGTTGCCATACTACTCCACCCGATACCAATTCTGGGTACGAAAGAACGGACCAATGTAGCCGCGCACATAGAGCTTGTCGGGATTGTCAGGCGCCAACCAGATTTTGCAAGTATAGACCCGGCCCTTCTCCGGATCCAGAATGTTGCCTCCCCGCCAATACCGGCCGTCTTGCTTCATATCCTTCATCACGACCATGCCCACGATCGGCTGGTCTTTGCGCTCGTCCGTACACTTGGAGCAGATCGCCGTGCTGGGATGCTCGCGCAGCAGCTTGATGACTTTACCGTACACCCTGTCCCCCTCCTTGTATATCTTGACCAGAGACTTTGCCTCGCCCGTGTTGTCATCAATGGTACGCCAGGTGCCTACGACACTTTGCGCCCGAAGGGCCAAACCTAATAACAAAAAAATGAGCGTCGTTTCGATGGTTCGAATGGACATAATTTTCTGTTTTGTGGTTTCGTGTTGGTGGACCGGATGCTCAGAGCGCCATCACGCCGCCGAGTTTGCGGACCTGCTCATACAAACGAATAACATCCTCCGGAGATTGCATCCAACTCTTGATGGTTATGCCCGTGTACTTGCCCGTGCGCGAAGACCGGAAACTCACATCCGCGTCGTCCGGAAACAGCTCGATAATCTTACCCTCTTTCCGTGGATCGGCCGGTACTACGAATTTAAACATGTATTCATTGGGCCACTCCAGCCCTTCCGTCAGCGCCTTGCGAAAACTTTCCGTATTGTCTATCGGTCTCTTTGCCATGCCCTTGTTTTAGTTGCGCTCCATAAAAACACAGCAAGCGGCCAATGGTTGTACCTGCGCAGGCCATCCCCTTACCGGCCTCGCCTTGAAGCGTTAATCCAAAAAAAAACCATTTTAGTCCAACAAAAGCGTTTTTACACAATTTTATTGCTTAGTTTTGGTGCGAATACACTACATTAAACTGCAAAATCGAAACAAATCATGAAGACATCCAACCTCCTTATCCTGTTGCTTCTGATCTTATTGGGGCTTGGAGGCTGCTCTACTTACAACGGCCTGGTCAACAAAGACGAAGCCGTCAATCAAGCCTGGGCCAATGTACAAAGCGCCTATCAGCGCCGTGCCGACCTGATCCCCAATCTCGTCGAGACCGTCAAAGGCTATGCCGAGCACGAAAAATCCACGCTCCGCGAAGTGGTCGAAGCGCGCGCCAAAGCCACGGCCGTCACCATTGACCCATCCAATCTCACACCGGAAAAACTCCGGCAGTTTCAGGAAGCACAAAATAACCTCTCCGGCGCATTGAGCCGACTACTCGTGACCGTAGAGCGCTATCCGGAGCTCAAAGCCAACCAAAACTTTCTGGAATTGCAATCACAGCTCGAAGGCACGGAAAACCGCATCAAAGTGGCACGCGACAAATTCAATGAAACCGTCCGAATCTATAACCAGGCGGTGCGCCGCTTCCCAAACAACTTGTTTGCCGGCATGTTCGGCTTTCACCGCCGCACCATGTTTGAAGCACAGCCCGGGGCCGAGACTGCTCCCAAGGTTGATTTCTCCACCCACTAACGCGCTATGTTTAAGCGCTTAAAACGACGCCGTCGCTTCTTTTCTCCCAAAGAGGAGATGGAGATTATCATGGCTATCCGGCATGCCGAACGGCAGACCACGGGTGAGATCCGGGTGCATATCCAGCACTTTGTGATAGCTGACCCGGTGACAGATGCGCTGGCTGCCTTTCACCGTCTCAAAATGGATCGCACCAAAGACCGCAATGGGGTCATCTTTTTCATCGTGCCGGAGAAGCGCCGGTTTGCCATCTATGGCGATGAAGGGATTCATCGCGTGGTCACGTCGGATTTCTGGGATGAGATCAAGGATATTCTGGAAACATCCTTCCGGAAAGGCGCTTTTAAAGACGGTTTGATCCGCGCTATTGAGCGTACCGGAGAAAAACTAAAAGCCTACTTTCCCGCCGATGGAACGGACCACAATGAACTCCCGGATGACATCAGCTACGGATGAGCCGGAAAACCGGTGGAAAGCAAATCACATGACGCCACAAACAAGGCTCTCGACGCCAATGACCAAATGGTTTGATATTGCGAGTTACTTGCGTGCCGCCTGCATGGTGCTCTTTGTGGCCATGGCCTTTGGGGCTATGGCCAAGCAAATACCGGCGCCCACCGGGCGCTTGGTCAGTGATTTTGCCGGCGTACTTTCGCCGGCTCAGGCACAGCGGCTGGAAGACAAACTCGTGGCTTTTGACGATTCCACTTCCTCCCAAATCGCGATTGTCATCGAAAACAGTACCGAAGGCGAGGATATCTTCGATTATGCCTATCGCCTGGCACAGTCCTGGGGTATCGGCCAAAAAGGCAAAGACAACGGTATCCTGATCTATGTGGCGGTCAAAGATCGCAAGATGCGCATCTTGACCGGTCTCGGCACCGAGGCGCTGGTGACCGATGCCATGGCCAAACGCATTATCGAGCGGGTGATGGTCCCACGTTTCCGCAAAGGTCAGTTTTATGAAGGCCTGGACAGAGCCACTTCCATCTTAATGCAGATTCTGTCAGGAGCTTTCCAACCCGACGAACCCCGGGCAATCCCCGCGTGGGTTATTTTGCTCATCTTTGTCCTTTTGTTTTTCTTGTTTGTGTATTTAGCCTCGCGCCAGTCTCATAGTGGGGGCGGCGGCTATTATCGCGGCGGCCGTTATGATGATCCGTGGAGAGGTGGCGGCTGGTGGATTGGCGGTGGCGGGTCCGGCGGCAGCTCCGGAGGCTTTGGCGGTGGCGGTTTCGGCGGATTCGGCGGTGGCAGTTTCGGCGGCGGAGGCGCCGGCGGCAGTTGGTAAAAAAAGAGGTAACTGTTTAAGTGCTCCCGTTTTTAGCACAAAAACAGCGGGTAGCTAAACAGTTACCAAAAAAGAAGCGCATGCATCGCATGCGCTCCGTGACGGCAAACTTACCTAAAGACTAAATAATGTCTTACTTTATCTGGGGCAAAGTTATTCCCCTTGTTTGTCAATACATAGGCAGTTTTTCAATGTTTTCCCGGGTGATTTTTGCAAAAAATGCCCACTATATTCTTAGTTTGACACTGATTATCAAATAGTTGTGACTTCTGTTTTGGGTGCGTTTTCCTAGATTTTCTCCTTTTGCCAATTTTTTTTTACCTAAAATGGGGTAGCCCCGAAGGAGCGACATCTGATTCGTGCATTTTGGGGGACTCTACGAGATTTGTTTCGGGACAATTGAACACCGAGCGCCTGGGCTGCGGTTCGACGGTTCGACAAGCTTGTCCGTTGAGCCTGTCGAAACGTGGCTGGTGCGGTTCGACGTGGCTCACCGGCCTAGCGCAGTCGAACCACACCATAAATGTTCGATATTCCCAAGTCCCAAACTTGTTCGTGACGAGTATTACAACATGCCGGAAAGAAAAAACACGAAAACAATTGCACCTTTTTCCAAATACCTATACCTTTGCGCTCCGCTTGGGCGATTAGCTCAGTTGGTTCAGAGCACCTGTCTTACAAACAGGGGGTCAATGGTTCGAATCCATTATCGCCCACCTTGTAGCCACCTTCGGGGTGGCTTTTTTGTGTGGAGCCGGCAGCCAGGCGTACAAGCGTGCAGATAGGGAAAAGCACTACCTTTGTGTTTGAGTCACTGGCTCGTTTCGTTCCTTAACCGTTACTACAACACTTAAAAGCCCCCTGGTGCATGTACGCATATCTTAAAGGTGAGCTGACCTTCAAATCGCCCTCTCGCGTTGTGTTGGAAGTAGGCGGCATTGGCTATCAGGTCAATATCAGCCTGTACACCTACTCAGCACTCCAATCGCTTAACAAAGTCAAGCTTTATACGTACCTATTGGTGCGTGAAGATGTGCACAGTTTATACGGTTTCATTGATGAAGCGGAGCGAGCCCTGTTTTTGCATCTGATATCTGTATCAGGAGTAGGAGCCAATACCGCGCAAATGATGCTCTCGGCATTGACACCGCATGAGATCAAGGCCGCCATCATCGGTGAACAACTCCATGTCCTTACCAAAATTAAAGGCATCGGTACCAAAACGGCCAAGCGTATCATCTTGGACATCAAAGACAAACTGGCAAGGGAAAGTTCGGATACACCACTTGCCGCTAATTTATCAGACAATACAATGAGAGAAGAGGCGTTATCTGCCCTGTTAGCTTTGGGCTTTAATAAAGCAGCCGCGCAACGCAGCCTAAATCGCGTGCTCAAACAAGCGCCTGCTCCCGATAAAGTAGAAGCACTTATCAAGTTGGCGCTTCGTGAGTTGGCTTGATGATTGGGTCAATGCCCGTACAAAGCCCTCGGCCCGGCCGGCATTTGGCCGGCCGCCGGGCTGGCCGCACAAACCAATGAGACTGGATATGAACCACCGTATTTTACTCCTTATATTCCTATTCTGTACCCTGGGAGCTGCCAATGCCCGGGCCGAACGTCAGACCGGCCTTCCTGTATCATCTGCACCTGATACCTTACCTCCCCTCCGCGACCGCTTCGGGGCTTTCATTTTTGGCAATCCCAATACTATTGACTTGCGTGACCCCAAAATAATTGACCACAATGTCGAGTACGACCCCGAAACCGGCATGTACATCGTCACGGAAAAAGTCGGTGATGATTATTTCCGCCCCCCCATGTACCTGACCTTTGACGAGTACATGAAATGGAAGACCGAACAACAACAAAAAAGTTATTTCCGCCAGCTTGCCGGCATCAGTGATGATTCTGATGGCGTCTCCGGACGTATTGACCCTGTCGCCAAAATGGACATCAAAAAGTCCCTCGTTGATCGCTTGTTCGGAGGAACTACCGTGGACATCCGCCCACAGGGCAACATTGACCTAAAGTTTGGCGTGGACTACAACAAAGTCGACAACCCCATTCTTCCCCTCAATGTCCGGGCTCGCACCCTCTTTGACTTTGATATGGATATCCGGATGAACGTTACCGGCAAAATCGGCGAAAAACTCACCCTCACCACCAACTACAACACCAAGGCCGTCTTCGACTTCGAAAACCAAATGAAAATCAACTATGACTCCGACCTGTTCAGCGAAGACGAAATCCTGAAAAAAATCGAAGCCGGCAACGTCAGCCTTCCCCTCAAAAGCAATCTTATCCAAGGCACACAAAACTTGTTCGGAATCAAAACCGAAATGCAGTTTGGCCCGCTGACCCTGACTACCATCCTGGCCAACCAAAAATCACAACGGCAAAACATTCGAATCGAGAATGGCGCCGAAGTTCGCGAATTTGAAATCTCCGCCAGCAACTATGACCCCAACAAGCACTTCCTCCTCACTCACTACAACCGCGAAACCTTCGACGAATCATTACAAAATCTCCCCCAGATTTTGTCCCTTTTCAGAATCCTCAAAATTGAAGTCTGGGTCACCAATGATCGCAATCAGGTTGATGGCGGTGTCCGCGACATCGTCGCATTGGCTGACCTGGGAGAGCCGTCTATCCTGACCACCGTCAATCCCTATCCCACGCCCAAATTTGTGGATATAAATAACCGCCCTCTCCCGGACAACTATGCCAACGACCTCTACGAACAGATCTTGGCCCACCCCGAAAAACGTACTATCGACCAAGTCACTACAGCCTTGCAGGACGGAAGCTTCGGATACAACTTCCAGCAAGTCAAGGACTTCGAAAAAGTCCGCGCACGCAAGCTGAGCCCGTCCGAGTTTACCGTCAACAACCAACTGGGTTTCATCTCGCTCAATATCAATGTCCAGCCCGATCAGGTTGTCGGCGTCGCTTTTGAATACGAGTACAATGGCCGCACTTATTCTGTCGGAGAATTGAGTACCGAGACCCCGCAGAGCGATTCCCTCAAAGTCCTCTTTGTCAAAATGCTCAAATCTTCCACCGCACGCACCGACTTGCCTCTGTGGGATTTGATGATGAAAAACTTTTATTATCTCGGTTCCTCACAAATCGAGCAGCAGGACTTCAGACTGGACATCTATTATGACGATGTAAAAGGCGACCCCAACAGTGCCGTCTCCGGCAGGGGAGAAAAGCGTTTTCTCCCCGTGTCCACCATTAAGAATATCCCCCTTATCCGCGTGCTGAATTTGGACAAGTTAAATGTCCAGGGCGATCCCCGACCCGACGGTGTCTTTGACTTCGTCCCGGGATTGACCATTACAGCAAGATCCGGACGCGTGATGTTTCCCGTTCTCGAGCCCTTTGGGGCTCACCTGGCCCAAAAACTGGATATCAACAATCATCCCGAAGACAGCATCTTTGTCTATCACGAACTTTACGAAACCACACAATTCAAGGCCAAGGAATATTTCGAAAAGGACCGCTACACCATCAAAGGTAGTTATCGCTCATCCGGTTCATCGGCCGAAATCTCGCTCGGCGCTTTCAATGTGCCCCGCGGGTCGGTACGTGTCCAGGCCGGGGGCATCCAGCTTGTCGAAGGCGTGGACTATGAAGTGGACTACAACATTGGCAAGGTGCGCATTCTCAATGATGCCTACCTGCAACCGGGCCAGCCTCCCATCAACGTGAGCTTTGAAGAAAATACCTTCGGCGCTTTCCAACAGCGCAGCATGGTCGGCTTGCGTGCCGATTATAAACTGAGCAAACATCTGAGCCTGGGAGCCACCTATATGCATCTGTACGAAAAGCCGTACACACAAAAAGTCAACGTCGGCGAAGATCCCATCAACAACCGGATCATCGGTATGGACATCAACTACTCCAAAAAAGCGCCTTGGCTCACCCGCCTCGTGGACAAGCTCCCGTTCCTCTCCACCAAAGAAGAATCCACCATCTCGGCGGTAGCCGAAATCGCCGCACTCAAACCCGGCCATTCCCGTGCTATCAACCAGGGGCAAAAAGGCGGATTCGTCTATATTGATGACTTCGAAGGTTCTACCAACAGTATTGACCTGCGCACACCGACCACCAACTGGTACTTGTCCTCCATCCCGCGCGGCATGAAAGACATCAACGGAAACCCCATCATCCCCGAAAGCGAATTTGTCAACGACTTGGATGCCGGTGTCAATCGGGCGCTTATCAACTGGTATCGCCTCGATCCTACCGTCGCTGACAACAACGATCCTTATACGCGCATCATTCATCGTACCGAGCTATTCCCCAATGCGCGCCCGGATATCAACCAAACCACCGCCCAAATCTACCCGCTCGAAATTCACTACTCCCCCAATATCCGCGGCCCTTACAATTACGACTTGCCCGATGGTGTCGTGCACAACGGACAGCAAATCTCCGCCGGCGTAGAGACCGGCCAAGACGCTTATGGCATGCTCCGCCTCAAGGCACCCGAAACACGATGGGCCGGCATCATGCGCCCCATCCGCAACAGTGACTTCGAATCCGCCAATATTGAGTTTATTGACTTCTGGATGATGAGCCCCTACCTGGGCACCTACGATGATGTCAACGATGGTGTCCTTTACATCCAGCTGGGCAATTTGTCCGAAGACATTATGCGCGACTCCCGAATGTTTTTCGAAAACGGCCTCGGCCCCGACATTGACGTGGATGAAACCAGTTGGAGCCGTGTGCCGCGTACACAGCAGATCACTTACGCTTTCGACAACGATTTGCGTGACCAGCAGGATGTGGGGCTGGATGGTCTGCCTAACAATGAAGAAGCCGTCAAGTACAGCAACTATGTGCAGGCTTTCAATGGCACTCCGGTCGCATCCATCGTCAATGCTGACCCCGCTAATGATGATTTCGTCTCGTTCCGAGACGATCGGTATGGGCCAAACGAGTCTCCCATCGTCAAATATCTCCGATACAACGGACTGGAAGGCAACTCCCGGGAAACCCAAGGCAATGTTATCGAAAGTGCCACCAACTTCCCCAACACCGAAGACCTCAACAGAGACAACTCGCTCAACGAGACCGAAGCCTACTTCCAATACAATATCCCCATTCGCTATGGCGGGTCTGGCAAGTTGCTTGACACCACGCCCGAAGCCAGTTTCGTTACCGAGTCCATCGTCACCGAGTCCGGCGACCGCTGGTACCATTTCAAAATCCCACTCAACCAATACGACGAAGCCGTCGGCGGCATCCAGGACTTCCGCTCCATCCGCTTCATCCGTCTCATCGCGCGCGGATTTTCCAAGGATATTATCTTCCGTCTCGGCACCTTTGAGCTCATTCGCAACCAGTGGCGACGCTACTCGCGCGCCGTCACACCTTGCCCCACGGTCAAGTTTGAAGTCAACGAAGTCAATATCGAAGAAAACAGCAGCAAGCTGCCCTTTAACTATGTCCTTCCGCCCGGCGTGAGCCGCGAAGATATCATCGGTACCGTGACAGCCGGCGCATTGCAAAACGAAAACTCCCTGTCCATGACGGTCAAAGACCTGTGCGCCGGCGCCGAACGCGGTATCTTCAAGACTATCAACATGGATTTGCGTACATATAAGCGACTGCAGCTCTTTGTCCATGCCGAGTCCAATGACGAAGTCATCCACAATCAAAAAATATTCATCCGTCTCGGAAAAGACTTCTCGTCTAACTACTACGAATACGAAATCCCTGTCAAATTCTCTGACCCCACGGCCGTCAATCCATCCGATGTCCAGGCTTACCGCGAATTGGTCTGGCCCAAAGAAAACTTCTTCGACATCCCACTCGAAGTCTTCACAAACCTGAAAATCCAACGCAACCGCATGGGGGGAGTGGATTCGCTTACCATCCCCGATCCATCCAATCCAAACAATCTTATCACCGTCGTCGGCAATCCCAACCTTGGCCGCGTCAAGAATATTATGATCGGTATCAAAAACCAGGACACAGGCCCCCATTCCATGGAAGTTTGGGTCAATGAATTGCGACTCCAGGGCTTGGACGAGCGCGGCGGCCTGGCCGGATTGGCCCAAGTGGACCTCAAACTCGCCGATTTTGGTAGTATCGCCCTGTCTGGCAATTATTCCAGCATCGGTTATGGAGGCATAGACCAAAAACTGGCCCAACGCAGTAGAGAACAGGTCATCAACTATGTGGCCGCCGGAAACTTCGAACTCGGCAAATTCCTCCCCGAAAAATCCGGAATCAAAATCCCTTTCTTCGCCCAATACGGTCAGACGATCAAAAGCCCACAATATGACCCCTATGACCTCGACGTAAGCTTGCGCGACAAACTTCAGGACGCCCCCAACCCGCAGGAAATAAAATTCCTGGCACAGGACGTCACCACCACCAAAAACTACAATTTCACCAACGTACGAAAAGACAAAACAAATGGGAAAAAGCCCAAACCATGGGATGTATCCAACTTTAGCGCTACCTATGCCTATTCCGAAACCAATCGCCACAACCCACAGATCGCCAATGACGACCTCAAACGCTATCGGGCTGCCTTGGACTATCAGTTCTCAACTAAGGCCAGATACATCAAACCTTTCAAGAAAATCCTGAAAAAGAAAGACAAGTATCTCAAATTTATTTCCGAGTTTAACTTCAACTTAATACCCAACTCCTACAGTGTTTCCAATACCCTGGACCGCTCTTTTAACAAAACCACCTACCGCTTCGCCGGCGAAGATCCCCTGCTCAACACCTACTTCAACAAAAACTTTGTCTGGAACAGGGACTACGCCATCAATTGGGACCTGACACGTTCCTTGAAATTTTCGTTCAATGCCCAAACCATTGCTGTCATTGACGAGCCGGACGAATTTGACCCCCTCGGCAATTTGCGGCCACGGCAGGAGATTCGAGATTCTATTCTGACGAATCTCAAACAATTCGGCCGTACCAAATCTTATCGCCACAACGCCTCACTCAACTATGACATCCCCTTCAAGTATTTCCCGCTTATGGACTGGGTGCGTGCCAAAGCAACCGTCAGCGCCGATTATAATTGGAACGCCGCCGCGCTTAACGCCACCCAAATCGGCAATGTCATGCAAAATGGCCAGGTCCGAAAGATCAATGGCGATCTAAACTTTATCAAGCTTTATGCGAAATCCAAATACCTAAAGAAAATTGACCCGTCGCTGGGCGGGCGCTCCCGTCGTTCTGTCCGTCGGGCCGGCCAACGTATGGGGCGCAGAAGTGCCGGAAAATCCGGAAAAGAAGGCAAGGACCGCAAATCCGGCAAGCATAAGGGGAAAGACAAAAAGTCCGATATCCCCTTTGATAAGAAGCCGGCGGGCGACAAAGCCGGGGACAATAAAGCCGGTACCAACAAACCCGGAGATAAGCCCGGCGCCCGATCCGGTGGCCAATCAAATCAACCCGGCAGGCACAAAAAGAAGAAAAAGAAAAAAGAACGCGAACCATCGGTCATCGAACGCATCATCATTCGGCCTTTACTTGCCGTTCGCAAGGCACGCATCGTCTATTCCGAAAAGTTTGCGTCCGTGGTCCCGGGCTTTACTCCCAAACCCAAAATTCTCGGCCAAAGTGACAATTTTGTCGCGCCCGGATGGGATTTTGTCTCTGGCTTTCAGCCCGATGACCGTCGCCTTGACCAATACGCCGCCAAGGGTTGGATTACAGACAACGTCTTACTAAACCAACCCCTCGCCCGCAATTATACCCAGGAACTAAACCTGGGCGTGACCATCGAACCTTTCAAAGATTTTAAAATTGATCTGGACGCATCCAAAAACTTCACGCGCAATCGCACCGAAATGTTTAAGGATACCCTGCCGGATCAGTTCACAGATATCGTACATGCCCTGCCGCGCACCGTCGGTTCATTTACCATCTCCTTCTTCAACGCCAACACCCTCTTCAGAAAAGACCTGGAAGCCATCTTCCATACTTTCGAGGACAATCGCCGCGAAGTCTCCAAAAGGCTTTGGATCGAACACTTCAAACGCAACAACCCGGGCGCGCCCGTACCCTCTCAAATCCCCCAACACCCCACCGATGACGGTTTTGCCGAAGGCTACGGAAGCACCCAACAAGAAGTTCTTCTCCCCGCTTTCATAGCCGCCTATACCGACCAGGATCCCGCTACGGAGCCCCTGGATGTATTCCGCAAAATGCCCCTGCCCAACTGGAAACTCACCTACAATGGCCTATCCAAAATCCCCATATTCAAAGAGGTCTTTAAGTCCTTTAGCTTGCGCCACAGCTATTCATCCAAGCTGACCATCAACTCCTATAATACCACTACAAACTACGACCCCAATAACCCGGACAAAATCAACCAAAACACCTTTAGCTACTACTCCCGCTTTGAAATTCCCGCCGTCGTAATTCAGGAGAAGTTCAGCCCTCTGCTCGGCCTCGACGTCCGCATGCAAAATGATATGAGCCTCAACTTCTCCTACAACAAAGCCCGCAATCTCGACTTAAGCTTTGTGGATTACAAACTGGCAGAAACCAAAACCACCGATATCACCTTCGGATTTGGCTACACCATCAAAAACTTTGAGCCGGCATTCCTCCAAAAATCAAAGAAAAAGCGCAAAAGGAAGAGCAAGAAGAAAAAAACCACGTCGTCCACAGGACGACAAACTCGCTCCTTCTCCAAAGATCTGGTATTTAAACTCAATTTCTCTTTACGCGACGACGTGACCTACAATCACCAAATTGACGGCACTTCCATCAAAGTGCGCGGCACCAATACGCTTTCGCTGTCCCCCACCATTGACTACAATGTCAGCAAGCGGTTGACCCTTCAGCTTTATATGGACCATCGCCGCACCACACCCAAAACATCCATCAGCCCCCGTACCGTTTCCACAGCCGCCGGCGTGGCCGTGAGATTCAACCTCGGGCGCTGACAACCATTCGGCAACGTGCTTTGTTAGCTTCGGTACCACACCAACCATCCGCTATCTGTGGCCATACACCTGCACGATACACTCAACTACCTGCGCAAGCTCACGGCCCGCCGCCTGTGGAATATCATAAAAGTCACGGCATCCTACTACTATGCCCGCCTGTCCGGCAAACCGGTCCAATGGGGCCTGCCTGTCTCCATCGCCGTCGAACCCACCACCGCTTGCAATTTGAGATGCCCGGAATGCCCCAGCGGCCTGCGCGCTTTTACCCGCCCGACCGGTCATCTTTCCAAAGACTTCTTCCGCACCCTGCTACACGACATCGGCGATGACCTGTCCGTCATGATTTTTTACTTCCAGGGCGAACCCTACATCAATCCCGCCTTTCTCGACATGGTCGCCGAAGCATCCGCCAAAGGCATTTACACCATCACCTCCACCAATGGCCATTTCCTGGACGATGCCAATGCCCGGAAGACCATTGAATCCGGTCTCGATCGCCTGATCATCTCTATTGACGGCACTACCCAGGACGTGTATGAGCAGTACCGGCGAGAGGGATCACTGGATACCGTCCTGGATGGCGCACGCAACGTGGTCGCTTGGAAGCGCAAGCTCAATTCCCGCACCCCGCACATCATCTTCCAGTACCTGGTCGTGCGACCCAATGAACACCAAATAGACGATGCCCGCCGGCTGGCCCGAGCGATTGGCGTGGACGAAATCAAATTTAAAACCGCCCAGATTTACGATTACACCCATGGCAATCCACTCATCCCCACTATCGAAAAATACAGTCGCTACCGCAAGCGGCACGATGGCCGCTATGAACTAAAACAAAAGCCGGCCAACCATTGCTGGCGCCTGTGGCATGCCCCCGTGGTGACCTGGGACGGCATCGTCGTGCCCTGCTGCTTTGACAAAGATGCCCGCCATCGCCTGGGTGACATCAAGCAAGTGAGTTTTCGACAAATCTGGCAAAATCCGGCCTACCGTGACTTTCGCCACAAAATCCTCCGGGGACGCCGGCACATTGACATTTGCCAAAACTGCACCGAAGGTGTCCGCGTGTGGGGATAACCTGTCCCGTTGTGCTCCGTCTCCGGCTACAACAGAATCCGGTCACTATCTGAAAGATAAAGTTTTCCCCGCCTGAAGGGCGGGGAGCGGTGGCCGATCGTCACCTGCGCCAAATCTCCATCAGATAACAACTGGGCCTCATCTCGTTTGTACCATCTAACAGGAATATTGGTCGTTTATTCCTCACATCCGGTTCAGAAAGGTGGTTTTATTTGGATTTTTGGCTCAAAAAGGCTTATCATTGCGCATCTTTCTTGTACTTCCCCAAATCTTAGTGCAGCAATTTTATTTCCAGTGGCATCTTTACACCTGGATGACCTGAACGCACTTGCACCTTGTGCATTGCATTCGCCGGGGCGCCCCCGGAGAAACGAAACTCCCGAAGGCCAGCAGACTCGCCGGGTAGCGGCGAGTCTGACTTACGCCTGAAAACAAGACGAAAAACAAGGGCAATGAAGCAAACACTACTCCTCGCTGTGCTCGTTAGTACCTTTTTTTCTGCCGTCTTCGGGCAAGAAAATCAGGGATTTTTGGCCATTGATTTCAAATCAGACGGCCCACGCGTGTCGCTGAACTTGCAAAACGAGTGGACGGAAGTACGTCTATGCAACCTGTCCCCCCAACAAACCTACTACCTGCGCGCCGCGCCATACGGACTGGAAGATACGTGCGCCTTCCTGATCGGTACGGACAAGACCGCCTTGTCGGATGAGTTTATGTTTGTCGCCGATGGGGATTGCCAAACGCTGTACTTCAAGCGCACTTGTCCCCAAAGCATTCAAGCCTACTTGTCCATGGAGTGTACCTCTTGCAAAAAGGCCACGCCCCAATCCGTCCTCCGCCAGGGCGTCATCGTGACGGTCTTCAATGGGGACTTGCTCTCCCTTATCCAAAACAACTTTATCGGCGGAAACTGCTTCGACATCTCCAATGTCACATTCTCGGGCGGCCCTCAGCAGTTGGGCACTTTCACCAATGGAAGCAGTTTTGGCCTGGACAATGGTATCATTCTTTCATCCGGCAGTGTCCTGCATGCACAAGGCCCCAACAACAGCGGCGGGGCCAGCGGATCTGACAGCCAGGGTGGAGGCAGTGATCCCGATTTGGAGACCTTGACCAGCCAGCCGCTGAATGATGCCGCTGTCCTGCAATTTGACTTTATGCCCACCACGCCCCAGGTACAATTTGACTATGTCTTCGGATCGGAAGAGTATTGCGAATGGGTCAATTCCGCCTTTAACGATGTATTCGGCTTTTTCATCTCCGGCCCCGGCATCACGGGTACCCAGAATATCGCCGTCGTACCCGGGACCACTACACCGATCACCATCAACACGGTCAATAATGGGAGCAACTCCACCTATTTCGTCCCCAATTCGGCATCTTGTGGAAGCGGTGTCACCAACAACAATATCCAATACGATGGTTATACGACAGTGCTGACAGCAGTAGCCACCGTACCGGACACCAACTGTACCAACTACCATCTGAAACTGGCCATCGCCGACGGCACGGATGATATATTTGATTCCGGCGTCTTCCTGCGGCGCGGTAGCTTCAATGCAGGTTCCCAATCCTATACAGAAGCCATAGATGCGATCACCGGCACCGACGTCACCACCGAAGGCTGTGGCAACGCCCGCTTCAAGTTCTGCCGCCTGGATATTGACTCCAAGGAAGACCTGATCCTCAACTTTACGGTAGGCGGGACGGCCACGCCGGGGGTGGACTACCAAGCCATTACGCAGACACAAGTGACCGTACCAAAGGGGCAGTTGTGCGATAGTATACCCATTACCGTCTTCCCGGATGGTATCCCCGAAGGCATCGAGACCATCGAACTGACCATCCTCAACAATGAGTGCTCCTGCAACTATCCCGTCATTACATTGAATATCCAAGATCCGCCGGAGATTCAGCTACAGACCTTCGATACTGTTTTGTGTGCATCTACCAGTTCTGCCATTACACTGGACCCCCAACCCACGGGCACATCGCCGTTTGGCTTCTTGTGGAGTGACAATTCCTCCAATCCCACACTCACCGTCCCGGTGACCAATACATCAGAGACCTATACCGTCACCGTCACCGATGCCTGTGGCGCCACAAAGGAAGGCTCCTGGACCGTTTCAGCCGCCCCTGAACCTACTGCCAATCTCTTTGGGGATGCCGTTATTTGTCCCGGCGGCATGACCGATATCTTCCTGTCCCTGACCGGCAGCAATCCCCCTTGGGATGTAGAGATATACAAAGACGGGGTGTTTTGGAATTCTTTCACCTTCTTCAATTCCAATGAGCAAATCACCGTCACCGAGCCGGGCGTCTATACCATCAATACCGTCAGTGACCAGGGCTGTCCCGGTACCGCCACCGGATCCGCCACGGTGACGGTCGGTGCATTACAAGCTACGGCACTGGTCTTTGACGAGCAATGCGCCGGCGCCAGTGACGGCTCCATCGAAGTGACGCCCAGTGGCATAGCGCCTTATTCCTTCAACTGGTCACCGGCACAACCGGACAACAATATCATTACCGGACTGGCTCCGGGTACTTACACCGTCACCATTACCGATGCCGGCGGATGCACCACAGTGGAGTCCTACACCGTCAATGCAGCCCTCCCCCTCATCGTGAACCCGGTGGTCATCGGTACCGACTGTACCGACCCTAACGGTGGCTCCGTTGACCTGAATGTAAGCGGTGGCGCTGCTCCCTATTCCTTTAATTGGGACAATGGTGCTACGGATCAAAACCTATTTGGCTTGTCTGCCGGCACATATCTCTATACCGTGACCGATGCCAACAACTGCTCCGTCCAGGGATCCGTGGACATCACCGAGTCTGTCCCGTCTCCCGTCGCAAATGTAGAGCCTGCAGGTACCATTGATTGCAACAACCCCACTATTACACTGTCCGGCAACGGCTCTTCCACAGGCGCCGGCATCACCTATCAGTGGACTACGACAAACGGTCATATCCTCAGTGGTTCGACTTCGCTATCTCCCGTCGTGGATGCCGCAGGCACTTACATGCTCGTCGTGACCAATTCACTGGGTTGTACCAAAGACACCAGCATTACGGTTTCGGCTGACTTGGCCCAGCCGGTTGCCGATGTCGTATCTCCTGCCAATATTGATTGCAACAATTCCTCCATCACTTTTGTGGACAACGGCTCATCCACAGGGCCGGAATTTACCTACAACTGGACCACCTCAGACGGAAATATCGTCTCCGGTAACACAAGCCTGACACCGACTGTAGATGCTCAAGGCACTTATACACTTGTGATAACCAACACCAACAATGGCTGTACTTCGACGATGGATGTGGTCGTTACCGGTGATACACAAATGCCTACCGCTGTCGCAACCGCGGAAGGAGATATCAACTGCAACAACACACAGGTAAGCTTGGACGGCAGTGGCTCTTCATCCGGCCCTGACTTTACCTATCAATGGACCACTACTAACGGCCATATTGCCGCTGGAGCCACAAGTATCAACCCCGTCGTGGACGCGGCCGGCACCTATCAGCTCATAGTGACGGACAATAACAACGGATGCATCGCCATCGCTACCGTGACTGTATCAGAAAACCTGTCCACCCCGACGGTGGATGCCGGCCCGCCGGCGACCCTGGGTTGTACGCAGACGGAAGTGATACTCACCGGGACGGTGACCCCGGCCAATGCCGCGGTACAGTGGACGACGGCCAACGGCAGTTTTGTATCCGGCCAGGGTACGTTGACGCCGGTAGTCAATGCAGCCGGCGACTATACGCTCACGGCGACCGATCCGGTTTCCGGCTGTACGGCGGAGAGCACGGTGACGGTGACTACCGATCAGGGCGTGCCGGTGGCGGATGCCGGAGCGCCGGCCGATCTGACCTGTGCCGTGACCACGGTGACCTTGGACGGCAGTGGTTCCTCGCAAGGCGGCAATTACAGCTACCAGTGGACCACGGCGGATGGCAACATCCAAAGCGGCGCCACCGGGCTGAATCCCGTCGTGGATGAGGCCGGCACTTATGAGTTGGTCGTGACGGACAATACCAACGGCTGTACGGCGCTGTCCACGGTGACGATAGGCGAAAATATGCAGGCGCCCGTTGCCGATGCGGGCGCAGCGGCAACGGTGGATTGTCAGACCCCGCAAGTGACCTTAGGCGCCATTAATCCGGCCGGCGATCCCAACTTGAGCTATACTTGGACTACAACCGACGGCAACATCGTTTCGGGGGCTGATACCGAACACCCCATTGTAGATGCCGGGGGCACCTATACACTTGTTGTATCGAATACCGCCAATGGTTGTACGGCATCGGACCAAGTCACTGTAATTGAAAATATTGAATATCCCACACTGTACTTGACCGGTGATAATGAAATTACCTGCACAGTGCCCTTGGCCACCATTGAGGTCTCAGCATTAGGCACCGGCAGCCTTACTTTTGATTGGACGACCGCTGATGGTAATATCGTCAGTGGCAATGGCACCAATACCATTATGGTAGATCAGGCTGGCACCTATTCTGTGACCGTATTGAATACCGATAATGGCTGTTCCACAACGGATGATTTCACGCTCACCACTAACGCCATGTTGCCAACAGCTGTGGCCACCGTCCAATCCATGCTAACTTGTGTCACTGATACCGTATCTATTTCTGGTCTGGGCTCCAGTACCGGACCGGATTTTGTCTTCTCTTGGACAACGCCTGACGGGAATATTGTCTCACCGGCCAATCAATTGGACATTCTTGTCAATGCGCCGGGTACCTACACGTTGGGCGTCACAAATGTAACCAACAACTGCGCATCATCTTTTTCCATTCAGGTAAACGAGGACATCACACCTCCGACAGTGGATGCCGGCGCGCCTCAGACTTTGTTGTGTGGAGTGGACAATATCCAACTCGCCGGAACGGCGAGTAATCTTTCCGGAAACATTCAGTTCCTTTGGACGACTCAGACCGGCAATATCGTCGCTGGGGCCAATACACCGACTCCTACCGTCAATGCAGCCGGAACCTATTACCTGACCGCAGTTAATGAGAACAACGGCTGCTCGGCCTCGGATAGCGTCGTGGTCAATCAGGATGTCAATACACCTACCGTGGATGCCGGCCCGGATGTCAGCATCAATTGTCAAAACGTTTCGGTCGTGCTGGGTACGTCTAATACTTCTTCCGGTCCCGAGTTTACTTACCAGTGGACAGCAACAAACGGCGGAAGCTTGCCCGCATCCACCACGGATCCGTTCATTACCGTCACATCCGGCGGCACTTACCAACTGGAAGTGACCAATACGACCAATGGATGTACGGCTATCAGTGTGGTCAATGTGGCCGAGGATACGCAGTTGCCCCAGGTAGATCCCGGGATTTCTCCTGTGCTCAACTGTCTGGTTGATACAGCTATTGTGGGTGGTGCCAACACGAGTGTGGGCAATGAGTTTGTTTACCAATGGACGACGACCAATGGAAATATTCTGTCCGGAGCCGATATGCCACAAGCCGTTGTGAATGCCCCGGGAGATTATTCGCTTCACGTGACCAACAATACCAACTTCTGTGAAAATGAAGTTACGGTCACGGTGATCGAGAATAAGCAGTTTCCCACGGTGTCCGTAGCTGCACCCGAGGTGATTACCTGCACACAACCTGTGGTGTTTGTTTCCGGCAATGGTTCCAGCACCGGCGCCGCATTTACCTATCAGTGGACGACCGCTTCCGGCAACATCGTTTCCGGAGCCACTACGCTTACTCCACAAGTCAATCAGCCGGGCTTTTATGTGCTTACTGTTTTGAACAACCAAAATGGTTGTACGGCCAAAGACAGTGTAGAAGTGCAAAAAGACAATTCACAGCCCACTGCCTTGGTGATGCCGGCACCCGATTTGACATGCTCGGTCAGCCAAGTTACTTTGGATGGATCCGCCTCCTCTTCGGGAAGTGAATTTATCTACCA
>Ga0256832_1000918_pt1 | contig 19649 bp, 23 predicted proteins | sample 134614metaG_FD_190534 | JGI IMG/M metagenome (GOLD analysis project Ga0256832, IMG submission 190534) | Hydrothermal vent microbial communities from Lau Basin, Pacific Ocean - 134-614 | ecosystem: Environmental > Aquatic > Marine > Hydrothermal vents | place: Pacific Ocean: Lau Basin | collected...
AATGTATCATACTATACATGGAATGCCAATCAATATGAAGGAAGAATCTATGTATCTATTACGCCCTACAATAGCTTTGGTCAAGCTGACAATTGCATTGGCAATAGTTATGTCTTAGGTTGTGCTTATGAAGATAAAGCTGCGTTAATCAAATTTTATAAATCAACAGGAGGGGACAATTGGAAAGTAAAATGGGATACTACCGATTGTGATTTGTCATCTTGGTACGGAGTCACGGTAGATGAAAACGGTAGGGTAACCGGTCTGGATTTTGATGGGATATTTGATGGTAAAAACTCTTATTCAAAGACAGGAAATAACCTTGTTGGGACAATTGATAGCTCTATTGCAGAATTGGAGTATTTAAAAAATATTTATTTATCCGGCAATTCACTTTCAGGAGAAATTCCAAATAGTATTTCAAAATTGAAAGGGCTAAAAGAAGTGATATTAAATGATAATGATTTTGAAGGAGCTTTCCCCGTTTCACTGACTAAATTGGAATTGAGTACATTCAATATCAATAATAATAATTTTTCAGGGGAGATAAACGCAAATTTTAACAAATGGAACAATTTGAGCGCTTTTAATGCTGCAAATAACAATTTTTCAGGTAAGATTCCCCCTGCTTTGGGGGCATTGAATCGTGCTTGGGTGATTAATTTATCTTCTAATAATTTTACCGGTAAGATTCCTTATCAGATTTATTTTAGTAAAGACTTGCAGATATTAAATGTATCTGACAATAAGTTGGAAGGCAAAATATCAAAAAGACTTGCAAAAATGCAAAACTTGTCTTATTTGTACTTGAACAACAATGATTTTGAGGGCAGTATCCCCAAAGAATTTGGTGATAAAACTTGGGATGTATTGTATTTGCAAAATAATAATCTATCGGGATGTTATGATGACAAATTGAAAAATCTGTGCTCTCAATCGGGAGAAATTAATTTTACCGGAAACCCCGGATTGCCAAATGGTGGAAATATAAATTCGTTTTGCAGTGAGGATATTGGTAATTGTGCAAAATTTCCGGCTTGCGTAGGTGGACTTGCCTTGCTGACCGGAGAAATATCTGATTCTTTACCGTATAATATACCTATTCACTGGCAATTAGCTGATGGGGCTGAAAAATATATTGTTTCAATAGGAACAGAAAGCAAAGGTACTGATATTGCCAATAATGTCGATGTTGGTAATTCAAATAGTTATGACGCTGGTGAATTACCTCTTGGAAAAAGAATTTATGTCAATATTATTACTTCCAATAAGTATGGTAAGTCCTCTGAATGTGATGAACTCAGTTTTGTCGCAGTCAAATCAACATCTGTATTTGAGGATGATAGCATTAGCTTGGGAGCGTTCTTGGATATTTATCCTATACCGGCAAAAGATTTTATTTTTATTCATAAAAAACCGGATCTCACAGGAGATATATCTTTGAGTATTCTGGATATTCATGGTGTAACTGTAGTGAATGAGTCATTTTTAGGAAAAGAGAGAAATAAAAGAATAAACCTTAAATCACTACCAAAAGGTATGTATTTTATCAAAATGGAATTTAATTCCAAGGAGTATTATAAAAAATTGATTTTACAATAGATTCGGAAGATAATTACAGTTAATGCGGCTATTAATCGCACCGGACAAATTCAAAGATTCCCTTTCTGCTAAGGAGGTTTGCGAAGCTATTAATGCCGGAGTAAAGAATATTGATTCATCTATCATAACAGACTTGCATCCATTGGCAGATGGTGGGGAAGGGTCGCTGGATATAATCGAGAAGCATTTGGAATGCAATAGGGTTTCCGTAAAAGTCCAAGACTCGCTTGGTAGGGATATCACAGCTGATTATTTGTTGAGTGGGAAAAAGGCTTATTTGGAGCTAGCACAAGCAAACAGCTTGGGAAGTTTGAAAAAAAGTGAGAGAAATCCTTTGTTTACAAGTAGCTTTGGGACAGGTCAATTGATACTTGATGCCATTGACAAAGGAGCAAAAGAAATCAATTTGTTCTTGGGCGGGAGTTCTACTAATGACGCAGCAATCGGATTGATGAATGCTTTGGGAGTAAGATTTATTGACGCTGGAGGACATTCTCTTAAGCCAATTGGTAAAAATTTGGCTTTGATATCAAAAATAGATATGACAAGTTTGCGCTTTAATCCGGATAACTTCACTTTTAATGTCTTTAGTGATGTTGAAAACCCTTTGCATGGAAAGGATGGTGCAGCCTATGCGTTTGCGGGGCAAAAAGGAGCTTCAAGGGAAGAAATTGCTTACTTGAATAATGGGCTGATTAATTTTTCAAGCGTAGTGAATGATAGTTTTGGTATTGGTATTTCTAAAGTGAAGGGTGGGGGAGCTGCCGGTGGTATTGCAGCCGGAATGTATGGTCTGCTCAATGCGACAATCAAAAGCGGAATTGATGAAATTATCCGAATCACCGGATTGGAACAGAAAATAAAAGATTCTGATATTATAATTACAGGAGAAGGAAGACTTGATATTAGTAGTTTTTCAGGAAAAGTTGTTGGTAAAGTTATTGAATTGGCAGCGAAGAACAATAAAAAGGTTTTAGTTCTGGTTGGAGAAAACTTGCTTGACGAGTCTTATGATTTTGGTACTAATGTCATAAATGTAGATTCCATTATTAATTACGCACCTGCCAAAGAAATCGCAATAAGTAATGCTGCTGGTTTTTTGGAGGAAATGCTTGTGAAAAATATAACCCGAATTATTCACCACTTTAATTTATATATTGGGATATATTCTTGAAAATAGATGTGTTATGTTTGAATTATTGAAAAATTAATACCCCAAAATTGGGGTAGCGTTTGCTTCTATCTTTATGTATCTGCTGCGTTACGAAACACTTGAAATATAATAATATATCTGCGTATTTCGGTGCCTTACATCTACATAAAGCTAAAAGCATGAATAATCCGGGATAAGCAAAATCAGAATGAGTTTAAATTAAGGATGGTTTTGTTTTAATTATGTCTCAGATTTTTATAGTAATTTGAAAAGAAGTAAATTTGTTTTAAATAAAAATTAATTGTTATGGCAAAATCAGCAGAAGATATTTTAAAGGAAGCTATTCTTTTGGAGACCAGGGGAAAAATGTTTTATAAAAATGTAGCAGAAAAATGCGAGAGTCCGGCAGCAAAAAAAATATTTGAGATGATGGCAAAAGAAGAAGATGAGCATATACGGTTTTTAAAAGAACAGTTTCTCAATTATACTGAAAAGCACAGTTTTTTTAAACCCGAAGCGCCTCAAGAAGATCCTGAAGAGGCGGTAGTATTGAAAGTTCTAACGGATAAAATCAAGAAAGAAATCAATGCTGCAAGTTTTGAAGCGGCAGCTATTTCATCTGCGATTGATTTTGAAATGAATGCTGTAAGATTGTATAAGTCAAGAGCAAAAGAAGCAACAGACCCAAATGAGAAGAAACTTTATTCTATTTTAGCTGCATGGGAGGGAGAACATTCTAAAATGCTCGTTGAGCTCAATGATTACCTTAAAGAGGATATCTGGAACGATCACAATTTTTGGGCATTTTAGACAATGTCGTATCCATAGATATTAGTTAAAAAGTTTGCCTTGATGAATGTTTATTTCAGGAACTTCAGTTATTAACTCAGGGCTGTTGTTTCTGACATTGTTTACTTTTGTTGAAACCGGATATGCATACATCAATTCCGGTGGATAGGGCTTTAATAGTTTTAGTGCATCGCTCGTTTTAACGCCTTGCTCAATCCATAGTTTCTCTTCGTCCTCAAATAAAATAGCAGGCATCCTATTGTGTAAATTTTTCACTAATTGATTTGCTTTTACAGTTATGATAGTGAAAGTTTCGATAATCTGATTTTCTTTTGTCGTCCACGTATCCCATAATCCCGCGACAGAGAATATGTCTTTGTCTGCACGAGTGATTCTGAAAGGTTTTTTTAATGAGCCTTTTTTTTGCCATTCATAAAAACCGTCAAGAGGAATAATACATCTTCTACTTTCTAAAGAGCCTTTGAATGCATTTTTTGTTAGCAACGTTTCCGCTCTAGCATTGATCAATTTATATGCGATTTTAGCATCTTTGGCCCAATAGGGAATCAGTCCCCATCTGAAAACTTTAAAATGAGACAGGTCTGTATTTGTTATTACCGGTAAATATTGTGTTGGTGCGATATTGTAATTGGGTATGGGCTTGTATCTTTCGATATCTTCCGAATAAAATTTTGCATCAAATCTATCCTCCAGTTCCTTTTGATTCTTGGTCAAACTCGCTCTTCCACACATTACAGTTATTATTTTTTTCTATGCACATAACAGTCTATCCCACTTCTTTTGAGTATAGATACAGCTTCATTTGCTTCCTTTCTGGATGAAAATCTTCCTGCCAGTACTGAATAATATTGTGATAAATCAAAATTTACAATCTCTGAATTATAGCCAAGGTTGTATAGCCTTTGTTTCATTTTATTAGCATTGCTTTTTACCAAGTAACTACCCGCTACTACCAAATATCTTCCACCTGATGAGGCTTTATGTCTTTTTTTAGAAGAAGCATTGCTATGAGAAGATTTTTTTGTAACAGTTTTAGTTTGTTTTTTGCTTTCTTGTGGCTCTCCGGTATAGTCAATATAATCATCTACGTTTTCTTTGGCAGATGAATTTGAATCATCTTTTTTACTATCGGATTTAGTATTGTCGGATTTAGCTTGTTCCTCACCAAAAATATCTTCTTCCATATCCACCTCACTATCTCCGGATACTTGGTTTTCGGTTTGGATCAGCTCTTCGGTTGTTTTATTATCCTTGCTACCATTACAGCCTTTTGATATATCACTTATCCAATAAATCAACAAAAAGATGATAGCTGCGATTCCCAATATTTTTAGTATCCTTTCCATTTTAAAATATTTATATTAAAAAATATGCGTAAAATTACGAAAAAATATAATATATATCAAGTTATTGTTAAAAAAAATACAAAGTTCAATAAAAAGTAATATGTTTTTGTGAAAATTTGGGATTTTTGCATAAAAAAACCTTGTCTAATAATGATATTAAACAAGGTTTTTTATAAAAGTAATAAGTAAATAAAATCTATTTCTTGAATTTAGCAAATTTCTTGTTGAATTTATCAATTCTTCCTGCAGAATCGACAAATTTCATTTTTCCGGTAAAGAACGGATGTGACTGTGAAGAAATTTCAAGTTTAACCAAAGGATATTCTTTACCATCTTCCCACACTATAGTCTCTTTTGAAGGAGCACATGATCTTGTGATAAAAGATTCGTTTACTGAAAAATCTTTAAATACGACTAATCTATAATTATTTGGATGTATTTCCTTTCTCATCTCTCGATTATTTAATTTTTTTAAAATTGAAGGCAAAGCCTTTTCTCCCTTATTTAAAACGGGAGCGCAAAGATAAATTATTTTTATTAAAAAAGTGAATTATTTATAAATAATACTGTGTTTTTTTGAAATTTATTGCTAAAAAACGGGACTATTTGAAAAAAGCGTCTTCAAAATGGGAAATAATAGGCTTTTTGTCCTTTTCCATGAGAACACCGATTATATCAAATCTTATAGCCCAATCATAATTTATTTTTTTCATATACTGCGATGCAGCATCTGCTATAAGTCTCTTCTTTTTATTGTCAACAAAAGATTCAGGCTCTCCGTAATATGAATAAGATCTGGCTTTTACTTCTATAAATATAAGCTTCCCATTGTGTCTGGCAATAATATCAATTTCAGCTCTTTTAAACCTCCAATTTCTTTCCAGAATCTCATAACCTTTAGAAATTAAAAAATCGGTAGCAAGGTCTTCTCCTTTGCTACCGGTTTCTTTATTTTTTTTCATATTAGACTATTGTAAATTATTTTACACCCAAATAATGCATCAATAGTTTACTTCTCGAGTTATCCCGAAGCTTTGCAATCGCCTTGTCTTTTATTTGCCTAACCCTTTCTCTTGTCAGATCAAACATATCTCCGATATCTTCCAAACTCACCGGGTGCTCCAGTCCAATTCCAAAATAAAGCTTCAATACGCTTTTTTGTCTGGGAGTCAAAGTTCCCAATGATCTTTCTATCTCTCTTCCCAGTGATTCGCTATATTCCAAATGCACATCAGTATCAGGTGTATTTGAGTTTTCCAATACATCTAAAAGCGAATTGTCTTCACCGTCAACAAAGGGCGCATCCATAGAGACATGTCTTGAAGCCACGCTTAAGGTAGTCTCTATCTCTTCAACTGAAATTTCCAATAAATTTGCTATTTCTTCCGTTGTGGGTTCTCTCTCAAATTCTTGCTCAAGAGAAGCAAAAGCCCTGTTTATTTTGTTTAATGATCCCACTTTATTTAATGGCAATCTCACTATTCTGGATTGTTCTGCCAGAGCTTGTAATATAGATTGTCTTATCCACCAAACAGCGTAGGAAATAAATTTGAATCCTCTGGTTTCATCAAATCTTTGTGCAGCTTTGATAAGTCCCAAATTTCCCTCATTTATCAAATCGCTTAAAGATAAACCTTGATTTTGATATTGTTTTGCTACGGATACCACAAATCTCAGATTTGCCTTTGTTAGTTTTTCCAATGATTCTTTATCTCCCTCCTTTATCCTTTTTGCCAAATCCACTTCTTCCTCCGGCGTCAATAAATCTACTTTTCCTATCTCTTGTAAATACTTTTCTAAAGATTGACTTTCCCTATTTGTAATTGATTTGGTAATTTTCAGCTGTCTCATTCAGTTTGATTTTACTTCTCTATAATTAATTATATTAATACAAATTGAACTGCACTTTGCAGTTAAATTTATGAATCTTTTTTGTAAAATTGATATGTTCGTCTAATATAATACACAAAAAACACAAACGTCAAATTTACTTCTAAATAGCAATTTTTGGAAAACTATTTATGAAGCAAATATCCGACATTCAGTGCCTGCACGAAAACAGACATTTTTTACATACACACAAACAAATACAATATTATTTACATAAAAGTTCATATTAGCTCAAATATTTACAAATATTGTGCCTAATATTGAGATTTTGCTTATTTTGTCCAATATTATTTAATGATTTTATTGTGGTTTCAACTTTATAATCAGCTATTGTACTCTATTCGTTTTTGTCGCTTCAAGCATTCTTTGTCTCTGACTGCTGTCCAAAGTATTGGGAGCAGCTTAAGGATATTCAAGCCGCAATGCAAAAAACCTTTAATTTATTTGCAAAAGTCGATTTTTTTTCGTATAATGGTGCATATAAGATAGTGATTGGAGATTGTGATATTTTTATAACAAAAAAATACAGAGTTATGAGAAAAATATTAGTTCCAACGGATTTTTCAGATGTTTCAAAAAATGCATTGAGGTATGGACTGGATTTGTACAGAAGGACTGAATCCAAAGTAGATTTGGTTCATATTTATCATCCTGCTTTTGACCCAAGTCAAACTGAAATTATAGATATTTCATCAGGTGTAGAAAAGATATTTGATAGTAAAATGAAAGAATTGATTTCCGGCACAAATATTTTTGATTTGGAGGTTAATGGTAAAGTCGAGGTAGGTTTTGCCATAGAGAGAATTATTGAATTGTCTTTCCATTACGATATAATTATTATGGGGACAACGGGAGCTACCGGTTTGTTTGGCAGGTTGTTTGGCAGTGTTTCTACCGAAGTTGCAGAGAAGTCTCATTGTCCGGTATTGTTAGTCCCTCCCAACACCGGTTTTGACGGATATGAAAATGTTATTTACGCATATGATCCAGATGGTGTGAGTGATGAAGTTTTAAGTGAGATAATGACATTTGCTAAAAGATATAATGCAAAATTGCATTTTGTGCATATTAAAGAGGGGAATGAAAAGATTGAGATTAATTTGCCGGAAGATATAGAAGTTGATTGTACTATAAATGAAATCGAAGCTGATTCCGTTATAAAAGGGGTGAATCTGTTTATAGAGAAAAAAAATGCTGATTTGGTGATAATCGCGACAAAACAAAGAAACTTTTGGGAAGGTATTTTACATACAAATCACACAAAAGAATTTGTTTTAAATACTAAAATACCTCTTTTGGTGTATCATGACACAAGAAAATGATGATTTAAGGTATTCGCAGGTAATAGTGTCAAGTCATGCATACTATTTATGTGCAAAGCACTCGTTCTTTTTTCCTTAACCCGAATTATTCACAAGTATTTCTTATCACGTGTTCAAACTACCTGCAATTAAAGGAAATGCTTAATAAAGCTAAAAGCATGAATAATCCGGATTAAAAATTTTATGCTTTGTTCTATACAAAAACAACTTCGACTTGCTCGAACTATTACTCTTGAATTGATACTAATCGGGACTTAGTATCTTTTCAATAGTATTGATTAATTTTTTTGATTCGGCAAGCAAATCAAAATTATAATCACTGAGCCTCCAATTCAATACCGTAACCCTCATACTCCCCATGACGATGTTTGATATTTGTTCAAAATCGAGGTCATCTCTAATGCTTCCGTCTTTCTGACCTGATTTTACGATATCATGTATTATTTTTCTCTTATCGTCCAAAATCGATTTTACAGTTCTTGAAAGATTTTTATTGTTTTGAAAACTCGTTTCAGAAAAGATTACCATTATCACGGCAGGAAATTTAACAAAAAAATCAAACTGATATGAAACAATATCTGATAGTTTGTCTAATCCTGTTTTATCGCTATAAATAATCCGTTTTAAGCCCTCACCCATTGTTCCTTTAAAATGGAGCAATAGAGATCTTAGGATTTCGTTTTTGTCCTTAAAATGCCGGTATAGAGCCGGTTCTGAAAAGCCTATTCTGGCGGCAAGACTCTTAGTTGTAAGTCTTTGGACACCATTTTCCCCAATTAATTCTGTTGCTGCATTTATAATATCTGTTTGCCTTGATGTGAATTTCATTTCTTTGGTATTTTATGATAATACTTGTGTTATAACCATGTCGCCGGTAAAATTATCCTTTCTAATATAACAAAAAATTATAGTAAATGTTTACTAACCGGTTTTCTATTATGGAATATTTTAATAATAGCGATATTTATACGATAAATAGTTTTTGTTCTTCAGCGAAAATAATTAAATACGAGCTTTCAAAGTCTAATTCTAAAGTCTTTTTTTATTTCTTTCATCACAAATGAGCTTTGTACATGAGTGATATTATCTATTGCTGCGAGTTTTGTTGTAATAAATTTTTGATATTCATCCATATTTCTGGCATAAATACTAAGCAGGTAGTCGTATTGACCTGCTATATGATAGCAAGATTGTACCTCATCCAATTCATTGATTTTCTCTTGAAATATATTGATGTAGTCCAATGTATGCTCTTTTAAAGACACTGTACAAAATGCTTGGATTGTGATTCCAACTTTTTTATGGTCTATGATAGTGACCATTTTTTTTATAACACCTTTTCTTTTTAATCTTTTTATCCGTTCATAGATAGGAGTTATTGACAGCCCCAACTTGCCTGCTATTTCTTTATTTGTATATTTTGCGTCTTCTTGGAGCAGTTCTATAATTCCTTTATCGATTTCATCAAGGGTAATATTATCAGAAAAATATTCCATTATATCTAATTAATTGAGTGAAAAAAGAAGAAATAACTAAATGGTGTGGTAAAAATAGTAATATTTTCTAAAATATCTAATGTATTATAGAAATTTATACCTTTACGCTGAATTATTATAAAAAAAATCCATTGATTATGAAAAAAACAGATCACAAAATCCATCCGGAGACCCAAATGACATCACTTGGCTACAATCCTTTTTGGTCGGAAGGAGCCGTAAAATGTCCGATATTCCAAACTTCAACTTTTGCGTTTAAAACCGCTGCAGAGGGAAAGGCTTTTTTTGAGCTTGCTTATGGATTAAGAGAAGCCGAGGCGGGAGAGAAATTGGGTTTGATTTATAGCCGGCTTAACAATCCTGATTTGCAGATATTGGAAGAGAGGTTAGCAGTTTGGGATGGTGCGGATGAGTGTGCTGTTTTTGAAAGCGGTATGTCTGCTATCTCTACTGTTATGTTGGAGTTTTTAGCTCCGGGAGATTTATTGCTTTTCAGCAATCCTGTATATGGGGGAACAAGTCATTTTATGTATCATATATTGACAAAATTTGGCATAAAGGTTATTAGTTTTACCGCGGATGACACCAAAGAGGATTTGATTAGGATTGTGAATGAATCCGGTTATGCCGATAGATTGAAAGTAGTATATGCCGAGACTCCCGGAAATCCTACAAATACCCTTATGGACATCGAAATGCTACGGGAAGTGCGTGATCATTTTGCAAGCGGAGAAAACGAAATTCCTTTGGTAGTAGATAATACATATCTCGGACCGGTATTCCAGCATCCAATGAAACATGGTGCGGATCTTGTGGTGTATAGTGCGACTAAGTATATTGGTGGGCATAGTGATGTAATTGCGGGTGCAGTTTCGGGGAAAAAACACTTGATGGCAAGGGTAAAGGAGCTTAGAAGTTTCTTAGGTAATATGGCGGGACCATGGACGGGATGGTTATTGATGAGAAGTTTGGAAACATTGAAAATAAGGATGGAAAAACAAGCTGATAATGCACAAAAGCTTGTTGCATTTCTAAATAATCATCCTAAAATTGAAAGAGTTTCCTATCTTGGAAATTTGGAAGAAGGGACTATACAAAAAGATATCTATGATAGAATGTGTCTTTCTCCTGGTGCTATGATTTCTATTTACGTGAAAGGAGGAGAAAAAGAGGCATTCAAATTTATAGATAATACTGTTATACCAAAACTTGCTGTTAGCCTTGGTAGTACGGAATCTCTTATTCAACATCCTGCTACAATGACTCATGCCGGTGTTGATCCTGAAGAAAAAGTTTATCTTAATATTACGGACAATCTTGTAAGACTATCGGTAGGAGTTGAAAATCCTGATGATTTGATTTGGGACATGAAGCAAGCCTTGGAGAGTTTGTAAAGTAAAATTGTGTTTCAGAATATTATCTTATTTATAACTTAACCCGAATTATTCACCACTTTAATTTAGGTATATGGATTTATTCTTGAAAACATATGTGTTATGTTCAAAATGACAAATAAATTAATAATCCAAATTTGGGGTGACGTTTGCTTCTATCTTTATACAGCTGTTGCGTTACAAAACACTTGAAATATAATAATATATATCTGCGTATTTCGATTCCTTACATCTACAAGGTGTATTTCATTTTTTCGCTTTTCCCATTCTTTGCCTCTGACTCCTAAAGGAGAATCAACCCGCAACGCGAAAAAATGAAATGCGCCTGGGAGGAGCTTTTAGTCTTTTGGAAAGCCCCTATTGCTTAATCATTAATCATAAACACTTACCTATAATAGGCTGTTCAAATGGCCAAGCACTATATCCCTTCTTCTTTTCAACCTCAACCCCCGACCCCTTCTCCTTTTATTAAGTTTTTCTTTTTTTTTGAATTCCACTTAAAAGGAGAAGGGGAGAGTGAGGGTGCTTGGACTTTGGGAGGAGCTTTTAGTCTTTTGGAAAGATTATAAAGTTCAATCATGATCATATACCTACAAGAGTTGTTCCAACTGTCTAAGCGCCATCTCCCTTCTTCTTTTCAACCTCAACCCCCAGCCCCTTCTCCTTTTATTGAGTTTTTCCTTTATCTTGAATTTCACTTAAAAGGAGAAGGGGAGAGTGAGGGTGCTTGGACTTTGGGAGGAGCTTTTAGTCTTTTGGAAAGATTCTATTGCTTAATCGATAATCATAAACGCTTATCTACAAGAGCTGTTCAAATGGCCAAGCACTATATCCCTTCTTCTTTTCAACCTCATCCCCCGACCCCTTCTCCTTTTTTTAAGTTTTTCTTTTTTTTTGAATTCCACTTAAAAGGAGAAGGGGAGAGTGAGTGTGCTTGATCTTTTAGGATTAGCTATTAATCTTTTGGAAAGATTATAAAGTTCAATCATGATCACATACCTACAAGAGTTGTTCCAACTGTCTAAGCGCCATCTCCCCTCTCCTTTTACTTTGTTTTTAAAAATAGGAAAAACTTTTTTAAAAGGAGAGGGGCAGGGTGAGGATAGAAATAGGGATTTTTACTATATTTGCCATATAGAGAGTTTTGGCAGAGCAGAACGCTGCTTCGTCAGACTATAAAACTCCATATAAATTTAATGGAAAGGAACTATATCAAATGAGCATCAATATGTACTGAATAAATACTAAATATTTTTCTGTTATTCAAATTTATGAAGTTCATAATCAATCCAACATTAGAGAAATAGATACGAGGAATGATTCACAACACATAAAGTTGAAAGATGGTAAATCATATGGGCATATATTCTATAATGAATTTAAATAATAGTAATGGCAAAAATACCAATTTTGAATTCGGACATATCAGAAATATTTCAAGGATTAAGTTCTATGAATACTATCTATCTACTAACGAATAATGAAGCTAAAACAATATGGATTAAAAACATAGATAAATCTGCTAACTCATATTTCAAACTTGAAGATGATAGTTGGCTTGTTAGAAATGAAAAATACAATATAGGCGATTGGTTAGATTCTTATAACACAGGTAAATATGAATTGGTTAGTAAGATATTAAATAGTGTTTTGGGTTGGAGAGACGAAGATCGTATTTATTTTTGTTTAAGTGAAGTTTTAAGTATAGAAAGTAGTTGGAGAGAGTTTAAACTAAATTGGGATAAATTTATTGAAATTGATGATGACTGTCCGATTATTATAAATCAATCATCCAATTGCGAAGTAATTATTTTTAAGCCTTTGGGCGAGATAAGTCTTTTAAGAAAAGATTCCACTGAAAATAGCAGTTTGTAACTGTTATAAAGGAATGAAACATGAAAATCTTGCGTAAGCGAGGCTTTTTTACTTACTATGCTGAGATATTTTTAAGCTGTATATATTTGATCATAGCATCAAGAGTATAGAGAATGCGTTCTTTATCAGTTTTAGGGAATTTAGCAATTTATCTATTATTATATAGACCATAGATTTTCTTTTTTATCTTTGTATCTGAATAGTAATTAAATCATCACTATGACTTCTGAAAGCAGATGTTTTTAGGTGTTGATCCGCTAGCTGATAAGTTTCCGCACGTGAATGTCTTTAATTATGCAGAAAACAGCCCTATTGCGCATATCGATCTTTGGGGGTTGCAAGCAGTATTTTTTCAAGTAGCTGGTAGGGTAGGTTTAAGTGGAAGTGTTATACCGGGACCGACTGCGTCTGCAGCTGTAGGTGTTGCTATTGATGCAAAAGCTAATGTGTTGGTTTATCATACTGAAAGTGCTGGTGCAGGATTTGGTGCATTTGCAGGTGCAGGTGCAGAAGTCGGTGTTAATTTTGGTGTTGATGATATTGATGGCTTATTAGGCTATGGTCTAAATTTTGGTGCTGTAGTTGGAGTTAGTCCATTGGGCGGACCTCAACTTGGAGTAGAAGGTAATATATCAATCTCAACAGAAAAAAATGAAGGAGATTTACTTGGACTTCCTACTGGTGAGGGAGACAATGGTGGTGGTGGAACAGGAGCAATTCCTCAATTAGGAGGGGCAATTGGTTTCTTTGGCTATGCTGACATTTCTTATACTTCTGAAATAGCAAGATTTTCAGGAGGTGATTTAAAAAGTGCAGGACAAGAGTTAATAAATTTAATTTCAAGTCAATTTGGAGAGCTTAGTAATGACCAACAAACAGAAATTTTGAATCAGATTGAAGCTCTTAGAAATTACGGACCATTAAATACTAATGACACAAATTCCTGTAATGAAGAATGTAAAGAATAAATTATGAATCTATATCTATGTATAGTATATGTTTTAATTGGCACAGGTTTTATAATTTACAGTTATTTTTTATTGAAAGTAATGAAGGGAAAATTACGTCGAGAAAAAAATGTAATCAATTCAAATAAAGATTATTTATCTGAAATAGATAAAAAAACACTCAAGGTGTCTACCATTTTAGTATTCATTGGGTTAATTTTGTTTGTCTTATTTGCTGTTTTTTTGAATTAACATGGCGATAGAAGAAGCGTACAAGAACATGGAATGGATGGTTTAAGCATGTTGCTTAAATCCTCTACGCTCACTACGCATGCAAGTCATAGTGGTGACAGAACGCAGAGATGAAAAAGGAAGCCCCGCTAGCGGCACACGTGAGGTTACTCGTTACGACCTATGGTCGTCAAACGCATCAAAGTAAAGGACTGGGTCTTTCCACTTTGGTTCGTTTTTTTCTTTTAATAAACGCCAATGTCCAAGCGTATATATGCTGTCCGCCGTTACTGAACCCAAGAGCAAAACCCTAAACTTTTTCAATTGAAAAGTTCAAATGAAAGAAAAAAGTTAGAAAATCCGTATCTTTGTATCGAGATGGAAAGCCGTCTTTTGTTGCTTTTTGAAGTGTGTAATGATGTAAGGAAATGAAGTAGATAGTTGAAAAAAGGTGAGTAGGGATTTTTAAGTGTTGACCCACTAGCTGATAAATATCCGGGGTGGAATCCGTACCACTATGTGCATAATAATCCGGTGAGGTTGGTGGATCCAGATGGGATGGAAGCGGAGGATTGGTATGAAGATAGTGAAGGTAATGTCGTATATGACGAAAATGTAAAGAGTCAGGCAGACCTTGATAATTTAGGGATAAAAGCATATTATTTAGGAAAAAGTGGATTCGGGATAAATGAGAGTACAGGAATGGGTGTTCAGTATAATTCTGATGGAACAACTCAAGAAGTGGATAATATGTTAGGAACAGTGACAATATCAGCAAGTAGGTCATCAATAATGTATAGTAGTTATGCTTCTGCAGCTTCTGGAATATTGACTACTGTAGGGGAGTTGAAACACAGTGGACGTTTGGGATTAGGAATTTGGATGGGAAAAAATGGTAAATTTTATTCTCAATCTGCAGCAGCAGGTAAAGCACGTCCATTCTATGGAAATCAATACACAGGATCTATTAATGAAGCTAAATCTATTGCAAGACCTTTGAAAGTAGGTGGAATTGCTTTTGGATTTTATAATTATGCTGCAATTGGATATAGTTATATGAGTGGTAACATGTCGAATAATCAATTAATTGGAGAAAGTGCTGCAAATACAATTACTACATTTGGTGGTATTTATGGTGTTGCTTTTGGTTTAGGCTGGGAATTTGGAAGAGCAATTACAAATACAAATGTATTCCAGGAGTATGTATTAAAAAAGCAAGGAGGAAAGGATGGCTTATTAAGTACTCCACAATAATCTATAAACTTATTGAATTATGAAAAAGTTTTTTAACAGAGTGCTTATCCGAATATATTGGTTCTACAATAAAGTTATTAAAGAACAAGACTCATTTATGTTGTTTTTCTATACTAGTTTTGCTTTTACAATGTTTATTGTTTTTTATGTGTGGGGATTGATTTTATTTGTTGAGAGAAAAACCATATTGGATTTTCCAGATGGAATAGCAAAATTGTTGGTTCCTGGGGGATTAGTACTTCTTGTTAGTCTTATATTCTTTTTTAAACGAAGGGAAAGGAATGAGGCTTTGATGAGAGAAGAATCAAATAAAAAGTTTGATAAAGTTGATATAGGTGTTATAGCATATATTGTAATGGCTTTTTTTACTTTTTTTTACAACGTTGTACAATCTCGAATATAATAGGGGATGTAAATTGAAATAGGTTACAAGGCATTGATATTTTTTTCAAAAAGCCTCTATTCGGAGCAGGCTGTACATACAAATATAAATGAAGCCTTGCATCGCTGCGAGGCTTTTTTAATTTAGAAACTTAACCTTGCCATCGAGCAAATCTTTCATACGCTTTTTAGTAAGTATAGATTTAATGATTTTGAGGAGGGCATTTTTTTTATCTTCATCAAGCTGGTTGATAAGCATTAGTTGACGGAGGAGATATTCTTTCTCCTTTTCAACCTCATCCCCCGACCCCTTCTCCTTTTATTGAGTTTTCACTAATTTTTGAATATTATTTTGAAAGGAGAAGGGGAGAGTGAAAGTGCTTGGACTTTGGGATTAGCTATTTGTTTTCTGGAAAGATACTACAGTTTAATCATAAACACTTACTTATAAGAGCTATCCCACACGACTAAGGACCTTATTCCCTCTCCTTTTACTTTATTTCAAAAAATATGATAAGCTTTCTTAAAAGGAGAGGGTTAGGGTGAGGATAAAAAAGGAGAAGGGGAGTGAAAAAGAGTATAGCTTTTGGGGCTGGCTATTAACCTTTTGGAAAGATTCAACAGCTCAATCATAAACACTTACCTAAAAGAGCTATCCCATACGACCAAGCACCTTATTCCCTCTCCTTTTACTTTATTTCAAAAAATATGATAAGCTTTCTTAAAAGGAGAGGGTCAGGGTGAGGATAGAAAAAGGGAACTTTTTTGCTCCCCAAGATGTTAAGAATAAGTACCGCTACAACGGTAAAGAGTTCATTGAAGATTTTGGCATCGGGCTATATGACTATGGAGCGAGGTGGTATGATCCGAGGATTGGGAGGTTTTTAGGTGTTGACCCACTAGCGGATAAATATCCGAATGAGAGTCCTTACATTTATGCAGGAAATAACCCTGTAGCGAATATTGATGTGGACGGAGGTTTTAAATTCCCAGCTGCTTTTATTAAAAAGTATCCCGCTTTTGCTAGTTATCTCAAAAATAATATTACAGAAGTTTTAAAGAGTGATGCAATAATGAATTCTCTAATGAATAATGGTGGATTTGATAGAAAAACTATCGCTAATGATCTTCAATGGGGAAATGGACCAACTATTAACATTGATAAATTGGGAAGTGAAAACTTTGTAGCGGCTGGGCATTATGATGGTAAGCAACGAAACGGAGAATTTCAAATTACATTGGATTCAGATATGCTAAATAGATTTGAGAAAGCTTTTGCCAATACTAAGTTGTCAGACGATATTAAAGAAGCTTCATTAATGGGCGTAATATCAACGTTGTTCCACGAGTATACTCATTATGGAACAGGTGGAGCCGATTATGAAACAGAAGATGGGACATAAATTTGAGGCGGAAGCTTACGGTGTTCCATTAGAACCAGATAATATTAATCAATTAATGGATGTACGAACATTGAAAACAACTGGTAAATTAATTAGTCCTTATAATAATAAATTAATTGAAATGCATCCTGAAAAGATAGATAAGTCAGTTGTTCCAACATTACCAGAAAAAAATAACAAATGAAGTATATATTTATATTTTTAATTTTATATGGTTGTTCTCCTAAAAGCAATATATTTATTCAAGATAATTGTGAGTTGTTAACGAGTATTTTTAAAGAGGAACACGTAGCTGGTCATATATCTGATTTTAAGAATAATAATCTTATTCGCGTAATTGATTTATCTAATCACTTTGGAAAAATAAAATGTGGATATGAGAGATATTATGTTAGAGTTGAAGACAAGGTGATGATAGATATTAATTCCGGTCGATTTATAGATATTATTATATTATCTATGCAAGAGAAACGGGGATTTATTGAAGTTGAACTATTTTATTCTAAGAGAACAGATGAATGTCAGAGGGATTTTTTAATGAAAGGAACATTAATTTTTGAACGCTCAAACAATATTCTAAAATTGAAAGAATCAAAGTTTGGAAGTATAGATTAACTATAAAAGCCGCTCATTGAGTGGTCTTTTTATGCTCTAAAGCGCAGCGATATTTTTCTGCAAATACTCTTTAAATCGTTTTTTAGAGACAAAGGTTTCAATGAGTTTGAGGAGGATATTTTTTTCTTCCTCCTCCAGTTCATTGATAAGCTAAAGTTGTTTCCCAAACCAAAAGTTCTATAGATTATTAATATATTTGTATTATCTTTGGGTTGAAATAGTCATAAAAGTATGCCTACGACTTCTGAAAGCAGAGGTTTTTAAGTGTTGACCCGCTAGCTGATAAGTATCCAGGGTGGAATCCGTATAATTATACCTTGAATAATCCGGTGAGGCATACTGATCCGACTGGCAAAAGTATTGATGGAGAATATGAAAAAGACAAGGAAGGAAACTGGCAAAAAGTATCGAACAAGGGGGATGATATTGGGGTGGATTTTTATCATCATGATGCCGTGGGTGGTGCCCCTCAAATTACTGAGGTGCGTGACCAAGAAGGCAATAGTGGTTATTTAAGAAATGGAAGAAGGCTGCTTCAAGGTCAGACCAGAAGCAACGATGTAGATATGATGGATGTTTTTGAAGAGTGGAAATCCGGAACTGGACCTGAATATAGCTTTTTTGGGAGCGATCATCCTTCTATAAAAGAGATCAATAGTCACTACTTGTTTAAAGCTGCTTTTAATAATTATAAGAACACGGGTAACTCAGATGATGAGATGAAATTTGGATTAATGGATCTATTGGCAACATCTACGGATGATTGGATGCAGATGGTAGGGTCATTTGATTATCAATTTGTTCAGTTAGGTGATAAAACCTTGTCTGTTGTAAGCGATGCTAAAACGAGAAATTCCTTTTATTATAAAGGATTTGGATTATTTAATGTAACCAACTATAAAAGAAGTACTGGAAATGCATCTGGTGGGTTGCAAAAAACAAATACCTATCAGACATATTTGTTTTTTCGTACACCTACATCTATTTATGATAAAAATTTACGCTAATGATGAAATTGAAACAATTAATTTATTTTACGTTATTGATGACTTTGTTGATGTTCTCATCATGTGACTTTTTAGGGGATCGAAAATATAATATTTCTGAATTGAATGGTATTTACGTTATTCGAAATTATTTTGAAGACAGTGGAACCTATGGACCTAAAATTAATGATACATTATTTATTTGCAATGGTAGTTATAAAAACAGATATTTTGGAGTAGGAAAAGCCGAAATTACTCGAGAAAGAACAAATGCGATTATAAGATTTTATTATAAAAACCCACTTGATGAGAATTCTAAGATGAGTACAGGATATCATATAGACAAACGACCATTTGGTAATTTACGCCTAACGATAAGTTCAGACCTTAATTATTATTATGAACGGATAAGTAAGGAATGTTCGGGTGTTTTTGAGAAATAGCAAATAAGAAAGCCTCTGAGAAATCAGAGGGTTTCTTAATTTACAAAATAGCCTGAATCTTCCTTTTAGCGATAAAGGCATCGATAACAGAGAATATATGCAGTTTATCATCTTCATCAAGCTGGTTGATAAGCATTAGTTATCGGAGGAGATATTCTTTCTCCTTTTCAACCTCATCCCCCGACCCCTTCTCCTTTTATTGAGTTCCCCTTTTTTTGAATTTCATTTTAAAAGGAGAAGGGGAGAGTCAGTGTACTTGGACTTTGGGATTAGCTATTAACCTTTTGGAAAGATTCAACAGCTCAATCATAAACACTTACCTAAAAGAGCTATCCCACACGACTAAGCGCCTTATTCCCTCTCCTTTTACTTTATTTTCAAAAAATATGATAAGCTTTCTTAAAAGGAGAGGGTTAGGGTGAGGATAAAAAAGGAGAGGGGGAGCGAAAAAGAGTATAGCTTTTGGGATTAGCTATTAACCTCAGAACACCTGACCCCAAA
>Ga0256832_1000919_pt1 | contig 19639 bp, 14 predicted proteins | sample 134614metaG_FD_190534 | JGI IMG/M metagenome (GOLD analysis project Ga0256832, IMG submission 190534) | Hydrothermal vent microbial communities from Lau Basin, Pacific Ocean - 134-614 | ecosystem: Environmental > Aquatic > Marine > Hydrothermal vents | place: Pacific Ocean: Lau Basin | collected...
AAGAAGCGCCCCTGTGGCTGCTGCCCCGGCCCCGGCGTCTGCGTCAGCGCCAGGGCCGCCCCTGGCATGAAGGGTATCTGGAGCTGGAGGGCTTCTCCCGGCGTATCGAAACCGGCTGGTGGGACGGTGATGACGTGGCCCGGGATTACTACCGGGCGCGCAATCCCGCCGGACAGCGCCTGTGGGTGTACCGGGACAGGCGCAGCGGTCACTGGTATCTGCAGGGGGTGTTCGAGTGATGCGGAAACCAGCCTACGTGGAACTGCATTGCATCAGCAATTACAGCTTCCTGCGTGGTGCTTCCCATCCCGAGGAATTGGTGGCCCGCGCTGCCGAACTGGGCTATACGGCTCTGGCCCTCACCGACGAATGCAGCTTCGCCGGGGTGGTGCGCGCTCACCAGGAAGCGAAGCGCCGGAACCTGAAGCTGCTCATGGGCACGGAAATCCGCCTGCGCGACGGCCCGCGCCTGGTGCTTCTGGCGCGCAACCGCCGGGGCTATGCGCAGCTCTGCCGGCTCATTACCCGGGGACGGCGGCGGGCGGAAAAAGGCCGCTATGAACTGTACCGGGCGGATGTGGAGCAGGGTCTGGAAGACTGCCTGGCCCTGTTGCTGCTGCCCCGTCAGGAGAAAGAGGCGGCAGCAGACTGGTTTCGTGCCCGGTTCGCCGGGCGTGGCTGGCTGGCCCTGGCCCTGCTGCGGGATGGCCGGGACCGGGCCCTGCTGGATCAGGCGCGGGAGCTGTCCGCCGCTCATGACCTGCCCCTGGCGGCCGTGGGCCAGGTACTCATGCACCGGCGGGGGCGCCGCGCCCTGCGGGATCTGCTCACGGCCATCCGCCATGGCTGTACGGTGGAGGAACTGGGCTGGCGCGCCCTGGCCAATGGCGAGCGCCATTTGCGTACCCTGGATGACCTGGCGGCCCTGTATCCTCCGGAGCTTTTGGAACAGACCCTGGTCATCGCCGGGCAGTGTGATTTTTCCCTGGACGAGCTGGCCTATGAATATCCCGATGACGTGACCCCGCCGGGCATGAGCGCCCAGGATTACCTGCGCGCCCTGGTGGAGCAGGGCATGCGGCGCCGCTGGCCGGAGGGCTGCCCGGAAAAAGTCCGCAAACAGATTGAACATGAACTGTCCCTCATCGCCGAGCTGAACTATGCCGCCTATTTTCTCACCGTCTGGGATCTGGTGGCATTCGCCCGCCGGCGTGGCATTCTCTGCCAGGGGCGCGGTTCCGCCGCCAATTCCGCCGTGTGCTACTGCCTGGGCATCACCGAAGTGGACCCGGCGCGCATGAATTTGCTGTTCGAGCGTTTCATCTCCCGGGAGCGGGGCGAGCCGCCGGACATCGACGTGGATTTCGAACATGAGCGCCGTGAGGAGGTCATCCAGTACATCTATGAAAAATATGGCCGGGGGCGGGCGGCCCTGGCAGCCACGGTCATCAGCTACCGGCCGCGCAGCGCCCTGCGGGATGTGGGCAAAGCTCTGGGGCTGTCCGCGGGCCAGCTGGAGCAGCTGGCCCAGGCCGCCTCGGGCTGGCGCAGCCGCCGGAAAGTACAGGGAGACTGGCTGCGGGAGGCGGGATTCGATCCGGACAGCCCCCTCATCCAGCGTCTCCTGTACCTGGTGAACGAGATTCAGGGCTTTCCCCGTCACCTGTCCCAGCACGTGGGGGGCTTCGTCATCAGCCGGGGCGGGCTGGAAAAGCTGGTGCCCGTGGAGAATGCCGCCATGCCGGATCGCAGCATCATCCAGTGGGACAAGGACGACCTGGAATCCCTGGGGCTGCTCAAGGTGGACGTGCTGGCCCTGGGCATGCTCAGCGCCATCCGCCGCGCCCTGGATCTGCTGGACATGGAACTGCAGGACATTCCGGCGGAGGATGCGCGGGTCTATGACATGATCTGCCGGGCGGACACCATGGGGGTGTTTCAGATCGAGTCCCGGGCGCAGATGTCCATGCTGCCGCGCCTGCGGCCCCGCTGTTTCTACGACCTGGTGGTGGAAGTGGCCATCGTGCGTCCCGGTCCCATCCAGGGGGACATGGTGCACCCCTACCTGCGCCGCCGCCAGGGGCTGGAGCCGGTGGATTATCCTTCAGAGGAGGTGCGGGAGGTGCTGGCGCGCACCCTGGGGGTGCCCATTTTCCAGGAGCAGGTCATCAGGCTCACCCAGGTGGCGGCGGGCTTCACCCCGGGGGAGGCGGATCAGATCCGCCGCTCCATGGCGGCCTGGCGGCGCCGGGGAGGCATGGAGGTCTGGGAGCGCAAGCTCAAGGCCGGCATGAAGGCCCGGGGATACAGTGATGAATTCGCCGAGCGCATCTTCCGCCAGATCCAGGGTTTCGGAGATTATGGCTTTCCCGAATCCCATGCCGCCAGCTTTGCCCTGCTGGTGTATGTGTCCGCCTGGATCAAGTGCCATTACCCGGCGGTGTTCGCCTGCGCCCTGCTCAACAGCCAGCCCATGGGCTTCTACGCCCCGGCGCAGCTGGTGCGTGACGCCCGGGAGCATGGGGTGGACGTGCGGCCCGTGGATGCGCAGTACAGCCGCTGGGACTGCCACCTGGAAAACGGCGCCCTGCGCCTGGGGCTGCGCCTGGTGAAGGGGCTGTCCCGGTCGGGGGCGCGGCGTCTGGTGGAGGCGCGGAATACCGGCGTTTTTGAGGATGTTGCGCAACTGGCCCGCCGGGCGGCATTGCCGGTTTCGGATCTGAAAGCCTTGGCGGCGGCGGACGCCCTGGCTTCTCTGGAGCGGGACAGGCACAGAGCCAACTGGGCCGTGGCCGGGGTGGAAGGCGGCCTGCCCCTGCTGGCGGAGGCCCCGCCCGCCGAGGAAAGGCCATCCCTTCCCTTGCCCGATGAAGGCGCCCAGATCCTCGCGGATTATGTTCACCTGGGCCTGAGTCTGCGCCGCCACCCTCTGGCCCTGCTGCGCCCGGAGCTGGAGCGGCTGCGTTTTCTGTCCGCGCAAGAAGTGGCGCGGCGCCGACCGGGGCTGATGGTGCGCGCGGCGGGCCTGGTGCTCACCCGGCAGCGACCGGGCAAGGGCAATGCCGTGTTCGTCACCCTGGAGGATGAGACAGGCGTACTCAATCTCATCGTGTGGCGGTATCTGGCGGAACGCCAGCGCAAGATATTGCTGGAAGCGACGCTGCTGGGAGTGTGGGCGGAGATCCAGCGAGCCGATGGCGTGCAGCATCTCATTGCGCGGCGGCTGTATGATTGCAGCCACCTGATTCAGGAATTGCCGTCGCGTTCCCGGGATTTTCGCTGAAGGGCGATTCGAACGAAATTCTGGATGCTGTTACCAGGAAATGTAACTGAAGCCTTTTTCCTGCAGCTGCATGATGTCGTCCACGCCTATGGGAACGATTTTCGCATAGTCCACCATGTCCTTCTCTGTCCAACGCAAGGCCTTCATGGTGTTGTTACAGGCGTGGAAGGCCACGCCATAGGCGGCCAGGGAAGCGGCCTTCTGTTGCAAATCCAGGGGAATGGGACGCAGGGGACGCCGGCTCAGCAGATGGATTCCTTCGGCGAACACGGCGATGACGATTTCCACATCGTCGCCATACTTGCGCAGCATTTCACCTGCGGAGAACAGAATGTGGGAAATGTACTTGGGATCCGCCTTGTTGAGCTGATAGACGATATGGTGCTTCGAATCGTCCTCGAAATGGGTGTCGGTATGATGAGCCTCCACCCGGCCGAAGACTGTGGCGCCCGCGGCTGTTGCCAGGTACTGCAGGAAACGCCGACGGTCCCTTCTGTTTGTTTTCATGATCAATCCTCCTCACACAGAGGATTATGGCCTGAAGCGGTGTTTCCTGTCGACAACCGGCCCGGTGTAACACCGGGCCGGTTTTCATGGCCTATCGGCCGCTGTTATTGGCGGGTTGGGAAGGTTGCGCGGGCTGCTGGGGAGCAGTCGGCTGGGTGGGATAGGCATAGCCGCCATAAGGGTAGCCGTAACCCCAAGGCGCGTAGCCGTAACCATAAGGTGCGTATCCATAGCCATAGGGATAGCCATAACCATAAGGGTAGTATCCCCCGTAATACCAAGGTGGCGGATAATCGTACCAGTCATCGTCATCGAACCAGTTCCACGGCGCCCATCCACCAAACCAGGCATTGGCGGAACCCGCCATCAAGGTGCCGCCAGCAACAGCAGCGGCAAGCAAAATGCGTTTCACAGGCTTCATCTTACTTTCCTCCATATCCATTCACTATTGCTTTTGTACTACAGTTATAGTATGCGCCAGTTGCCTGGAAGGTGTATTGATTGGCATCAAAACCAGGTAAAAATGCCATTTCTGTCCGCAGAAAAGGAAAAATTGGTGCTTTCTATACGAATCCGGCTGAGCCGTTTTCAAGGTTTGGGTCTAAGGCCATATTTCCGAGTGTTTCCCTCCGAATGACGAATGCGCGCGGTTTCATATCCCCTGGGTGGGATGATTTCATCTTCCTCTCGTGATGCTTCCAGCCGGTGCTAGAATGGCATGCGGTGCTCGAGGAAATTGATAGTGTAACGATGAACAGCCCGTTGCCCGGCATCACCTGGATGCTGGGTTAACTTTATATATCAGTCTGTTAGTTGCGCCATGGGCCATGGATAAAGTCCCCTTTTCCCTTGGGAGAATGTCGGAAAATCGCGGAAGCTGTTGCCTTTTGCGACACCCTCCTTGGGGGAGAGGGCCAAGGTGAGGGGGCGGGACTTACTGGCCTCCGCACCAACCCTCCCGCACGCGGGTGGGGGTTAATAATAATCAAGAGGAAAGTTTTCTTGGATCCACTCTGGCTGTTGGTGGCGCTGATTCTTGGATTGCTGGCCCGCCAGTTGTACCTGCCTCCCCTGGTGGGATTTCTGCTCGCCGGTTTTGTACTGCACGCCCTGGGCGTGGAGGGTGGGCAGGTGCTCAGGGAGATGGCCAACCTGGGTGTGCTGCTGCTGTTGTTCAGCATCGGCCTGAAACTGAGGCTGCGCAACCTGCTGGCCCCCGAGATCTGGGGAACAGCCGTGTTCCATATGGCCCTGGTGGTGTTGCTGGCGAGCGGATTTCTGCTGTTGCCGGGGCTGGCGGGCCTGGCCTGGTTCGAAAAGCTGGACTGGCGCTCGGCCGGGCTGGTGGCTTTTGCCCTGAGCTTCAGCAGCACCATCTTTGCCGTGAAGATTCTGGAAGACCGGGGTGAGATGAAGACACGCCATGGCCAGGTCAGTATCGGTATCCTGGTCATCCAGGACATCATAGCGGTGTTGTTCCTGGTACTGGAATCCGGCGATGTACCCAGTATCTGGGCATTTGCCCTGTTGCTCCTGCCCTTTGCCAGGCCCCTGCTCAATCTTGCCATGAAACATGCCGGCCACGGTGAGTTGCTGGTGCTTTTTGGCCTGGTCATGGCCCTGGGAGGGGGAGAACTGTTCAAGCTGGTTGGCATGAAGGATGGCCTGGGGGCGCTGTTGTTCGGCGTGCTGTTGGGCGGGCAACCCAAGACCAGTGAGTTGTCCCGCGCCCTGCTGCGCTTCAAGGATCTTTTTCTGCTGGGTTTTTTTCTGCAGATTGGCATTGAGGCTCTGCCCACGGGGCGGGATCTCATGATTGCCGCCGGCTTGGCGCTGCTGCTCATGCCCCTGAAATCCGTGCTCTGGTTCCTGGTGCTGACCCGGTTCCGTCTGCGTGCGCGTACGTCTTTCCTGTGCAGCATGGAACTGTCCAGCTACAGTGAGTTCGGGCTCATCGTGGCCCTGGTGAGTGTGAGCAATGGCTGGCTGGATCGCCAATGGCTGATCGTCATCGCTCTGGCCCTGTCCTTCAGTTTCATCATTGCGGCTGCCATCAATGCCAATGTGCATGGTCTTTATTCCCGCTGGGAATCCTGGCTAAGCCGATTCCAGTCCGGGAAAAGGCTGCCGGTGGATATTCCACCGGATATCGGCGACGCCGAGATACTGATTGCAGGCATGGGCCGCGTGGGCAGCGGCGCATATGAAACCATGAGAGAAGTGTTTGGTAACCGCGTGATCGGCATCGACGCCAATGCCAATGCCGTGTGCTGGCACCAGGAAAGGGGACACAATGTGATTCTTGGTGATGCCGAAGACCTGGATTTCTGGCAAGGTATCGATGCCGGCAGGCTGCGCCTGGTGATGCTGGCCATGCCGACCCTGAAAGACATGATGCAAACCAGGAGGCTGCTGGATGACATTGGCTATGGCGGGCTGATTGCCGCGGTTACCCGTTACGAGGATGACAGGCTGGCCCTGGAGAAAGCCGGTGTGGATGCCACCTTCAATTTCTACCGGGAAGCCGGTGCGGGTTTTGCTGAGCATGTGCGCCAGCAGCTGGCCGACAGCGGCCGTTGCCTGGTTGATTCCCGTTCCGTGAACAAGAGAGAGAACAATGCTTGAATACGTGTTTTTCCATGCCCGCCCTTTCGACGAGTTCGTGGCCTATCTGCGGGAGCTGGGCCTGCAGCCGGAAACCGAGACGGATGAGGACAGTTGGGAAGCGCGCCTGCCGGAGGACATCGATGATGAACTTTCGGAAAAGATTGAGGCGCGCTATGACCAGCTCATGGAACTGAACCAGCAACTGTTCGATGCGGAACAGCCGCAGGGCTATCACACGGCCGGGGTGGTGGTTAACCTAGGCAGCGGCGAAACCGTCTATGCCCAGGTAGACCCCCATCTCCTGGGGAAGATCATGGGCGTGCTGACGCCCGAGGAATTTGGCGAGGTGGTGAATGCCATCGTGGATGCCGTGGAGCAGCCGGATGAGCGGACCCTGTGCCAGCGAATGCGGGACCGGGAAGATGGGTGACAGGATGACCTAAGGGGTCGGAGTCAAATACCACTCAACGGTTGCAGGGAACGGGATCAAGCTGTTCCATGTCATTGAATCTTCCCGACATCTTCCCCATTTGACTCCGACCCTGAACAGCGTGGCTAGCTATCACCAAATCTTGTCCATGCTGAGAACCTTGCCATTGCGGCTGTTGATGCGGCATCGGTAGCTTTCTTCGACCGGGTTGCCGTTTTCTTTCAGCGCGTGCACTCGGATGTCCACCCGTTTCCTGTTGTTGCCAATGTCCTGTACGGACGACCCGGGGAAACGGATCTTGTGATAACCGAACAGCTTCAGCCGGTTCTTCAGGTTCTGGTGGCAGCGATGCTTGGCGTCCTTGTTGGTGATTCCCGGCTGATATGAGCCGCTGCCGCCTCCGGTTGACGGCAGGGGTTTGAGCCAGCGGTAGCCGGCGCTGTCAATGCGCAGGGGATTCACATGCAGCTTGCAGTCGTATGCGATTTTGCCGTTACCGTTTCTGCCATGGAGTTTGGCTTCACCGGTCACGTGACGCCGGCGTTGCGCCGGGGTGCTGACGTGATGACGGGTGAATTCCAGGCTGAACTGCTGGTGAATGTTGCGTTCCGCCTGGTAACGGATACGATCCTTGCAGGCGCGTACGGCTTTCTTGTCCCAGTTGGCGCCATCACCGCCGTAAGCATCCCCGTCAAGCTCCACGCGGGCGCTGCGCACCCAGCCATCCCTGCGATTCATCTTGCAGCTGTAGAACAGCTTGTGCTTCCTGCCGTTGTTTTTGGCCGTGCCCTTGCCGTTGATGGTGGCTTCGTAACGGCTGCTGTTGTACATGTCGATCTTGCCCCAGTTGATCTTTGCGCCGTATCCGATACGTTTCCTGACCTTTTCCCTGACCTTCCCCTTACAGTTGTCGATGAGCTCTCTCCTGGGCGCATCGTAATCATGCGGGGGGGGATAGTAACCGCCGCCTTCGTTGTAGTATTCGTCGTTACACCCAGACAGGATCAGGGTGGAAAGTGTTGCTGCAGCGATCAGTGTCAGGCGATGAGTCATGGGAGTCCCTCGGGTCTGTTAACTGGATGTCGAAAAGCCCTGCCATGGACCGTCACCTCCAATTTCCAGGCCACTGAAAAATGGTGTGCGTCCTCTGGTTACAGGAAATGAAAGCAGGCCGTTCCCTCGGCTTGCAGGAGCGATACCGGATGCTGGTACAGCCAACGGATGTTGTCCTCCGTGGCGACACCGGTTACCGAACCTGAGCGATGCTGGCCGTTTCCCCGTACCAATAGTAAGTTATCGCAGAATCGCATGGCAAGATTGATGTCGTGTAGCACCATGACCATGGCCCGGCCTGAATCGCTGAAGTGCTTCTTGAGCAGCCGCAGCATGAGAATCTGCTGATCCGGGTCGAGGTGGTTGCTGGGCTCATCCAGCAGGGCCAGGCGGGGTGCCTGGGCCAGCAACATGGCGATTTCCATGCGCTGCCTTTCGCCGCCGGAGAGGGTTGACACATTGCGCTGTTCCAGGCCCTTCAGCCCCGTGGCATCCATGGCGGCCTGGGCCAGGCGCAGGTCTTCGGGCGTTTCCCAGCCCAGGCGCCCGAGATGGGGGTGGCGTCCGGCCAGCACGGTTTCGAATACCGTGCCGGGAAAACCGCCGAGACCGTCCTGGAACAGCAGGCCCCGCCAGAGGGCCTGTTCCCTCGGGCTGAGGTCCGGCAGCTGGCGCCGGCCATAGAGGATTTCACCGGAATCGGCTGGGCGCAGCCCGGCCAGTACATGCAGCAGCGTGGTCTTGCCTGCTCCGTTGGGGCCGAGTATTCCCCAGCATTCGCCCGGCTGAATCTCCAGGTTCAGGTTGCTGCATACTTTTGTCCTGCCGATATGCAGGGACAGCTTTCTGGTGGTCAGCACAGGAGGGCTCATGACTGCCTCCCCACGGTACCGCGGTTCAGGAGAAAAAGAAACAGGGGTACGCCGAACAGCGCGGTGAGCACGCCCACCGGTAACTGCATGGGGGCAATGAGAGTACGCGCCGCGGTATCTGCCAGCACCAGCAGGCTGCCGCCCAGCAGCACGCTGCCCGGCACCAGGATACGGTGATCGCTGCCTGTCATGAGACGCAGCATATGCGGCGCGATGAGGCCGATGAAGCCGATGGCACCGGCGATGCTCACGGCGGCGGCGGTGAGCAGGGAGGCCAGCAGGTATATGAAGACATGCAGCCGCCGGATGCGCACCCCGAGGGCCGCGGCCCTGGCGGTGCCCAGCAGGGCAAGGTTCAGGGCCGGCGCCAGCCACAGGGCCAGCAGCAATCCCGAACCCAACACGGCCAGGGGCAGGGCAGGGTTCAGGGCGTCGCTCAGATCGCCCATGAGCCAGAACAGCATGCCCGGCAGCTGCACCGGTGGGCTGAGGCTGAGTACGAAACTGATGAGCGCCGACCAGCCGGCGGCCAGTACTACGCCGGTAAGCAACAGCCGGGTGGTGTTCCAGTTGCCGGAATGGGCCAGGGAGAACAGCAGCAGGATGGACGCCAGGGCGCCGCCAAAAGCCATAGGGGCCTGCCAGGCGAAGGGCAGTCCCAGCAGCATGGCTCCCAGTACGGCAACGGCCGCGCCACCCGAGACCCCGAGAATATAGGGATCGGCCAGAGGATTGCGCAGCAGGGCCTGCATGAGCAATCCGGCCAGGGCCAGCACCCCGCCCACGCCAAAGGCGGACAGGCTGCGGGGCAGGCGCAGTTCATGAATGATGCGGTAATGGGTGCTGCCGTCGTCCCGCCACAGCAGCTTCCACAGCTCCAGCGGCGCGATGTCCACGCTGCCGATCATCAGGGAAAGGGTGAGGCTGGCAGCGGCAATGGCCAACAGCAATGCTAGCAGGGGCAGCTTATTTCCCAGTGGATGGCGCATGCTTGTGCAGGTAGAGAACCGGCCAGCCTTTTTCCTCGGCCACCCGCGACAGTTCCTCATCGGGGTCCACGGGGATGGGGTGGGTGACCTTTTCCAGCAAGGGGAGATCGTTGTGGGAATCGCTGTAGAACCAGCTGTTGCCCAGGTTGTGGTTGTGATCCTTCAGCCAGGCTTGCAGGCGCTCCACCTTGCCTTCGCGGAAACAGGGCGTGCCTGACACCCTGCCCGTGTAGCGGCCATTGACGATTTCCGGCTCGGTGGCCAGGAGGTTCTGGACACCAAAAGCCGCAGCAATGGGGGCCGTGACGAAGGCGTTGGTCGCCGTAATGATGAGGAGCTCGTCACCGCGTCCGCGATGCATGTCCACCAGCATTTTCGCATCCTTGGTGATGATGGGCTGGATCTTTTCCTCCATGAACCGGCGGTGCAGTTCCTGCAGTTCCTCCATGGAACGTTCACTGAGGGGCTTCAGGGAAAAGGCCAGGAATTCGAAGATATCCAGTTTTCCTTCCTTGTATTCCCGGTAGAAGCGCTCGTTTTCCGCGGCGTAGTAGTCCGGGTCCACCAGCCCCTGTTCGCCGAGAAACTCTCCCCAGAGATAGTCCGAGTCGCCGGCGAGCAGGGTATTGTCCAGATCAAAAAGCACCAGGGCCATGGTCTTGTTCAGGGTAAATGAAAAACTGGGGCAACTATACCGGAATCCACCAGGGTTTATCACCACGGCAATGCCTGGACTCCCCCGACTGTACTCTGGTTCCACCGTTCATTCCATGCACTGAAGCAGGGATCTGCCGTGGGTGAGCAGGCTCGGAAGAGGTCTGTTGACGGCCTTTCCGGACTTTGTGGACATCCTCGCCTAATTTGCTTGCGGTTTGCGTCCCGACTGTGGAAAAATGCAAGGTAATGAAAGATTAAAGAACGAGAACAATCCCGTGATAGACAGGGATGGATTCAGACCCAATGTGGGCATCATACTGGTCAACGACGAGAACAAGCTGTTCTGGGGGCGTCGTATCGGCCAGGATGCCTGGCAGTTTCCCCAAGGTGGCATTCAGGAGGGCGAATCGCCCGAAGAAGCCATGTTCCGGGAACTGGAGGAGGAAGTCGGCCTGAAACCGCACCAGGTGAAGGTGCTGGGCTGCACCAAGCGCTGGCTGCGCTACCGCCTGCCCAAGAAATTCATACGCCGTAATGCCCAGCCCCTGTGCATCGGTCAGAAGCAACGCTGGTTTCTCCTGCAAGTGATATGCGATGAAAGCGGTTTCTGCCTGGACAGTTCCGAAAAACCCGAATTCGACGACTGGCGCTGGGTGAAATACTGGCAACCCGTCAAGGATGTCATCTATTTCAAGAGACGTGTGTATCAGCGCGCTCTGGAGGAACTGGCGCCCCTGGTATTCCCCGATGCGCGTCCGGTCTCCCGCAGTCGTTCCAATTACCTACGCCAGCAGAGACGATAACCGGCCAGATGAAGGAACATGTCAGGCTACTGCGCTGTTATGTTCCTGGACTGCTGATCGCACTGTCTGCTCCCGCCCTCCATGCGGCGCCGGAGGAAACCGGCGCCTTGCCTGCTTCCACCACTGACTCTGAACCGGTCTCCACGCCCGCTGGGGCGCGGCAGCTGCTCGAGAACAAAGAGTATGCTCGCGCCCTGTCTCTGGCCGGCAGGCTGCTGGAGCAGCCGGGGCTGTCGGACAGGGAAAGAGGCGAGGCATTGCTGGTTCAGTTGCGCGCCCTGGAAAACGTCAGGGAAGGAAAGTTTTCTCCGGGCATGGAAACGTCAGCCCGGAAGATTATCGAGGGCCTGGAAGACAAGGCGCTCAGGCAAAAGCTGTGGCAGGTGCTGGGGAAGCTGGTATATGCACAGGACAGGCTGAAAGATGCCCTGGCCTACTTCGAGCGGTCCCTGGCGGCTGTACCCGCCGGTGACAGGAAGACCAAATATGTTCTGCTCATGAACATTGGCGCCGTGCAGGTGCGGTTGGGGAAATACGCTGAAGCCACGGAACGCATGCTGGAAGCGGAGGCGGTGCATGACGCGGCAGGGTTTCCTCCCGATTCCAGGCTGTACCGCAACATCGCCGGCCTGTTCTATTACCTGAAGAACTGGGACAAGTCCCTGGAGTATGGTGAAAAGGCGCTGAAACTGTTGGATGAAGACGATCCCGCTTACGCCAAGATGCTGTCCAACCTGGCGCTCGCCTACCGTTTCAAGGGTGATCTGCCGGCAGCGCTGGAAATGCAGCGGCTGGCGGTGGAGAAGATGCCGCGGCAGGGGGCTATTTGGCTCAACCTTAGTGACGTGCTGACGGCAATGGAAAGATACCCGGAAGCCATGGAAGCCGCACAGAAGGCGGAAGCGATCTATCGGGCCAATGGCGACCAGGGTGGGCTGGCCCTTGCGCTACGCAATATCGCCGTGTCCTGGAGCAAGCAGGGGGAACTGGAGAAGGCTCTGGAATATTATTACCAGGCGCTGGCCATCTACGAAGACGTGGAGGAGCCTCCCAAGCTTGTGGAGCTTTATGGAAACATGATCGAGGCGCTGGAGGAACTCGGACGCTACCGGGAGGCGTTGGACATCGCCAGGAAAAAGCATGCCCTGTCAGAACAACTGGTGACGGCCGAATCCAGGAAGCGCATTGCAGAGCTGGAAAACGCCGCGGAGCTGCGCCGCAAGGAACGCGAACTGCTGTTATTGCAAAAGGAAAAACAGGCCGAGCGACTCAATGTGTTGCGCCTGGAACGGGAATCGAAGTACCAGGAGTCCCTGCGCTGGTTCCTGTTCGCCGCCCTGATCGCGGCCTGCGTGATCGTGATACTGTTGTTTGGCGTACTGCGCCTGCGCAAGCGCCTGCATGAACAGCTTATCACCCGGCATATCCAGGTGAAGGAGCTCAATCTCCAGCTTCAGGACATGAGCATGCGGGACGCGCTTACCGGTCTGTACAACAGGCGCTATCTCACGGGTCTTTTGGCGGAACTGGCAAAAAGGGAGGATGCCTGGCGTCGGGCGCCCATGCTCGTGGTCATGATCGATCTGGATCATTTCAAGAACATCAATGATTTGTACGGACATGCGGCGGGGGATGCGGTGCTGAAGTATTTTGCCGGGCTGATAACGAAATGTTCCCGGCAGAGCGATGTGCCGGTGCGCTGGGGAGGCGAGGAATTCGTGCTGTTGTGCGCCGGCATGGATCTTCGGCAGGGCGCGGAGCTGTGTGCCCGGCTCAGGCAGCTGGTACATGCCTCCGATTTCGTCTACCAGGACAGGAAAATTCCCCTGAGCTGCTCTTTCGGCATGGCGCTCTTTCCCCTGCATCCGGATCTCCCTCCTGAATGGAACTGGAGCATACAGATGGCCGATGCGGCCCTTTATGCCGCCAAGTCCGCGGGCCGGGACAGGTGGGTGGCCTATGGTTTGCAGGTGGCGCCAGACTGGCTGCGGCAGGGGCATTTCGACATGCAGCGCCTGTTGAAGGAGAATGTCGTTCAGGCGACGGAGATGAAAGGGGAAGGGTGCGACGGGGAGTGATGGCGCTTTTGCCCGGGCGCGCCTATTGTGCGGTCTCGTCGGCAGAGAACAGTTTGTCCATGGGGACGGATGTTCCGTCGTCCAGAACGATTCTCGCATGATGGCGGGAAAACTCCCTGGGTGATCTCACCCCGCAGGCATGGGCGATCATGCCGACTTCGTAGCACAGATTGCGTACATAGTTGGCGACCCGTTCTGATTTCAATTCCGGATCCAGGCCTTTTTGCAGTTTGGGATCATGGGTGGTGATGCCCGTGGGACAGGTGTTCCGGTTGCACTGCAGGGCCTGGATGCAGCCCAGGCTGAACATGAAGCCCCGGGCGCTGACGATGAAGTCCGCGCCGGCGCACAGGGCCCAGGCCACGTCCGCGGGATTGATGAGCTTGCCCGAGGCAATGACCTTGACGCGTTCTCGCAGGCCGTACTGCTCCAGCTTGTCCACCAGCAGGGGCAGGGCTTCCCTCAGGGGCAGGCCCACGGCGTCCATCAGGGGCATGGGGGCGGCGCCGGTGCCGCCTTCCGCCCCGTCCAGGGTGATGAAATCCGGGGCGCTGGACTCCCCCTTCTGAATGATGAGGCTGAACAGTTCGTCCAACCAGCGGCCATGGCCGATGACCGTCTTGAAGCCCGTGGGCTTGCCGGTCACCTTGCGGACATGCAACAGCATGTTGAGCAGGTCCTCGTCACTGGAAATATCCGGGTGGCGGTTGGGGCTGATGGAGGCGCAGCCGGGACGGATGCCGCGAATGGCGGCAATTTCCTCCGTCACCTTGTCAGCGGGCAGGATGCCGCCCTTGCCGGGCTTGGCGCCCTGGCTGAGCTTGAGTTCGAACATGCGTACCTGTTCATGGGCGGCAATGGCCGTCAGCCGGCCGTCGTGCAGCTCGCCGTCTTCATCCCGCACGCCGTATTTGGCCGTGCCTATCTGGAACACCAGGTCGCAGCCGCCTTCCAGGTGCCAGGGCGTCAGCCCGCCTTCCCCCGTGTTCATCCAGATGCCGGCTTTCGCCGCGCCCCGCGACAGGGCCTGCACGGCAGGCCGTGACAGGGCGCCGTAGCTCATGCCGGAGATGTTGAAGAAGGAAGGTGCCATGTAGGGGATGCGGCAATCCCTGCCGATGAGCACAGGCGTGGCCGGCACCGCATTTTCATCCAGGGTGGGGTAGGGGGTGTTGACGAACAGCACGCTGCCGGGAATGCGGTTGTCGCGGGTGGAGCCGAAGGCAACGGTGTTGTTCAGGTCCTTGGCGGCGCGATACACCCAGCCGCGCTGTGCTCGGTTGAAGGGCAGTTCTTCCCGATCCATGGCGAAGAAGTACTGGCGAAAGAAGCTGCCCAGTTTTTCGAACAGGTAACGGAAACGCCCGATGACCGGGTAGTTGCGGCGGATGGCCTGCCTGGTCTGGCTGATGTCCGCGATGAAAGTGATGACCACCCACAGGGCGACAAGCCCGATGATGAAGATGAACAGGGCGGACATGATCTCCAGGGCGGTGATCAGCCAGTGCGTGGTTTCGGGTACGGGTGTGGGCATCTTGATTCCTGTCAAGGGCATGTCGGGTTTCCATCAAGCAGACCGGAAAAGCGCTTGGTCTCTGACAAGTTGTAGTACAGAATGAAAGCATCTGCTCAGGAAACCGGAAGGAAGAGGATGACTGCAAAGAAGATTACGCTGGACGGCAACCAGGCCGCTGCCCATATCGCTCACAAGACCAACGAGGTCATCGCCATCTATCCCATCACCCCGGCGTCGCCCATGGGCGAATTTGCTGATGAGTGGTCGGCCCAGGGCAAGAAGAACATCTGGGGCGGGGTTCCCGAGATCATCGAGATGCAGTCCGAGGGCGGTGCTTCCGGCGCCGTGCATGGCGCGGTGCAGGCCGGTGCCCTGACCACCACCTTCACCGCCTCCCAGGGCCTGCTGCTGATGATTCCCAACATGTACAAGATTGCCGGCGAGCTGTCGCCGGTGGTGATACATGTGGCGGCGCGCTCCCTGGCGGCCCAGGCCCTGTCCATCTTCGGTGACCATTCCGACGTCATGGCCACCCGCGCCACGGGCTTTGCCATGCTGGCCTCGGGATCGGTGCAGGAAGCCATGGACATGGCCCTCATCGCCCAGGCGGCCACCCTGCGCGGCCATGTTCCCTTTGTGCATTTCTTCGATGGCTTTCGCACCTCCCATGAGCTGATGAAAGTGGACCTGGTGGATGACGATGTGATCCGTGCCATGATCCGCAACGACTATCTCATCGAGCACCGCCAACGCGCCCTGACCCCGGACAAGCCCGTGTTGCGCGGCACTTCCCAGAACCCCGATGTCTATTTCCAGGGGCGGGAAACGGTGAACCCATGGTATGCGGAACTGCCTCAGGTGGTGCAGGACTGCATGGACCAGTTTGCGGAACTGACGGGGCGTCAGTACCACCTGTTCGACTATTTCGGCGCCAGCGACGCGGAGCGCGTCATTGTGCTCATGGGCTCCGGCGCCGAGGCGGTGGAGGAAACCGTGGAGCATCTGCTGGGTGAGAGCGAGAAGGTGGGCCTGCTGCGGGTGCGCCTGTACCGGCCCTTCGACGCCGGTTTGTTGCTGGAAGCCCTGCCGGAAACCGTAAAGGCCCTGGCGGTGCTGGACCGCTGCAAGGAGCCTGGCGCCGGAGGCGAACCCCTGTACAAGGATGTGGTCACCGCCTTTGCCGAGCATGTCGCCGCCGGGGGAGAGAAGTTCGCCGTCCTGCCGCGTATTCTTGGCGGGCGCTATGGCCTGTCCTCCAAGGAATTCACACCCGGCATGATTCGCGCCGTGTTCGACAACCTGCGCGCCAAGGAACCGAAAAACCATTTCACCATAGGCATCCATGATGATGTGTCCCATACCAGCCTGGAATGGGACCATAGGGCCCGCAATCGGGACATGGACGGCGTCATCCAGTGCCTGTTCTATGGCCTGGGCTCCGACGGCACCGTGAGCGCAAACAAGAACACCTTGAAGATTCTCGGCGAGGAAACCGACCAGTATGTTCAGGGCTATTTCGTCTATGACTCCAAGAAGGCCGGGGCGGTAACGGTTTCCCACCTGCGCTTCAGCCCGCGGCCCATTCGCGCCAGTTATCTCATCGGGGACGGCGAGGCCAGCTTCATTGGCTGCCACCAGCCCCAGTTCGTGGAGCGCTTCAATCTCCTGGAGAAGGCCGCGCCGGGGGCGGTGCTGCTGCTCAACACGGCGACGCCGCCGGACCAGGTCTGGCACAGCCTGCCGCGCACCATGCAGGAGGAGATGCTGGAAAAGAACATCAAGCTGTGGGTCATCGATGCCTACCAGGTGGCGAAGGAAACCGGCATGGGACGGCGTATCAACACCATCATGCAGACCTGTTTCTTTGCCATCTCCGGCGTGCTGCCCCGGGACGAGGCCATAGCGAAAATCAAGAACGCCGTGGAGAAAACCTATGGCCGCAAGGGGCGAAAGATCGTGCAGCGCAACTTCGACGCCATCGACGCCTCTCTGGCTGCCCTCCACGAAGTGAGCCTGCCGACCGCGGCGGACAGCAGCCTGGATTTTCTGCCGCCGGTGCCGGAAGAAGCGCCAAACTTCGTGCGCCGTGTCACCGCCACCCTCATCGCCGGCAAGGGTGACGAGCTGCCCGTGAGCGCCATTCCCGCTGACGGCTCCTGGCCACTGGGCACCGCAGCCTGGGAGAAGCGCAGCATTGCCCTGGAGCTGCCCAAATGGGATGCGGAACTGTGCATCGAATGCGGCAAGTGCCCCTTCGTCTGTCCCCATTCTGCCATCCGCTCCAAGGTATTCACTGAGGAAGACCTGAAGGATGCACCGCAAGGTTTCCTCTACCGGCCCATGAAGGGCAAGGAGTTTGCCGGCCTGTATGTGACCTACCAGGTGGCGCCGGACGACTGCACGGGTTGCGGCCTGTGTGCCGACGTATGCCCGGCACGGGACAAGAGCAATGCCAGCCATAAGTCCCTGGACATGGTGCCCAAGGAAGAAATCCTGGAACAGGACCGCAAGAACTGGGCTTTCTTCGAGAAGCTGCCGGAATACGACCGGGAGAAGATTGCCTGGCCCAAGATGAAGTCCGCCATGCTGGCCCAGCCCCTGTTCGAGTTCTCCGGGGCCTGTCTGGGCTGCGGTGAAACGCCCTATATCCGCCTGGCCACCCAGATGTTCGGCGACCGCATGCTCATTGCCAACGCCACGGGCTGCTCTTCCATCTATGGCGGTAACCTGCCCACCACGCCTTACACCACGAATCCCGAGGGCAGGGGGCCGGCCTGGTCCAACTCCCTGTTCGAGGACAATGCCGAGTTCGGCCTGGGCTTCCGCCTGGCCGTGGACCAGCACCGCCACCAGGCGGAAGTGCTGTTGGCGCAATTGGGCGATGCCCTGGATCAAAACCTGGTGCGGGAGATTCTTTCCGCCGACCAGTCCGACGAGCCGGGCATCCACCAGCAGCGTGAGCGGGTGGAGCGCCTCAAGGAACAGCTGCGCAAGCTGGACCGGGACAAGGCCCGGCGCCTGCTGTCCATCGCCGACTACCTGGTGAAAAAGAGCGTGTGGATCATCGGTGGCGACGGCTGGGCCTATGACATCGGCTTCGGCGGCCTGGATCACGCCCTGGCCTCGGGCAAGGACATCAACCTGTTGGTGCTGGACACGGAGGTCTATTCCAACACCGGCGGCCAGACCTCCAAGGCCACTCCCAGGGGCGCCGTGGCCAAGTTCTCCGCGGCGGGCAAGGCCGCGCCCAAGAAGGATCTGGGCATGATTGCCATGGCTTACGAGAATGTTTATGTGGCTTCCGTGTCCTCCGGCGCCAAGGATGTGCATACCCTCAAGGCTCTCATGGAGGCCGAGTCCTATCCCGGCCCGTCCATCATCCTGGCCTATTCGCCCTGCATCGCCCATGGTGTGGACATGAGCTTCAACCTGCGCCAGCAGAAGCTGGCCATCAACAGCGGCCACTGGCCCCTGTACCGCTATGACCCGCGCCGCCGGGAGAAGGGGCTCAATCCCCTGCAGCTGGACTACAAGAAACCCAGCGTACCCCTAAAGGAGTACTACCAGACGGAAACCCGCTTCGCCATGCTCTGGCGCAGCCATCCCCAGGAAGCCGAAGCCTTCCTGGCCCAGCAGCAGGAAGCGGTGCTGGAGCGATACCACCATCTGGAACAGCTGGCGTCCCTGCCCGTCGAAGAAACGGAGGAGAGTGCATCATGAACCTGGAAACCACGTACCTGGGCCTGCAACTGAAGAACCCCCTGGTGCCTTCCGCGTCGCCCCTGAGCCGGGACCTGGACATGGCCAGACGCCTGGAGGATGCCGGGGCCGCGGCCCTGGTCATGTACTCCCTGTTCGAGGAGGAAGTCATTGCCGAGGAGGAACAGCTTACCGGCCTCATGGATTTCCAGGACCTGGGACACGGCGAGGCGGATACCTACCTGCCCCTGCATCCTGAGTACAAGACTGGCCTGGATGAATACCTGGAGCAGCTGCAGGCCCTCAAGGGGGCACTGGACATTCCCGTCATCGCCAGCCTCAATGGCGCCACCGACAGTGGCTGGGTAGAGCATGGCCGCGAGCTGGAGCAGGCGGGGGCCGATGCCCTGGAGCTGAATATCTACTTCCTGCCCTCGGCGGAAGATTCCGCCGAGGTGGTGGAAGCGCGCTATTTGAATATTCTGCGGCAGCTCAAGGGTCAGGTGCAAATTCCGGTGACGGTGAAGCTGTCGCCCTATTTCACCTCCCTGGGACATTTCGTGCGCCAGCTGGAAACCGCGGGCGCTGACGGCGTGGTGCTGTTCAATCGCTTTTATCAACCGGATCTCGACCTCGAAACCCTGGAAGTCCAGCCGGAGCTGCATCTCTCCCATCCCTATGAATCGCTGCTGCGCATGCACTGGATCGGCCGCCTGTACGACAAGGTGGGCCTGTCCCTGGCGGCCACGGGAGGCATTCACGGCGCGGAGCAGGCTCTGAAGATGCTCATGGCCGGGGCTTCGGTGGTGCACCAGTGCGCCGTGCTCCTGCAGCGCGGTCCCGAGGCCCTTACGCAAACCCTGGAAGAGATGACCCGCTGGCTGGAGGAAAAGGAATACGCATCCCTGCGCCAGCTAATCGGCAGCGTGTGTCAGGATCACGCCATCGATCCCGAGGCCTGGGACAGGGTGAACTACATCAAGACCCTGCGCAGCTGAAGTGGATGCGCGAATGGGGTCGGAGTCAAATCAGGCTGATGCTGTGCAATTTCAACCGATTAGGGTGATTTGACTCCGACGACTTACTAGCCCTTACTTAAATCGTCCCGTGGATTGATTTTCGAGTTGAGGATGTGATCTTCCCAG
>Ga0256832_1000920_pt1 | contig 19634 bp, 17 predicted proteins | sample 134614metaG_FD_190534 | JGI IMG/M metagenome (GOLD analysis project Ga0256832, IMG submission 190534) | Hydrothermal vent microbial communities from Lau Basin, Pacific Ocean - 134-614 | ecosystem: Environmental > Aquatic > Marine > Hydrothermal vents | place: Pacific Ocean: Lau Basin | collected...
TCATTGGCAGTGTGTCCGGCGGTTCGCGGTATTGAAGTAATTCTACACCTTATCTGGGGATTTGCATCGTGCAGCCAAGTCAATAAGGTAAACAGGGTAGTTTTTCATTGACCTGCAAGGTCAATATCAGTATTTTACAATGTTTGGATTTTGTCCCTTGAGACAAGCCCTGGTTGGGCTATTTTGGAGGTTACTGCGGTGGATTTGACTGGCGCTGAAATTGTCGTCCAGGCACTGAAAGAAGAAGGTGTTGAGTACGTTTGGGGTTATCCCGGTGGCGCAGTGCTGCATATTTATGATGCGCTGTTTCAGGAAAAAGCCTTGCAGCATATCCTGGTGCGTCATGAACAAGCGGCGACTCATGCTGCCGATGGGTATGCTCGCGCTACCGGTAAGGTGGGCGTGGCCCTGGTGACCTCTGGTCCCGGCGCCACCAACGCAGTCACAGGTATCGCTACTGCCTACATGGATTCCATCCCCATGGTCATCCTCACCGGCCAGGTGCCGGTTCCCTTCATTGGCAGCGATGCTTTCCAGGAAGTGGACATCACCGGTATCACGCGTCCCTGCGTGAAGCATAACTTCCTGGTCAAGCGGACTGAGGACATTGCTGAGACCATGGCGAAAGCATTTTATATCGCCCGTACAGGCCGTCCTGGCCCTGTGTTGGTGGATATACCCAAGGATGTCACGGATCCTGGCGTCCGGGTGCCCTTCGAGTATCCCAAGAAAGTCAGCATGCGATCCTACAAGCCCGTAGAGAAAGGCAATACCCGCCAGGTGCGCAAGGCAGTGGATCTGATGGTCAAGGCGCGCCGGCCGGTTGTCTACACCGGTGGTGGCGTGGTGCTGGGCGAGGCGTCAGAGGATTTGCGCAAACTCATAGCGCATACCCATTTCCCTGTGACCAACACCCTTATGGGGCTGGGTTCCATTGCCGCGTCTGACGATCATTTTCTCGGAATGCTGGGCATGCATGGCACTTATGAAGCCAATATGGCCATGCATGAGGCTGATCTCATCATTGCTGTTGGCGCCCGTTTCGACGATCGGGTAACGGGTAAACTGGCCCAGTTCTGTCCCAATGCCAAGATCATACATGTGGATGTGGATCCGGCGTCCATTTCCAAAAATGTACGGGTGGATGTGCCTATCGTCGGGCAGGTCAAGCCCGTACTCAAGGACATGCTCAAGTTTCTCAAGGAGAGAAAGAGCGGACCGGACAAGGCGGCGCTCAAAGAATGGTGGGCGCGCATCAAGACCTGGCGGGATGTGGATTGCCTGAAATACGCCAATTCGGATAAGGTCATCAAGCCCCAGTACGCCATTGAAACCCTGCACAAGGTAACCAGGCGGCGTAACTTCTACCTGACCTCTGACGTGGGTCAGCACCAGATGTTTGCCGCCCAGTTCTATCCTTTCGAAAAGCCGCGCCGCTGGATCAATTCCGGCGGACTGGGCACCATGGGCTTCGGCCTGCCCGCCGCCATGGGCGTGCAGCAGGCCTTTCCCAAGGCCACCGTGGCTTGCGTGACGGGCGAAGCCAGCATCCAGATGTGCATTCAGGAACTGGCTACCTGTGCCCAGCATGATCTGCCTTTGAAGATCATTCTGCTGAACAACGGTTACATGGGCATGGTGCGCCAGTGGCAGGAATTCTTCTATGACAAGCGCTATTCTCATTCCTATGTGGATGCCCTGCCTGATTTCGCCAAGCTGGCAGAGACTTATGGTCATGTGGGCATGACCATCGAGAATCCTGGCGACTTGGAGGCGGCTTACAAGGAAGCCTTTGGCATGAAAGATCGCCTGGTGTTCATGAACGTGATCATCGATCCGGAAGAGAATGTTTATCCCATGATCGAGGCGGGCAAGGGACACCATGAAATGCACATGTCCCCCCACTTGTCCGCGGAACGGGAGCTGGCCTGATGAGACATATCATTTCCGTACTGATTGAAAACGAAGCGGGGGCTCTGGCCCGGGTTTCCGGCCTGTTTGCTGCCCGGGGTTACAATATCGAGTCTCTGACCGTGGCCCCCACCGAAGATGCCACCCTGTCCCGCATGACCATCGTCACCCACGGAGACGAGATGATCATCGAGCAGATCATTAAGCAGTTGAACAAGCTGGTGGATGTGGTCAAACTGCTGGATCTGTCCGAGGGACCGCACATCGAGCGGGAACTGATGATGGTGAAGGTAAAGGCGGAGAAAGGCATGCGCGAGGAGATGAAACGCATGGCGGATATTTTCCGCGCCAACATCATCGATGTTACCGATTGCAGCTACACCATCGAACTGACTGGCGCTGGCGAGAAGCTGGACGCTTTTCTGCAGGCTGTGAACGACGATCTGATCATGGAAGTCGTGCGTTCCGGTCCTTTGGGGATTTCCCGGGGCGCAAAGGGGCTGGGGCTGTCAACAAATTCCTGAACCCTCGGGTTCAGAACATTATTCAACTAAACAGAGTAATCAACAGGAAATCACATGAGTATCAACATCTGCTACGACCAGGACTGCGACATTTCCCTGATTCAGAACAAGAAAGTCACCATCATCGGCTATGGCTCCCAGGGTCATGCCCATGCCAACAACCTCAAGGATTCAGGCGTGGATGTCGTCGTGGGCCTGCGCCCCGGCTCGGCTTCTGCGGTGAAGGCGGAAAATGCCGGCCTGACCGTAAAACCCATTGACGAAGCGGTGAAAGGCGCTGATGTGGTCATGGTGCTGGCGCCGGATGAACATCAGGCAGCCTTGTACAAAGCGATTATCGAGCCGAATATCAAGGAAGGCGCAGCCTTGGCTTTTGCCCATGGTTTTGCCATTCACTACAATCAGATCGTTCCCCGGGAAGACCTGGATGTGATCATGATCGCCCCCAAGGCGCCCGGGCATACCGTGCGCAGTGAGTTCGTCAATGGCGGCGGTATTCCCGATCTGGTAGCGGTTTACCAGGACGCAACCGGCCTGGCAAAGGCGGTTGCCCTGTCTTATGCATCCGCTATTGGTGGTGGGCGCACCGGCATCATCGAAACCACCTTCAAGGATGAGACGGAAACCGACCTGTTCGGTGAACAGGCTGTACTCTGTGGTGGCGCTGTGGAGCTGGTCAAAGCCGGATTCGAAACTCTGGTGGAAGCGGGCTATGCCCCTGAAATGGCGTACTTCGAATGCCTGCACGAGCTTAAGCTGATCGTTGACCTCATGTATGAAGGCGGCATAGCCAACATGAACTACTCCATCTCCAACAATGCCGAGTATGGTGAATACGTGACCGGACCCAAGGTCATCAACGAGGAAAGCCGCAAGGCCATGAAAGAAGCGCTGCACAACATTCAGACGGGTGAGTATGCCAAGCAGTTCATCCTGGAAGGTCAGACCAACTATCCTTCCATGACAGCCTACCGCCGCCTCAATGAAGCGCATCCCATCGAGGAAGTGGGCGCTCAACTGCGTTCCATGATGCCCTGGATCAAGAAGATCGTGGACAAGAGCAAGAACTGATCTATTCTGCAGGCACAACAAAGCCGGCCTTGAGCCGGCTTTTTTATGCCTGGATTTCCCGGCGGCTATTCCGGGTCGGGGCCAAATCTTGGGTAGTCGCTTCCAGGAGGCAGGATGAATTTTTCATCGTTGCCACAGCGTGTAAGCGGCAGAACCAGCAGGGAAGGACGGGCGCCACGGCCTACTGGCATCATACGTAAAACGGCATCCTGGCAGTCGTCACCGTTGACGTCCGCGAAATCGACCGAAAGAATGCGGTATCCGGGAGCCTTGGAATCGCGGATGCAACGCAGCCCCATGCCGGTGTGATAGATATATCCGCGGAACAGGCCGTTTTCAAAGCGGCAGTCCTTGAGGTTTTCTTTTTCCCGTGTCTGCTGCATGGGCATGGTGCTCATGAACATGGAAAAATTTGGCATACCCTGCATGGGGGGTGGGCAGGCTGCTGGATTGTGCAGCAGCAGATTCAGATCACAACCTGGGCGCAAGGGCAGGTCGGTAATGTTGGCATTGTAGAAATCATAGTTACTGACATAGTCCTGGGAAGCTTTTCCTGAGTATTTGTTTAGGAAGTTAAGGTAACGGCAATCATCGTCGGCCTTCATCCACAAGCGCCTTTCGATGCTGTTGCCCCAGTGCCCATTGCCTTCCAGGAGCCGGCTGTTGAGCTTGCCGCAATCTTTGGGGATATTGAAGGTTTCCTTCTCATAGCGCGAAGTCGGCAATTGAATTTTGTATTCCTTGACCTTTTCCCCCGTGTAGGGGGCGCTGAAGTAGGGGCTGGCTGCACTGGTTGCATGGCTGGATGCAAAGCCTGTTGCCTGGAAAGACAGCAACAGGCAGAAGACAAGGTGAGGAGTGATTCTGCTCATAATTTTCCTCCTTTGGCGTTGTTCTGTTTTTTGGCTCTCATTTCCTGTTTGCTGATCAACTTGATCATACGGCGGCTCAAGTCTGATGTCAGGTTGGCGAAGATGCGTGCGGATATCAGCGGGCGGTGGCGCATGGTGCGCTCGATGCCTTCGCGGGTCAGCACCAGCACGGTGCTGTGTTCCCTGACAACAGCATCCGTTTTTCTCGGGATATTGGCAAACAAGGCCACGTCGCCGAATACGTCTCCCGGCGTGAAACGCTCCAACAGGTTGCAGCTTTCTTCACCTATCCCGGGGAGGCAGACTTCCACTTTTCCGGTCAACAGTACGTAGAGTTCAGTGCTTACCTCGCCACGCCGGAAAATACGATCCCCCTTGTTGAATTCCACCATGCGCCCGGTCAGGATGAACTGACGAATCTGCCAGGGCTTGAGATTCTTGAACAGGGGGCTTTTCTCCAGCACTTTCTTGCGCAGCCGCAGGGAAAGCATATCCCAGATGGTCACCAGACGCAGGGAGGATACAGCCAGGGGGGTGATGATAAAGTCGGCTATGAGCGCAGTGGCGATTACCAGTGCACCCAATGCCCCAAACTGCACGATGGGTTCGAAACTTGCCTGGGTGAATACCAGAAAGCCCGTGATCAATGCGATAGAAGTGGATACCACTGGCAGAGCTTCACCGTAGATGCTGTATTCCATGGCGCTGTTATGACTTTTTCTGGCTTTCAGTTCCCGGTTGTAACGCAACATGAAATGCAGGGTGTCGTCTACGGCAATACCGATGGCGATGGCGGCGGCCATGGTGGTGCCGATATTCAGGGGTATGCCGGCGTAACCCATGAAACCAAACATGACGATTACGGGAAAAAAGTTGGGTAAAGCAGCGAGCAGGCCAACCTTCAACTCTGTGAACAGCACACCGATGATGAGTACGATGATGACCAATAGCAGGGCAATGGATTGCAGTTGTCCTCTGATCATGGCATTGGTTGCCGAAAGGGTGAGCACCGAATCGCCGGTGATATGGGCGCGCAGACCTGGATCCAGGTTGTGATCGATGAATGCCTGCAAATCTTCCAGGGTGGACTGCAGTTCTTCGCTGGATTCGATGCTATGACGCACCAGGATCCGGGTGCGGCTGAAGTCTTCGGATACATAGGATGCTACATCCTTGTGATTGAGGAAGATCATCAACTCGGTGACGATATCATCCGACTCCGGCATCATGGGTTCATCCAGTTCCTGGAATGCCCCGTTGAGCAGAGACAGATAATTGGCAAAGGATGTCGTGGATTCAGACCAGCCCTTTTCCTGGATGTATTTTTGAATCTGGTCCAGCTCTTCCAGGTAGCGAACCTTCAGGAAGGTATCCTCGATACCCGACTCCACGACTATGGAAAGAGATTCCAGCCCTGCAAGATTCTCATTGACCAGCTCAATTTTCTGCCGAACTTCCGAATTCTCGCCCAGGCTGTCGATGGCATTGTGATTGATATGTATGCGCGGGATGCCGAAAATGGCCACCAGGGTCCAGGCGAGAAAGAAAAAGATGATCGAGCGGCGATGGCGCCACAACCATTCCCAGTAACGTTTGGCCAACAGGCGGGTCTTTCCGCTGTAGATGCGCGCCTTGCCATCCAGTTGCCACTTGCCAGCCAGGGCCAGTACGGAAGGAATGAGTATGACGGTGGCAAGAAAGTTCAGGGCCAGGCCGGTGGAGGCGACCAGACCGAACTGCCACAGGGCTTCGATACGGCTCAAACCTACAGAGAGGAAGCCCAGGTAGGTGGTAAGGAAAGTCAGCAGCACGATGCCGCCCATGCGGCGGGACATGTGCTTCAATGCCTCGCGGGTATCCAGGCCTGCCTTCTGTCCGTGCCGGAACTCGGCCAACAGGTGAATGTCTTCTGTGGAACCCACGATGATCAGCAGAATCGGAATGATGGAAGTTACCACATTTATGGGAATGTCGGCGGCACCCATGAAACCCAGGGTCCAGAGAATACTGAAACCGGCGGTCATGATGGGCAGCAGGATGTCGATGACCTGGCGCAGGAGCAGGAACAGGGCAATGAGCAGGGCGCCAACAGCGAGGGGGAACAGGCTGGTCTGTTCTGTGCGGATACGTTCGGCGATTTCCGTGCGTACCTGGGGAAAACCGATGGCAAAGGATGTTCCGTACCAAGGTCGAAGTTCCTCTGCTATGGCTTCAAGTTCGTGAGTGATGATTTCATCGTTCCACTGTGGCGGCCTCGCACCGGGCTTCTTCATCATGATGGCGACAGCCATCACATTCCGGTCGGGTGACAGCAGGATATTCCGGAGGAAAGGGTTTTTGCGTGCCTCCGCAAGAACATGCTGGGATTCTTCAGCAGAGTCCGGCAGTTTTGCCAGATAGGGTTTTTTGTCCAGGTAACCGTCCACGGTTTTGACCCAGGGGACGGAGAACAGGCTTTCCACCTTGCTGACAAAGGGCAGGGCCTGCAGTTTCTCAATGGCTTTCTGCAAGGCCTGGAGTTTCTCCTTTGCCAGCAGGTCGTCCGATTCCAGGTACAACAGATTGGCCTGTTCGTCACCAAACAGGTCTTGCACCTTTTGATAGTACTTCTGTTCAGCATTGTTCTGGACCAACATTTCGCTTGCAGAGATTCGCACTTCCACTTTGCCGATCTGGGAACTGGCGAGAGCGGACAGCAGCAATATGATGCCTATGCCGACGAAAGGGTGGTCTGAAAAGTAGCAGAGAATCCGGTTCATTGAAGAAGTGCCTGATGATGCGCCCCAAACCCATCCGGGGCTGGTTCAAGGCTGCAACCAGTTGCTGAGGTCCCGTGTGGATATGGGGTTTTACATTAAAATCAATCCGTTGTCAGGTTTGAGACCCTGCAAATGTGGCGGTACAACACCGCTGTGGTTTTGCCGCAAAGCATACCACATGGTATTCATCATGTGGTGCTCTGATCCAGGTTGGAATCCGTGAGCTTTGACTCATTGGATTTGTTATAGATATTGGGGTTCTGCTATCCACAAGCTATACTTGCTGGCATGAACGCTCACAAAGAAGATATTGTGGAAATGGATGCGCATGTGAACAAGCGGGGCAGAGGTATCTACCTGTTGCCCAACCTGTTCACCACCGCTGCCCTGTTTTCCGGATTCTATGCCGTACTGGCTTCTATGAATTCACAGTTTGAAAAAGCAGTTATCGCCATTTTCATTGCTATGGTTCTTGATGGGCTGGATGGCCGGGTGGCGCGCATGACCAACACCCAGACTGCTTTCGGCGCAGAGTATGACAGCCTATCGGATATGGTGGCCTTTGGTCTGGCGCCAGCCCTGGTCATGTATGAATGGGCATTACACTCCCTGGGGAAGCCGGGCTGGTTGGCCGCGTTTATCTATACCGCGGGCGCGGCTCTGCGGCTGGCGCGTTTCAACTCCAAACTGGATGTTGCTGACAGCAACTATTTTCAAGGGCTGCCCAGTCCTTCGGCAGCTGCTATAGTGGCTGCCAGTGTCTGGGTGGCGGTGGACAATGGAATGACGGCACCGCATATGGCTGTTATTGGTGGCGTCATAACCGGTGTGTGCGGCCTGTTGATGGTGAGCAATATCCGCTACAACAGTTTCAAGCATATTGATCTGAAAGGGAAAGTACCTTTCGTTGCATTGGTTGGGATTGCGCTGGTATTTGCCATCATTCTCATGGAACCACCGCTGATCCTGTTTCTGGTTTTTGCCACCTACGCGCTTTCCGGTCCTTTGAGTGCAGTACGCTCCCTGCTCCAGCAACCCGGAAAATGACAGCTCTACCTCCTTTCCCGGTCAACCGGGATAGCGTTGTAATCAGCACCAAAGAGCCATCGGCGCCGCGATGGAATGGTAAGAACCGATGAACGTCAGTCTGGCCGCTGATGCTCTTCTGGTTACCGTGGCCGTGGTTTGCACTGCGCTTCTGATCAGAAAACGCGGGGATATCTCACGCGAGTTCCGGAAGAGCTGGCGCAGTGTGATAACCGGTATGTACTGTGCCAACATCGGCCTGATCTTGAATCTGACCCGTGATTATGAGGGCCTGTCCCGGTTTCTGGTGGTTGGCCCGACAGAGATCAACCTGATACTCAAAACCCTGTTCTACGTACTCTGCATGTTGTTGATCTTCAATGGCGTGCGGCAGTGGTACCCCCTGATTCTCGGGGTGCAACGCAGTGGAGTGCAGCAGGCTAGGCTGTATCGTAAGCTGGTGGAAGAGGCGAACAGCATATTTCTGCGTTGGGACAGCCAGGGGAAAATCGTTTCCATCAACAGGTATGGAGAGGAACTGTTCGGCTATAGCAGGCATGAACTGGTAGGAAAGCCTGTGGTGGGTACGATTGTGGCTGACCAGGATGCGGAAGGCTTCGATCTTGCTGCCATGATAGAAGATATTCGGCGCAACCCGGAAAGCTACCGGCACAATGAAAATGAAAACATAACCCGGGATGGCCGTCATGTCTGGATAGCCTGGCGCAACACCTACATCACTGAAGGGCAAAATGATGAGCCGGAATTGCTCTCCATTGGTGTGGACATGACCGGCAGGAAACTCATGGAAGAAGCCATATATGCCCTGGCTTCTTCCATAAGTTACGGGGAAGGAGGGGACGTTTCCCTGGGGAATACCATGCGCCACCTCGCCAAAGCCTATGGCGTGAGATACGCCTACTATGCGGTCTACGCGGATGAGGAGCAACAGTCCTTGCGCGTGCTGGCCATGTGGAATGGGCGGGAAGTGGTTTCTGGTGAGGTCTATGATATCGAGGGAACACCCTGCAAAGATGTATTGGCGGGTTCCCTGGATATCGTCGAAGAGCAGTTGCTGTCAAAGTACCCCACAGACAGTATTCTTCGGGAACTGGGGGTTGAGAGCTATTTTGGCACCGTTCTCAAGGATGCCAGCGGCAAGGTCATCGGCTTGATTTCTGTGATGGATACCCGTCCCATGCGGCTTCTGGAACAGAGTCGTTCGGTACTCTATGTGTTTGCGGATCGTATCAGTGGCGAACTGGAACGCAGGCATGCGGAAGAGGATATTTATCGCCTCGCGCATTATGATGTCCTTACCGGTTTGCCCAACCGGTTGCTGTTTCATGATCGTCTGGAACAGGCAGTGGCTCATGCCAGTCGCAACAAGCAGTTTGTGGCTCTGCTGTTTCTCGACCTCGACCGGTTCAAACATGTAAATGACAGTATTGGTCATGCCGGTGGCGACATACTGTTGAAAGAAGTGGCGGAACGGCTGCAAAAGTGCGTGCGTGATTCAGATACCGTAGCCCGTATGGGCGGAGATGAATTTATTGTTCTGCTTTCCGACTTCTCCAGTGAAGAAGAATTGCTGAAAACCGCCAGCCTCATGGCGGATGAGTTCGTAAAGGTGATTTCCCATCCTTTCTACATCGAAAGTATGGAGTTCTATGTGTCCGTAAGCATTGGTATTACCGCCTTCCCCCAGGATGGAAGCAACATTGACTACCTCATCAGAAATGCGGATATCGCCATGTACCATGCCAAGGACAAAGGGCGTAACCGTTATGAGTATTACCATGCCCGCATGAACGAGATTGCGGAGAAGCGCAGTCGCATGGAAAGTGAACTGCGGGTGGCTGTGGAAAAGGATCAGCTGAAGCTCTGGTACCAGCCCGTGGTGAATGTTAAGACGGGCAGGATTCTGTGGTTTGAAGCCCTGTTACGTTGGCAGCATCCGAAGCATGGCCTGGTGATGCCAGAGGATTTTATCGCCATGGCGGAGGAATCCGGCTTGATTCTTTCCATCGGTGAATGGGTGCTGGAAGAAGTATGCCGGCAATTGCAGACCTGGAAGGAGAGAGGTATGCCTGTAGACACCCTGGCGCTGAATCTTTCCATGCGGCAGTTGGAAAGGCCCGGACTGATTGCTGCCCTGGATCGCCTCACCCGGCAATATGGTGTCAAAGCGGAACAACTGATACTGGAAATCACCGAAAGCATGCTCATGGAAGATCCGGGCCGCACCTTGCCGGTGGTACGCATGCTGTCTGAGAGAGGTTATGCCCTGGCCATGGATGATTTTGGCACTGGCTATTCCTCATTTGGCCAACTGCAGCGGCTGAATGTCGATTCGCTAAAGATTGATCGCAGCTTTGTGGCGCGGTTGGGGGAAGGGGATAGCGCAGAGAGCATTGTTTCAGCCATTATCGGCATGGCGGGAGAACTGGGCATGCGGGTAATCGCGGAAGGCGTGGAGAGCCGGGAGCAAATGGATTTCCTGCAACAGCAGGGGTGCCATTTTATGCAGGGGTTCTACACGGGGTATCCCATGGAAGCGAAGGCCTGCGAACAATACGTCCTTGCGGAGAAACACGCTTGGCATGAGGCAAACACTTAGGTTATAGTCAGCCTAACCTTATACGAAGAATTGTTTAGACCATGATTTGGCAAGCCCAGCTTCACTGCAAACTGCGTGAACCGGTATTTTCATACCGGGGCCTGCTCCTGCCTGTTGGTCCGCTGCTGCCCTGATGGGCATAGATGACACACCCGCCCTGGCGAGGGCCAAAGCAACGCAAGACAATCCAACAAAACCAGAAAACAGATCCCTGACCAACGGGATGGAGTTGCCTGATGAGCAGTGAAAAATTGATTATATTTGATACAACCTTGCGTGACGGGGAACAAAGTCCCGGCGCGTCCATGACCCGTGAGGAGAAGATCCGCATCGCCAAAAAGCTGGAGTTGCTGCGAGTGGATGTGATCGAAGCGGGTTTTCCCATCGCCAGTGAAGGCGATTTTGATGCAGTGAAAGCCGTTGCGGAGTCAGTCAAGGACTCCACCATTTGTGGCCTGGCCCGGGCGCTGGAAAAGGATATCGATCGCGCTGGTGAAGCTCTCAAACCCGCCAATTCAGCGCGTATCCATACTTTTATCGCCACTTCACCCATCCACATGCAGCAGAAGCTGCGCATGCAGCCGGATCAGGTGGTGGAGCAGGCCGTGTGGGCGGTGAAACGTGCCCGAAACTATACGGATAACGTGGAGTTCTCTGCCGAGGATGCAGGACGTTCTGAAATGGACTTCCTGTGCCGTATCGTGGAAGCCGCTATCGATGCCGGCGCCAGTACCATCAACATTCCCGATACGGTGGGCTACAACCTGCCGCACCAGTTCGGTGAGACCATCCGTGAACTCATGGAGCGGGTGCCCAACTCGGACAAAGCCGTGTTCTCCGTACATTGCCACAATGATCTGGGGCTGGCGGTAGCCAATTCCCTGTCTGCCGTACTCAACGGTGCTCGCCAGGTGGAATGCACCATCAATGGTCTCGGTGAACGGGCTGGCAATGCCTCTTTGGAGGAAGTGGTCATGGCCGTGCGGACCCGCCAGGACATGTTCCCTTGTGACACCACCCTGGATACCACCCAGATCGTGTCCTGCTCCAAGCTGGTGTCCAGCATCACCGGCTTCCCGGTGCAGCCCAACAAGGCCATTGTCGGCGCCAATGCTTTTGCTCACGAGTCCGGCATCCACCAGGATGGAGTGCTCAAGAACCGCGAGACTTACGAAATCATGCGCGCCGAGGACGTGGGCTGGAGCCACAATCGCATGGTGCTGGGCAAGCATTCAGGACGTAACGCCTTTCGCACCCGTCTCAAGGAGCTGGGTATAGAGTTCAGTTCTGAAGAAAAGCTCAATGCTGCTTTCCAACGCTTCAAGGCGCTGGCCGACAAAAAACACGAAATCTATGACGAGGATCTGCAGGCCGTGGTGTCCGAGTCCGTGCATGAGCTGCGTGATCCCCGTATCAAGCTGGTGTCTTTAAAGGCTTGCAGTGAGACTGGTGAAAGGCCGGTGGCGGATGTGGTGATCTCTGTGGATGGTGAAGAAAAGGCGGTTTCTGCTGCCGGGGCCGGTCCTGTGGATGCGGCGTTTCAGGCCATTGAATCCATGTTGAAGACGGGCGCCAGGCTGACGCTGTATTCGGTGAACAATATCACCAGTGGCACGGATTCCCAGGGGGAGGTCACCGTGCGCCTGGAAAAAGACGATAAGCTGTTCAATGGACAGGGCGCGGATACAGATATCGTTATCGCTTCCGCCAAGGCTTACATCAACGCCGCCAACCGTCTGATGACCCCTGTTGAAAGGGAGCATCCCCAGGTGGGAGACGTCTGATTCCATGGACGCCAGCCGCCGCCAGCAATACCTGGATGCCCTGGGCATCGTTTCCTGGGTGCGCCGGGATCGGGCGGCAGCTGTCTCTTCCACGGATGCAAGCGTGATGCCGGAAGCTGCAGAGCCCCAGCCTGCAGACAGTTTCCTGAAGGATGAACCCGTAAAGCCGGCGGCTGCCGGAGGTTGGGAAGCGCTGGAAGCGGCTGTTGCCCACTGCACGGCCTGCGCACTGCATCGCAGCCGGACTCATACAGTTTTTGGCGTGGGTGATCACCATGCCCGGCTGATGATCATTGGCGAGGCGCCTGGTGCTGAAGAAGACCGTCAGGGAGAGCCTTTCGTGGGCCGGGCGGGGCAGTTGCTCAATGCCATGTTGCGTGCGATTGGCCTGGACCGCAGCCAGGTGTTCATTGCCAACATACTCAAGTGCCGCCCACCGGGCAACCGCAACCCCCAGGCTGATGAAGTCAAAGCCTGTATCCATTTTCTCCAGCAGCAGGTGGCCCTGGTGCGGCCCCGGGCAATCCTGGCCGTTGGGGGGGTGGCTGCGCACAATCTGCTGCAGACTGATGATGCTGTAGGCCGCTTGCGCAGCCGGATGCATACCTATGGTGAGGAGAATACGCCCCTGCTGGTCACTTATCACCCCGCCTACCTGTTGCGTCGGCCCGAGGAAAAGGCCAAGGCTTGGCAGGATCTGCAAAAGCTGCATGGGCTGCTGCAGGCGGACTGACACATGCTGCAAGTGCGCCCCATGTTGGAGGCAGACCTGCCCTTGATCATGGCCATCGAGGAGAGAGCCTATCCCCATCCCTGGAGCCAGGGTATTTTCGAAGATTGCCTCAAGATCAGTGCCTACGAATGCCGTATTTATGAGGACCAGGATGGACTTTGTGCCTATTCCGTTCTATCGACCGGGGCCGGGGAAGCCCACTTGCTGAATATCTGTGTACGGCCGGAGCGCCAGGGGCTGGGTCTGGGACGTGCCGTGCTCGAACAGGTCATCGAGCGGGCAAAAGAAAAAGGCGCCGATACGCTGTTTCTTGAGGTGAGGGTATCCAACGACAGTGCCCGCCGTCTGTATGAGTCTGCGGGATTCAATGAAATCGGTCAGCGCTTTGACTATTACCCAGCGGATCAGGGCAGAGAAGATGCGCTGGTATTTGCCCTGCCTTTGTTGTAGCTTATTCAATTGCAATTGCTCAGCGTCATCACCTGCGGAGGCTGTAAGTTATTGATTCTACTGGGCACTGTGAATACGTCCAAGTAAGCTCTAGGGCAGCATCCTTGCTGCCGGAGCCCGAATAATCAATAACTTACAGCCTTATATATGATTTGGCTGGGCAGTTACATTCAATTAACCATGCCCGTCTTAACAAAGGTATCCATCATGGCAGATGAAGAAAAGGAAAAAACCGCGACCAAGGAAACAAAAAAGAAGGTTGCGAAGAAAAAAACAGCAAAAAAGGCGGTCAAGAAAAAGGTGGCAAAGAAGAAAGTTACAAAGAAAAAGGCTGCCGTGAAAAAAACCGCTGTGGCAAAGAAGGAGGTTGCCGGGAAAGCTCCCGAGAAGGTTGAGAAGCCGAAAGTTGAACCCGTAGAGCCTGCTGTGTCCGTGGGAGAGAAACCCGACGCCGGAAAAGCCGACTCTGCAAAGGATGCACCCGCAAAGGACACCAAGGCAGCAGAGACAAGAAAGCCCGCTCCTGCACCTGTGCAGGCTTCACCAGTGCCTGATACTGATTCAGACACGAGTGCAACCTGGTGGCTGAATCTGGCTCTTGCCCTGGTGCTTGCGGCCATTGCGGCCCTGATGTACGTGATGATGCAGTTTGGAGAACTCAAGGGCATGGACATGGACCGTATCTGGTCCTATTTTTCCCCTTCATCATCAGCACCTGTTACACAACAGCAAGCGGCTCCTGCGGAAGCACCGGTGGGTAAAGTCGTGGTTGTAGAGGAAGAAGTCATTGTGACGAGTCCTTCCACCTCCACCGGAGAGCTGCAGCCCCTTCCTGACGACCAGGTACAAGAGCTCTGGGATGCGCTGCTGATCGCTCCGGAAAAGCCCTGAGAGATGAAAAGCAAGTTGCTGCCGGTATTGGCGAGCCTGTTGCTCATGACCTTGGGTGTCATGCTCTATTATTCGGCTACACCATACATGAACATCTACCTGGTGCCTGTCATCAAATCCCTGGGGATTGAACCTACGAAGCTGACGCTCATAGGGATTCTGGCGCTGGTTGCCTTCGCTGGCGCCCTGATTGCCGGTTTTTTCAGCGTGTTTCTGTTTGAGATGGTCAGTGGCGGGTATCGTCCCCTGCTCATGGGGCTGATCTTTGCTACCCCTGTGACAGCCATTCACTTGTTCATGATTGCCAGGGTTTATCTGGATGGACTGCAAGTGCCAGTGGATGTTATCTGGCTGAATCTGGGAGAAATGATCACCATCTATCTGAGCTATCTGCTCACCGCCTGGGCCGGCCGGGGTGTGGCACGGCGCTTCTTTGCCACAGAAGCGCCGTCCTGAACGCCTACCGCGAATACAGCCCGGTGATGGTGCTGCCCGTCAGGCGGTGCTGATCGATATAGCTCTTTACTTTGGTGGCCGGGGTATCGGCATTCAAAGGCAGCTTTTCCACGTCCAGGGCGTGCAGGGTAATGTTGTAGTGATGGGTGCCGTGTCCTTTGGGCGGACAGGGTCCGCCGTAGCCGCCTGTTCCGAAGTCTGTTTTTGACTGCACAGCCTGTTCTGGCATCAGGCCGGAAGAGGGGGCGCCTGCATTGGCGGGCAGTTCCCGGGTGTCCCGGGGGATATTGAACACCACCCAGTGCCACCAGCCACCCTTCCTGGGAGCATCCGGATCATGGATGGTCAGGGCAAAGCTTTTTGTTCCAGAGGGTATGTCTTTCCATTTGAGAGCAGGGGAGATGTTGCCGCCATCGCAACCGAAGCCTTTGTATTCCTGCTGCTTCTTCATTCGCACCTGATTACTCACATCCGGGCTTTGCAGTTCCAGGGCCAGGCTAAATTGTGTGCTCGTGGCCAGCAGGCAGCCAAGCAGAAGTTTTCCCGATGTGTTCATGTGTTTTCTCCCCAATAGAAGTATTGTTCCCAGAGTATAGCGTCATTTTGCAGCGGGGCGGTGCTGTGTCCTGGCCCGGAAGTTTATGGTTCCATGAGGTATAATACGCTAGCCTCAACACCGGGGACAGGTTTGGCATGCCCGGGTGTTGCACGGCCATATAGCGCCCTGCCTCTTCAAGGTATGGTTTGGTTTGCCCAACAACAGAGAGATTGCCTGTTTTCATGGAATTGTCAGTTGTCGTACCGGTTTTCAACGAGCGGGATAATCTCAAGCCCCTGATTGATGAAATCCATTCCGCTCTGGATGGAAGCCTGGACTACGAAATCATCTACGTCAATGATGGCAGCACAGACGAAACCCTCGCTATTCTCGATGACCTGCATCAGCACGATGAACGCCTGCGCGTTCTCAGCCACGCCAGGAGTTGCGGTCAGAGTACTGCCGTGCGCACTGGTGTGAAGGCGGCACGGGCGCCCTGGATCGCCACACTGGATGGTGATGGACAGAATGATCCGGCGGATATCATGTCCCTCTATGCCCGGGTGCAGCAGGAGGACAGGGATCCGGATCTGTGCATGATTGCCGGCTGGCGTAAAAAACGCCAGGACAGTTCCCTGAAGAAGTTTTCCTCCCGCCTGGCGAATGGCGTGCGCGCCAGGGTGCTCAAGGACGATACTCCTGATACCGGCTGCGGTCTCAAACTGTTCAGCCGGGAAGCCTTTCTCGAATTGCCTTACTTTGATCACATGCATCGCTTCCTGCCTGCCTTGATTCTGCGTAGCGGCAAAAAGGTACAGTCCGTGGAAGTAAACCATCGGCCGCGCCACAAAGGGGAAAGCAAGTATGGCGTGCATAACCGGCTCTGGACCGGCATCGTGGATATGCTGGGTGTGTTGTGGCTGCAGCGCCGGGGCAAGCGTCCTGAGATCAAGGAGCTGTGAGGGCGGTTCGTATAGGCTTTGCTGATGATTTCATCTGACAGACGCATTTCCGGGAAAACAAAGTGAAGCTGCATTTCCTCGTGCGTGGGCTGCTGCTCATCGCTGTCATACTGGTTGTGGCCTGGTTGCTGGGGGATATGCTGGGTAAGGACTGGATCGATGCCAATATCCGCAACCACGGTATCCGCGGACAACTGTTGTTCGTTGCCCTGGGCAGCCTGTTCGTTGCTGTGGGGCTGTCGCGGCAGTTCGTGGCCATCCTCGCAGGATATGGATTCGGTTTTGCCTATGGCCTGTTACTGGTGGAAATTGCCAGCATCATAGGCTGTCTGGTGGCCTTCTACTACGCACGCTGGTTCAGCGCCAACATGATTGCCGCGCATTACCCGGACAAGATTCGCAAAATCGATGATTTCATCGAACGCAATCCTTTTACCAAGACGCTGATGATCCGGTTGTTTCCGGTAGGCAGCAACCTGTTGGTGAATCTGGCAGCGGGGATCTCACGCATTTCTGTTCTGCCTTTCCTGCTCGGCTCGGCTATCGGCTATCTGCCCCAAAACATCGTGTTCGCCCTGGTGGGCAGCGGCATCAGTGTGGACCCGGTGCTGCGCATGGGGCTTGGCGCCTTGCTGTTCGTCGTTTCCGGTTTGCTGGGCATGTACCTGCTCAAGCGCTACCGCGATGAAAAGATTGTTGCCAGCCTGGTAGATGAGGAAGAGATGGTATCGTGAAGGCGGCTGATCCTTCCCATGATCTGCGCACCCGCTGGGGCCTGCTGCTCATCTACTGGTTGCTCCTGGTGGTCGCCGCCCTGTGGTTGCGCCCCCTGATTCCCGTGGATGAGACCCGCTATCTCAGCGTGGCCTGGGAAATGTGGCGTAACGGTGATTTCCTGGTGCCACACCTCAATGGCGAGACCTATGCTCATAAACCCCCTCTGTTGTTCTGGCTGATGCAGGCGGGCTGGTGGGTGTTTGGTGTCAATGAAATCTGGCCGCGGCTGATTACCCCCCTGTTGTCCCTGGCATGCCTGTACCTGGTGCAACTGCTGGCGCAGCGTTTGTGGCCCCGGCAGCCTCGGGTTGCTGCCACTGCTCCCTGGGTGCTGTTCGGAAGTATCGTCTGGCTGCTGTTCTTTACCCTGGTACAGTTCGATCTGCTGCTGGTGTTCTGCACCCTGTTGGGCATGCTGGGGCTGGTCGATGCCGGAAGAGGAAAATCCGCGGGGTGGTGGCTGCTGACCCTGGCCATGGGACTGGGGCTGCTGGCAAAAGGTCCCGTCATCCTGCTGCACTTGTTGCCCGCAGGCCTGCTGGGACCGGTGTGGGCAGACGAGCGTCCCGGGCACTGGGGCGGGTGGTACGGCCGCCTTTTCCTGTGCGTAGCTGGAGGCGCTGCCATGGTGCTGGCCTGGGCGGTTCCTGCGGGCCTGGAAGGGGGCGAAGCCTATCGGAATGCTATTTTCTGGGGGCAGACCGCCAATCGGGTGGTCAATTCGTTCGCACATCGGGAGCCCTGGTGGTGGTATCTTCCCATGTTGCCGGTGCTTTTGCTGCCCTGGTTCCTGTGGCCCAGGCTATGGAAGCCGCTGGGACAGCTCAAGGCGTTCAGGAAAGAAAGTGGTTTGCGTTTTCTGGCCAGCTGGATACTGCCCACCCTGGTACTCTTCAGTCTGGTGAGCGGAAAGCAGATCAAGTATCTGCTCCCGACACTGCCTGCACTGGCCCTGGTTCTGGCCTGGCTCTATGCACAATCAAAACCCAGCCGGCGCCGGCGCATGCCGGATCTGGCGGCCTTGATGCTCCTTGTATCGGGGTTGCTGCTGCTGGCAGTGCCATATGTGGCCTATGGCGATATTGCCTGGTGGATTCCCAGGATATCTCCTTTGTGGGGAGGGGTGTTGCTCGGGGCGGGCATTCTCGCGCTGTTACTGCCGGAGGATCTCCTACCTCAGGAGGTGATCAGGGTCGCCAGTGCTGCCATGTTCATGGTGCTTTGTGTTCAGTCAGCCATGATGGGCGCTGGTGGTGGAGCCTATGACCTACGGGAGATCAGCCAGCAGATCAGGCGCTATCAGGATCAGGGTCTGCAGCTGGCCTACATCGGCAAGTACCATGGCCAGTTCAATTTTCTGGGGCGATTGCAGCATCCGGTGAAGCGCCTGAATGACCGTACGGTTCATGTCTGGGCCAAAAAACATCCCAAAGATCTGGTCATTATCAATGATGTCAAGGGCAAGCTGCCCCTGGCCCGTACCGTATATGCAACGGATTACCGAGGTAGCCCCAAGGCGTTGAAGATTCTGAAGGCAAACGAGTACATAAAGCTCGTTGCCGGTTCCTGAGCGAATATATTCTCTCTGAACAGGATTTTCCGGGGAAATTCATCAGCGGGGGGTGATTTTTCCTGGGTAGGACTTCAGAACGGGCATCAATAAGCTGTGCGTCCGCACAGCTTGTTGGATTGTAATTGCTGTGTCCCCATACACCGTTGTTTCAAGCACGTTGGCTCAGGATACCCCCGGCGGACTGTGGCGGTGGATTATGCTGATATACGTGGCTTGGTTCCCACCGGATATTGCTACGCCGCGTAGTTGGCCTTTCTCTGAAGTAGTTAGGAATCATCGAGGAGAATGCCCATGCGCTGGGAAGGGATGAGTGAGATCAAGGTAGCACGATTTTTGCCTTCTTGGGATTTCTTTTGAATATTACGGCCATATTGCCGATGCGCTGCACCTGTTCAGCGCCTGTTGCCGCAATGATTTTTTCAATGAGCCGGTCACGCTCTTCCCGGTCGCCGACGCTAACCTTGATCTTAATGAGTTCGTGAAAATTCAGGGCAATGCCGATTTCCTCCAGCACGGATTCACGCAGGCCGTGCTGGCCCACCATGACCACAGGTTTGAGTTTGTGCGCCAGGCTGCGCAGGTGTCGGATCTGGGAATTGGATAGTGGCACGGGGAACTCCAGGGATTGGCCCTTGATAGATTTTGCGGCATTCTACTCCTTCCGGGGCAATCTTGCGGGGAAAAAGC
>Ga0256832_1000921_pt1 | contig 19614 bp, 19 predicted proteins | sample 134614metaG_FD_190534 | JGI IMG/M metagenome (GOLD analysis project Ga0256832, IMG submission 190534) | Hydrothermal vent microbial communities from Lau Basin, Pacific Ocean - 134-614 | ecosystem: Environmental > Aquatic > Marine > Hydrothermal vents | place: Pacific Ocean: Lau Basin | collected...
GTGCCGGCCGAGCGCCGCCTGAGCGGCACGGCGCAGCGCCTGCTGGCCACCCTGGAGTCGCTCAAGGCGGCCTTCTTCTTCGAGCTGGTGCAGGCCTCTGGCCTGCTGCGCACCCAGGTGGAGGAGGCCCTCGGCGAGCTGGTCACCGCCGGCCTGGTCACGGCGGACGGCTTCGCCGGCCTGCGCGCCCTGCTCACCCCGCCCGCCAAACGGCCCCGCCCTGGAGGCCGCCGCGGTCGGCGCGGCGCGGTGTCACCCTTCGACCTGGCCGGCCGCTGGAGCCTGCTGCCGCGTCCGGACGGCCCGCCCACCGACGAGGACGTGGCCCTGCTGCTGGACGTGCTGCTGCGGCGCTACGGCGTCGTCTACCGCGCCCTGCTGGCGCGCGAGAGCCTGCCCGTGCCGTGGCGCCAGCTCCTGCACGCCCTGTGGCGGCGCGAAGCCCGCGGCGAACTGCGCGGCGGCCGCTTCGTGGAGGGGGTGGCCGGCGAGCAGTTCGCCCTGCCGGAGGCCGTGCCCCTGCTGCGCCGCCTGCGCCGGACGGAGAGGGCCGTCCCGCTGGCCATCCCCGCCGCCGACCCCCTCAACCTGCAGGGTATCGTGCTGGCCGGCCAGCGCCTCTCGTCACTAGACCGGGCCGTGCTGCACCTGCAGGGCGGGCGGCCCCGTCAGGGCAGCGCCGGCGGCTGAGGCACCCGGCCTCAATCGTAAACATTGTGCTCCCTCTCCTCGCGCCGCCGATCCGGCTGCGGCATATTCGCCCCGAGCGGGCAACCGCCCGCACAACCGCAACCACCAGAGGAGAACCCCATGATCCTGCGCACTGCCCTCGTGCTCGGCGCCCTGCTCGCCGCCGGCCCGGCCCTGGCCGAAACGCCCTGCCCCGTCCCCGCCTGCAGCCAGTTCAACGCCGGCACCCCCGGCTGCGGCTTTTGCCAGGGCTGCGAGGCGGCCGGCGGCGATCCCTCCATCCACCCCCAGGGCGGCGGCTACCGCGTGGACTGCGCGGTGTCCAAGGCCCCCACCCGGAGCATGCACTTCACGGGCAACGGCGGCGGGCTCCCCCTGCCCGGCAAGGCCCTGGGCCGGCCAATGTCGCGTTCGTTGTCCACGCACTGAGCCATCCCGCCCGGCGGGGTGATTGCCTCCTACCCCACCAGGGTTAGGGAGCGGCACGTCCCCAGCCACGCCGTCAAGCTCCGTAGGTTGGGCAAAGGCGCGCCAGCGCCGTGCCCAACGTTCCCGCCATTTTGTCGGGCACGCTGCGCTTTGCCCGACCTACGGGGGCGTCGGGAAGTAGGATGCAGGCTGCGGCGCTTCCGTCATTGCTCCCTCTCCCCCGGCGGGGGAGAGGGTTGGGGTGAGGGGGCCGCGCCCCAGGCGCGTCGTCGGTGAAGCGGGGTTGTCGGGCACGCTTCGCTTTGCCCGACCTACGGGGTTGGCGCTGCGCCATTGCCGTGCTTCCCCCGCCGACCGCCAATCCGGGCTATCATCGCGCCTCCTTCCTGGCGACGATCGGGCATGGAACACGCGCACATCCTGCTTTCCCTCACGCTGATCGGCGTGCTGGGCAGTCTGGCCCAGTGGCTGGCCTGGCTGGTCAAGCTGCCGGCCATTCTGTTTCTGCTGCTGGTGGGCCTGCTACTGGGGCCGGTCACCGGCTGGCTGCGTCCGGACGCGCTGTTCGGCGAGCTGCTGTTTCCTATCGTCTCGCTGGCGGTGGCGGTGATCCTGTTCGAGGGCAGCCTCACCCTGCAGCTGCGCCAGATCCGCGGTCTGGAGTCGGTGGTGCGCAATCTGGTGAGCATCGGCGCGCTGCTCACCTGGGGAGTGATCGCCGTGGCCGCCCACTGGCTGCTGGGCCTGGTGTGGCCGCTGGCGCTGCTGTTCGGGGCGCTGGTGGTGGTGACGGGGCCCACCGTGATCGTGCCCATGCTGCGCACGGTGCGCCCCACGGCGCGGGTGGCCAATGTGCTGCGCTGGGAGGGCATCGTCATCGACCCGCTGGGGGCGCTGCTGGCGGTGCTGGTGTTCGAGTTCATCCTGGCCAGCGCGGCCGGGGCCGGCGCCTGGCAGCACGTGCTGGCCGGCTTCGGCCGCACCCTGGCGGTGGGCGGTCTGCTGGGGGCCGCCGCGGGCCACGGCCTGGGGCTGGCCCTGCGCCGGGTGTGGGTGCCGGAGTACCTGACCAACGTGGTGACGCTGACGGCGGTGTTCGGGGTGTTCACCGCCGCCAATCTGGTGCAGGCCGAGTCGGGGCTGCTGGCGGTGACGGTCATGGGCATGTGGCTGGCCAACATGAAGCAGGTGCCGGTGGAGGAGATCCTGGACTTCAAGGAGAGCCTGAGCGTGCTGCTCATCTCCGGCCTGTTCATCATCCTCGCCGCGCGCCTGGAGCCGGCCCAGCTGGGCCTGCTGGGGCTGCCGGCCCTGGCCCTGTTCGCCGTCATCCAGTTCGTGGCGCGGCCGCTGGACGTGCTGGTGTCCACCCTCGGTTCCAGCCTGAGCTGGCGCGAGCGGGCCCTGCTGGCCTGGATCGCCCCGCGCGGCATCATCGCCGCCGCCGTGTCCGCCCTGTTCGCCCTGCGCCTGGAACAGGCCGGCTACGCCCAGGCGCCGCTGCTGGTGTCGCTCACTTTCTTCGTCATCATCGCCACCGTGGTGTTGCAGAGCGCCACGGCCCGCCCCCTGGCCCACTGGCTGGACGTGGCCGAGCCGGAGCCGCGCGGACTGCTCATCATCGGCGCCAACCGGGTGGCGCGGGCCATCGGCCAGGTGCTCAAGGAGCAGGGTTTCCCGGTGCTGCTCACCGACAACCACTGGCCCAACATCCGCGAGGCGCGCATGGCCGGGCTGCCGGTCTTCTACGGCCAGGCCATCTCCGAGATCGCCGACCGCCAGCTGGACCTGGTGGGCTTCGGCCGCATGCTGGGCCTGTCGCAGAACGACCACCTCAACGTGCTGGCCGCCCAGCGCTACCGGCACGAGTTCGGGCGCCAGAACATCTACACCCTGCCGCCCCCGCAGAGCGGCGACGCCGAGCGGCGCGTGGCGGCCCTGGAGACGCGCGGCCACCTGCTGTTCCGCGCCGACGCCACCTGGAAGCGGCTGGCCTCGCTGCTGGCCCAGGGCGCCGAGATCAAGGTCACCCCCCTCACCGACAGCTTCACCCTGGACGACTACCTGGCCTCCCGCCAGCAGCGGGTGATCCCCCTGTTCGCCATCACCCCCAAGGGGCGGCTGCGCATCTTCAGCGTGGACGACACGCCCAAGGCAGGGCCGGGCTGGAAGATGATCGGCCTGGTGGAGCACGCGGCGGAGACGGACGACGAGACGCGACCGGACAACAAGGAGAAAGCGACATGATGCACCGGACGGCGGCGCTGGGCGCCGTGCTGGCGGGCCTGGCGGTGGCCGCCGGGGCCTTCGCCGCCCACGGCCTGCGCGAGACGCTGGAGCCGGCGATGCTGGCCGTATTCCGCACCGGCGCCCAGTACCAGTTCTACCACGCCCTGGCGCTCATCCTCACCGCCCTGCTGGCGGGGCCGCTGGGGCCGCGCCGCGGGCTGCGCCTGGCCGCCGGGCTGTTCGCCGCGGGCATCGTGCTGTTCGCCGGCAGCCTGTACGCCCTGGCGCTCACCGGCATCTCCGGGCTGGGCCTGATCACGCCCCTGGGCGGGCTGGCCTTTCTGCTCGGCTGGGGCGTCCTGGCCGTGACGCTGTGGAACGCCCGCGGCGACTGACTCAGAACGACTCCCAGGCGTCCTCGTCCACCTCGGCCGCCGCCCTGGACCGCCGAGTGGCGGGCTGGTTGCCACCGTGCCCCTCGACCTGTTTCCCGCTCCAGGGGCGGCCCGGCTTGCGCCGCTCCGGCCCCCGGTAGCCGCTCTGCGGCCTGGGAAGGGAATCGGCCCGAGGCCCCTTGGCCGACGCACGTTCCGCCGCTCGCCGTGGACCGTTCCCCCGCTGGTCGCCCTCGAAGCGGAAAAAGCCCACCACCTGCATGAGGCCACCGGCCTGGCTCTCCAGGCGCCGGCTCTGTTCGGCCACCTGATCCACCAGCTCGGTGTTGGCCTGCGTGGCGTTGTCCAAGAGAACAATCGCCTGATTGACCTGATCCACACCAGCGGCCTGCTGTTCACTGGCACTGGCAATACCGGCCACCACATCGGAGACCTGTTTGATCGACTCGACGATGGCCTGCAGCCCGGCCTGAGCCTCCTCGGCACGCTTCAGACCCTCGTCGGTACGGCTGGCCTCCTCCTCGATGATGGCCTTGATCTCCTGCGCGGCATCGGCCGAGCGCTGCGCCAGATTGCGCACCTCATTGGCCACCACGGCAAATCCCTTGCCATGCTCCCCGGCGCGCGCCGCCTCCACGGCGGCGTTGAGGGCCAGCAGGTTGGTCTGGAAGGCGATCTCATCGATGACCGTGATGATGTCTTTTATCTTCTCGCTGGAGGCATCGATCTCCACCATGGCACGAGCGAGCTTCGTCACCGCCCTGCCGCCGGCTTCAGCACGCTCGCGGGCCGTCTGCGCCAGGGCGCTGGCCTCCTCGGCGTGCCTGGAGTTGAGCTGCACGGTGGTGTTGATCTCCGTCATGCTGGCGGCGGTCTCCTCCAGGCTGCTGGCCGCCTCCACGGTGCGTTCCTCGAGCTTGGTGCCAGAGTCCGCGATGGCGTGCGCAGTGCCATCCACACGGCGTGCCGCCTCCTGGATCCGCACCACCACATCCGATACGCGCTGCCGGGCGCGATGCAACTGATGCAGCACACTCCCATCGGGTGTATGGGCTTGACTTGCACCACCCAGACGTCCTTCTGCCAGATCATCGGCGAAGGCGCGCACCTCGAACAACTCGCCCCCCAAGGCGCGGCGCAAGCTGGTGAAAGACAGGGTGATGAGCGCGGTCAGGAACACCAGCAGGGGGACTGAGAAATACACGCTGGCGTGTGCCTGTTGCCGAATGGCGGTCATCTGTGCCCCAAACCGCTGGCTGGCGGCCTCGGCCTGGCGGGTCAGGGCCTGTTGCAGGGCATGCAGACCAGCCAAAGCCGCCCCGTCGGAAATCTTCACCTGAGCATCGATTTCCCGCGCCGCCTTGTGCTCACCCACCAACCGTTCCACCCGCCGGGCCGCCCGTGCATAGGCATCCAACACGGCCTCGATGGGCTCGAGGGCGTTCTCCTCTTCTGCCGTCACACCCGCCTTACGATACTGAGTGATAGCCTCGCGGGCCCGAGACAGGGCCGCACGCATCTTCTGCAACCGATGCGCCTCACCGCGCAACAGATAATTTTTGAACTGGTGGATCATGCCCCCATAACCGAGCGCATTCGACAACCTGTCCAACGCCTCCTGCTTGGCACTGACATGCTGGCGGATATCGTGCCAGCTGGCCTCGGCGCGCGCAGTCCGCTGCCCAATGGTGTAGTTGATGCCGTTGACCACGAGCAGGGTGACCAGACACAGCCCGCCCATGACCAGGCCAAGGGTGCGAATCCTGATCCTTCCCAGATATTCCCTCATCATGACCTCCGCTATCCGTTTCCACACATGCCGCCCGCCCGGAACGGCCGATCCGCCCCGCCTATCGGCAGCGGGCAACGGTTTCTGAAGGCGAATTCCCGCCAGGGGCGGGGTTTTCCGGACCGGCGCGCCCGACCGTCCCGGGCGCGCTGGAATTGGCCCCCGGCCCGACGGGCTCCTATACTCGCCGGCCACGCCCAACCAAAGGAGGAAAGCCTGCATGCACACCCCGTCCTTCCACCCGCCCACCCGCGTGCTCATGGGGCCCGGCCCGTCCGATGTCCATCCGCGCATCCTGGAGGCGCTGGCCCGGCCCACCATCGGCCACCTGGACCCGCGCTTCGTGGCCATGATGGAGGAGGTCAAGCAGCTGCTGCAGTACGCCTTCCAGACCGCCAACCCGCTCACCTTCCCGGTGTCGGCGCCGGGCTCGGCGGGCATGGAGACCTGCTTCGTCAACCTGGTGGAGCCGGGCGAGAAGGTGGTGGTGTGCCGCAACGGGGTGTTCGGCGGCCGCATGGTGGAGAACGTGGAACGCTGCGGCGGCGTGCCGGTGGTGGTGGACGACCCCTGGGGCAAGCCGGTGGACCCCCAGCGCCTGGAGGACACCCTCAAGGCCCATCCGGACGCGCGCATTGTGGCCTTCGTGCACGCCGAGACCTCCACCGGCGTGCGCTCCGACGCCCGCACCCTGGTGGAGATCGCCCACCGCCACGACTGCCTGACCATCGTCGATGCCGTCACCTCCCTGGGGGGCATCGAGCTGCGCGTGGACGAATGGGGCATCGACGCCATCTACTCCGGCACCCAGAAATGCCTGTCCTGCGTGCCGGGCCTGTCGCCGGTGAGCTTCGGCGAGCGCGCCGTGGAAAAGATCAGGCAGCGCCGCCACAAGGTGCAGAGCTGGTTCCTGGACCTCAACCTGGTCATGGGCTACTGGGGCGGCGGCGCGCAGCGCAGCTACCACCACACCGCGCCGGTCAACTCCCTGTACGCCCTGCACGAAGCGCTGGTGCTGCTGCAGGAGGAGGGGCTGGAGAACGCCTGGGAGCGCCACTGGCGTCACCACCACGCCCTGCGCGAGGGGCTGGCCGGGCTGGGCATCGAATACGTGGTGGACGAGGCGCACCGCCTGCCCCAGCTCAACGCCGTGCGCATCCCGGACGGGGTGGACGACGCCGCCGTGCGTCGCCGCCTGCTGGAGGAATACGGGCTGGAGATCGGCGCCGGGCTGGGCGACTTCGCCGGCAAGGTGTGGCGCATCGGCCTGATGGGGCACGCCGCCAATGCCCGCAACGTGCTGCTGTGCCTGAGCGCCCTGCGCGCGGTGCTGTAGACTTTGCCTTCCCCGTCACGCCTGGAGGTCGTCGCCGCCGTGGCCCCGCTGCGCCATCCCCGCCTGTGGCTGTTCATCGGCCTGTGCCTACTGGCCGTGCTGGCCGTCGCCTCGCTGCTGCCCGTGCAGCTCGACCGGGGCAGCTTCCGCGGCGAGGACAAGCTGCTGCACCTGCTGGCCTACGGCGCGGTGACGGCCTGGTTCCTGCAGATCTTCCACCGCCCCCGCGCCGCCCTGGCGTGGGTGGCGGCCATCTTCACCCTCAGCCTGGGCATGGAAGTGCTGCAGCACTGGTTCCCCCCGCGCAGCCCCGATCCTCGCGACCTGCTGGCCAACACCCTAGGCATCGGCGGCGCCCTGCTGCTCTCCCTCACCCCGCTGCGCCACACCCTGCAGTGGCTGGAGCGGCGCATTTGGGCGTCCGGCGTGGAGGGGGACTGAGCCTCGAGACGCAAGCCCGACCCGCCCCCGCCTGAACTCATTCCGCCCCAAGATTCCTGAGAATTTTTCTTGCCAGCGGCTCCTTGATTTCCACATGGCGAGGCACTGCCTCAATGACCCCCGTCCTCGGATTGATCCACAGGGCATGGGATCTCCCTTCCCTCTTCAGGTAGCATCCCGCGATCCGGAGTTTCTTCTCCAAATCGCGACGCTTCATGCCACCTCGACCTTGTCGCGTATCACATCCTCGGGCAGCCCCCGCATGGCATCCTCGCGGCGGTCTTCGAGAATCAGCTCGATGGCCTCCTTCAGGCTTTCCTTGGCCTCCTCGATGGTCTCGCCCTGACCGTTGGCGCCGGGAACCTCCGGGCATATCGCCCAATAGCCGCCTTCGGGCGCCTTCTCGATCAATGCCGTAAATTCCGCTTTCATTCTGTTCCTCCAACAATCACCTTGCCCCGTCGCAAACAAGTGTAGCTCAAGGGGTGTCAGGGCCCCTCGCGCCGCACCGGCATGAGCTGGGCGCTGGCGATGGACAGCAGGCAGTAGCCCAGGAAGAACCAGAAGCCGGAGCCGAAGCGGGCGTCCAGCACGAAGATCTCGCCCATGTTCTGGGTGGCCTGGGCCGCCAGGTAGGCGACGATGACCGCCACCACGAACACGTCGGCCATGGACCACTTGCTGATCAGGTTGGCCACCTGGGTGGCGCGCGCCGGCCACGGCCCGCGGCGCAGGGCCAGGGCGGCCAGCAGCAGGGCACCCTTGACCAGCGGCACGATGACGCTGAACAGCATGACCAGAAAGCCCACCAGGCCGTTGCCGGAGCGGAACAGCTCCTGCACCGTGCCCAGGATGCTGCGCGTCTTGTGGTAGGCGGGGATGCGGCCCTCGGCGTGCAGGCCGTCCAGCAGGCTGGCGGCCATGTTGGCCACCATGGGCAGCACGTTGGGGTTGTCGCGCAGCAGCTGCTTGCCCAGGTCCACCAGGCGCGCCTTGTCCACGCTGCCTTCGAGGGTGATGAGCGGCCGGCTGATGCCCGGCAGCCAGAGCGCGTAGGCCAGCAGCAGGATGCCCAGCGCGAGGCGGTGACGCATGTTCGGACCTCCGCGGAAGGTGGCGACTGGCGCGCAGTGTACCGCAGGGCTCAGCGGCAGGAAGGGGGCAGCAGGCGGACCGGCACGTCGGTGCGGTCCACGCCGGCCACGACCCAGCCGTCGCCGGGCGGGCGGGCCGTTCCGCACAGCCACAGCAGGCGGCCGTCACGTCCGTCCGGACGCCAGGCGGGGCGCAGGCTGAGCACCCGCCCCCGCAGGCCGGGCTGGCCGCGATCGTTCAGGTGCAGGTGGATGGCGCCCCGCTCCACTTCCAGGCTGGCCAGGCGGCGGCCGGCGTAGCGCTCCGGGGGCTGCAGGCCGGCGGCGGCATTGTCGGCCGGCAGGCGGCCGGTATGGCCGAAATACTCCGCCACCGCTGCGCGCGCCGGCCCGGCCAGCGCCAGCGGCTCGACCAGCTGGCTGCGTCCGAAGTAGTGCTGGTAGGCGCCCGTGCCGATGGCCGCCAGCACGCCGACGATGGCCACCACCGTCATCAGCTCAATGAGCGTGAATCCCTTCGCCCGACCGCGCATCCTCCGCCCTCGTCCGTCCTGTGCCTGGCCCGGATTCTATGCGGCGCGGGCGGCCCGGGCCGTGACGCAGTGCGGCTTGTGGGCCCCTGCCGGCCGGAAGGCACCGCCACGGCCCGGAAATGCGAAGGCCTGGCCGGGCTCAGTCCTCGCCGGCGGCGGCGTCGCGGGCGCGCAGGGCGGCCAGCTTCTCGGCGATGCGCGCCTCCAGGCCGCGGTCCACGGGCCGGTACCAGCGCCGACCGTGCAGGGCGTCGGGCAGGTACTGCTCGCCGGCGGCGTAGGCGTCCGGCTCGTCGTGGGCGTAGCGGTAGCCCTTGCCGTAGTCCAGCGCGCGCATGAGGCGGGTGGGCGCGTTGCGCAGGTGCAGGGGGACCTCCAGCGTGCCGCTGCGGCGCACCTCGTCCATGACTTCGCGGAAGGCGCGGTAGACGGCGTTGCTCTTGGGCGCCACGGCCAGGTACACCGCCGCCTGGGCCAGGGCCAGCTCGCCCTCCGGGCTGCCCAGCCGCTCGTAGGCCTCGGCGGCGTCCAGGGCCAGCTGCAGGGCGCGCGGATCGGCGTTACCGATGTCCTCGCTGGCCATGCGGATCAGGCGCCGCGCCAGGTAGCGCGGGTCGGCGCCGCCGTCCAGCATGCGGCACAGCCAGTACAGGGCGGCGTCCGGGTCGCTGCCGCGCACCGACTTGTGCAGGGCGGAGATCTGGTCGTAGAAGTACTCGCCGCCCTTGTCGAAGCGGCGCCCGCCCTCGCTCATGAGCGGCCGCAGGGATTCGGCCGTGACCGCCACCGTGTCGCCCTCGTCGCGCCCCAGGTCGATGGCCAGCTCCAGCAGGTTGAGGGCGCGCCGCGCGTCGCCGTCGGCGAAGGCGGCCATCTGCGCCACCGCCTCCGGCGCCAGGATCACGGTCAGGCCGTCCTCGCGCGCCAGCACGTCCACCGCGCGCCGCAGCACGGCCTCGATGTCCCCGGCCGTGAGCGGCTTGAGCACGTAGGTGCGCACCCGTGACAGCAGGGCGTTGTTGAGCTCGAAGGAGGGGTTCTCGGTGGTGGCGCCGACGAAGGTGACGGTGCCGGCCTCGATGTGCGGCAGGAAGGCGTCCTGCTGGGCCTTGTTGAAGCGGTGCACCTCGTCCACGAACAGGATGGTGGCGCGGCCCGTGGCGGCGCGCTCGGCGCGGGCCTGGTCGATGGCAGCGCGGATGTCCTTGACGCCGGACAGCACCGCCGACAGGGACAGGAAGCGCGCCTCGGCGTGGCGGGCGATGAGCCGCGCCAGGGTGGTCTTGCCGCTGCCGGGCGGACCCCACAGGACCATGGAGTGCAGGCGGCCGGCGCGCAGCGCCTCGTACAGCGGCCGGCCCGGGGCCAGCAGGTGGCGCTGGCCGGCCACGTCTTCCAGGCGCTGCGGGCGCAGGCGGTCGGCCAGGGGCTGGCCGGCCGGGGACGGATGGGCGGTATCAGCCGGGCGTGCCAATGACGTCCGCGCCGGGCGGCGGGGTGAAGCGGAAGCGGCTGGCCGGCAGGCCGACGTTGAAGCGCGGGTCGTGGAAGCGGATCATGGTGAGCCGGCCGAAGGGGTCGTACAGGTCCATGGCCTGGATGCCGTCGGCGTCCAGCCCCACCAGGATGCGCTGGAAGCCGCTGTCGGGCCGGCGCGGCGTGAGCTCCACCCACTTCAGGCCCTCGCGCGGCTTGCGCTCGGTGATGGTGAACTCGCGGCTGAGGTCGCGATCCTTCATGAGGATGGCCGCCGGCGAGCCGCCCAGGGCCTCCTTGAGCGGCTTGACCGTCACCTGGTCCAGCTCCTTGTCGTACACCCACACCGACTTGCCGTCGGCCACGATCTCCTGCGGGTTGGGACGCTCGTAGTCCCAGCGGAAGCGGCCCGGCCGCAGCAGCTGGAAGCGGCCCACGGCGGTGCTGGACAGGCGCCCGTCCTCGCCCACCACCTCCTGGGTGAAGGTGGTGTCCACGGTGCGGATCTTCTTCATGAAGCGCTGCAGCAGCTGCACGCCACTGGTCTTGTCCAGCGGATCGGCCTGCGCCAGAGCGCCGGCGGCCAGCAGCACCAGCGCCAGCAGCGCCGCGCCCCAAAGCATCGGTTTCGTTTTCGTCATGTCGTCGGTCCTCGTTACATCTCCGGCGGCGGGGGCGCCAGCACCTCGCGCGAACCGTTGGCCTGCACGGGCGAGACGACGCCGGCCGCCTCCATTTCCTCCACGATGCGCGCCGCCCGGTTGTAGCCGATCTTGAGGCGGCGCTGCACCCAGGAGATGGAGGCCTTGCGCGATTCGGTGACGATGGCCACCGCCTGATCGTACAGCGGGTCGGACTCGCCGCCGCCCTCGTCCACCGGCTCCAGACCGGGGATGGCGGCCTCGCCCGGCTCGGCCTCCTGTGTGACCTCCTCCACATAGTCCGGTTCACCCTGGGCGCGCAGGTAGTCGCACACCTGGTGCACCTCGTGATCGGCCACGAAGGCGCCGTGCACCCGGGTGGGGATGCTGGTGCCGCCCGGCAGGTAGAGCATGTCGCCGTGGCCCAGCAGCTGCTCGGCCCCCATCTGGTCCAGGATAGTGCGCGAATCCACCTTGGAGGACACCTGGAAGGCGATGCGCGAGGGAATGTTGGCCTTGATGAGGCCGGTGATGACGTCCACCGAGGGGCGCTGCGTGGCCAGGATCAGGTGCAGGCCGGCGGCGCGCGCCTTCTGCGCCAAGCGGGCGATCAGCTCCTCCACCTTCTTGCCCACCACCATCATCATGTCGGCGAACTCGTCCACCACGATGAGTATGTAGGGCATGGGCTCCAGCTCCGGGGCCGTCTCGCCTTCCACCAGGCCGGTGGGCTGCCACAGGGGATCGGTGAGCGGCTCGCCGCGCTCGCGCGCCTCGCGCACCTTGCGGTTGTAGCCGTTCATGTTGCGCACGCCCAGGGCCGACATGAGCTGGTAGCGGCGCTCCATCTCCGCCACGCACCAGCGCAGGGCGTTGGCGGCGTCCTTCATGTCCGTCACCACCGGCGTGAGCAGGTGGGGGATGCCCTCGTAGACGCTCAGCTCGAGCATCTTGGGGTCGATGAGGATCATGCGCACCTCGTCCGGGCGCGCCTTGAACAGCACGCTGAGCAGCATGGCGTTGACCGCCACCGACTTGCCCGAGCCGGTGGTGCCGGCCACCAGCAGGTGCGGCATCTTGGCCACGTCGGCCACCACCGGCGCGCCGCCGATGTCCTTGCCCAGGGCCAGGGTGAGCGGCGAGCTGGCCTTCTGATAGGCCTTGGCGGCGATGATCTCGCTCAGATAGACCATCTCGCGGTGGCGGTTGGGGATCTCCAGGCCGATGGTGGGCCGGCCGGGGATGATCTCCACCACGCGCACGCTGATCACCGCCAGGGCGCGCGCCAGGTCCTTGGCCAGGCCGGTGATCTTGCTCACCTTGGTGCCCGGCGCCAGCATCAGCTCGAAGCGCGTCACCACCGGGCCGGGGTGGACCGACTCCACCTTGGCCTCCACGCCGAAATCGGCCAGGCGCAGCTCCACCTGCTCGGACAGATCCTGCAGCGCCTCGGCCGAGTAGCCGGCATCCTGCGCCACCGGCGGGTCGAGCAGCTCGATGCCCGGCAGGCCCTCCGGCGTGGGCACCGCCGGCAGCTGGAAGAGCGGCATCTGCCGCTCGCTGACCGTGGGCTTGTCCGGCACGGTGGGTTCGACACGCGCCTTGCGCCGGCCCTTCTTCTTCGGCCTGTCCGGCGCCGGGGGCGGCGCCTCGGCGGCCGGCACCTCGGGCGCGGCGGAGGCAGCGGGGGCGGCGGCGCGGGCCGCCCGCCAGGCCGTCCAGCGCTCGCGCAGCACGCCCGCGCCCTCGGCCAGGCGCACGGCCCCCTGCCGCGCCCAGGCCCACAGGCGCAGGGTGGCCATGCCAGTCAGGTCCAGCACGGTGAGCCAGGAGAGGCCCGTGAAGAGCGTGAAGCCGCCCAGGAAGGCGGCCAGCAGGAACAGCGTGGCGCCGGCCGGGCCGAGCGCGCCGCGCAGCAGGTCGCTCAGCCCCAGGCCCAGCAGCCCGCCGGCGTCCATGGGCAGCTGCGGGGCGCTGAAGTGCAGCGCCGCCAGCCCGCAGCCGGCCAGCACGGTGACCACGAAGCCCAGCCAGCGCAGCCCCAGCAGGGAGAAGTCGAGGCGGCCGTCCTCGTCCTGGCCGGAGAACAGCAGCCAGCCGGAGTAGCCCACCATGACCGGCGCCAGCCAGGCCAGGCCGCCGAACACGTAGAAGGCGATGTCGGCGAACCAGGCCCCCACCAGGCCGCCGTAGTTGTGCAGCGCGCCGTGGCCCAGGCCGGTGTGCGACCAGGCCGGGTCGGCGCGGTCGTAGCTGGCCAGGGCCAGCAGCAGGAACAGCGCCAGGGCGAGCAGCGCGAGCAGCAGGGCCTCGCGCACGCCGCGCGATACCTGCACCGGGAGCGGACGCTCCCCCGTCTTGCGTCGCACGGCCTGTTTGGATGCTGAAGCCATTTCTTAGATTCTGTTGTCAATTGCTTGATTATACAACGCCAGCCCGCGCTGGCCAGCGCGGGCGGCGCTCAGCGCCCCGCCGCCGCCATCTCGGCGCGGATGGCCGGGTGGCGGAACTCGCCGCCGGCCACGTTGAGGGCGCTCCGCAGGGCCGGGTCGTGCTGCCAGTCGCCGGCCAGGAAGCGCTTCACCCACGGCAGCACGGCCGCCGACAGGGCCTGGGTGGCGGTGCGCGGCACCGCGCCGGGCATGTTGGTGACCGCCATGTGCAGCTCGCCCTCGGCGCGGAACACGGGCGCGTCCCAGGTGGTGGGGCGGGAGGTCTCGATGCAGCCGCCCTGGTCGATGGCGATGTCCACCACCACCCGCCCCGGGGCCATGGCCGCCACCAGCTCGCGGCTGACCACGTGGGGGGCGTGGCGGCCCGGCACCAGCACCGCCCCCACCAGCAGGTCGGCCGCCGGCACCACCGCCGCCACCCGCTCCGGGCTGGCGGGCAGGAATTCCACCGTGGGCCACTCGCCGCGCAGCGCGGCCAGGCGCGCCTCGTCGATGTCCAGCACCTGCACGGCGGCGCCCAGGGCCACGGCCACCGCGCAGGCGGACATGCCCGCCGAGCCGGCCCCCAGGATGACCACCCGCCCCGGGTCGGCGTCGCTCACCCCGCCCAGCAGCAGCCCCACCCCGCCCTGCGGCTCGTGCAGCAGGGTGGCCCCCACCTGCACGGCCAGCTTGCCGGCGATGTGGCTCATGGGCGCCAGCACCGGCAGGCGGCCGTCCACGGCGAGCGTCTCGTAGGCGAAGGCGGTCAGGCCGATACGGCGCAGGCGCTCGGCCAGGGCGTGATCGGCGGCCAGGTGCAGGAAGCTGAACAGCACGTGGTGCGGGCGCAGCAGGTCCAGCTCCGGGCCCACCGGCTCCTTGACCTTGACGATCACCTCGCTGCCGCCATACAGGGCCGCCGCGTCGGGCACAATCTCCGCGCCGGCCCGGGCGTAGTCGGCGTCCGGGTAGCCGGCCCGCTCGCCGGCGCCGGCCTGCACGCGCACGGCATGGCCCAGGGCCGCCAGCTCGGCGCAGGCGGCCGGCACCAGTGCCACGCGGCCTTCGTGGGGCTTGATCTCCCTGGGGATGCCGATGCGCATGGACAGCGTTCTCCGTGGTGGTGATGCAACTTGCCCGCGGGGGCGGGCTTTCCGTAGTATGGCGCTCCATTTTCACCGACCGTCGATGTGATCGGAAAGGGCCCGCCGCGGGCGGCCCAGCATACCAGTCAGGAGACCGGCCCTCATGAGCGAAACCAAACACTGCAGACTGCTGATCCTGGGCTCCGGCCCGGCCGGCTACACGGCGGCCATCTACGCCGCGCGCGCCAACCTGAATCCGGTGCTCATCACCGGCCTGGAGATGGGCGGCCAGCTCACCACCACCACCGACGTGGACAACTGGCCGGGCGAGCCGGAGGGCGTGCAGGGCCCGGAGCTGATGGAGCGCATGAAGAAGCACGCCGAGCGCTTCGACACGGAGATCATCTTCGACCACATCCACACGGTGGACCTCAAGACGCGCCCCTTCCAGCTGCAGGGCGACAGCGGCCGCTACAGTTGCGACGCGCTCATCGTGGCCACCGGCGCCTCGGCCCGCTACCTGGGCCTGCCCTCCGAGGAGCAGTACAAGGGCAAGGGCGTGTCCGCCTGCGCCACCTGCGACGGCTTCTTCTACCGCGGCCAGACGGTGGCCGTCATCGGCGGCGGCAACACCGCCGTGGAGGAGGCCCTGTACCTGTCCAACATCGCCAGCAAGGTGATCCTGGTGCACCGCCGCGACGCCCTGCGCGCGGAGAAGATCCTGCAGAAGGAGCTGTTCAAGCGCGCCGAGGACGGCAAGGTGGACATCCTCTGGAACCACGTGCTGGACGAGGTGCTGGGCGACGGCAACGGCGTGACCGGCATGCGCGTGAAAAACGTCAAGACGGGCGAGACGCAGGACATCCCCCTGCAGGGCATCTTCATCGCCATCGGCCACCACCCCAACACGGCCATCTTCGAGGGCCAGCTCAAGATGAGCGGCGGCTACATCACCGTGCACGGCGGCTCCAACGGCAACGCCACCGCCACCAGCGTGCCGGGCGTGTTCGCCGCCGGCGACGTCATGGACCACGTCTACCGCCAGGCGGTCACCTCCGCCGGCACCGGCTGCATGGCCGCGCTGGACGCCGAGCGCTACCTGGACGCCCTCGAACTGGAGCAGTCCTGACCGGCGCGGGGCGTCCCCGCCCCGCCCTGCCCCACTCGCCAGACGGTCTCATGACAGGGCCGCGCGCCCTGTTATACCCTCACCGGCCATGATCCCCACCGTCCACCGCCCGGGCCCGTGACGCAGCTCGTCTGGCTCGACCCCAACGACCCGCACGCCGACTTCCCGCCGGTGGAGACCGCCCTGCGCGACCCGGACGGCCTGCTGGCGGCGGGCGGCGACCTGAGCCCGGCGCGCCTGCTGCGCGCCTACCGGCGCGGCATCTTCCCCTGGTACGAGGAGGGCCAGCCCATCCTGTGGTGGTCGCCCGACCCGCGCGCGGTGATCTTTCCCGAGCGTCTGCGCATCTCGCGCAGCCTGCGCAAGACGCTGCGCAACAAGCCCTACCGCGTCACCTTCGACACCGCCTTCGACGCCGTGGTGGCGGCCTGCGCCGAGCCGCGCCGGGGCGCCACCGGCACCTGGATCACGCAGGAGATGCGCGCGGCCTACGGCGCCCTGCACGCCCAGGGGCACGCCCATTCGGTGGAGGTGTGGGACGCCGAGGGGCGGCTGGTGGGCGGCCTGTACGGCATTCTGCTGCCGCGCGTGTTCTCCGGCGAGTCCATGTTCAGCCGCCGCAGCGACATGTCCAAGGTGGCCCTGGTGTACCTGGCGCAGTGGCTCATCGAGCGCGACGTGCCGCTCATCGACTGCCAGCTGCCCAACCCCCACCTGATGCGCCTCGGCGCGGAGACCATGCCGCGCGCCCGCTTCGTGCGCGACTACCTGGAGGCGGCATGAACACGGCGCCGGTGGACCTGGCGCGGCTGGCCGCCCTGCTGGGGCGGCGCTTCCGCATCGAGGGGCGCGAGGTGGAGGTGGTGGAGATCCTGTACGCCGACCAGGCGCTGGTGCTGCAGAGCTGCGACGGCGACACCGCCTTGCAGGAAAACCAGTTCGGCGAGACGCACCGGCGCACATCGGCCACCTTCACCGTGCCCCTGCTGAGCGAAGTGCAGCCGGACACGCTGCACCCGGTGGTGGCCGAGCTGCTGCGTCAGGCGGACGAAGGCTGATTCAGCGCGGCAGGCGGCGGCGGTAGCGCTCGACCTCCTCGCTGTCCAGGGCGCGCGCCTCCTCCTCCAGCATGACCGGAATGCCGTCGCGGATGGGATAGGCCAGGCGCGCGCTGCAGGAGATCAGCTCCTGCCGCTCGCGCTCATAGACGAGCGGGCCCTTGGTGACCGGGCACACCAGGATCTCGAGCAGTTTCTTGTCCACGCTGGATGGCCTTGATGCGGTTGAACAGTGCCTGGGAGAAGGCCGGCTCGGGGCGCGCCTTGACCGGCAGGTACCAGTAGCGGTGATCGGCAAAGATGCCGCATTTCACGGCGTCCTTCTCGGTCATGATGATCGGGGTTTCCCGGTCGAACTGCAAGTCTTCCACGCGGTAGCTGTAGTGGTCCGGGAAGGGGTGCGGCACCACCTCCAGGCCAGCCTGGCGCAGCTGCCAGAAGAAGCGGTCCGGATTGCCCACCCCCGCCACGGCGTGCACGCGCCGGCCGCGCAGGGCCGAGAGCAGCCGCCGCCGGCCCGGGTTGCGCAGGTGCACCAGCTCCTCGCCGGTCAGCTCCATGGCGTACTCGCCGGCGTCGGCCAGACTGCCGGTGACCACCCGAAAGTCCACCTCCGCCAGGCGCGCCAGCGGCTCGCGCAGGGGCCCGGCCGGCAGGCACAGCCCGTTGCCGAAGCGGCGCGCGCCGTCGATCATGGCGATCTCGATGTCCCGCCCCAGGCGGTAGTGCTGCAGGCCGTCGTCGGAGATGATCACGTCCACCGCATGGCGCGCCAGCAGGGCGCGGGCCGCCGCCACCCGGTCCGGACACACCCACACCGGGCAGCGCGTGCGGCGCGCCATGACCACCGCCTCGTCGCCCACCACCCGCGCGTCGCTGCTGCCGGTCACGTGCTGCGGCGCCGGGCCGGCGCGGCCGCCGTAGCCGCGGCTGACGATGCCCGGGCGCAGCCCCTGGGCGTGCAGGAACTCGGCCAGCCAGATGACCATGGGCGTCTTGCCCGTGCCGCCCACCGTGATGTTGCCCACCACCACCACCGGCACCGGCAGGCGCTCGGCGCGCCGCTGCAGCCGGCGGCGGCGCAGCCGCGCCACCGCGCAGTACAGCCCGGACAGCGGCCACAGGGCGAAGGCCACCGGGCCGTTGTACTGCCAGTGGCGTTCCAGGTCGGGACGGAGCGGGTGACGGGATCGCGTGCGGGCGCTCATGGGGAGCGGATTATGCCGGCGCCGGCGAGGGCTGTCGCGCTCAGCCGGACTGCGCGGCGCGCCCGAACTGGAGCTGGTAGAGGTTGGCGTAGCTGCCGCGCTTCGCCAGCAGCTCGCCGTGGCGGCCGGACTCCACGATGCGCCCGTCCTGCACCACCAGGATGCGGTCGGCCTTCTCGATGGTGGACAGGCGGTGGGCGATGACCAGGGTGGTGCGGTCGCGGGCCAGATTCTCCAGCGCCGCCTGCACCGCGCGCTCCGACTCGCTGTCCAGGGCGGCGGTGGCCTCGTCCAGGATGAGGATGGGCGCGTCGCGCAGCAGGGCGCGGGCGATGGCGATGCGCTGGCGCTGCCCGCCGGACAGCATGACCCCCTTCTCGCCCACCGGCGTGTCCAGGCCCTTGGGCAGCTTCTCGATGAACTCCCAGGCGTAGGCCGCCTTCGCGGCGGCGATGATGCGCTCCTCGCTGGCGTTGGCCAGCCGCCCGTAGGCGATGTTGTTGCGGATGGTGTCGTTGAACAGGGTCACCTGCTGGCCCACGTAGGCCACCTGGTCGCGCAGCGAGCGCAGCTTCCACTCGTGCACCGGGATGCCGTCCACCAGCACCTGCCCGGCGGACACGTCGTACAGGCGCGGCACCAGGTTGGCGATGGTGGACTTGCCGCCGCCGGAGCGTCCCACCAGGGCCACCGTCTCGCCCGGCGCAATGCGGAAGGAGACGTCCTTGAGCACATAGGGCTTGTCCACCGCGTAGCGGAAATACACGTTGCGGAACTCCACCTCCCCGCGCGCCCGCGCCACCTCGCGCGTGCCGGTGTCCACCTCGGCGGGCATGTCCAGGATCTCGAAGATGCTGGCGCCGGCGGCGATGCCGCGCTGGATGGTCGGGTTGACCTCGGTGAGGCGCTTGATGGGCGCCAGCAGCATGAGCATGGCGGTGAGGAAGGACATGAAGGTACCCACGGTGATGGTGTCGTGGAACTGCTGGCGGGTGGCGAACAGGATCATGCCCGCCAGGGCCAGGGCCACGAACAGCTGCACGATGGGCGTGGTGGCCGAGCGAGCCACGGCCATCTTCAGGTGCAGGCGGCGGTTGCGCTCGTTGGCGGCCTCGAAGTGGCGCCGCTCGTGCTCCTGGCCGCCGAAGATCTTCACCACGCGGATGCCGTCGATGGCCTCCTGGGTGCTCTTGGTCACCTCGCCCATGGAGCCCTGGATGTGGCGGCTGATCTGGCGGAAGCGGCGCGTCACCCACACCACGATGCCGGTCACCAGCGGGCCGATGACCAGAAAGCCGAGCGTCATCTGCCAGCTCAGGTAGAACATCCAGCCCAGCAGCCCGACGATGGTGAGCGTGTCGCGCACCAGGATGGTGATGCTCTTGGTGGCCGCCTCGGCCACCTGTTCCACGTCGTAGGTGATCTTGGAGATCAGCTCGCCGCTGGTGGCGCGGTCGAAGAAGTGCACCGGCATGGCCAGGTACTGGGAGAACATCTCCCCGCGCAGGCGCTTGATCACCGCCCGGCCGACGCGGGTCATGAGGTAGTTGGTGACGAAGGTGGCGATGCCGCGGGCCAGGAACACGCCCACCAGGGCGGCCGGCACCCAGCGCAGCGTGGCCGGGTCGCGCCGCACGAAGCTGCCG
>Ga0256832_1000922_pt1 | contig 19604 bp, 22 predicted proteins | sample 134614metaG_FD_190534 | JGI IMG/M metagenome (GOLD analysis project Ga0256832, IMG submission 190534) | Hydrothermal vent microbial communities from Lau Basin, Pacific Ocean - 134-614 | ecosystem: Environmental > Aquatic > Marine > Hydrothermal vents | place: Pacific Ocean: Lau Basin | collected...
TGTGGGCGAAGTAGGCCTCCGGCGACTGGGAGTGGTGGTGGCCGCCCTTGACGCCGCCGCCCGAGGGCATGCGCACCACCATCGGCGCCGAGAACTGCCCGCCGGAGCGGTAGTGCAGCTTGGCCGCCTGGCTTACCAGCTGGTCAAACCCGGGAAAGACGTAGTCGGCAAACTGGATCTCGGCCACCGGCCTGAGCCCGTGGGCCGCCATCCCCACCGCGGCGCCGATGATCGCCGCTTCCGCCAGCGGAGTGTCGATCACCCGGTCGGGGCCATACTTTTGGTAGAGCCCCTCGGTGGCCAAAAACACGCCGCCGCGCTTACCGACGTCCTCGCCGAGCACGACCACGCGCTCGTCGGCGGCCATCTCCTCATCCAGGGCGCGCTTTACTGCCTGCACGATGTTCAGGGTCGCCATCTTCGCCTCCCTAGAGCTCGGATAGCAGGATCTGGCGCTCCTCCTCGAGCAGCCAGTAGGGCGTGTGGTAGACGTCGTCGAACATCCACTCGGGGGGCACCGGCCCCGCCTTCTCGGCGGTCTCCTCGGCGGCCTTGAGCTCGGCGAGGATCTCTTCCCTTAAGGCCTCGCCCTCCTCCTTGGTCCAAAGGCCAGCCTTTTCCAAGAAGCGCTCAAAGCGCCCGATCGGGTCCTTCTGGCGCCAGAACTCGACCTCCTCGCGGCTACGGTAGACCTTGTCGTCGTCGGCCGAGGAGTGGGGGCCGTAGCGGTAGACGAGGAGCTCGACCAACGCTGGTCCCAGCCCCGCCCGGGCCCGCTCCACTGCCTCCTTCGTGACGTAGTAGCTGGCGAGCACGTCCATGCCGTCCACGTGGTAGCCGGGCATGCCGTAGGCGTGGGCCTTATCAGCGATGCGCGGGGAGCCGGACTGCTTTTCCAGGGGCACGCTGATCGCGTAGCGGTTGTTCTCGGCGGCGAAGACGATCGGCGCCCCCTGGGCCCCGGCGAAGTTCAAAGCGGCGTGCCAGTCGCCCTCGCTGGTGGCGCCGTCGCCGAAGGTGGTGAGGACCACCTGGCCGGTACCCTGGATCTTCATGCTGATCGCCGCGCCCACCGCCGGGGGCACGTGGGAGGCGATGGGGGAGGCCACGGTGTAGACGTTCAGCTCTTTGAGCCCGGGGTGCTCGGGCATCTGCCGGCCCTTGTTGGGGTCGAGCCGGGTGGCCATCATCTGGGCGTAGAGCTTTTCCAGCGGGTAGCCGAGGCTGAGCAAAAGGGTCTTATCGCGGTAGTAGGGGAACACCCAATCAAACCCCGGCTTGAGGGCCTTCGCCATCCCCGCCTGGGCGGCCTCGTGGCCCGAGGAAGGGGCGACGAAGCTGGTCTTGCCCTGACGCAGGATGATCTGGTAGCGCTCGTCCATCAGCCGGCCGGTGAGCATGTTGCGATAAAGGGTCTTGAGCTCCTCGGGGCTGAGGTCGAGCTCGAAGTCGCCGACCCAGTTGCCCTCCTCGTCAATCAGCTGGATCGGCTCCTCGGAAAAGGGTGCGAACCTCCAGGTGTCCTTGATCATGATCTCCCCTTTCTGCCCGGGGCGGGATCGCCGACCCCGGGCGGTTCCCGCGGGGGATCGCCCCGCTAGGAACGAAAAAGCCACGGCGCCCGGGCCGTGGCCAGGGTCGCGGCGCGCGTAATAATTCGCAGAGCTCCTTGCATGGCCGCCCCTTTACGGCAAGCATTATACATCCGGTAGGCTGGGATTCGATGAAAGTGGAGGTTTTCACGATCGGCCGGCCGCGGCTGGCCTACGCCCGGCTGGGCGTGGAAGAATATTTAAAGCGACTGCAAAAATATTCTAGCGTTGCCCTGCGCCCGCTGAAGCGACCGGAGGCAATGGAGGCTGAGCTCAAGGGCTATGCCGGGTTCAAGGTGGTGCTCGACGAGCGCGGCGAGGAGCCGACGACCCTGGAGCTCGCCCGTCGCTACCAGGGTTGGAAGGGGCAGCATAAGCGGGTTGGGTTTTTTATCGGCCCGGCCGAGGGACACGCCGAGGCGGCGCGGCGAGCGGCCGACTGGGTGATGGCCCTCTCCCGGCTCACGCTGCAGCACGAGCTCGCCCTCCTGGTGCTCATGGAGCAGCTCTACCGGGTCGAGACCCTGCTCGCCGGGCACCCCTACCACCGGGGCTAAGGGGTAAGCGGGTCTAGGCGGATAGGCCTTCCCCGGTATCGGTGGGCACTTGAACCCTGGTTTTCCGGGAGCCCCACGGCGCGGAAGGCGAGGCGGCTTGGGAGGCGGGCTTCGAGGAGCCATAGGCCTTCCCCTTTCTCCCAGCCATAGAAGGGGGTTGGAGGAAAGCGCTCGGTCGCGAGCCAGTAAAGCCTGGGCTTTAGGTCTGCCGGCACGTTGAGGTCCCCATGCGCCCTAAGGGCGGCTTTAGGGCCGGCCAGAGGCCGGACTTCGGGGAAGACGCGGAAGGAGGGGATTGCATCCCGAGCCCCGACCGCGACCGCCGGAACCCAGGCTTCGGCCACCTTTCGCCCCCAGCGGTAAAGGGGCACGAGGTAGTGGTCGCCCGAGCTCGCCTGGACAGTGCGCACCTGGTATTCGAGTGCCCAAGCCGCTAGGCCTTCTAGGCGGGCCCGGACCGCCTCTTCGTCAGAGGCCATGAGCGAGGCGAGCCGGCGGGGCCTGCCGGGCCATAGCCCGGCCCGCCTGGGAAGCCGGCTCCAAAGCATGCGGAGGGCGCCCCCCGGCGAGAGGGGAAAGAGCTCAAGGTCCTTCGCTTTGGCTTGCATCCTTCGGCCTTCATCCTACCCAGGTGCCGGGGTGGCCTGGGTTCGTGCACGCCTTTACCGAGCACCCCGCTTCCTTGGAAGACGCCTGGGTGGTCGTGCTGCCGGCGCCCTACGACCTCTCGCTTTCCTGGCTCCCCGGGGCGCGGATGGGGCCGGAGGCGATCCTGAAGGCGAGCGAGGAGCTCAAGCTCTTCGACCTCGAGCTCGGCTTTGCCCCCGCGGACGCCGGGATCTACACCGCACCCCCCCGGTTCCCATCGTCGCCGGCGACGCCGAACGCTCCCACGAGGAGATCGAGCGCGCGGCGGGGGCGCACCTCGAGGCCGGCCGGTTCCTCGTCGCGCTCGGCGGTGATCACTCGATCACCCTGCCCCTGGTCCGGTCCCACCGTGTGCTACTGCGACTTCGGGGTTATCCAGCTCGACGCCCATGACGACCTCTACGGTAGCTGGCAGGGCTCAGCGAACTCTCACGCCTAGCCTCGGGCGTTTTGATGGGGGCGTAGGCGGCGGTGGGTTTTGGCCGGGTGGACCTCGCCCGCGCCGCCGCCCTCGACCTCCGCTACTACGACCCCAAGCGGCACGAAACGCTCTTTCAGCTGCCGCGGTATGTGCGGAGCTTGCTTGGATTTAAAGCTCCCAAGTGAAGTGATCCCTTTTTCCGGTGTAAAGGTCCCGCTCCCATTGGTGAATGAGGATTTGAGATTGGGCTGTACCTAGGCACCAGATACTGTCCCAACTGCAGAATTGGTGGTACATCTGGCTTCCTACCACGTTAAAGTCAAACCTAGTGCCGTCAGCTACTCCATCGAATCTATGCAGGTAAATAATCCCATAGTAATCGGCAAGGGGGGCAATTGTACTTGCGTTGAATGACCCGAATCCGAAACCCATGTAGTCGGGATCAGAAACACCCGCAGTGGGGCAGTCGTCGTGCCCATCTGGGAGCGTGGTGTATGATGTGCAGTATTCGTGAACGGAAGTGTTATAGACGTTGAAGTCGTGTTCGTAAATTGGCTCGCCTGTAAAGTCCGGGTCGTCGTAAACCGGATCTGTCCAGCTGATGTAGAACTCCGCATAGTCTACACTTGCCGAGTTTTTACCAAAGTAAAAGTCGCCCATGTCCGGGTAGAACCTAGGTGAGGAAGTGTTTCCATCGTCCTCGCATGCGGTCAACATTCCAGTTGATGACATGACAAGCGTGATGATCTTTACTGCTCCACCTAGTCTCATGGGTTCCACCCCATTCACCGAAAAAGCTTGATCCTGCAGTTTTCCTCTAAGATCTGAGTGGTTTTGTTAAAGAGCACGTAGGGGTTGGTAAGGTCGCCAGCCCGCGTCCGAAAGACGATGTTTTTTACCGTGTCGGGTTTAGGCGGATGAAATGCCGCGATGCCGCCATTGGCCGGGAAACGCGCTACGCCTTCGATCCGGCCGCCCAGTTGGTGGGCGATGCGGTGGGGTTTGGCACGTATGGCCACCGCGTACAGGGTGGGCTTGCTTCCTTCGATGACGCCTAGGGCGTACTTTCGGGTGTTTTCGCTGGCGATGATACTCCTTGCCAAGTTTTGCAAACGTTGGTCGCGTGTGAATCTTTGTAACGCTTGGGCGCGTGTATAGGATTGCAGTCCGTATTTTTCCGCAAGACGAGCGGCTATCTCGCAGTCGTGACGGGGCTTCACGTAAGCAAGGTGCTTGGCAACCCGTAGCACTTCGGCGAGGACCGTGTCTATGGAAACCGCGCTTTGGCTTCGGAACGCGCCGACCCCTTCGCCGATAACGAAGAGGCCCGCGTGGAAGGTTTTGCCGAAGGAGGAGAGCTTGCTACGTGCCTCTTCCAGGGTAAGCGGCTCGTGAAAGGCCAACCCTAAGGTCAGCGTTTTGTTGGGCCATGAGGAGAGGTTGGTAGGGCTTTCTAGTGGTGTTACTGATTTTTCAGGTATAGCAGGTGCGTTGGTCTGCTTGCAGCCCACAAGCAAGGTAAAACCAAGTAAAGTACTAAAGACGAGGAGGGCCCTGACTTTCTTGATATTCCTCCAAATCTTGGTCTCCAAGATACCATATTTCGTGGAAAAAGTCAAGTTGGTGTAGCCGGTCAACGCATCCGAGACTCTCTGGGGGACCGTCTTCTTTTGCGGCGTAGCCAGGGACTCCAAGGGAGCGAGGCCGCCCAGGGTTCGGTGGGGCCACCTTCGGTTGTGGCAGTTCGGGTAAGCATCGAGCGCCGCTTGAAGCGTTGGGAGCCTGGAAGGCAGGGGTGGAATGTAGAACTCGTCCCTGTAGGTCCGTAGCAGCCGCAACAAAAAAGCCCCGGCCCGCGGCCGGGGACTTTTACGGCGCCCGTCGTTAGAAGTCCATCTCCGGCGCGCCGGGGGCGGCGGGGACCGCCTCCTTCTTCTCCGGCTTCTCGGCCACGACGGCCTCGGTGGTGAGGACCAGGGAGCCGATCGAGGAGGCGTTCTGGAGGGCGCTGCGGCTGACCTTGGCGGGGTCAATGATCCCGGCCTCGATCATGTCCACGTACTCGCCGGTGGCGGCGTTGAAGCCGAAGCGCTCGTTCTTCTTCTCCTCAAGCACCCGGTTCACCACCACCGAGCCCTCAAAGCCAGCGTTCTCGGCGATCTGCCGGGCGGGCTCCTCCAGGGCACGGCGGACGATCTTGGCGCCGGTGGCCTCGTCGCCCTCCAGGCCCTCGATCACCTTGTCCACCACCGGGATGGCGCGCAGGAAGGTGGTGCCGCCGCCGGGCACGACGCCCTCCTCGACCGCCGCCCGGGTGGCGTTCAGGGCGTCCTCGAAGCGGTGCTTCTTCTCCTTGAGCTCGGTCTCGGTGGCGGCGCCCACGCGGATCACGGCGACGCCCCCGGCGAGCTTGGCGAGCCGCTCCTGGAGCTTTTCCTTGGCGTACTCTGAATCGGTGGTCTCGAGCTCCTTCTTGATCTGGGCGATGCGGGCCTCGATCTCCTCCTTCTTGCCCTTACCGCCGACGATGGTGGTCTCGTCCTTGGTGATCTTGACCCGCTCGGCCTGGCCCAGCATGGAGAGGGTGACGTTCTCGAGCTTGATGCCGAGCTCCTCGCTGATCACCTGGCCGCCGGTGACCGCGGCGATGTCCTTCAGCATCTCCTTACGCCGGTCGCCGAAGCCGGGCGCCTTCACCGCGGCCACGTTCAGGGTGCCGCGCAGCTTGTTCACCACCAGGGTGGCGAGCGCCTCACCCTCGACGTCCTCGGCGATGATCAGGAGGGGTCGGCCGGTCTGGGCCACCTGCTCGAGCACGGGCAGGAGCTCGCGGACGTTGGAGATCTTCTTCTCGACGATCAGGATGTAGGGGTTCTCGAGCACCGCCTCCATGCTCTCGGGGTTGGTGACGAAGTAGGGGGAGATGTAGCCCCGATCGAACTGGTAGCCCTCGACGAACTCGAGCTCGGTCTCGAGCCCCTTGGACTCCTCGACGGTGATGATCCCCTCCTTGCCGACCTTCTCCATGGCGTCGGCGATCAGCCTGCCGATCTCGGGATCGTTGGCGGAGATGGTGGCGACCTCCTCGATGGCCTTGCGGTCCTCGACCGGGATCGCCATCTCGCGGATCTTGTCCACCGCAGCGTCCACGGCCTTCTCGATGCCGCGCTTCAGGGCCAGGGGGTTGGCGCCCGCGGCGACGTTCTTCAGGCCCTCGCGGACGATCGCCTGGCCGAGCACGGTGGCGGTGGTGGTGCCGTCACCGGCGATGTCGTTGGTCTTGCTGGCGACCTCCTTCAGAAGCTGAGCGCCGATGTTCTCCAGGTGGTCCTCCAGCTCGACCTCCTTGGCCACGGTGACGCCGTCCTTGGTGATGGTCGGGGAGCCGAACTTCTTCTCCAGCACCACGTTGCGGCCGCGGGGGCCAAGGGTAACCTTTACCGCGTTGGCCACGGCGTTCACGCCGCGCTCGAGGGCCCGACGGGCCTGTTCGTCAAAAACCAGGATCTTCGCCATAACGCCTCACCTCCCTCGCTTACTTCTCCAGAACGGCCAAGAGATCGCGCTCGGAGAGCACGATGTACTCCTCGCCCGCAAGCTCGATCTCGGTGCCGCCATACTTGGCGAAGACGACGATGTCGCCGACCTTCACCTCCAGGGGCACGCGCTCGCCGTTCTCCAGCAGCTTGCCGGAGCCGACGGCCACGACCTCACCCTTTTGCGGCTTCTCCTTGGCGGTGTCGGGGAGCACGATCCCGCTCGGGAGCTGCTCCTCCTCCTCGACGGGCTTGACCACGACGCGGTCGCCCAGGGGCTTGATCTTGACCTTGACCTCGGTTGCCATATCCTCCACCTCCCTTTGACACTCTCTCGGTAAGAGTGTCAAAACCTACGGCCCCATTATCGCAAGGGGGGCGAAACTTGTCAACGCCCCCCTCAGGTCTTTGACTTTTTTGTAATCAAGTGCGGCGCTGGCGGCGGGCTTCGTAGAGCAGCAGCGCCGCGGTGACGGCGGCGTTGAGGCTGTCGGCGCGGCCCGCCATGGGGATTTTGACCCTGGCGTCGGCGGCCGCCAGCCAGGCAGGGGAGAGGCCGGTGGCCTCGGGGCCGATCAAGAACGCGGTGGGCGCGCGGTAGTCGAGGTCCCAGTAGGTGGCCTCGGCTCGAGGGGTGGCGGCGACGCGCTGGGCGCCTCTTTCCTCTAAAAAGGCCAGGGTGTCTTCCCGGCTAAGCTCCAGGAAGGGCACGGTGAAGACGGTGCCGGTGCTGGCGCGGATGACGTTGGGGTTATAGGGGTCGAGCCCGGCGTCGGCGATGATCACGCCGGCACCGGTGGCGTCGGCCGATCGGAAGATCGCCCCCAGGTTGCCGGGCTTTTCCAGGCCGACGGCGACGAGGTAGAGGTCTTTTTTAAAAAGGGCGTCCCGCTCGCTTGGGCGGGGCTTTGCCTCAAGGAGGAGCCCGCCCGGGTGCTCGCGGTAGGCGATCTTTTCCATCACCTCAGGGGTGACCTCGAACCGGGGGAGGTCGGGGTGGGCCTCGATGAGGGCTGCTTCCTCGGGTTTTAGGGCCTCGGGCACGAGCCAGAAGGCCACCGGCTCGGCGCCTTTAAGGGCGCGGACGATCTCCCGCGCCCCCTCGACGAGAAAGCGCCCCGCGTCCTTCCGGCCCCGCTTGGTCTTGAGCCGGGCGAGGGCCTTGACGCGGGGGTTTTGCCGCGAGGTGATCTTCATCTAGGGCTTGAGGAGATCAAGCACCGGCTTTAGCGCCAGGTTTTCCCGGGCGTAGTCGTAGGGGGTCTTGCCATAGGCATCGGTGGCCTTCTTGTCGGCCCCCTTTTCGAGCAGGAGCTTGACGACCTCGGGGTTTTTCTGGTTCATGGAGGCGGTGTGCAGGGGGGTGCGGCCCTCGAGGTCCTGGGCCTTGAGGTCGGCCCCCTTCTCGATGAGCACGGCGCTCACCGCCGGGTTCTCGTTGAAGGCGGCGGCGTAGTGGAGGGGGGTGAACTTGAGGAGGTCGGGCTGGTTGACGTCGGCGCCGAGCTCGATCAGGGTCGCGACCACTTTGGGGTCGGGGCTGAGGGCGGCGGCGTAGTGCAGGGCGGCGCGGCCAAAGCGGTCGGTGCGCTTGACCAGCTCGGGAACGGCCACCTTCTCGCCCTGGGCGAGGTCCTTATAGAGCGTTTCGACGTCCTTTGGGGTGGCCTTCTTCCAGAAGATGGGGTCGAAGGGGTTGGCGAGCGGGGCCTCGGCCAGGGCGAGGCCGAGCAGCAGGGTCAAAAAAAGCGCCAGGCGTTTCATGGCGCCCATCTTACGCGGCCTAGATGAGAAGCGGCCGGGAGGCTGGATTACGATGGGACTATGCCGAGATCGCTCGACGTTCTGGCCATGGTGCTCGCCGGGGGGCGGGGGACCAGGCTTTTTCCCCTGACCGCCAAGCGGGCCAAGCCGGCGGTGCCCTTCGGGGCCAAGTACCGCATCATTGATTTTGTCCTCAACAACCTGGTGAACTCCGGGGTCTACTCGATCTACGTGCTCATCCAGTACAAGGCCCAGTCGCTCACCGAGCACATCCAGCGCTACTGGCGGCTGGGTTCCTTTCTCGACGATCACTTCATTGTGCTGGTGCCGGCGCAGATGTACCTGTATGAAGAGCTCGGCCCGGTCTGGTACCGGGGCACCGCCGACGCCATCTACCAGAACCTCCATCTTATTGATAACCACCGGCCGCGGGACGTCTTCATCTTTGGCGGCGACCATATCTACAAGATGGACGTGCGGCAGATGCTCGACCTGCACCGGGCCAAGGACGCCGACCTCACCATCGCCGCCTTTCCCGTGCCCGTGGAGGAGGCGAGCCGCTTTGGGGTCTTGGAGGTGGACGCCGGGGGCCGGGTGGTGGGGTTCGAGGAAAAGCCCAAAAACCCGAAACCCCTCCCCAATAACCCCGACCTCGCCCTGGTCTCGATGGGGAACTACGTCTTCAAGCGCGCCATCCTCGATACGCTCGTGCGCCAGGACGCCGAGGAGGAGAACTCCTCCCACGACTTTGGCAAGGACGTGATCCCAATGGCGCTCAAGGACGGCTACCGGGTCTTTGCCTACGACTTCACCGAAAACCGCATCCCCGGCGAGGGCAAGAATACCTACTGGAAGGACGTGGGGACGCTGGACGCCTACTTCGAGGCCAGCATGGACCTGGTCGCCGAGCGCCCCACCTTTGACCTCTTTAACCCCGAGTGGCCGCTCAGGACCGCGAACCTCTTCTCCCCGCCGGCCAAGTTCGTGCGCGAGGAGGAGGGTCGCGTCGGCCAGGCGATCAACTCGCTGATCGCCGGGGGTGTGGTGGTCTCGGGGGGGACGGTGCGCCAGTCGGTGCTGTTCCGCCGGGTGCGGGTGAACTCCTGGAGCCGGGTGGAACAAAGCGTTCTCTTTGACGACGTGGTCGTGGGGCGGCACGCCCGCATCCAAAACGCGGTGGTTGACAAGGAGGTGGTGGTGCCCGAGGGCACCGAGATCGGCTACGACCTGGAGCAGGACCGGGCCCGGGGCTTCACCATCACCAAGAACGGCGTGGTGGTGGTGCCGAAGGGCTACGTCTTCGAGGAATGAGGCCGGCCGCCGTCTTCGCCTACGGCACCCTGAAGGCGGGGGAGCGCTACGCCCACGTGGCCGAGGGGGCGGGCCTTACTCACCGGGTCCCGGCCCGGGCTGAGGGCCTCGTCCTCTACCAGCTGCCCCAGGGCTACCCGGCGGCGGTGCCGGGGGCGGGGCGGGTGTTGGGCGAGCTCTTATACTTTGCTGATCTCGAGCGGGCCCTCAAGGTGCTCGACGCCTTTGAGGAGCCCCCCTACCGGCGGGTGCCCCTTCGGGTCGAAGCCGAGACGGGGCCGGTCTGGGCCTGGGTCTACGTGTATCCGAACGCCGAGGCGGCCCTTGGCCAGGGAGGGCGGCGGCTCGATGCCGAGGTCTGGTCGGGCGCTCTTTGAAAAAAGCAAAAAGCGCCGGCGGGCCCGGGAGTGGGTTTCCGACGCCCTGCTCCGGCCCCTGGCCCACCGGTTGGTGCTGGGGCTATACAGGACGCCCGTTCAGCCCGAGCACCTGGTGCTCTTCCAGGGGCTTTTAGGCCTCGTCGCCGCCGGGCTGATCGCCGGCGGGATGGGGGCTTGGGCGGCACCCCTTCTACCTATCAAGGCGCTCCTCGACAACGCCGACGGCCAGCTGGCCCGGGCCCGAGACCAGGCCAGCCAGCTCGGCCGCTACCTTGACACCGAGGTGGACTTCCTCGTCAACCTGGCGCTCTTTTGGGCCCTCGGCCGGGCCACCGGGGCCTGGGCGCTCGCCGCGGGGGCCTTTATCCTGCTCACCCTCCTCCTTTCCGCTGATTACGCCTTAAATAGCGAGAAAACGCTGCCCCCCTGCCGGGGAAGGGAGCCCTGGGCGGGGTGGCTCGCGGCCGGGTACGCTCTTATCTTTGGTCCTCAGGACCGCCTTTTTGAAACCGTCTTTCGCCGCTGGCCGCCGCCCGGGTGGCTTGGGCCGGTGCTCGCCAACCTCGGGCTTTCCACCCAGCACGCGCTTTTGGCCCTCTTCCTGCTCTTCGGCTCGCCCCTTGGCTACCTGGTTGTCGTCGTGTTGACCTTTTTGCTCGTGTTGTTCGGGTATCTTCTTGGGGTATGGCGTACCCCATCCCCACCGTCGCCGCCCTCGCCGTCGGGCCCTCGGGGCGGGTCCTGATCGTGAGGACCGCCAAGTGGCGGGGGCTTTGGGGGGTGCCGGGGGGCAAGATCGAGTACGGCGAGGCGATGGAGGCGGCGCTTTTGCGGGAGTTTCGGGAGGAGGTGGGGCTCGCGCTTTTTGAACCCCGCTTTGCCCTGCTCCAGGAGATGATCGAGGACCCCGCCTTTTATAAGCCCGCCCACTTCATCCTGATCAACTACTTCGCCCGTACGAAAGAAGAGACGGTCAGGCCCAACGAGGAGATCTTGGAGTGGGCCTGGGTGACGCCAGAGGCGGCTCTTGACTACCCGCTGAACGTCTACACCGAGCGGCTGGTCGAGGCCTACCGGGAGGTGCGGCCCTATGGCTAGGCGGGCGCTCGTGACCGGGGCCGCGCGGGGCATCGGCCGGGCGATCGCGCTCCATCTTGCCGGGATGGGCCTTGACGTTGCCGTCCACTACCGGAAAAGCCGCATAGATGCCGAGGCCACCGCCCGCGAGGTGGAAAGGCGGGGGCGGCGGGCCTTGCTGGTGGCGGGGGACGTCACTGACCCCGAGCAGGCGGCGGCGATCGTCGAGGCTACGGCCAAAGGGCTCGGGGGGCTGGAGGTGCTCGTGCACAACGTCGGCGACTACCTCTATAAGCCCTTAGAAAAGGTGAGCCCCGAGGAGTGGCAGGTGATCTTGGACTCCAACCTGAACTCGGCCTTTTACCTGTTGCGGGCCGCCTGGCCCCATCTCGAGGCCGCCGGGGTGCTGGGGCGGGTAGTGTTCTTGGGCTACGCCGGCGCCGGGCAGCTGGCGGCAAAGCCGCAGATCACCCCCTACTTCATCGCCAAGACCGGGGTGGCGCTGCTCGCCAAGGCGGCGGCGAAAAGGCTCGCGCCAAAGGGGGCGACGGTAAACGTGGTGGCCCCCGGCGTGGCCGAGAACTCGGTGTCAAAACCTCTAAAGGAGATCCCCATGGGCCGGCTGGCGTCGCTGGAGGAGGTGGCGCGGGCGGTGGGGTTTTTCGTGGACGAAAAAAGCGGCTACCTCACCGGGCAGGTGCTCGAGGTCGCCGGCGGCTGGAACCTGTAAGGAGGCAAACATGCTCAAGCGCAAGAAAAAGAAGACGGTGGAGCTCGAGGACACCGGGCTCGTCTTCGAGACCGAGCTCGACCTGAAAAAGATGGAGCCGCTGGTCGAGAACTGGCTTCGGATCATTGGCGAGGATCCCGGGCGGGAAGGGTTGCTCGAAACGCCGGGCCGGGTGGCGCGGGCCTGGGCCTTTTTGACCCGGGGCTACCGCCAGACCCTGGACGAGGTCATCAACGACGCGCTTTTTGAGGCTGAAGGCTCGGAGATGGTGGTGGTCAAGGGAATCGAGTTCTACTCGATGTGCGAGCACCACCTTCTGCCCTTCTTTGGCCAGGTACACATCGGCTACATCCCGGATGGCAAGGTGCTCGGGCTTTCCAAATTTGCCCGCATCGTGGACATGTACGCCCGGCGGCTGCAGATCCAGGAGAGGCTCGCCACTCAGATCGCCGACGCCATCGAGGAGGTTTTGGCGCCCCAGGGCGTTGGCGTGGTGGTCGAGGGCGTGCACCTTTGCATGATGATGCGGGGTGTGGAAAAGCAGCACTCGGCCGCGGTGACCAGCGCCATGCGGGGCGTCTTCAAAGACGATGCCCGGACTCGGGAAGAGTTCTTGAGCTTGGTTGGGCGGCCCAGCTGAGCGGGGCGACCTGTTTTCCGGGCCGGGCGGCGAATACGCGGACGTCGATCCGGAACACCGCTGCCTCGGCGCGGGTGCGGAAAAAGAGTGGCGTGTCCTCGGGCAGGTAAAGCCAGAACGCGCCGAGCGTTTGCACCACGGGGTTTGGCTTTTTCGTGGGGGCGAAAACGAGCGCAGCCTCCCCGGTCTCCACCGCCAGGGGCAACGCGTCGCCAAAGACGCCGACGCCGAGCGGGTTTTCCACCCGGTGCTCGACCCTGACCTGCCAGAGGGTGGGCTCGTCCTGGGGCTCGAAGGCGAACCCGGCGGGGACGTCGGCGTGGTCGCGGAGCAGGTAGAGGCTATGGCCGCTTTGCTCGGCGCCGGGGCCGAAGGGCCGGGGCTCGGGCAGGAGGCGCTCGCGGCCAGGGGCGTGCTCGGGCGTGGCTTTTGGGGCCGGTTTTTCGGGCCGGCCGCGGAGCTCGTCCAGGAGGGCCCGAGCCCAGGGGGCGAGCTCCATTTCCGGCCAGTGCGGCACCTGCCCCCGCTTGAGGTCGTGGTAGGCGGCGCCGAGCGGTTGGATCTCGGCGAGGCGGGTGGCGAGCTCTCTATGCCTTCTAAGCCGCAGGCTCTCGTCGGCGGCGGCGACCAGGGCCCGGCGCGCCACCGGGTCGCGAAAGCGCCAGCCGCGGCGGGTGTGCTTCAGCCAGCGGCGGGTCAAAAGGGACTCGATCTCCTCGCCCAGCCAGTCCTCGATCGCCGCCTCGGGCACCGGCCCCGGATGCAGGGCCAGGATCTCCAGCGCCCGCCGGGCGGTCTGGGGCAGGTGGCGGGCCTCGAGGGCGTACTGGGTGCGCAGCTTGATGGGGTGGGGAAGCCCGGCGCGCAGGGCCTCCTCCACGTGGGCCCCGCGCCCGGCGCTGGCGAGCCAGAGCCGGGCGGCGGCGTCGAAGCCGAGCCGGGTCTCGAGCTCAGCGAAGGGCACCGGGGGAATGGCCTGATAGCGGGTGTGCTCGGGGGGGAAGGCGGCCCTGAGGCGTAAAAGCGTAGAGGGGTCCTCGCCAAACGCTGAACGCACGAAGACAAAAAGTCCTTTTTGACGGGTGAAGGCTGGGACCTGCCCGTTTTCCAGCAGCTGCAGCCTGCCCTGGCAGCGCGCGCGCAGCCGTTCTAAGTGGCCCTCAACGTCGTCGCCCGGGAAGGCTTCGAGGATTAAGAGCCCCCTTTCAAAGGCGGACTCGGCGGGGGTTCCCGGCTGGCGCAGGTCGGCCAGCCAGGCGTCCCAATGGGAGCTTAGGTAATCGAGATTTTCGAGGATGAGCTCGCCGGATTTCTTTACCGCGATGGGCTCGGGGAGGGCGATCGTAGCCGAGGCGCGGGCCCAATCGCCAAGGCTGAGCACCCGCCGCAAGGCCGAGAGTTCCACGCGCAGGTTCTGCAACCCGCTATTCGGCCGCCAGAGGAGCGCCGCGAGCTGGGCTCGGGTTTTCGGTCCTTCCAGGGCCAGGTAGGCGAGTAGGGCGAGGCTCTTTCGCCGGAGCGGCAGCTCTTCCCGGCCGCGCATCAGGCGCGCCCGTCTTCCTAGCTCCAACTGGAGTGCTTCCACGCGTCCCTCCTCTCCGGGGGCGCAAAGGCCGGGCGTGAAGCCGGCGTAAAAACGTGCGTGAACTTAACTCCTTTCTCACCCCATGCTACCGGTTTTTCGCTTTTGGCGCATGAGGACGCAGCAAAGGGCGTGAAACCAGAGTTTATGCCCGAGAGCCTAGAGTGCTTCTCGGAAAGGAGGTGAACCGATGACGAGAGAACGCACCTGGGTCGTACTGGCCCTTTTTGCCCTCGCTTTGCTGGCCCTCGCGGCCCGGGTGCAGACCGAGGTCAGCGCCCGCATCGAGGTGCATATCCCCGAGCGCTCCGCCACGCTCTACCTGACCCGGGCGGGGGCATCTGAGGCCCACCTGCCCGGCGCCATGCTCGCGAGCCGTTCGGGCGGCGCGCCCGCCTACTGCGACGACCCTGCCACCGCCAGCCTCTGCCTCGGGGACCGGGACGCCGCCATCTACTTTGACCTGCGCTGCGCAACCTTGGGCGAGCTCCCGGCCCACTGCGCTTCGCGCTACCCCGAGCTCGGCGGCCGTCTCCTCGATGACGCAGGCCGGCCCTATCCACCGCTGAAGCTGGACGCCAGCGGCCGGGTGATCCCGGGTTCCAAACGTTTCCCCCAGTTCTTCACCCACCCGGCTATGCAGCTTTTCGTCTTCACTCAGGCGGCTAGCTGGCAGCTCTCGGTGCGGCTGGAAGCGCCCCTTTTGGACCCGGTGACCAGCAAAACGCTGGATGGGGCCCACCTCGCGGTCCGCGCCGGGGCGATCGGCGAAGCGTCCACCCCGTCGTGGAAGTGCCTGGGGTACGCGCCCGACTGGCCCCTGGACACCGTTTGTCCTGCGCCGGCCGCGGCCGATGGCGTGCTTTTAGAGCGGGTGGAAGGGTACCCCGGGGGCTGGCAAGCCTTTGCGCTGGGCGTCAGGCTACGGCTCGATGGCTCGGAGGTGCCCGGGAACTACGAGGGAACGCTGACCTACGTCTACACAGAGCTTTAGGAGAAGAATCGGCCCACGACTTTAAGCCCATTTAAGAAGTGCATTGGAAAGGAACTGCAGCATGAAAAAGCTCATTACCCTAGCATTGCTCGCGGCCATGGGGCTCGCCCTGGCCCAGACCCCGGCTGGCGGAGAGGACTGGACGGTCGGCGACGACCAGGGGGTCAGCGTCTCCGAACAGATCACCGTCACCATCCCGGTTCGCTACGCCCTGCACCTCACCGAGGACAGCTGGATGATCGACCTCGCCGCCGATCCCTTCCCCGCGGCCCAGAACGACTGGTCGGTGAACAGCGACCGCATGCCCGAAGAGGCCTGCTACCTGGTGCCGAAGGCGATCAAGAACGTTGATCAGCTGCGCGCTTACCTCGCCAAGGGCGGCGTCTTGAAGCCGGCCTATAACTACCCCGCGATCCACGACTACAACGACGACGGCCGGATTTCCAACGACGAGAAGGGCACGGTGCTCTGCCTCAACAAGAAGATCCTTCAGAAGTTCTCCAACAACCCCGACGGCTGGCAGCTTAGCGTCGAGGTGACGAGCAGCGACACCGAGGGCTTTGGCGTCTTCGGCCTAGGCGATAAGGTCATGCCGAACGGCCCTGCCGACGGCTTCACCACCACCACGCTGCCCTACGGCCCCGACGTCGTGGCCCAGGGACAGGGCACCACCGGTGGCTGGTTGGATGACCTCATCGTCGAGGGCTTCTGGTTCGACGGCACCGAGGCCGCGGGCGACTACGACATCACCGTGACCTTCACCCTCTCGAGCCTCTAAAGGAGACGATATTCATGAAACGCATTCTCATTGCATTGGCGCTCTTAGGCCTGGGCCTGGCCTTCGCCGAGACCCCAGCGAGCGGGGTGGGCGAGGTCTGGACCTCGGGGGACGGTCCCCAGAGCGTGAACGAAAACATTCGCCTCTCGATTCCCATTCGCGTCGCCCTGCACATCACCGAGACCGCCTGGGACCTCGACCTGGATCAGGTGCCCCCCGCCGACCAGCTGGGCGAGGGCTGCTACCTAATTCCCAAGAACTTCGGCGACTATAACGACGACGGCACCGTCGACGCCAAGGACGCCTTCGACGCCTACATGGACGGGAAGCTCCGCCCCGCCCACAACTACCCGGCGATCTACGACTATGACGGCGACGGCAAGATCGCGGACGACGAGAAGGGCACGCTCTTTTGCGTGAACAAGAAGATCGTCCAAAAGTTCTGCAACAACTGGGCCACGGGTACCGGTAAGGGCTGTGAGTTCGACCTCAAGGTCAACATCACCAGCCCCTACCCCTGGGACCCCGAGACCCATAGCTTCGGGCGCATGTTCTTCTACGACGAGGCTGAGCTCCCCGAGGACGGCACCGTCGAGAACTACGTGCCCTTTGTGGAACTGACCGCGGGCAGCAACCTTGAGGGCCAGGCCATCGAGATCATCCGCATGCGCGGCGCCCGCTTCCCCGGCTGGCTGGACGACTACATCACCGAGGGCTTCTGGTTCGACGGCACCGAGCTGCCGGGCGAATACGTCTTCACCGTCACCTTCCGGATCGACCCCATCTGAGTTCCACCCCGGGCCCGGTTCGCCGGGCCCACCCCTTTATGAAGCGGTTTTTTATCGCATTGATTGGAGGCAGGAAGATGAACCTACACCAAAATCTCCGGTTGCTCGCATTTTTGAGCGCCCTCTTCTTGGGAGCGGCGCTGGCCCAGACCGGGGTCGGCGTGAGCCCCCCGCGGGTCGAGATCGAGGCCCAGCCCGGGGACGTGATCCAGCGCGCGGTGGCCGTGGACCACCCCGGGGACCGGGGCGTGCTCGAGGTCACCGCCGGCTTCAACGACTTCTTGCTCGGCCCCGAGGGGAACGCGCTCTATCTGCCGCCGGGGGCGCATGAGCGCTCGCTGCTCTCGTGGATGAGCGTCGGCCCTTTTAAGTTTGACCTGGCGCCCAAGGAGGTGCGCGAGGTGGCCTACACCATCCGCGTGCCCGCCGACGCCAAGCCCGGCAGCTACTGGGGCATCGTTTTCTTTGACTCCGGCCCCAAGGGGCAGAACCCGGCCCAGGGCGGGGTTGGGGTGCGCTTTCGGGTACGGGTTGGGCACGTCATCTACGTGCACGTGGGCAAGCTCGCGCGGGGGGGCGAGATCCTCGGCTTTGGCTATCAGCCCGCCGTGGGCAAGCAGGGGGCGCAGCTCAGGGTGAACTTTCAAAACACCGGCAACGCCGCCATCCGCCTGAACGGCCGGGTCGAGGTGCGTGACGACGAGGGCCAGCTGGTTTCCGTCGGCCGGGTAGAGGACGTGGCCAGCCTGCCCGGGCTCACCCACGAGGTGGCGGCGGCGCTCCCCGGGGATCTGCCCCCCGGGCGCTACGTGGTGCTGGCGGTGCTCGACTACGGCCAGAAGGACCTGATCGCCGGCGAGGGACGGGTGACGGTGCCGTGAGGCGCCTTTTACCCCTTCTTACGCTCCTCGGCCTGGCGCTGGCCCAGGTGCCGGTGGGGGTGGACCTGCCCGCGGGCAGCGCCCTCACCCTGAGCGCTGATCGGATCGTCTTTGACGTCGCGAGGCGCGGCTACCCTCCACCGGCCTTTCCCGCCTACTATGCTCCCACCGAACCCGAGGGCACGCTCGTCTTGCGTCTTTTTTCCAACATCGAGGGGGGCTGGTTTTTGAGCGCCTCGCTGGACGCGCTCAGCGGCGAGGCCGGGATGTTGCCGCCGGAGCAGATCGAGATCCGGCTGGACGGCGCCAGCTGGATCCCGCTGGGGCCGGAGGTGCTCTTGCTCTCCGGCGAGGGCATGAGCCGGGGCTATGACCGCCACGCCGTCGAGCTCAGGCTAAAGCTCACCGGCCGCGAGGCACCGGGGCGCTACGAGGGCCGGCTGCTCTTCACGCTGGCGAAACCCTAGGTCGCCATGCGCTGGGTTCTCTTCTTCCTCCTCGCGTCCGGCCTCGCCCGGGCGGGGCTCGGTCTGCCCGCGGGGGCGGAGGTGGACCCGGGCGGGTTTCTCTCCATCCCGGTGCGCGCAAGCCCGGAGGTCACCGGGCTCAAGGTGGCCCTGCCCGGGGGCTTTCGCTTGCTCTCCCCGCCCCGTTTGGTGGAGGGCCGGGCCCTCGTCAACGTGCTCGTCTCCCCGGACCAGCGCGCCGGCCGCTACGTGCTTCGCTTTAGCGCCCTCAAAGGGGAAAAGGTGATGGAGCAGGTGGCCTTCGCCGTGCGGGTACGCCCCCGGGTGGAGCTGGCGCTCTTCTTGCCCGAAGGAAAGACGGTGGTGGACGGCACCGAGGTGCGCTACCCGGTGCGGGTGCAGAACAAGGGCAACGCCCCGGATCGCGTCCGCCTTGAGGTCTCGAGCGTCCTTGCGGCCCGCATCGAGCCGGATACGCTCGATCTCGCCCCGGGCGAGGTGGGGGAGGCGGTGCTCATCCTCAAGGCTGAGAACTACCGCGCCGACACCGCCACCGTGCGCGCCTACTCCACCCTCAAGCCCGACTATTTCACCCACCGGTTGGTGAAGACCCGCATCCTCCCCTTTGCCGGGGCGGACCGGCTTAAAGGCCCGGTGCTCTACTACCGCTTCACGCTGCGCGGCGGCTATGAGCTCGGCGGCGGCTTCGACTGGGGCCTGGGCTTAGGCGCCGGCGGGGGGCTTTCCGACTTCGTGCGCGGGGGCGCCGGACTCGACGTTCGCGACGGGGCCGGCGGCGAGCTCAGCCTCTACGGTGAGGGCTGGAGCGCCGGCTACCGCTATGGGGGGCTATGGCACCGGCTGGAGGGGGAGCTCGGTCCCTTTTCCGCTTACCTTAGCTTGGGGACCGACCTCGACCTGGAGAAGGCGGCCTTCGGCGTCGGCTACGAGAGCGGCCTCGGGCGGCTTGACGCCGCCTTTCGGCCGGGGCTCTTGCGCCTGTTTTTGAGCCGCGACTTCGCGCTCACGAAGACCTTTACCCTCACGCCCCAGCTGGGGGTGGAGGCCGTCGGCCTGAGCACCGAGGAGGCGCGGCCAAACGCCGGATTGCTGGCCAGCTACGAGCCCAGGGATCTCACCGCCCACGCCGCCGTGCACGCCGGCAGCGTCGGGGTCAGCCTTCGCCTGGCGGCGGCCAGCCGCCGGCAGACCCCCTTTGGCTTCAAGGTGGAGGCCGCCGCTCTGCCTGACCGCCTGCTGGCCCGGGGACGGTTCAACCAGGCGCCCGCCCCGGCCTGGCGGCTCTACCAGCAGCTCGGATTTGACAAGAGCTTGAACGCGCTCGCGGGGGTGCGCTTTCAGCCCCTGGCCTCGCCGGTGGGGGTGGGGGCGGAGGCGGGCGTCGCGGCGGGCTTTTGGCGCGGCGCCGTATTCGCGAACGCGTCCGAAGGGGGGCTA